>JACXTT010007130.1_pt1 | contig 15833 bp, 11 predicted proteins | sample 9270951 | NCBI WGS metagenome assembly JACXTT01 (sample SAMN15532306, study PRJNA645909) | rock metagenome | isolation source: weathered quartz diorite | place: Puerto Rico | collected 2017-06-21 | reverse complement strand
CCGCTCCAGCGCGGCCCGCGCCGCCGTCAGCATCTCTTCGCGGGTGTGGAACGTGTAGGCGGTGTCGTTGCGCAAACGCTCGAGCAGCCGCGACACGTCGCTGGTGCCGAACGATCGGATCGCGATGAGCCGCATCGCATCCTCGAGCTGATCGACCGTCGCGATGCCCAGCCGGTGAACCGAATCCGCCGTGAGCGTGAGGCCCGTCGTCGCGCGGATACTCGCGCGATAGCAGGCGGACCCGTGCGGGTTGGCGAACACGCCGATTTCGGTCCGCGCGCGGCCCAGGTATTCGGCGCCCAGGAATTCCCGATACGCGCGCATCGCCGGCGCGATCTCGCGCTCGATCACCTGCGCGAGCTCGGCACCGAACCCCGGCGTGGAGTCGCGGCGCGCCGGGTCGTAGAGCGGTGAGCGCTCGACCGGCGTGGCGAGCAGCGTGTCGATTTCGCTCAAGGCGATTTCGACGTTGTGACGCGGGGCGGTATAGCCACGCTCCAGCCCTTCCCGATGGTTCGCCGTTTCGGTCGCGATGTAGGCCGGGACCGCGTGCCAGCGCGCGAGCGTCTGACCGCGCGCTTCCTCGGAGCCCACACCCTGAAGCGCGGCGAGCGACGTCATCGTCGAGAGCCATCCGCCTCCAGTGTGCGCCACGCTCCAGAGGTCGTAGCGACACACGCGTGTCGCGATCGAGCCTTCGATGGCGTCGCGCATGATCCCGTACGCGACCCATTCCGGACGCCCCGCCAATCGCTTCGGATCGATCCGCTTGAGCACCGCGAGCCAGTCGTCCTCGCGCTGCTGCCAGCGCGCCAGCGCGGCGGGCGAATTGTCGGGCAGCCGGTCGTGCCGCGTATTCGCCACACCGTCGAGCGTCGCTTCGTCGGGATGCCGCTCGAAGTACGCCGTGAGATAGGTGTCCGCGAGCTGTCGGACGCGGATCGCCAGAGAATCAGTGTTCGTTTGGAGGACCAGCGCGAGCGCCAGGATCATGACTTGAGATAGAGCCGTTGCGGATCGAGCACCTCGCGCAACAACTGCAGCTCTGTCGTGGTGGGTGGGTCCAGTCGATGCAGCCGCGACCGCGACTCGAGCTTCCAGCCGACGCCGGCGCGCACATCGCTCGCCTCGACGCCGGGATACAGTCCGGCGAGCACGAGGTCGCCGCCGGCCTCATCGCGTTCGAGCACGCCCTTGTCGGTGATCACTTTGGCGACGCGCTGGCCCGGACTGGTCAGGAAGTCGACACGCTCGGGAAATGCGCGGGGCGACAGCTTCGAGACGATCAGGATACGGTGCGCGTGAATCGCGATCTCCGCGGCGCCGCCCGAGCCGGGAAGGCGGACCTTGGGCCGCGCATACGGCCCGATGACGGTGGTGTTGATGTTGCCGTGTCGATCCACCTGCGCTCCTCCGAGAAAACCGACCTCAATGCGTCCGTTCTGCAAAAAGAGTTGGAATACGTCCGCCATCCCGCAAACCATCAGCGAGCCGGTGACGAGCGCGGGATCGCCGATCGAGACGGGCAGCCGCGACGGCGTCGCGCCCACGGCACCCGATTCGTAGATCAGCACGAGATTCGGCGCGTGCGTGCGCCGGGCCAGGTTGCAGGCGAGGTTCGGCAGGCCGATCCCGACAAACACGACCTCGCCGTCCGCCAACTCCCGCGCGGCCACGGCGGCCATCATCTCGTCGGGTGTGTAGTCAGAAGCCGTAGTTGACTCCCGCGCAGCGCTGCTCGCCCGCCTTCAGCCGCTCGGCCAGCCGCGGCTGCTTCTGCATGTACTCGGCGCGATCGCGCACGCCGTAGACGAATTCATCGAGGTAGCCGGCGAGCTCGCCGCGGTCGCGCGAGATCGCTTCCCAGCCGACGTAGAAATCGTTGTCACGGTCGTAGTAGCCCTGCGCGTACGATGGATGCGCGCCCCACGGCTCGACCACGACCGCGCTCACGATCGCCGCCGGAATCAGCGTGCGATTCGGATCCGAACGAATTACGCGCTCCTCTACCAGCTCCTCAACGACGACGATCACACGCTGCGAGGCGAACGCCGCTTCCTTCTGCACCCCGAGCAGGCCCCAGATCTGCGTGTTGCCCTGCGCGTCGGCGCGTTGCGCGTGGACGATCGTGACGTCGGGATTGAGAGCCGGCACGGTTGCCAAATCCTCGCCGGTGTACGGGCACTGCACCGACTTGATCCGGGGATTAGCGCGGGGCAAGTCCGTGCCCGCGTAGTCGCGCAGCGTCCAGAACGGCAACCGGGCGGCGCCAGCTGAGAACCGCGCCACCATCCCGAAGTGCGAGTACTCCTCGATTTCGAGCGTCTGCCCTTCGACCGCGCGCCGAAACGCGTGCAGCGAGCCCACGCCGGGATTGCCGGCCCACGAGAACACGAGCTTGTTGGCGCACCCTGCGGCGATCATCTGGTCGTAGATCAAGTCCGGCGTCAGGCGGCACAGCGTCAGGTCGCGGCGCCGCTGGCGAATGATCTCGTGCCCCGCGGCGAACGAGATGAGGTGGGTGAACCCTTCAATGACGACGACGTCGCCGTCGCGCACGTGACGGGCGACGGCGTCCTGCATCGACATGACTTTTGACGCTAGTCCGACATCTCGTGCAGGCACTCGTCGATGATCCGGAGGGCGGTGTCGACATCATACTCATCCACGACGAGCGGGGGAGCGAGCCGCAGCGAGCTCTTCCCGCAGCCGAGGAGCAGGAGGCCCTTCTTGAAGGCGCGGCCCACGATCTCGTGGGGAACGTCGGGGGCGGGCTCGCGCGTGTCGCGGTCCTTCACGAATTCCACGCCTACCATGAGGCCGCGCCCGCGCACGTCGCCAATCGCCCCGTACTTGTCCTGCAGCTTGCGCGCGCCCGTGATGAGCCGGTCCCCCATCTTCGCGACGTTGGGAAGCAGCTCCTTCTCGACGATGTCGAGCGTGGCGAGCGCCGCCGCGCAACACACGGGATTACCCCCGAACGTGGTGCCGTGCGCGCCGGGCTTCCATTTCATGATCGATTCTTTGGCGATGATCGCGCCGATGGGCATGCCGCTGCCCAGGCCTTTGGCTGAAAGCAGAATGTCGGGCTCGATACCTTCGTACTCGCACGCCCACATCTTCCCGGTGCGGCCGACGCCGCACTGCACCTCGTCGCAGACGAGCAAGATGCCGTAGCGATCGCAGATCGCGCGGAGGTCTTTGAGGTAGCCGGCCGGCGGTACGACGTAGCCGCCCTCGCCCTGGATCGGCTCCACGAAGATCGCGGCCACGCTGTCGGGCGCCACTTTTTTCGTGAACAGCTCCTCTTCGATCCATGACGTACAGCGCGTCGTGCAGGCCGCCTCGCCGCGGCAGTACTCGCAGCGATAGCGATAGCCGTAGGGGACGTGATGCACTTCGGGCAGAAACGGCGCGAATCCAGATCGCTGCACTGCTTTGCTCGCCGTGAGGCTCAGGCCGCCATAGCTGCGCCCGTGGAAGGCGCCGAGGAAACCGATGATCGCGGGCCGGCCCGTCGAATGGCGCGCCAGCTTGATCGCGCCCTCGACCGCCTCGGTGCCGGAATTCGACAGAAAGACGCGCTTCTTGCTCGGGCCGGGCGCGAGCTGCGCGAGGCGTTCGCACAGCGCCGCGAAGCTCTCGTAATAAAAGTCGCTGCCACAGATATGAAGGAAGCGCGCGGCGGCGTCCTGCACGGCCTTCACGACTTTCGCGTGGCCATAGCCGGTGGAGGCGACGGCGATGCCGGCCATGAAGTCGAGATAGCGATTGCCGTCGACGTCTTCGACGACGACGCGCTCGCCGCGCGCCACGGCCAGGGGATACTCTTTCGGATACGATGTGGAGGCATACCGGTCCTGGCGCTCGACGATCGCGCGCGCCTTGGGACCCGGCGGCGGAACGACGATCCGGGGATAATCGCGGGCGGTAGTCATACGCGGACCCTCACGTGCGAGAGAGTCTTCTCGAGCGCCGTCGTAAAGCGAGCAACGATCTCATCGATTTCGGTTTCCGTGATGATGAACGGCGGAGCGATCAGCGCGGCGTCGCCACTGGTGCCGTCGGCGTGCCCCACGTTCGGCCACACCGTGATTCCCGCCTCGAGCGCCGCGTCCGCAAATCGCTCCGCAAATTTTGCCGACCGCGGGAACGGCGCTCGGCTCCACTTATCTTCGACGAACTCGATCCCGGCGAGCAGGCCGCGGCCACGCACGTCACCGACGTGCGGGAGATCCGCGAGCAGGCGCAGCCGCTCGTGCAACACGCGACCCATCTGGGCGCAGCGCTCGACGAGCTTGTGACGCTTGAGGTATCGCATCGTCGCGACGCCGGCCGCACAGGCAACCGGATGGTGGGAGAATGTCTGGGCGTGGACGAAGCTTCCCGAGCCGCGCGCGAGTGTGTCGACGATGCGCTCGGGCGCCGCGATGCCGGATAGCGCGGCATAGCCGGCCGAAACGCCCTTGCCAAATGTCATGATGTCGGGCGAAACGTCATACGACTGGATCGCCCACCAGGTCCCGGTGCGACCCACGCCCACGAGAACCTCGTCGGCGATGAACAGCACATCGTGGCGATCGCAGATTTCGCGTACCCGTTTGAAGTATTCTGGGCGCGGCGTGGAGGCGCCGGTCGATGAGCCCCCCACCGGCTCGGCAATGAACGCGGCCACGTTATCGGCGCCGAGCTGCTCGATCGCATCATCCAGGACCGCGGCGCTGCAGACCGGGCAGGCGGTGCCGCGGCCGCCGCACTCGCAGCGATAGGGATAGGGCGCGGGAATCCGGTGTACATCCACGAGCCACGGGCGGAACGGTGCCTTGTGCGCTTCCCGCGCCGAGGCGGAGAGGGCGAGCAACGTGCTGCCGTGATAACCGGGGCTGAGCGCGATGATCTTGTGCTTGCTCGTGCGCCCCTGCTCGACCCAGTACTGGCGCGCCAGCTTGAGCGCGGCCTCCACCGCCTCCGACCCGCTACAAAGGAAGTAGAGCTTGGACAAGTCGCCCGGGAGCGTCTCGGCCAGCTCGTCGGCGAGATTCTCGACCGGCCCATGCGTGAACATGGTGCCCGACAAATAGCCGAACTGGCGGCACTGCTCGGCGATCGAGTTCGCGATCTCGGGGTTCGAGTGGCCGAGGTTCGCAACGTAGGCCCCGCCGACGGCATCGAGGTAGCGCTTGCCGCGCTCGTCGATGAGCCAGCACCCCTCGCCGCGGACGATTTTGGGGTACTCGTAGCCCAGCTTGCGGTAGAAAACGTGGCTGTTGGGATAGCGGTGTGTCGTCACACCAAAAAGCTACGGCGGGCGAGCAGAAGGAGCGAGCGGCGCCCCGCCCTTGATCAATCGCTCGCAAAGTGATAAACCAAACCAGCTTTCAAACACGAGGCTTCGTAAATGCATACGTTCCGGCGTCCCTTCATCGTGCTCAGTGCCGGTCTGCTGCTCGCGGCGGCCCCCGGCGCGTCCCCGACCGACGAGCTGCGCGGGTTTACGACCGAATCCGCCAAGGCTCAGCGGGACTGGGAGGCGAAGTTCCGGGCCATTCCTTCCCCCGATTCGCTGCGCGCCTACATGCGGCGACTCTCCGCGCGTCCCCATCACGTCGGCTCGCCGTACGACCAGGACAACGCGGAGTGGATTCTCGCCAAGTTCAAGAGCTTTGGTCTCGACGCACACGTCGAGACGTTCGATGTGCTGTTCCCCACGCCGCTCGAGCGCGTCGTCGAGCTGGTCGCCCCCACGCGATTTGTCGCCAAGCTGCAGGAGCCTCCCGTTCCGGGCGATCCGACATCGGCGCAGCAGCGCGAGCAGCTGCCGACGTATAACGCGTACTCGATCGACGGCGACGTGACGGCGCCGCTCGTCTACGTAAACTACGGCGTGCCCGCGGATTACGAGCGGCTCGAGCGCCTGGGGATTTCGGTGAAGGGCGCGATCGTGATCGCGCGCTACTTCGGCTCCTGGCGCGGCATCAAGCCGAAGGTCGCCGCCGAGCACGGCGCCGTCGGCTGTCTCATCTATTCGGATCCCGGGGACGACGGCTACGCCCAGGGGAACGTGTACCCACAGGGACCGTGGCGCCCGCGCGACGGCGTACAGCGCGGCAGCGTGATGGAGATGGAAGTCTATCCAGGTGACCCGCTGACCCCGGGCGTCGGGGCCACGAAGGATGCGAAGCGGCTCCCGCTTGCCGAGGCACGCACGCTTACGAAGATCCCCGTCTTACCGATCTCTTACGGCGACGCGCAGCCGCTGCTCGCCGCCATCGGTGGCCCCATGGCTCCCGCGGTATGGCGGGGCGGGCTCGGCATCACGTACCACGTCGGCCCGGGCCCGGCACGGGTGCACCTGCGCGTCAAATCCGACTGGGGTCTGAAAACGCTGCGCGATGTGATTGCGCGGATCCCCGGCAGCACGGCGCCCGATGAGTGGGTGATCCGCGGCAATCATCACGATGCCTGGGTAAACGGCGCCGAGGACCCCATTTCGGGACAGTCCCCGCTGCTGGAGGAGGCCCGCGCGTACGGCGAGCTGCTCAAACAGGGGTGGAAGCCGAGGCGCACGATCATTTATGCGGCCTGGGACGGTGAGGAGCCCGCGCTGCTCGGCTCCACGGAATGGGTCGAGGCGCACGCGGACGAGCTCGGGAAAAAAGCCGTAGCCTACTTGAATACGGATTCGAATGGCCGTGGCTTTCTCGGCATGGCCGGATCGCACTCGTTGCAGCGGTTCATCAACGATGTCGCGCGCGATATCGAAGATCCCGAGACGCGGCTCAGCGTCTGGAAGCGGGCCCAACTGAGCGCCATCGCGGACGCGTCGTCGGCAGACCGCCGGCGCGAGATCCGCTCCGAGCCCGACCTCCGAATCGGGGCGCTGGGATCGGGGTCGGATTTCACGCCCTTCTTGCAGCACGTCGGCATCGCCTCCGTGAACCTCGGCTACGGCGGAGAGGACGGCGGCGGCATCTATCACTCGATCTACGATGATTTCGCGTGGTACACGAGGTTCAGCGATACGTCCTTCGTGTACGGGCGCGCGCTCGCCCAGACGGTCGGCACGGCGGTGCTCCGTCTCGCCGACGCAGACGTGCTGCCCTATGAGTTCACCGCCGAGGCCGCGACCGTCGGGCGGTACGTCAAGGAAGTCGAGAAGCTGCTTCAGGACGAGCAGGAGGCGACGGCAGAGCGTGACCGCGAGCTGGATGAGGGAGTGTTCTCTGCGACCGCGGACCCCTGGGAGCGGTCGGTACCGCCGCCGCGCCAGGACCCGCCGCCGCATCTCGACTTTGCACCGCTGGAGAACGCAGTGGACGCGCTGACCCGCGCCGCGGACCGCTACGAGAAGGGCTTCACCCGGGCGCAGAGCGGCGGGACGACGTTCGCGCAGCCAGGCGCGGCAGGATTGAACGCCGTGCTCATTCAGACCGAGCGCGCGCTGACGGTTGCGACGGGCTTGCCGCGGCGGCCGTGGTTCCGGCACGCGGTCTACGCTCCCGGATTCTACACGGGCTACGGGGTCAAAACCTTGCCCGGGGTGCGCGAAGGGATCGAACAGCGCAATTGGAGAGAGGCCGAGGGGCAGATCGTCGCGGCAGCGGGGGCGCTCACGGCTCAGGCGGCGCTGCTCGAGCGCGCTGCGGCCCAGCTGGAGCAGCTGGCGCCCTGATTAGATTAGCAGCGCGCCACTGGCCCCTCGTCCAATGGCAGGACAGCGGACTTTGGATCCGTTAATCTAGGTTCGAATCCTAGGGGGCCAACTTCCCACCATGCAGCACGATGCCATTGCCCCGCTGCGCGTGCGCACCCAGCGCCTGTGGGGACCGGGCTTTGACACCCCCCAGGAAGTCGTGCACTGGCTGGGCGCGCTGCAGGCCCAGGAATTTCCGCTGGCCAAGTGGTCGATCGCGCAGCGCACCCGTGCTGCGACGCTGGCCGACATCGATAAGGCGTTCGCCGACGGCACCATCGTGCGCACCCATGTGCTCAGGCCCACGTGGCACTTCGCGCTCGCCGAAGACATCCGCTGGCTGCTCCAGGTCACGGCGCCGCGGGTGAACGCCTTGAACGCCTATTACAACAAGCTGCAGGCGCTCGACAAGAAGCTCTTCACTAAGTCCAACACGCTCATTGCCACGGCATTGGAGGGTGGATCGCACCTGACGCGACGCGAGTTGGCGGCGGCGCTCAGTCGCGGAGGAATCCGCGCCAGAGGTCCCCGGCTCGCCTACATTATGATGCGCGCCGAGCTCGACGCCATCATCTGCAGCGGCGCGATGCGCGGGAAGCAGCACACCTACGCGCTCCTCGATGAACGAGCGCCCCAAACCAGGGCGCTCGAGCGGGAGGCAGCCCTGGCCGAGTTCACCAGGCGGTATTTCACCTCCCGCGGACCCGCGACATTGAACGATTTCCTGCGCTGGTCCAGCCTGACGGCGGCGCAAGGCCGCGAAGGCCTGGCGCTGGTTGGTAAGGCCCTCGAGAGCGGTGTCATCGGCGGCAAGACCTACTGGCGCGGTCCCGCGCCTCGAATGCGTGCCGCGACGAAGCCGGCGGTCGCTCTCGTGCAGGGTTACGACGAGATCATCATGTCGTACAGCGAGAGTCGAGACGAGTCGTTCCGGCTGGGCGACGCCCCATTCTTCAACGCTGTGCTGCTCGACGGCCGGTTGGTCGGGCATTGGAAACCTGTCCCGCAGCGGAACTCGGCTCGCATCAAGACGGTTCTGAACCGGACACTCGATCGCGAGGGAAAGAACGCCTTGGAAGCTGCGATCGAGGCATACGGCAAATTCATCGGCTTGACGGCCGCGCGCGCGCGCGGCAAGTAGGGCGCATGGCAAAGAAAGCCGAAGCCCGCAGTTCGGAGACCGGCCGCACCTACCGGCTCGACCGCCTCATCGGCCAGGGCGGATTCGGTGAGGTCTATCTTGCGACTCCCACGCCTCAGGGCGGGTTGCCGCCGCAGGTCTGCATCAAGATCAGCCACCGTCTCACCGCCTGGCTCCGCGAGGCCTACTTCGCCGAGCTGCTCGAGCGGGAGCCGCGCGCGCTGCGCGTGTTCGACCGGTTCGCCGAGGTCGAGGGCGATGGGATGCGTTACTGCATGGTCATGGAGTACGCGCAGCATGGCGACGTGGGGGCGTGGCTCAAGCAGCGTGGCCCGCAACCCGAGCGCTTTGTCCGCCGCGAGATCGCGGCGCTCCTCGGCGCGCTCGACACGCTGCATCGCGGACAGGCGCTGCATCGCGACCTCACGCCCTTCAATGTCTTCGTGTGCGAGAACGAGCAGCTCAAGCTGGGCGACTTCGGCATCGCGAGGCACCAGCGCAATCGCCAGGGTGTCACCGCCGACGCCTTCAATCCGCTCAATGCGCCGACGGAGATCGCGTGGGGGTGGATCCGGCGGTGGCAGCAGCGCGACGACATCTACCAGGTCGGCCAGCTCGCCTCGATGCTGCTGCGCGGTGACATCACGAGTCCCATGCGCAGTAAGGACGTCCGCCGCCTGCCCTGCAGCGACCACTTGAAGGAAGTCATTCACCGCTGTCTGGGCAGCCGCGGCCGTCGCTATGAAGCTGCCGGCGAGCTCATCGCGGCGCTGCGCCATCGCCCCAAAGAGCTCCGGAAGGGCCGCGTCCGGAGTCTCGCGGGCAAGCGTCTGTCCATCACCGGGTTCCTGCGCCGTCCCCGGAGTGACGCCATCCGCGCGGCCCGCAAGGCCGGCGCGATCATCCAATCGAAGCCCGGCCTGACAACCGACGTGCTCGTACGCGGGCGGCCCAATCAGCTCCAGATCGCCGGTGCACACGGGGGCACCAAGCTGATGGAGATCCGGCGGCTGGCGGCTCTGGGGCACCGGATCACCATTATCGGCGAAACGCAGTTCTGGAAGCTGGCGGCGCGGAGACTACGGCATCGCTGACCGCGACGTCGCCGCCGGCAGATTCTCCTCGACGAACTTCGTCAGCAGCGTGAACAAATGCTGCCGCGTGGTCCCGCCCGAAATCGAGTGATTGCGGTTCGGATACACCATCAGCGAAAACGGCCGGTTCGCCGCGATCAGCGCGTTCGCCATCGCCTCCGTGTTCTGGAAGTGCACGTTGTCGTCGCCCGAGCCGTGCACGATCAGCAGCCGCCCCTTCAGGTTCTTCGCGTACGTGAGCGGTGAGCCCTTGTCGTACCCGTCCTTGTTATCCTGCGGCAGGCCGTTATAGCGCTCGGTGTAGATCGTGTCGTAATACTTCCAATGCGTCACCGGCGCGACGGAGATCCCCATCCGATACACGTCCGGCGCCTGGGTCAGCGCGTTCAGCGTCATGAAGCCGCCGTAGCTCCAGCCCCAGATGCCGAGCCGCGTCGAGTCGACGTAGGCGTACCGGCCGACCGCGCGCGCCGCCGCCGCCTGATCCTGCGTCTCGACGACGCCCATCTGCCGATAGATCAGCTTGCGCCAGGCGCGACCGCGCGCGCCCGTCCCCCGATTGTCGACACTCGCCACGATGTAGCCGCGCTGCGCCAGCATTTGGTACCAGAGATAATTCTGTCCGCCCCATGCATCCGTCACCGTCTGCGAGCCCGGCCCGCCGTAGACATAAAACAGCACCGGGTACTTGGATGTGGAATCGAAATTTGGCGGCTTGATGAACCACGCGTTGAGCTTGATGCCGTTCCCGATGTCGACCTGCCGGAACTCGCTCGCGCCGAGGCGCAGGCCGGCGACTTTTGCCTTGAGCGCCGCGTTGTCCACGAGCGCGCGGATCATGTGGTTGTCCGGTAAGCTGACGAGCGACGTGGTCGGCGGAACGCCGAAACGCGAGTAGGTGTGAACGGTATACCGGCCGCTCGGTGACATGTTGTAGAGGTGGAACCCCGGCTCAGTCGTCGGCGTGATGCGCTCCACCGGCACACGCTTTCCGTAGCTGACGCGGTAGAGATAGCGCTGCGTGGGATTGTCGGGTGACGCCAGGTAGTAGACCCATTTGCCGATGGTGTCCACGCGCTGCACGCCGAGCACGTCGAAATTTCCGCTGGTCAGGGGCCGCGGGGCGCCGCCATCACGCGGGAACAGATACAGCTCGGTCCACCCGCTGCGCTCCGACTCCCACAGGATGTCTTTCCCGCCGTTCAGGAACCGCAACTCGCCGAACTGCTGAATCCACGCGGAGTCCGTCTCGGTGATGACCGTCTGTACCTGACCGGTCTCTGCGTTCGCGATCATGACGTGGACCGTGTCCTGCAACCGGTTGATGTGCTGGATGACGAGCTCGGTGCTGCCGCCCTTGGCGGGTACCCACTCCATGCGCGCGATGTAATTGTTGCGGGGATCTACCGGAATACTGATCCAGCGCGTCGCTCCGCCGCTCGCGCTCACGACGCCGACGCGACTGGCGGAGTTCGTCTGTCCGGCTTTCGGGTACTGCACCGGCGTCGTGAAGGCGTACAGCGAGTCCGTCACGTCGTAGAGCACGAAATCGCGCACGCCGCTCGCATCGAGCTGCCAGTACGCGATCGACTGGCCGTCGGCATTCCAGCGCCAGCCGTCCTGCAGCCCGAGCTCTTCTTCGTAGACCCAATCGAATGTCCCGTTGATCGTCGTGCGCGAGCCGTCGCGCGTCAGCTGCGTCATGGCGCCGCTGGCGATGTCTTCGACGTAGATGTTGTACTCGCCGTATCGCACCCAACCCACGCGACCGCCGTCAGGCGAAAACTTCGCGAACATCAGCGACGACGCGGGACCCTTGCCCCCCAGCTTCTTGAGCGTCCAGCCCGCGAGATCGAGCACCCAGTAATCGCCGCGCGTGTTGGTGCGCCACACCTGCTGCGAGTTCGCGAAGATCAGCAGGCGCCGGCCGTCGGCCGACCATGAGTACTCTTCGATATCGAGCGGCGTGGAATCGCCGGGCGGTACGAGCCGCGTCGCCGGCACCAGAATCGTTTTGAGGCCGGTCTCGGCGTCGTAGCGCACGATGTCCCGGCCGGGCTTCCCGCCGGCGGGCCGTTCGAGCGTGGTATACCCGACCCCATCGGACAGCCACGCGAGCTGGCCGAGCGAGCCGCCCTGGAATTCCGGCGTGCCGAAGATGCGGTCCACGGTGAGGAGGGTCGTGTCGCCTGCCGGGTGTTGGGCAGCCAGTGCGCTGCCCAGCCCGGCAACGACAAGCGCAAGAAGACAAAAAGAGAGCCGACGAAACATCGTTCCGGATCCGAGTAGAGTAGGACCCGAACGATAGCTACGGACGCGGCCCGCCGCCGCCCATCCCGGGCCGGCGGAAGACCTGTGGCTTGGGCAGCGCGTCGAACTTCGTTTGCTGATCCGGCGTCAGGTTATTGCGGATCGCGGTGTACCACTGTTCTGCTTCGGCCTGAAACCCCTCCATCTCGACGCGCACGCTGTCGAACTTCGCGCGTTGTTCGGGGGTCGGCTCCTGGCCGGGCGTGAAGCCGCCCGCGGCCTGCATCTGCTGCCGGATCGCCTGCCGGCGCGCGGCGGCCTCTTTCATCACGCCGTTCAGCGCGGTGTAGGCGGGAGTGATCTTCGTGCGCTGCGCGGGAGTCAGGCTGACGGCCTGGTTCAGCGAGTCTATCGTCATCCAGTGATCCGGCGGTGGCTGGAAGCGACGCGGCGACTCACCCTGCGCGGTCTGCGCAACTACGGGTGCCGCAAGGACTAGCGAAAGAACCGTTATGGCTGCTATCCGATGCATGTGATCTCCTGCAATGAGGGTTCGTGCTCCTTACGCCTAGCGCGCCTTGACTGTTGAAGCCGGTAGCCGCACGCTTACGACCCTTCCAACCGGAGGCGTTACATGCGCCCCATGTTCCTCGCCCTGATGGCCGCCGTGTCGCTTTCCGCAGCCGCTCACGCGCAGAAGCCGAAGACTGATACCTACCTGATGATGGTTGCTGCCGCTGTAGCCGGCTACAGCGCCGGTGGCCCGGTGTGGGTGGTCATCTGCGACAACGCAGTGACCTACAAGGTTGCCGGCGCTTTTTCGAGCGAGCCTCAGGCTCGAAGCGCCGCAGACGAAACACAACGCATGCAGCGCGTGACCTGCTACACGGAAGGGCCCTTCACGAGCACGATCACCTACGCGTCGAATGACATGCTAGCGATGGCGTATGGCGGGGGTTGCAAGAAGGGACCCGATTCTGACTGTATTGCCGACTCCACCGCCGCCTTTATCGCCCCGTTGGGAAGCATTCAGGAGGTGATGCTGACGTACCGGTTCCGCGACGGACGGCCGCCGGTGGTAGAGCGGTTCGATCCCCGCACCGTGGAAGCGATTTTCTTCACGATGCCGGCAGTCGACCGGATGCTGATTCCATACTACTTCAGGGTCTACGGATTGAATGGGGCGTTGCAGCGCCGGCGGGTGTTGCTGAACAGATTCGGAGGCCGCGACATGAATTAGTGCGTCGGACCGACGAGCCGTCTGAATTCCGCGTCCGTGTGTAACGGCGCGAACCACACGGCGCGACGGACGTAGTCCCGCAGCTGTGGACTCTCGGCGAGCGCGCGCGCGATAAGGTCCAACGCTGCGCGCCGCTCGCCAAGCAAAAGTCGCACATTCGATTCCGCAAACAAGAACCAGGCCGCCGTCGAATCCTGGCCCGACGTCGAGCGCGCCTCGCGCAACAACGAGCGTGCGCTGTCGGCTTCGCCGCTCCGCGCGTATAAGGTTGCCAGCAGCAACCGCCGCTCGGCCGGGTAAACACCGGTCCGAGTGCCGGTTTGATCGAGTGAATCCACTATCCGCCACGCCTGCTTGATCGCACCGCGGCCCCGTCCAGACCAGCCCAGTATGCGGAGCTCGCAATGGCGGAACTCCACGTCGGCGGGAAAGCGGGTGCGTCCTTGCGCGCACCAGCTTCGCGCCTCGTCGTAGCGCTCGAGGTTGAGCGCCGTGAACAACAACGTGCGATAGACGGCCCGCGCTTCCAGCAAGAATGCGTCCGCGTCGAGCGCCCGTTTGGCCGCCTCCTCGGCTTCCGCAAAACGGCCGGTGTAGCGCAGCATCTGGCTCAAGCGCGCCCACGCCCGCGCCAACGTGGGCATCCCGCCTACGGCGTCCCGAAGATCCTGCTCGCTCGCGGCCAGGCTTTCCGGCGCGACGGAGTATCCGGAGAGCCACCACAAGTACCGCAGTGACCCGCGCAACTCGAGCGCTTCAGGATTCGGAGTGGCCGTCCGCAGCGCTTCCTCGGTCTCGGCGAGTGCAGCGCGGATCCATTCATCATCGTAGCGCGGACGCCTGGGAATCGGAGTTTGCAGCGCCGCCTGAACGGCGGCGGGCGACCGGGCCTCCGCAACGAGCTCGGCAAAGGCCTGCGCGACGCGGGCGCGGCCGAGATGCGGGACACTCCAGCGGCTGTCCAGCGTGTGCGCGTGCTCATACAACGAATCCGCGCCGCGGAGCAAGCGGCTGGCCGCGCTGTCATCGCCGCTTCGCACGGCGGCGATACCCTGTTCGCGCTTGACGTCGCCTTCGCGCACGGCCTGCCACGCGGCGACGTTCGCCGTGCCTGCGCGGCGCTCATGCAACACCACCGCCTCGCCGATTCGCTCCCGCAAGAAGCCCGCAATGTCCGCGGTGATCGTATCCTGCAGTGCGAATAGCTCGCCAAAAGGACGCATCACCTGGCGGCTGTGGAGCACTTGTCCGGAGGAGCCGTCCACGAGCCGCACGCTCACGCGCAGCACGCCCTCCGAGCGCGTCACGCTGCCGGTCACGACAGTACCAACCTTCAAGGCCCGTGCGATGCTGTCCGGAGTCTGGCCCGCGCCCGCATTGCCACGGTACGCGCGCACGCCGTTTGGCGAGATCACATGCAGCGCCGGCACCTGCGCCAGGCGGTCCATCAGATCTTCACTCAATCCCGCCGCGACCACGCGCAGCGCGCTATCAGGACTCAAGTCATCGAAGTACAGGACCGCGATGTGGGTGGGATCGAGCGACGCGGTCACCCGCGGTTCTCGAACGGCCCGGAGGATCAACGCCACCGCGACGATTCCAACCGTGGCGACCGCGATGACCCACCGGCGCCCTTTGGAATCGACGGGGCGCGCCTGGGTCAGCGTCTCCAAGGCGCTGCCAAATTCCGCCGCGCTGCTGAAGCGGTTCGCGGGATCGCGCGCGAGCGCCGTGCGGAGCAGGCGCACGACCGCGACGGGCACGTCGGGCCGCCGCCCCGTCAAGGAGTCGACGGCGCTATCGGGACCGGGGGTCTCTCCGATGAGCAGCTCATACAGCACCAGGCCCAGACTGTAGATGTCGGTCCGGCCGTCGAGCTCCTCGCGCCCCTGCTCCTGCTCCGGGCTCATGTAATCCACCGTCCCCAGCACGATCCCGGGCACCGTGCGCCGGTCGCCCGCCTCGCTGATGGCCTTGGCGATCCCGAAGTCGCTCACCAGCGCGTGCGTCTCCTCGAACAGGATGTTCTCGGGCTTGATGTCGCGATGGATGATGTTCTGGCGATGCGCGTGATCGAGCGCCTCGGCGACCTCCTGCGCGATGCGCAATGCGTCGGCAACCGGAAGGGTGCGGTCGCGGGCCAGACGCTGGCGCAGCGTCTCACCCTCGACGAACGGCATGGAGTAATAGAGAAGGCCGCGAGCCTCTCCAGCCTCGTGTAGCTTCAGGATGTAGGGGTGTTTGAGGCGGGCGGGGACCTTGATCTCGTCGAAAAAGAGGTCCGGACCGGGGCTCGCCGCCCGCCCGGGTCGCAGCCACTTGATTCACACTTTGCGGCCCCAAGTGGGGTTCGAACGAAAAAACACGACTTAACACCACACCCCCACGAACCCGCACCCACCCCTGTGGCTGACC
>JACXTT010007129.1_pt1 | contig 15833 bp, 12 predicted proteins | sample 9270951 | NCBI WGS metagenome assembly JACXTT01 (sample SAMN15532306, study PRJNA645909) | rock metagenome | isolation source: weathered quartz diorite | place: Puerto Rico | collected 2017-06-21 | reverse complement strand
GGATGAGCTCTTCGAAGACGTAGCCCATCTGGATGTTTGCCTGGGCTGGGGTCAGACCCGGGAAAGTAAGGTCGATCTTTGGATCGCAGAACGCCTTGATGACCTCGTAGAGGAGGTTCTTCTCAGCCATGCGCGCGATCTGCTGATCGAAGGCGAAGCGCTCCATGATCTCGCGGACATTCTTCGAGAAGCCGCTGATGTAGGCGTTGAGGTTGGGCGCGAGCTGATTGGGGTCGTCGAGGAGCTTTGGCAGGTCCAGCTTTGACAGGTTGTAGAAAGGGCGTCCGGTCATCTTCTCGAGCAGGCTGCGGACGACCGTCTCGGGCTTGGTCTTGATCTTCGGGTGCTCTGCGAGGACCTTGGTCTTGGTCGGCGCCAGCAGGCAGTCGAAACGGCGCAGCACCGTCAGGGGGAGGATGACTTTGCGGTACTCGTTTCGCTTGTACGGCCCCCGGAGCAGGTTGCAGATGCTCCAGATGAAGTTGGCGAGTTGGGTGTGTGTCTCAGCGGTCATGCAACACTCAGACATTCGGCTTGAGGAAGAAGACCCACCGGCCGACTACCCGCCGGCGGCGCGCCGCACTGCCAGCACTCGTCGTCGCGCGGGCGCTCGCCGCCCCGGCCGGAGGTGTTGAAGGCAGGTTGGCGAGAATGAAGTCGGCCTTGAGGGGTAGCCGACGGTCACAGCGGAGTTCTTACTTGTATCTGCATCCGTCCTTGGGCTCGGCACACCTCACTCCTTCTCGATCGCTGGAAAGGCCAGTCCCTTCTTCGTCCTTATCGCGAAACCTATTATGACCTGTGCCCGCAGGCCGTTGGTCCATGTCCGCAACGAGCGCGATGATGGGCGGTCGGCTCTGCAGGTCGGCGTCCGGCCGTCGATCTCTTCCCACTAGTCGTGTACGGATGCAGGCTGGCAGAACGGGAGAGGGGTTTTGTCGCAAGCCTGATTGGGCCTGGGTCTTGCGGCTCGTCAGGTGTTGATGAGAACTCCGCCAATGCCCAAAGCGCGACCTGTCTACGGCTGCGTTGGCGCCGACCGACCCGATGCTCAGCCCTTTACCGAAGAGGTCGATGGGTCCTGATGTCCATCTACCGGAAGTGCCGAATGGAACTGGAGAAGACCGACGCGACATTGACGAGAAAGTGATGCTCTTCTCGGTCTAGTGACTTGTCTTGTCACCCGATCGGAGCAGGTACCTTCCGGGTCTCCTCCTCAACTACCTCGACAAGTCCAGCGTCTTCGCCCTATGTGGCGGAGGGCATTGCTGCCGACGCCTGTCGGCGGCGGGACTACCACCCGCGGCGGTTATACGGCGCCTGGTTGTTCGGCCTGAGACTGATACGCTCCTCGAACGCCTTCGCGCGGACGCCGGCCTCGGGTCTCCCGAGCTTCAAACCGATCACGCGCGTCGGCGTGTTCTCGCCCGCGAGCTGACGCAGCTTATCGATCTCCGGTCCGGTCCAAGCCTTTCCTGCATTGCGGATGTACGTTGGCTTCATCCCCGCATCCTCAGATGTAGTACTTGAACGGAAGCGGCGGGACCCGCCCAGGCGGCCCCGCCGTCAGGATCTCGCCGACCGCGTTCGCGAAACGGAGCGTCACCGGCACACCGTCGGCGAAGATGCACGAGTTGTAATTCACCTTGGTGAGTGCCAGAACGTCGCGCAGCACGACCTCGATCGGCACTTTCCCTTTGCAGACATCAATCAGGAGCGGATTCGGGACTTCACGGCCCGGATATGTGCGCAGCCTGGGCACGTAGCCACGCGTCCAAAGGTACGCGGTGCGCTCGTCCCGGATGTAGGCGAGACCCCGCAACACCGGGTGCTGCGCTTGGCGGTACAGCTTGATGTCACGCGAGTCATGAATCCGTACGCCCACCAGGTTCGTTTCGCTCCCCGCCCCTTCTCGAAAGCCGGCCCATTCCTCCTGATCGAAGCGCACCTTGCCGTGGAGAAACAGCTCGCGCGGCGGCTTCTCACCGTGCTTCGACTTGTATGATCCGATCGCGAGAGCGACGAGCTCCTTGGCGCTCTGCCGATCGAGATGGAATTCGCCGCTGTCGGGCGCATACCAGGGACCGACGTCGCCTTTGATGACGAGGCCGTCTCCGGAGTCCAGCAACATCTGTGCCGCGCAACACGCGGAGCGCGGGTTGGCACTCGTATGATCGCGCTTGAAGACGAGTCCGATGTAGCAGACGCCTTCGCGGATGCCCGCGATCTTCCACGGCCGTCCTCCGGTCTTGTAGAACGTCGCGGTCGAGAGCGTCCACGCGATCTCCGGCGCCTGCTTCGCGACACTCGCCGCGAGCCGCGTCGGCAGGATCTCGGTCGGCGCGATCGTCCGTTCCCGGACGATCTGGGTCGGCACCTGATGTGTGAGCAGGCGCGCCTTCAACTGGTTGTGGAAGTCGCTCTCGTACTGATACGGAACGGCGGCAGCATTGTCCTCGGCGAAAAGCGACGGCTCCTCGGCGAGCCTCTTCAGATACTCCACCGAGGCCTGCGGCGTCGTCTCGATCGCGAGGTCCGATGAGATTCTCGACTTCGGTCGGCAGTATCGGTAGATGTCATCGGGAATGACGATGTACCAGACATCGGGCCGCGCCTCCTCTTCGCGTAGCGCGTCGACGATGCGGCGGCTATACACCTCGACCGTCTTGTATACCCGCTGCGCCAGACCGTCGATGAAGAGCGCGCTCCGCAGGTCGTCGTCGGGAACTTCGCAGGTGACGAGAGGTTCCGGGCGCCAAGGGATACCAAACGTGGCCTCGAATCCCGGGAACGGCGGCCGTGCACGTTCCCACGCCTCAATATGACTCCATTTCGACTCGGTCTCCCACTGCGTGACCTTGGCGCTGACGACCGGCCGCTGGATTGCGTGGATCCACCGAGCGAGACGTTCGACCGCCGCGGACGACCCCACGACACCGGCCCGCACGCCGTACGGCCTACCCTCATCAAGCGGTCCGAAGAGTGTCAGCCCGTCGCGCGGATCTTCTGTCGCTTCGTCGTGGCCGAACGATAGGGAGGGTTCATCAAGACGTATCAGGGCGCTCATGCATCCACCCCTTCGTCGTCATCGTCGTCGGCCTCGATCTCCAGCTCTCTCGCTGCTGCTTCGTCCGGGTCGATGTACGAGACCGGGCTCTGGAAGCGGACGGGATCGCAGCCGACCTCGAGATGGGTGCCGGTTCCAACCTCGATAGTGATCGACGAATTTCCCGAGGCGAGCCACGCCATGGTCACAAGCAGTCGGTCTCGCCAGTCGTCATTCCACCAATCACTACAGGCACTCCGCCGTGTTCGCTGGAGCGCACCCTTGCTCTGCCAGATGTTGAGGCCGTCGTGCGAGAACAAGACGTGCGCGTGGAGCGCGAAGGCGAATCTCGGATAGACGAGGGGACGCGCTTCGACGCCGAAGTGCCAGTACTGCTTCACGGGTTCGAAGCCGCCGCCGGGCAACTTTCGCGACCGGGTCCGGTGCCCGACGAGCTGCCGCCCGGGGCTGCGGCGCTCGCCGATCGCGAACGGAACGCGGCTCTCTCCCACCAGCTTCGTCGTGAAATACCCACACATCGTCTTATTCGCCATTTCATAGGCGGGCAGGCCGCGCGACTCGACGAACCGTTCCCATGTGATGCGGAGGATGCGGTGGATAAGATGGCGCGCCTGGCGTCGCCCGATGCCGGGCGCGCCATCCTCGAGGAGGATCGTCGTCGGCCACGTTCGCGTGGCCCGAATCGGGATACCCTCGCCGAGGTCTTCCGCGATGTCCTGCGGAGGCGCGAAGGAGACGAGATACGGTCCGTGCCACACCCCGACGCGGCGGGTCGGCATGCCGTCTGGCGGGCGCACAGGAAGCTCATGAAGGTGGATCAGATGGGGCAGCTTCGTGATCGGGAACCAGTTCGACAGGTACTCCTCGGGCGTTTCACTGACTCCGTCGACAACGCTCAGGTGGTCGCTCCACCAGCGCGCGACGATACCCGCCGCCGATATGTCGGGACTCTTCGGTACTCCGTCTCGCTTCAGCTTCTCGAGCAGCATCGAATACCCGGCCGCCCAGCCGTTCTGGAAGGGCGTCGTGAACAACCGCGCGAGCTGGATGTTCGTCTCGCTGTGCGGAAGATCGTCGATTTTGAGGGGAATGATAAAGTCGGCAAACCCCTCGGTTCGGCCAACCGTGAGCGCGACCTGCAACTCCTGGAGCGGTCCGGTGCGCTGGTTCGACGAGCGCGACAACACGTAGAGGAACTTGACGACCCGCTCACGAATCAGGCGCTCGATGTCGCGCCAGATGTCCTCACCGCCGAGGAGCCCGGTCACGTCGGACCAGACCTTATAGCCATCACGCGCGACTCGGAGAGCGAGCCAACGCGTGAATCTATTGTCGTCCGGGTTCGCATGACTCACGAAGATCGTGTCGCGCATTCCCGTCTCCCGAGCGGCCACTGGGTTGCCTCCTAGAGCAGTGGTCGCCTGCCGTTTCCCCGAACGCGCCGCCTCGGTCTCTTTCTTGAGACGGCGCCGATCTCCAATCCAAGCTTCAACTGCATGAAGTCGCGGAGCTGCTTCACGACACCACGGCGCGGCGGAAGCGCGCCACTTCCTGGCGAGAAGGAGGACGTCTTCTCGTGATACAGCACCCGCAGCGACGTAGCCCCGGAGACGGTCGAGGACGCCTCGGATGTCCGGGCGCTGGGCCAGCCAGGCTTCGATCAGCAGATGGGCCGAGCGAGCCTGGCTACCGAGCGGCAAGGAGGAACGCGGCAAGGGCTTGGGGCGCCGATCCCTCGGCCTCACTGGCGCCTCGACTTGGCGAGATCCACCAGGAACGTCACGTCGTTGTTCCAGTTCCGCACGAGCGCTTCAAGATCTCGTTCGGTCAGATCTAACGCAGCGAGCTGGAGCAGGAGCGTACGAACCGCCGGAATTTCGTACACCGAGTTGGTGGTGGATGCCCCAGGCATCTCGAAGAGCCCATCCGCGTCAGGGGAACGCAGGCGATACACCATTCGAAGCACTTCCTGCCACTGAAGGCCAAGTGCCAGCGCGAGCCGCCGCGCGACGCGATCCGAGGGAACGCGTTCCCCGCCTTCGATCTGGCACACGAAGGCCGCGCTAGTCTTCGCCGCACGCGCGAGGGCTGCTTGAGACAGATTCCGTGCTTGCCGCGCAGTGCGAATGAGATTGCCGAAGCTCTTCCGCGTCATAGCCGAGTCTCCCGGCCGGGTTGCACCATGAAGCTCGGTAACTGATTCCTCTCCAAGCGAACGTTCATTAACTCTGAGTGAACGTAGCCGATATGCGTTAGTCGGTCAACAAAAAACTACCAGATAGAGTGGCCCTTCGATTGCGAGACAGCGACATGTGGGATATGTCGCCTAACTAGCTAATTACAAAGACCCATACTGGCTACCTCAGGTCGTGTAGGCCTGGCGTGCGCCATACAGAATACTGTTATCGCGTCGCGCCTCCATAAACGTGCGGTTAGGGCGCTGTCTCGCGTCGGTAACCGGCCGGGAAACTCGGGGCTTCCGTGCGTTCTCACGCGATATTGAGTTGAACGCAGCCGCATTTGCTGGTCATCAGCCTCTCAGCATCTGCGGCACGTGAGCACCATCAGGAAGTCACTCTTCGTCGTCCCGCCCTGGATCGACGACATTCACCGCGCTGGGCATGCCGAAAATCGTAAACAAGAGCGTTTCGGGTCGGACGACACCGCTCTGCGTGAGATTCGCGTGAGCTTCTGCGAGCCCGTGCTTCACAAGAAGCTCGCCCATCTTCTCGGCCATCTCCATGCGATAGCGGTTAATCACAATTCTGTGATTGCCTGCCCACTGCAGGAGATCCTGGATCACGCCCGCTACCCGAGGCCGCAGGTCGACCCGCTGCTCCGCCCGTCGGATTATGGGCAACAGAGGATCGTACAGAAGGGCCGTCGTGTACTGGGTGGTGAAGAAAACGTCCAGAAGCGTTCGCCTCGCTGTCGACGTCACCGGAGAGTAAATCTCGGTCAGAAAACGCCCGATCATCATGGATGCGGTGAACGCATCAACGCGGCTCAGCGTTGCAACCACGGCTGCCGCGCCTTGGGCCAAGAGGGTTCGGACGAGGCAACCGCGGATCGCGCCGGTAACTGATGTATGGCAGGCCGAAAGTATCCAAACCGGCGGCGCCTGCTGCTTTGGTAGGAGATCACGGAGACTGACGTTTGTGCCACCGATCAAGAGAAGCGCTTCGTCGCGCCGCCTGTCGTACTTGCCGTGGGCATCGACAACGACGATCGAGGGCTGCTCGGCAAAGAGCGCAGCAAGCTCATCTGCCGTTGTCGGTGTCGCATATCTGTAGCGCAGTCCCAGCCCTTGCGAGCCCGCGATGAGCTGGTCTGTGTAACGTCGAACAGGATCCCCCGCATCGATAAAGTCGAGGAAGAGCACCTTCTCGGGCGCCGTCGCGTCGATTGTTGGTGGATGCTCCAGCACGTCCGCGAGAACATCCCAGCGCGTCGCGGAGATCGGAATGCGCGATACGGGACGCGTAAGGCAAAGCGGCCAATCATCCAGAATTGCCCACTCGAATGGCAAGTCGCTTATCAGCGCGACGGGACGTTCGTCGCCCGCGAAGTGCTGCGTCAGCGGTTCTGGCAGTACCGCGCCGAGCATAAGCTCGGCGCGCCGGAACAGGTCGGGCACCTTGCGGCTGTTCGCGTCTAGCGCGGCGTTTAGGTCGTCGATGACTGAGTACAGCTGCCCCGGAAGCAAGGACATCTGGAGCGGAATGAAGGCAGGCCGGGCGGCGAGCCAGGCCGTGATGCAGGCCAGCAGGCGCTGTTCGCTCAAAACGGTGAACCGCGCGTCATTGTAGTGCCGGCAGTCTTGGTCGGAGCGGAAGGCTGTTTCCTCCCTTCCCGCCATGACGTCCTCAAGGGCCTTTACCTGCATCGCCGAGCCCTTGCGGAAATCCGATTCGGGCTGCAGCGAAGAGGGCAAGCGCCCGCGCAAGAGGCGAGGATGCGGTGCCGGCAAGGAAATCAGCGGTGTCTCTAGATGTCTTCCAGCCAGGCGGCGCCCGAGATCGAGAAATGCGCCGCGTTGATCGTCTTCGGATGTCGAGGAACCAAACCGGGCGTGGATCCTCAGAATCTCATCGTGCGGGACAGCTAGATTGGCCGGAAGCCCGTGGCCCCGCTCGACGAGTGCCAGGGCTGAGCAGGCTCGCCGGCTCCAGTCAAACATTTCTGGGAGCAACAGCCGATTGGTTGGCCCACCGTCGGGCAGGAGCCCAGGCTCATCGACATTGTTCGAAAGGCGGTTCGACAAGTAAACAGCCGCACGTCCTGCGTGCGGCGCCGGCAGCGGGAGCGGCGGCAGGAAGCGGAGACGCGGCCTGTCCTGAAAAATATTTAGCTGTGTGAGCGCGGCAACTTGCCGCCCCACTTCGGGGTCGTGCCGCGAATCAGCCGCAACGGCGGACAGCAATGACGAGATGACGCGATACCCCTCCCGCACGTCGGCCTTCCCCTTGAGCAAGCCGCACGGAACGTCATGGCCAGTGAGCACTGCACGTTGCAGGCTCTCGGCAGGGGTCAATACGCCTAGCTGACGACAGGCGGCCAACTCGCCGAACCAGACCGGAATGGTGTGGGAAAGCATCACGATAAGCAATGGGGCATCGGTCAACGATGACCAAATGTCGGGCGGCGGCCGTCGGCCCGTCTCCAGCTTTCGAAAGGCTGGCAGAAACATCACACGGAGCATGGCGCTTGTGAATGGCCACGGATTCCGGATTAGCGCGCCGATATCCGAAGGCAGCATCAGCAAGCTCATATAGATGCGAAGTGAAACGAGATCGGACTGATACATCAGCTGAAATTGTGAGCCTCGATGCGCCGCAGCTGTCTCTTCTGCAACGACATAAGTGATCGGCAGACGCACAAGGCGCGGGCCGTCGTCAGTCACGAGATAGGCACAAGGGGATCAACCCTCTATTTGGACTGCGGATGAGTTGCTCATGGCAGCGAAATCCCGGAAGACGCCGACCTGCAGGCTGCCACCCGGCAGGATTTCGGCATAGCTGATCCCGGCCGTCAGGCCCAGCTCTAGCCGGATCGCGCTGCGCACCGGTTCGCCTTCTGCGAACGGCGATGTCCTGCGGACGAGGCCGTCGGACGTCAGCTCTTTGCTGAGCCTTGCGCCGACGCCGAAGTGCATGAGGCCGCGATAGCGTGGATACCGCTCCTCCACCTCGCCGGCCAGCAGGCTCCAGCCCTCTATACACTTTGCCACGCCGGCTATGACGAAGCGCCCCTCGCGCCGCACTTTCGCCTTGAGCCACGACCGAGTCGGGCCGCCACACATGATATTTAGAGTCCGGATGTTTGCCGTAACCTTCAAGCCCCCGCCGCTTCACTTCCTTCCATGCCTCATGGCGGGTTGCATGAGAGCAAAGACAGGCGCAAGGCAAGCGGCGCGAAGTGCACCTGATCAGCCGGCGCGGCGTCGATCATACCGCGCGGTTCGCCGGCCTCGCGAAAGCGAGTGCCTCGTCGCCTGGCGCGACACTCGTGCTCGATGGCGAGGTCGCCGTGTTAGGGTGGGTGGCTGATCTCCCACTTCGATCTGGCTCTCCGACCCCGATCCGGACCAGCCCGCGACGCCGCTGTGTACATGGCTTTCGATGTACTGTACGCGCGGGGCAGGGCTCTGAGGGCGCTACCGCTGCGCGGGCGCCGGGAGATCCTCGAACGCCCTCGTCGCGGACGCGGCGGGGATCATCCGTCAGCCGTCGATTTTCTCCTCATAGACCCAGCCTGGCCGGTGAAACGGCCGGGCCCGGCCTCGCCGCCGAGCGGCTTTCCATCTTCGCAGTCGCCGAAAGGCCTTCGGAGGCATGCGAACCAAGAATGCCTGCGTTCTTGCCTCTCGCAGGCCGCATCCTCTAAGCTGGCGTGGACAGCGAAGCGCGAATGGGTCCACGCGAGGACGCGACTGTGAAGAAGCCGCGCGAATGCTCGGCCGGCGAGCTTGCGGAATTTCGGAAGCTGGTGCTGGCCGGCGGTGAAGTCACGCCCGACGGCCTTGAGGGGCGCATCCAGCGCGCCGCTGCGCTTGCGTTCGTCAGAAGCGACCATACTCTCCTTGGCATCGCGGCGTTGAAACGTCCACTCGGGGCGTATCGCGAATCGGTCTCAACAAAGGCCGGCGTGAAACTGCCGGCGGCGGCGTTTCCGTACGAGCTCGGCTGGGTTTATGTCACTCCCAAGGCGCGGGGGCGCGGCGTGTCCCGGCAGCTAGTCGAGGCGCTGGTCGCTGCTTCCGGCGATGCCGGCCTGTTCGCGACGTCACGCTCGGACAACGAACCGATGCATCGCAGCCTCCGGCACAGCGGCTTCGAAGCAATCGGAAAGACATACCGCTCCGACTACGGAAGCCACACGCTGCGCGTCTTCACGCGCACCGGGCACACGCCCGAATAGGCCGGGCCTCTCCTCCTTTACACGTCAGCCGGTTCTGCTATCCGTTATCGATGCCGGGAACCTCCAAGCCGGACCCATATTTCCGCCAGCTCACCGAAAAGCAGCGGTCGAGGCTTACAGCGGTTCTTCGGAAACGCGTCGAGTGCAACGCCGTGCCCAAGAGCCTGTCGGACGCGAGTGTGGACGTCATCCTGACCGAACCATATGGCGCGCGACCGCTTCGGGAGGACGGTCAACACCGACGACGATCTCTCTCCCGTTACTGGCGGCGTTCCCGGATCTCTACCGGGTGCTAAACCGAACGCCCTGTGCATGAGCTTGTACGCTTGGAACGGCATCGGCGAATTCTTCAAGGCCTGGACGAAATCCGGCTTGCGCTCGGTCGGATGCATCGTGTTCGCCAGGGACTACACCTCCCGCTCAGGCTTCCTGAGCAACCGTCATGAGCAAGCGTACCCAGAAAAGTGCGCCGTGAACGCCAGGCGCGCTTAGCTACTGCTGGATTACAAACCCCTTTGAAGTAGTCGGCTCAACTTTCGCGCAACCCCTCAGAACATTTGAGAGAACTCGACGACGGGACAGAACCCGGCTTACAGGCCTTCTCTGGCGCTTTTTCATTCTCCCTGCGTCCAGCGCCATCAGGGAATCCCCGCAATCGACCGTAGTGGTTTCGCCGTTCTGGACAGCCGTCACGACCGGTTGGATGCTACGCGCCGAGGCGGGAAGGATCGCCGACGTCGCACGGGACCGCGATACCGGACGTCGCTTCAGATATGCTCGACCCGGCCAAGTGGGCAGAGACGATAGCTCGGGCAAAGGCGCTCCTCGCCAGAGCGAGGGAGACGAGGGCCGCCGCGCGCAATCAACGCCACACGGCCGTGCTTCACCGCGCGCTGGAGAGCCTCCTGCATGCCGATCGACGCGACCCGCGTGCGCGTGAGTCCGAGCCCTGAGCGAAATCCATACCGCATAGTCTGTCGTTTTAGTCATCGGACGACGATCTGCAGTTCCTCGGGACCTCGCCGGGCTCCAGCGGCTTCATCCCCCAGCCCATCGAGCCCGCAATGTTTCTCGGTCTCGTCGCTACGGTCCTCGGCGTGTCGGTTGCCAGAAGACCGGACAGCGATTCGCGCCCAACGTCCTGGTCAAGATTCTAATTTTTCAGAAGTTTTCGACCCATTTCGGCACCGCTGCGCCGAGCCTTTTCTCCTTTGCGTCTGCGCCGGCCCCCGGCACACTAGGAGAAAGCGACGCAACTCTGCCGTCGGCTTGCCCGTGGAGGATCGAGAGTCGGTGAGCGTTCTGTGAAGCTTCGAGAAGCCGCCAGCACCATCTTCGCGCTGACCGCCATCCTGCCGCTGCTCGTCTTCGTCTATTTCATGTGGCGGTTCGGGCTGCTCGAGTCGACCGAAGCGCAGGTCGGCATCTTCTTCGCCCTCGTCATCGCTCTTCTCGGATACGCGCTCTTCCGCCGTCTCACGCAGCGTGTCGCCGATCTCGGGCGCGCGCTCGGTCAGGCGCTCAACCAGCCCACGTCGGCCGAGAAAGTCGCAGCACCCGCGAGGACGCCGGCCAAGGGCTCGGCGACCGCGGCGGTACCCGGCCTCGGTCAGGTCAACGAGATCGGCGAGATCGCGCAGGCCTTCGGCCGCATGCTCATCGAGCTACGTGCGTCGACCGAGCGACTCGAAGACCTCGTGTTCAAGCTCGGCGCGCTCAACGACATGGTCGAGATGGCCGCCCGCATCCCGCGCATCGAGGATCTCCTCTCGCACGTGCTCGAGCGGACCATGCGCGCGGTGAGCGCGGGCATCGGCTCGATCATGCTGCTCGACCGCGAGCGGCGCACCCTGCGCATCGCGGTCGGACGCGGCCTGCAGGAGACCGGCCGCGGACCGGTCGAAGTGAAGGTCGGTGAAGGCATCGCCGGCAAGGTCGTCGAGATGGGCGAGGCGGTCGTGGTCGAGGACATCGAAAAGGACCCGCGCTTCGGCCAGCAGAGCGACCCACGCTACGGCGGCGGCTCCTTCATCTGCATGCCGCTGCGCGTGGCCGAGCGGATCGTCGGCGTCGTCAACCTGTCCAAGAAGGAAGTCGCGCCAGGCACCACCGGCGTCTTCAGCCAGACCGATCTGCAGTTCCTCAACGCGCTCGCCACGTACACCGCGTACGCCGTCGACAACGCGCGGCTCTTCGAGGAAGCACAGCAGGCGGCGCAGCGGCTGCAGGAAGTGGTCGAGGACCAGAAGCTGCGTCTCACCCTCGCCCAGCAGCAGATGATCCAGGCCGCCAAGCTCTCCGCGCTCGGCGAGCTCGTCGCCGGCGTCGCCCACGAGCTCAACAACCCGCTGACCGTGCTCGTCGGCGCCAGCGACATCCTCGAGCAGCAGGCCCCGGACGCGTTGAAGGAATACGCGCAGATGATCCGCGAGTCGACCGACGCGGCCCGCTCGATCGTCCGCGGGCTCCTGACGTTCGGCCGGCAGATGCCGCTCGAGCGGCGCCACGTAATGCTCGACGAGCTCATCGAGAAGGTGCTCGCTCTGACCGCCGCCGATCTCAGGATCGAGAGCGTCAAGATCGATCGCGAGATGGCGCCGGACCTTCCGCCCGTGTGGGCCGACGGCAATCAGCTCCAGCAAGTCCTCGTCAACCTGGTCACCAACGCCAAGCAGGCCATGGCCGAGCTGCCCGAGGGTCAGCGCCGACTCCGCATCTCCACCAGCGCGATCGGCTCCGATCGCGTCCAGATCACCGTAGAGGACACCGGCCCAGGCATCCCGGCCGAGGTGCTTCCGAAGATCTTCGACCCATTCGTCACCACCAAAGGCTCGGCCGGCACCGGGCTCGGGCTCAGCATCTCGTACGGAATCATCCGCGAGCACGGCGGCCTGCTCACCGCCGACAGCCGTCCGGGACACGGCGCGACCTTCACGATCGATTTGCCGGTCGGCAGCGGCGCGGGATCGGAGGCCCAGAGCGGGCCCACGGTCCACCTCGACGGCAAGCGCATCCTGATCGTCGAGCACGACCAGGCCGTGCAGAAGATCCTGCTCGAGCACCTCGAGCCCACGGGCTGCACGGCTCTGACCGTGGCGCGCGCCGACGAGGCCCGTCAGCATCTGCGTGACGGTATCGATCTGGTCGTCGCGGACTTCAATCTGGACGGGGTGGACTGGCTCGAGCTCCTCGGCCAGGTGGCGGCCCGCGGCACCGCGGTTGGCCACCGCTTCATCTTCATCACCGCCGGTCCCGTCGGAGAAGAAGCCGACAAGGCGCTGCGCGCGGCAGGCGCGGCGCTGCTCTACAAGCCATTCACCGGCCCTCAGTTCATCGACGCCATTCGCGCGACCCGCGAGCTGATCTCGAGTCCCTGACCGCCCGCCGACCCTGATGTTTTTGCGCAAGTTCTCCAGGGACGTCGCGATCGATCTAGGCACGTCGAACACCCTGGTCTTCGTCCAGGGCGAAGGCATCATCGTCAACGAGCCGTCGATCGTCGCGATCCGCGAGGAGGACCACTCGATCCAGGCCGTGGGCAACGAGGCCAAGGCGATGATCGGGCGCACCCCGCCCGAGATCCGGGTCATCCAGCCGCTGAAGAACGGGGTCATCGCCGACTTCGAGATGACCGAGCAGATGCTGAGCTACTTCATCGGGCGGACTCAGCGACGGCTGCGCACGGTGCTCAAGCCCCGCGTGGTGGTCGGCGTGCCCGCGGGTATCACCCAGGTCGAGCGCCGCGCGGTCCGCGACTCGGCCCGGCACGCCGGGGCCCGCGACGTCTATCTGGTCGAGGAGCCGGTGGCGGCGGCGATCGGGGCCGGCCTGCCCGTCCAGGAGCCAGGCGGCAACCTGATCGTGGATATCGGTGGCGGGACGACCGAGGTGGCCGTGATCTCGCTCGCCGGGGTCATCTTCTGCACCTCGGTCAGGGTGGCCGGTGACGAGATGGACGAGGCGGTGCTCCAGCACATCAAGAAGCACTACAACCTCTTGATCGGCGAGCGTCAGGCCGAGGAGCTCAAGCTCGCCATGGGCTCGGCCTGCCCCGGCGACAGCCCGGTGCGCTCCGTCCAGGTCAAGGGGCGCGACCTGGCCGACGGGATCCCCAAGACCATCACGTTGACCGACGAGGAAATCCGCGAGGCGCTCCGGGAGCCGATCACGACGATCGTCGAGACCGTCCGCACCTGCCTCGAGCGCACGCCGCCCGAGCTGGCGGCTGATCTGGTTGATTCGGGCATCGTCGTCACCGGCGGGGGAAGCCTCTTGCGGGGACTCGACCGGCTGCTGGTGCAGGCGACCCAGTTACCCGTGAAGATCGCCCCGGATCCGATGTCCTCCGTGGTCCTGGGGCTCGGCCGGGCCCTCGATGAGATCGAGCTCCTCAGGCGTCTGTCCGGACCCGCCTGATGGCTGGCCGGCAGGGGGCGCTCAGCCCCTCCTCAATTCTTGGGGCCGCTGAGGGTGTCGTTCTATGCTCAGGGCCATGACCGTCCTGGTTCCATCGCGACCCGCGTACCGGTCGACCCGGACCCCGAGCCGTCCGTCGCTGTTCATCGTGTCTCGCGATCAGCCCGAGCGGTACAACTCGCTGGCGTTCGCATTCGACGGCGATCGCGGCGTGCGCGTGATCTTCGACCGGCGCCGCAGCGATCGTCGCCGGCTGAAGACGACGCCGGCCCTGGAGCGTCGCAAGGGAGATCGCCGGTCGGTGAACCGCGATTCGGCGATGCGGCAGACGGGCTGGGTCCAGGTCGACCCGCAGTAGCCGAACCGGCCGCCTGACGGGCGACGGCCCGGCGCGTCTAGTTGTTGATCCACTCCTTCATGAAGCGCGCGTAGCAGTCCCGCTCACCCGGCATCTTCGGCCAACCCGCCAGCAGCCGCGCCGAGGCCATGAGCAGCCGCTCTTTCAGGTGCGTGGAGTTGTATCCGTACTCCTCGAAGCTCGAGTGGGTGATCTTCTGGTTGTGCGGATCGTCCTGGAACTTGCACGCGGTGACGGCGATCTGGGCCAGGTACGCGGCGCGGTCGGCGCCCGATTTCAGGTACGTATCGGCCAGCGCGGTCGTGCGTGGCACGTCGAAGGCGAGGATCGCCTCGTCCAGCTCTCGCAAGAGCTCCTGCGGCGCGCGACCCGTGCGATCGAACCCGGCCGTTTCGCGCTCGAGTACCGAGCTGGTGAGCTTGTTCGAGCGCGCGACGTCGTTCACGAAGTTCGCCATCAGATAGATCACGCGCGCCTGATATGGATTGTCGCTCGTGCGCATCCAGTAGTTGGCGACGTTGCAGTAGTCGAAGGGATGCTGGCCGTCGGTGAACTGGCGCGGCACCGTCGTCCTCAGGATGAGCTCGGCGGCACCGATCTGTATCGTGTCGCCGAGGCTCCTGAGCGATTTGCCGTTGCGCAGGTGCGTTGTGACCAGGTCCCAGATGGTCTGCGCGTCGCCCTCCATCAGCTGCCGGACCATTTCCTCGACTTCGGCCGGGGTGAGCGGCGTGGTGTTCGCCTGCTTGAGCCCCTTGCCCGAATCGGGAAACTCGGCGCTGACCGTCACGCACGCGGCGTCGTAGAGCGAGTAATAGAGCGGACCGACGGCCATGTCCGGCACGCAGATGTAGAAGACGCCGCGCGCCCGGTCCCAGCCGATGACATCGGCGAGGTCGGTCGCGGCGCGCGCGCGGAGCGCCTTGTGCCCGGTGTTGCGCGCCTTGCGTCCGGTGACGGTGTCTTGCAGATCGATCAGCCCAAGGAAGAGCATCTGGTCGCGGAGCGCTGCCCGCGCGCTCGCGTCGTCGGCCAGGCCGAGGAACAGGCCGTAGGACTGGCGGACGTCGCCGCTGATCGTGGCGACCATGTGGGCGTGCAGGCGCTCTCCGAGTGGGCCTTCCTGCACGATCGGCTGCTGCTGCTGATGCCACACGACCGGGCCGTAGCTCGGCGGCGGCACGTTCATGCCTTTCATCGTCGCGTAGCGGCCGGGGTAGCGGCCGAGGAGCTGATTCCAGATGTCGAGGCCTGCCGGGATGTACCAGACGCCCTGCAGGAACGGCAGCATCCGATAGTTCTCGGGCAGGTACGGCGCGAGGCTCGCGGCGGTGCGCAGCCCGAGAATCGTGTGGTCGTTGTTGATCAGCGTGATCTGGCCGTCACGCACGTTGATGTGACTCGGCACCTGAACGAACGGTGCCTCGGCCGTCGTCACCACGTCGAGCGCGTCGGCCATCGACTGCCCGTCCCGCTTGACCATCCGGAAAAAGAGGTCGGTGGTGCGGGGCTGATCGCGTTCCAGGATGGCGTCGGTCAGCAGGTCCAAGGACTTGGTCATGGCTCTCTCCC
>JACXTT010007128.1_pt1 | contig 15837 bp, 10 predicted proteins | sample 9270951 | NCBI WGS metagenome assembly JACXTT01 (sample SAMN15532306, study PRJNA645909) | rock metagenome | isolation source: weathered quartz diorite | place: Puerto Rico | collected 2017-06-21 | reverse complement strand
CGTGAACTTTGGCGGCGGTCAGGTCGACATCACCAACGGCAAATTTGTTTTTTCTGCCAGCGAAGCCTACATGATCGAAAACGGCAAGGTGACCTACCCCGTCAAAGGCGCCACCCTGATCGGCAACGGCCCCGACGTGCTCAACCGCGTCTCCATGATCGGCAACGACATGCGCCTCGATTCCGGCGTGGGCGTGTGCGGCAAGGAAGGCCAGAGCGTACCCGTGGGCGTTGGCCAGCCGACTTTGCGCATCGAGGAAGTCACCGTTGGGGGAACGGCGTAGGTGCAAACAAAAGTGGAAACCTACTTTTGTTTGGAGTGAAGTGCGAGAACCTTAAACGCCCAGAACAAAAGTGAAAAGCGACTTTTGTTCTGGATAGTCAGGTAAAAAACCTCGGCAAAGCCGAGGTTTTTCTAGTTTACGCAAACCCGATTTGTGCCAGCTGCGCCGCGGTGATGGACGGGGATGGTGTGCGGGCTTCACTGCATTACTCATCTTTGGGAAGCCGCCAAAAAGGACTAATACGTTTGCGGCGAGATTGGTGGCCCGGCCGGCCATGGCGCATAAGCGATCGTGGCGTTTGCAGCAGTGGGGACTGACACTCGCTGCCTTGCGCGGCCCGGCCTGTCCCCGTCTGCGATATGCAAGGCTGTAGCAGCCTTAAAAAAGCAACACGACGGTGGCGCCGCGCTTGCGCGCAAATCGGCTTTTCTTGCTTGCGCGGCGGATAGAGTGAAGCGTCGTGCGCACATCATCACGCATGAAACCGCGCTGTCGAGTTGAGCGCAAAAAACGCATTCTTGAGTTTGCCAAAATGGTATCGTGAAGCCTGTCGCGATCACGTCCTGGACCAGTCATGCAAAAAATGCGCCGTGCGCTTGTTTCTGCGATTGCAGTTGCGCCATTGGTGGCATGTGCATCCATCACCCCAACGATCAAGGAGCAAAAGCCCATGTACGGCTTGATTGGAAAAATCAAAACAAAACCTGGTCGGCGCGATGCGTTCGCGGCGCTGCTGGTGCAGGCCACGCAGGCCATGCCGGGGTGTCTGAGTTATGTGGTGGCGGCGGACGCAACGGATGCCGATGCCCTGTGGATCACCGAGGTGTGGGACAGCGCGGAACACCACAAAGCCTCGCTCGAGCTGCCGGCGGTGAGGGCGGCATTGGTGGCCGGGAGGCCAATGATTGCAGGCTTCGGCGAACGGTTCGAGACACAGCCGATTGGTGGGTTTGGCAGCAAATTTCCGTAATAAAAGTGCCCATGCGGCGAGGCTCCATATCCTATGAACATCGATGACGCTGCGCGATGCATCCTGGCTGAGCTTCGTACCCGGGTCGATCAAGGCGTGGATGGGCGCTTGTATGGAAATCGCGCGAAGGCATTAAACGATATCGATGCGCTCCTGGAAAATCCCTCCTTGCCCCGGTTGCGCTTGCTCCTTGCCCCTACCGCGAATCTTCAAGAACTGGCGATTGAATGCTCTTGGGGAGAAGACTTTGGCCGGTTGGCAGCGGCATTGGAAAATATTCTGGAGATCGGCTAAATCTACGCTAGCCGACCGCCTCCTCATTGCATCCTCCTTACTGTTTTTTGCCCTAAGCGCGAGCAAGTAACAGCGTCCATCATCGCGGCAAAGCCCGCCCGACTCGGGATTTCCTCCCCCGAATTTGCCCGGCTCCGCCGGGCAAATTCACCTGACTCTCCCCGAACAAAAGGTCACTTTTGTTCGTTCCTCCAAGGTTCCCCTCCATTCAATCCACACAAAAGTAGGTGTTCACTTTTGTGTGCTCAAAATTTGTGCCGGAACCCCACGCTCAAAAAGCGCCCCACCGCCCCGCTGTAGTCCAGGGGATTGAAGGACGTCTGGCCATAGGTCAGGGGGTCGATCGGGGCGATTTTGTCGAACACGTTCTGGATGCTGGCGAACAGCTCACTTTGGGGGCCGACGGCGTAGCGGCCCGTCAGATCCAGGGTGGTGAAGGAGGCGATGCGGCAGCCGTTGGGGGCGTCGTTCCCGTTGGCGAAGTGGGAGGCGCAGCCGGCAGGGTCGCCCTTGAACAGGACATTGCTCAAGGCACCACGGTAGTTCACGATGGCCGACACCCGCCACGGTGCCAGATCCCAGGTGGCGCCCAGGTTGACCCGGTCGTCGGGCGTGCCGATGCAGTTGGTGACGTCGCAGTTGCCATGGGTGCCGGCAAAGTCGCGGGTGCTGCCGTCCTGCTCCGTGCGCTGCCAGCGGAACAGATGGGTCCACTTGACGTCCATCGCCAGAGTTCCGCGGCTGGGGCCCAGGTTGAAGGCCGTGCGGGCGTCCATGTCGACGCCGCGCACATCGGTGCGGGCCGAGTTGACATAGCGCGCGAGCACGGCCGTGATGGCGCCGGGGTCGCCCGGGATGCCGGTGGCCGTGGTGGGGTCGCGCGCGACCTGGCCGGCGGCGATGGCGGCGTCGGTCTGCTGCTGGTTGATTTCATTCTTGCGGCGGATTTGCCAGTAGTCGACCGACACGTTGGTGCGCGGCAGGGGATCCCAGATGGCGCCCAGCGACCAGTTGCGTGAACGCTCCGGTGACAGGCTGGGGTTGGGCGAGGTGATGATGGAGATGGGCGCAGGGTCGCAGGCGCTGGCCACGCCCAGGTTGCAACGCAGGGGATCGGAAGCGGTCGAAAAGGCGGCGAGGCCACCACGGCCGTTTTCCGCTGAGCTGGGAGCGCGGAAGCCCTTGGCGAAGGTGCCCCGCAAAGCCAGTTCACGCACGGGCGTCCATTTGATGCCCACCTTGGGCGTGTAGGCGTTGCCCACGTCGGAGTAATGGTCGCCGCGGATGGCGCCCGACAATTCCACGGTGCTGAGCACAGGCGCCAGCAGCTCGGCATAGGCCGCCGTGACGTTGCGCTTGCCCGCGTAGGCGGAGTAGCCCAGGCCAATGATATTGCCCGTTTCCGTGCCGGCGGTGGGCTGCAGTTCGGTGCGTTCGTGGCGGTGTTCAGCGCCGACCGCGACGCCGATCGCGCCGCCCGGCAAGTGGCCGAATTCGCGGGTGGCCTTGAAGTCGATCTGGGCGATGCGGCTTTCGGCAAAGGCGGCAATTTCAGGCGACAGAGCCTGATAGATGGCGGGCGAATTGAGGCCGGCGTTTTCCGCGATGCGCCAGATGCTGCCCGGCGGCAGCGCCCGGTAGAGCGGGTTGGCGCTGGCGGCGGCAATGTTGGCCGCGGTCGGGTTGAGCAGGGCGAAAGTGACGTCGCGCTGCAGGAAGCCGCCGCGATTGTTGAAGACCCGGTTGACGGAATAGAGCAGGGCGCTGTCGAAATCCCAGCCGTAGGCACTGCCCTTGATGCCGGCCAGGGCGCGGCCGAACTTGTTGTTGATGTCGCTGGTGCGCGGTCCCACGTCGGCGGCCAGATAGCGTAGCCGCGCGGCCGCGCCGAAATACGGGTTGTCGGGATGGTCGGCGCCCAGGGCGACACCAGCGTTGCTGACCGGGCCCCCGGGAAAGCCCACCGAGGTGCTGACGGCCGATGGGGTGGTCGAGGAATTCGATTCGCTCCAGTAGTAATTGAGCTCGCCATAGGCCTGCATGGCGGGGTTGATCTGGCAGGTGCCCCGCGAAAACAGGTTATACGAATTCTGCCGGGGCTGGACCTGGTTGTATTCCTGCGGCGCGTCGGTCAGGCAGCCGCCGCCCGGATCGCCCTGGGGGTGGGTGGTGAAATTGCGGCAGTCCGCATTTGGAAAGGTGCGCGTAAAGCCCACGCCGTTCAGATTGCCGCGGTTGTAGTAGTCCAGGGTGGCGGGATTGCGCACGTTGCCGTTGATGGCGCTGCCGGCGGCATTGTTGCCCGTGATGGCGCCCGTACCGCCCAGCGCTTCCTGGGCGGAAAAGCCCCAGGGCCGCAGGTCGCCGCGGCCGATGTAGCGGCGCTGGTCGCGGTCGCGGTTCCAGATTTCGCGTTTGCTGCCGTATTCAAAGCTGAACAGCATGTTGTAGCGGTCCGTGTCCAGGTTGCCGAAACCGTGGGTGACGGCAAAGCGGGCATCGCGGCCGTCCCAGTAGCGCGACTCGCCAAAATTGCCGCGCACGGAAGTGCCGACGAAGTCCTTGCGTAGGATGATATTGACGACGCCGGCAATGGCGTCGGAGCCGTAGATGGCGGAGGCGCCGCTCTTGAGAATTTCCACCCGCTCGACGGCGTCGGTGGGGATGATGTTGAGGTCAGTAAAAATTTTCTGGCCGTCGTCAGCCAGGCCGTAGGGCGCGACGCGGCGGCCGTTGAGCAGCACCAGGGTGGAGGCGGCGCCCAGTCCGCGCAGCGAGATGCCGGAGGCGCCCTGGGCGAAGCCGGCGCCGAAGTTGGTGGGCACCGAGCCCTGGTTGTCGACGGCCAGGGTTTGCAGCAGGTCGGCCACCGAGGTGCGCCCGCTCTTTTCAATGTCGGCGCGGTTGAGGGTTTGCACGGCGCTGGAGGTTTCCGCCTCCGAGCGGCGGATGTTGGAGCCGGTGATTTCGACGCGGGCCATGGGTTGGCCGGCCTGGGCCACGGGCGCGTTCTGCGCCTGGGCGGGAGCGGCGGCCACGCCGAGAGCGGCGCCGGCGCCGGCAAGTGCGCCACCCAGGTACAGGCTGCGCAGCGATCGGGACAAAACTGTTTCTTTCATGTCGGACTCCATGGTTGGCGTGTGCGCCCGGCTTAAGTTGGCGCAATAAATCCCGAAGGAAATGTTGTGCATAGTCAAAGCAGAGCCTGTGATGGCGGGATATCAGCGTCGAGTTTTGCACCCGGTGCGCCGATTCAAATGACATACATCAAAGGCGTCCGCCTTCGTGCCGACGGTGTGGGACCGCCGCAACGCCGCGTCCTCGAACTTGCTGGCTGACAAAGCGCTTGCCAAGCCGCGTCCCTTGTTGCTATAGTCAAGGCAACCTTTTGCGGACTTCCCCATGCACGCTGCCTTGTTTTTCGGCCACTTTTTCAGCTTTTGCCATTCCAGCCCAACGGCGGTGGAGTAGCAGGCAGGTTCGCGCAACAGCAGAATCGATCCAGCAAGACTCGACAAACCGCCAGCGATGGCGGTTTTTTTTTAGCCCGACTTTTTGAATGACACGAGGAACGCATGCAACGCACCGACGACCTACGCATCCGCGAAATGAAGGAATTGACGCCGCCCTCGCACCTGATCCGCGAGTTCGCCTGCACCGAGCAGGCCGGCGACACGGCGGCGGCGGCGCGCATCGCCCTGCACCGCATCCTGCACGGCCAGGACGACCGCCTTATGGTGGTGATCGGCCCCTGTTCCATCCACGATCCCAAAGCGGCGATGGAATACGCCCGCCGCCTGGCCGAGGAAAGGCGCCGCCATGCGGGCGACCTGGAAATCGTCATGCGGGTGTATTTTGAAAAGCCCCGCACCACGGTGGGCTGGAAGGGCATGATCAACGATCCCTACATGGACAACAGCTTCCGCATCAACGACGGCTTGCGGATGGCGCGCGAGCTGCTGCGCGACATCAACGAGCTTGGCCTGCCCGCCGGTACCGAGTTTCTCGACGTGATCAGTCCCCAGTACATCGCCGACCTGATCAGCTGGGGTGCGATCGGCGCCCGCACCACTGAGTCCCAGGTGCACCGCGAGCTGGCCTCCGGCCTGTCCTGCCCGGTCGGCTTCAAGAACGGCACGGACGGCAATATCAAGATTGCCGTGGAAGCCATCAAAGCGGCTTCTCAACCGCACCATTTCCTGTCCGTGACCAAGGGCGGCCACTCGGCCATCGTCTCGACCAACGGCAACGAGGACTGCCACATCATCCTGCGCGGCGGCAAGACACCGAATTACGACGCCGCCAGCGTGGAAGAAGCCTGCCGCCAGATGGCCTTGCAGGGCCTGGCCGCGCGCCTGATGATCGACGCCTCGCACGCCAACAGTTCCAAGAAGCCGGAAAACCAGGTGCCCGTCTGCGCCGACATCGCCGCTCAGGTGGCCGCGGGCTCGGACCGCATCATCGGCGTGATGGTGGAATCGAATCTGGTGGCGGGCCGCCAGGACCTGGTGCCGGGCAAGGAGCTGGTCTACGGCCAGTCGGTCACGGACGGCTGCATCGACTGGGAAAGCAGCCTGGCGGTGCTGGACAACCTGGCTGCCGCAGTGCGCCAGCGCAGGCTGCGGCAGGAATAAGTGATCTCGGCACACCGAAAATAGTAGTCCCCGAGGCGGACGAAGTTCTGAATCGGGTGTGCGTAAACTAAAAAAGCCCCCGGGGTTTCCCGGGGGCTTTTTCTCACTTCAAACCAAGCAAAAGTAGGGGTTCACTTTTGTTGGATTAATAGCTGTAACGCATACCGACTTTGAAGTAACGGCCAATTGCGCCGGAAGCATCCATCGGGTTGTAGCTCATGCCACCGTAGGTCAGCGGATCAAGCGGTGCGATCTTGTCGAACACGTTGTTGATCGAACCAAATACTTGCAGGTTCTTGCTGAAGTTGTAGCGTGCCGACAGGTCCACTGCGGTGAACGACGCCAGGCGGCAACCGCTTGGCGCGCCCTGGCCGTTGCTGAACTTCGAAGCGCACAGGTCGCCTTCAAACAGGATGTTCTTCATGTCCGAACGGTAGTTGGCGGTGGCCGTGATGTTCAGTGCATTCCAGTCCCAGCCAGCAACCAGGCTGATCTTGTCTTTCGGGGTACCGGCGCAGTTCGACGTGTCGCAGTTGCCGTGCGTGCCGGCGAACTGGTACATGATGCCATTCGACTCGGCGCGCAGCCAGGAAGCCACGTGGGTCCAGGTCAGGCCGACGGTGCCGCGGCCGTAGTTGCCCAGGCCGAAGCGCTGCTTGATGTCCAGGTCCACGCCCTTGACGGTGGTGTAGCTGGAGTTGCGATACGGCGCCTGGGTCAGCAGGACCGAACCGGAGTTCGGGATCACATTGCCGTTGGCATCGACCAGGTTGTTATCCGAACGCAGTGCGGTTGGCAGGGCAGCAGCTTCCGTGTACGACAGCGGATTGATTTCGTTGCTGCGCTTGATGCGCCACAGGTCCAGCGACATGCTGGTGTTGTTGAACGGATCCCATACCAGGCCCAGGGTGGCGCCCTTCGATTTTTCCGGCTGCAGGTCAGGGTTGCTGGCCTTCAGGGCAGTGATCGACTGGGAGCAGTCGTTGGTGCTGGCGCCGGGCGCTGGCGTGCCGTTCGGGCAACGGACCGGATCGCGGGCAGTGGCGGTGCCGACCGACAGCGAATTGCCCGATTCAGCAGCACTCGGTGCACGGAAGCCTTCCGAGTAGGTGCCGCGCAGGGCAAAGGTCTTGACCGGGGTCCACTTGGCGCCCAGTTTCGGCGTCGTCGAGGAGAATTTGCTGTAGTGGTCGTAGCGGGCGGCCGCGGACAGTTCCACCGTCTTCAGCACGGGGGCAGCGATCTCGGCGAATACGGCGGACACGTTCTGGTCACCGAATGCGGCGGTGTAGTTCGAGTTGATCGAACCGTTGTCGGTACCGGAGAGTGATGGGTTCGACAATTTGTCGCGGCGGTATTCGCCGCCCACTGCCAGGCCGAGCGCGCCGCCAGGCAATTGCATCATTTCACGCGAAGCCTTGAAATCGATCAAGTCCAGCGTGGTGGTGGAGTGCGACGTCGCCGTGGTGACCATGGCAGCGTACAGCGAGGCAGGATTCTTGCCAGCCTGTGCACCGATGTAGTACGGGAAGTACGGGCTGGCGGGGTTGCCCAGCGCATCGCGCACCACGTTCATGTTCAGCATATTGCTGTAGGCGAGGTCGAGTTTCGAGGCGGAGTGCAGATAGGCGGTATCGAAATCCCAGCCGGCATAATTGCCTTTGGCGCCAACGACGATGCGGTTGAAGGAATTATCGACCGAGCGGGTGCTGGCGCCGACGTCGAAGGCCGAGTAGCGCACGCGCACAGGCACGCCATACGGGTTCTGCGGGTGGTTGGCAGCGAGCACAATGGTGGTGCCGGCGCCGGAGCCGTAGTTGATCACGCCGCGCGGGGTGGTGGGATTGGAAAACACGACGGTCGGGGTAATGCTTGGCGGGACCAGCGTGAAGTCGGTGTCACGCTTCGAGTAGCTCGCTTCTGCATAGACCTGCAGGTCGTTGTTGATGATCTTGGTACCGCGCAGGTAGACGTTGCCGCCACTGACGTTCGGCTGCATCGAGCGGAACTGGTCCTGATGCCACACGCAGCCGTTGGCAGGAACGGGCTGGACGGACGCGGACAGCGCTGCGCAACCGGGCAGAATGTCGTAGGCCAGGGTCAGCGGATTGCGGATGGCGCCAGTCGGCAGGGCGCCAGGCACGCCGCCGCGGACGTCACCGGAAGCGAATTGGGTGGCCAATGGATAGCCCCATGGGCGCAGATCGCCCTTGCCGATCCAGGCGCGGTCGGCACGGTCCTTGTTGAGCATGCCGTTGTTTTGCAGCAGTTCCGCATTGAACAGCAGGTTGTAGCCGTCATTGTCCAGGTCACCCTTGCCCCAGGTTACGGATGCCTTGCTCAGTTCGCCGTCGCGGTAGCGCGATTCGCCCAGTTCGACTTTGGCGGTCAGGCCCTGGTAATTTTTCTTCAGAATAATGTTGACCACGCCGGCGATAGCGTCGGCGCCATAGGTCGACGAAGCGCCGTCCTTCAGGATTTCAATGCGCTCAACCGCCTCCATCGGCACGGTCGACAGGTCGGTGAAGCTCTTCTGGCCGTCGTCGGCGCGGGCAAACGGGGCCATGCGGCGGCCATTCAACAGCACCAGGGTCGAGGTGGCGCCCAGGCCGCGCAGGGAGATGGCAGTGGAACCGGCCGCAAAACCGTTACCGAAACCGGTCGGCAGGGAGCCCGCGCCGTCGGCGGTCAGGGTTTGCAGGTATTCGGCGACAGTGCCCTTGCCGGATTTGGCAAGGTCCGCAGCGGTGACGACCTGGACCGGCGAAGCGGTTTCGGCGGTGGCGCGCTTGATGCTCGAACCGGTGATCTCGACGCGCTGGATGGGACCGGCGGTGGTTGCTTCTTGCGCCAGCGCTGGCTGGGCAATGGCAAAAGCTGCCATGGCGAACGAGACCGCTTGGGCGACGGCTGTTTTTTTGTACATAGAAACTCCAAAAGGATCGTAATGGACTAGCGCCTAAGCGCATGCATATTCGCCCCAAGCCCGAAACACAGCATTTTTCATCTCTGGCAAGGGCGAAAGGGCAGGGCGTTCATCGGGGCGACTGAAAGTTTTAGATGAAACAGATTTTCAGGCGCTGTCATCTGACCATCGGGCCTGATGGGTGTCAATACCGCAAAAGTAGGTACTTTGTCACCGTACAACACGCGCCTCGGGAACACTGCGGGGAACAGATTCAGGATGCTGCAACGCAGCAACGGCAATGCCCCCAGCAAGCATGCGATGGTTACATTGATTAAGAGGTGTAATGCTGCAGTGCAGCGCAGCGTGCATATCAAAAATATAGTTGGTACCGCTTCCAAAGGGCGAAAATCATGCATGCCGGCTTTTGTTGTTTTAGAACAACGGCGTGTCTCCGGTACCTTGCTCGGGAATTTGCCGCCCGGTACGTCAATTTGCGCTATCGTTACTGTTTTTTTGACGGCCACGTCTCACCCGGGAGCCAACCACCTATGCTTGCTTTCATCCTGCGCCGCCTGTGGCAAATGCTGCCGACCATGGCCGGTGTGGTGCTGCTGGTGTTTGCCCTGTTCAACTGGGTGGGCGGCGATCCCGCTTACCTGCTGGCCGGCAAGATGTCCTCGGCTGAACAGATCGCCAACATCCGCAAGCAACTGGGCGTGGACGAACCCGTCTACGTGCAGCTGGGCATTTTTATCAAGCAAATCCTCACCTTTGACTTCGGCAACGCCTGGAGCACGGGCGAGCCCGTCGGACACATCATCGCCAGCCGGCTGGGACCCTCGCTGACCGTCTTGATTCCCCTCACCATCCTGGAAACGGCGGTGGGCGTCGCGCTGGCGCTGGGCATCGCCTTTGTGCGCGGCTCCGTCACCGACCGCGCCGTCATGCTCGCCTGCACGGTCGGCATGTCAATTTCCATCCTGGTTTACATCATCGTGTTTCAATACGGCCTGGCTTACCGGCTGGGCCTGTTTCCGGTGCAGGGCTGGGGCGAGCACCTGTCCGACAACCTGCTGCATTTTGCCGTGCTGCCCATGCTGATCGGCCTGGCCGTGTCGATCGCGCCGACCTTGCGCCTGTACCGCAGCTTCGTGCTGGACGAAGCGGGCCAGGACTATGTGCGCACGGCCCGCGCCAAGGGGCTGTCGGAGCGCCGCATCCTGTGGGTCCATGTGCTGCGAAATGCCGCCATCCCCATCATCACCCACGTGATGGCGAATTTGCCGGCCCTGCTGATCGGCGCCTTCCTGCTGGAACGGTTCTTCGGCATTCCCGGCATCGGCCGCGAAGTCATCCTGGCGGTGGAGAGAAGCGATTTCCCCGTCATCAAGGCCATCACCGTCTACGTTGCCGCCGCCACCATGCTGTTCAATCTGCTGACGGATTTGCTTTACCAGGCCGTCGATCCGCGGGTGAAACTGGCATGACGAATATGTTGCTCAATGCCGTACAGGGCGAATCGCCGGGCCTGTGGCTGCTGGCCTGGCGCCGCCTGCGCGCCGACCGCCTGGCCATGGCCGCGCTGGCCGTGGTGGCCGCGTTTCTCGTGATGGTCCTGCTGTCGGCTGCCGGCCTGGTCGCGGCCGACTGGGAAAAGGAAGTGGCCGTCAACGATGCGCCGCCCGGCTTTCTGGGCGCGGGCGCGGCGGCCCAGGTGCGCGCGCAACAGGCGCCGCTGGCCGACAACCCTTTCGACCCGCTGCTGGACGACATCAAGGCGATCCGCGCCAGCGGCAGCGCTAACGCCGTGCCCGCCGCCGACAGGCGCCCGACTCTGCCGTTCGGCGCCGACAAATGGGGCCACGACATCATCAAGAAAACTATCAAGGGCGGCGAGACGTCCATCGTGGTCGGACTGGTGTCGGCGCTGCTGGCCGTCAGTCTCGGCACCCTGTTCGGTGCCGTCGCCGGCTTTTATGGGGGCGTCGTCGACGACCTGTTCAATTGGTTTTACAGCGTGTTCACGGCGATTCCTTCGATCCTGATGATATTGACGGTGGCCGCTGTGTTGCAGCACAAGGGCGTGGCCACCATCGTGCTGATCCTGGGTTTGACGGGCTGGACCGGGCCGTTCCGCCTGATGCGGGCCGAGTACATGAAGCACAAGGCGCGCGAATATGTGCTGGCGGCCGACGCCATCGGCGCCTCCAGCGCCCGCAAGATGTTTTCCCACATCTTTCCCAACGTCAGCCACGTGGCCCTGGTGCAGCTGTCGATTCTCGTGGTGGGCTTCATCAAGGCCGAAGTGATTCTGTCCTTCCTCGGCTTCGGCGTGCCGGTGGGCGCGGTGTCCTGGGGCAGCATGCTGAATGAAGCCCAGACCGAACTCATCCTTGGGCGCTGGTGGCAGCTGGCGGCTGCTGCCTTCGCCATGGCCGTGCTGGTAACGGCGTTTTCCCTGTTGACCGACGCGCTGCGCGACGCCCTGGATCCGAAGCTGAAATGAGAGAAATGATGTCCATGCCAGCCTTGCTGCAGGTGCGCGATTTGCGGGTGCGCTTCAAGACCGGCAAGCATAGCTACGTCGAGGCCGTCAAAGGCGTCTCCTTCGACGTGCCCGCCAATGCCACCGTGGCGCTGGTCGGCGAGTCCGGCAGCGGCAAGTCGGTCAGCTCGCTCGCCGTGATGGGCCTGCTCGATCCCGCCACCAGCAGCATCGATCCGGCCAGCCGCCTGGTATTCGAAGGTCGCGAGTTGCTGTCGCTGCCGCTGGCGGCGCGCCGCCAGTTGTGCGGCAAGGACATCGCCATGATTTTCCAGGAGCCCATGTCTTCCTTGAACCCGGTGTTCACGGTGGGTTTCCAGATCGGCGAAGTGCTGCGCCAGCACATGGGCATGAACCGGGCGCAGGCAAGGGCGCGCACCCTGGCCTTGCTGGAAGAGGTCGGCATCCCAGATCCGGCCCGCAAGATCGACAGCTATCCCAGCGAGATGTCGGGCGGCCAGCAGCAGCGGGTGATGATCGCCATGGCCATCGCCTGCGAACCGAAGCTGTTGATTGCGGACGAGCCCACCACGGCGCTGGACGTGACGATCCAGAAGCAGATCGTGCAATTGCTGGCTGACTTGCAAAAGCGCCGCAACATGGCCGTGCTGTTCATCACCCACGACCTGGCCCTGGTGGGTGAGATTGCCGACCACGTCATCGTGATGCGCCACGGCCTCGTGCGCGAGACGGGTCCGGCCGCGCAGATTTTCGACAAGCCCGCCGATCCCTACACGCAGGCCCTGCTGCACTGCCGCCCGCGGCTGGACGAGCGCCCGCTCCGCCTGCCGGTGATCGACGATTATCTGACACAAGTGGCGGCGGGGCAGGGCGGCCTGATCGCCCTGCCGCAGCGGGCGCGGGGCAGCAGCGCGGACGATCAGCCCGTGCTCGTGGTGAACAATCTCTCCAAAAGTTTTTACACGCGCCAGGGCCTGTTCGGCAAGCGCGGGTTCAAGGCGGTGGAAAACGTCTCCTTCACCCTGGCAAAAGGCAAGACCCTGGGCGTGGTGGGCGAGTCCGGGTCCGGCAAGACGACGGTGGGCCTGACCCTGCTGCGCCTGCACCAGGCCAGCAGCGGCAGCGCCGTGTTTGAAGGCAAGGATCTGTTCGCCATGTCGCCGGCCGATTATCTGCCCTATAAACGGCGCATCCAGATCATTTTCCAGAACCCGTATGCGTCGCTCAATCCCAGGTTCACGATCGGCCAGATCCTGCTGGAACCGATGCGCATCCACCGCATCGGCGCCAACGACAGCGAGCGCATCGCCATGGCCGAGGCCCTGCTACAACGTGTCAGCCTGCCCGCGCAAGCCATGCAGCGCTATCCCCACGAGTTTTCCGGCGGCCAGCGCCAGCGGATTGCGATTGCCCGCTGCCTGACCATGAAGCCGGAAATCCTCGTCTGCGACGAATCCGTGTCGGCGCTGGACGTGTCCGTGCAAGCCCAGGTGCTGAATTTGCTGCAGGATTTGCAGGATGAGTTCGGCCTGTCCTACATCTTTATTTCGCACGATCTGGCGGTGGTGAAATACATTGCCGACCAGGTGATGGTGATGCGCCACGGGCAAGTGGTGGAGCTGGCCGATTCCGACACGCTGTATCGCGATCCCCAGCATGCCTACACCCGCACTCTGCTGGCCGCGATCCCACGGGGACACTGAGGCCGGCGGCGTGGCGCGATGTAAGTTATGATCGGGGCATGTCCCAGCTTGTCCACCTGATCCACACCTACGGCATTTTGATCGTGTTCGGCACCGTGCTGCTCGAACAGATCGGCTTGCCGATCCCCGCCATGCCCATGCTGATCGTGGCGGGGGCGCTGGCGGCTGGTGGCGAGATCAGCTGGGCCGGCTGCCTGGCGGCCAGCGTCGTCGCTTGTCTCATCAGCGATTATTTCTGGTTCAAGGCAGGGCGTTTTTACGGCAAGCGCATCCTGCGCCTGCTGTGCAAGATTTCCCTGTCTCCCGATTACTGCGTCAGCCAGACGGAAGACAAATTCCGCCGCTGGGGCGCCAAGTCCCTCGTGGTCGCCAAATTCGTGCCCGGATTTAATACCGTGGCACCACCCCTGGCCGGGGCCATGGGCACCACTACGCCCGTGTTCATCAGCTACAGCCTGGTTGGCGGCATCGTCTGGAGCGCCACCGGGATCGGCGCCGGCATCCTCTTCAAGGACGGCATCGACGATGTGCTGGCCACCCTCGACACCCTGGGCGGCGTGGCCCTGGTGGGCATCGCCGTGCTGCTGGGCGCCTTCGTGCTCTACAAATTCATCGAACGGCGCCGCTTCCGCCAGAGCCTGCCCGTCGAGCGCATCCGTATCGATGAGCTGGCCGAACTGCTCAATGGCGAAGACAAGCCGATCATCATCGACGCCCGCAGTCTGACCGCCCAGCAACTGGAGCGCGCCATCCCCGGCGCCCTCAGTTTTAAAGATTGCGAACCGGGCCAGCTGATGGCCTCGCTCGACAAGGAGCGTCACATCGTTGTCTATTGCAGTTGCCCCAACGACGTCACGGCAGCCCAGGTGGCGCGCCAGTTCGTTGCCAACGGCTTTCACCGGGCACGCGCCCTGCACGGTGGGCTGGACGCGTGGAACAGCCACCAGCAACAGGCCGAGGCCCGGCAGGGCAGCGCCATCGCCCACTCCCATTGAATTGACAAGGTAGTTGTACTACGCTGGCACCTGCCACAGGGCGCTTGGCGCCGATTGCCTGCGGCTTCATGGGGCTGAACAGCAGGGCGAGATGTCGGAAATTTGTCGTCGTGTACCTAAACTACAAAGATTGCTTGCGTGATCCATAAGAAATCCTTAAGCTGACGGCTTACTTTCCGGATTCGATCATGACCGCACCGTTCCCGCCAGCCGCTTCATGGCCACGCCTGCTTGCCGATATCGGCGGCACCAACGCCCGCTTCGCCCTGGAGCAGGCGCCCGGCCAGATCGGCCTGGTCACGGTGCTGCCCTGCGCCGACTACGCTTCGCTCGAACTGGCCTTGAACGCCTATCTGGGTTCGCCCGCTGTCGTCGCCCTGCAGGCACCGGTGCGGCACGCCGCCATTGCCATTGCCAACCCCGTGGTGGGCGACCTGGTGCGCATGACCAATCACCACTGGGAATTTTCCATTGCCGCCATGAAGGCCGCTTGCGGCTTCGAGACCTTTTTGGTGGTCAACGATTTCAGCGCGCTGGCGTATTCCCTGCCCCAGCTGGGCAGCAGCCAGAAGCGCCAGATCGGCGGCGGCATCGCCCGTCCCGGCACTCCGCTGGGCCTGCTGGGCGCGGGCACGGGCCTGGGTGTGTCGGGCCTGATTCCCTGCGGCGAAGGCTGGACGGCGCTGCGCAGCGAAGGGGGGCACGTCACCTTCTCTCCCGCCAATCCCACCGAAATCGCCATCCTGCAATATGCCTGGAACCGTTTTGAACACGTCTCGGCCGAGCGCCTGCTGTCGGGCGTCGGGCTGGAGCTGATCTACAGCGCGCTGGCCCATCACACGGGGCAGGTCGATGAGCAATTGACGGCGCCCGCCATCGTCGAGCGCGCCCTGGGTGGCGCCGGCATGCTGTGCGACCAGGTGGTCGAAGCCTTCTGCGGCATGCTGGGCACGGTGGCCGGCAACCTGGCCGTGACCCTGGGCGCCCAGGGCGGCGTGTACATCGGCGGCGGCATCGTGCCCCGCCTGGGCGAGCGCTTTGCGGCCTCGTCCTTCCGCCGCCGTTTCGAGCAAAAAGGGCGCTTCGTCAATTACCTGTCTGCCGTGCCCACCTGGGTCATCACGGCGGAATATCCCGCCTTCCTGGGCGTGTCGGCCCTGCTGGCGGAAAAGCTCGACGCTGTGAGCGCCTGAACAACAGCGATGCGCAGGCGTGTGCCACTGCCTGTTTTATCAGGTACAATGGCGCCAGTTTGAAGTGACGATGTCGATCGTTCTTGCAGCGCACGCGCCCGGCCCCGGCTGCGCAGCGGCCGCGAAAAAGAAGCGTTTCGCTTGAAAAATCCCGGCAGCGCGCGCCCACCACGCGTCGCCGCCAGAGGAACAAGTGGCCTTCGCGCCCATCAAAAATAATCAGTAACGATCGCGCCCAGCCTCCCGGCCCGGGCGAGCGATACCAGTTTCAGCGACAGCGGCGTGCCTGCCGGCCTACTCGAGCCGGCGTGCAGCGCGCCATGCTGCGTTGATCTATTGAAGCTAAGTTTT
>JACXTT010007127.1_pt1 | contig 15837 bp, 15 predicted proteins | sample 9270951 | NCBI WGS metagenome assembly JACXTT01 (sample SAMN15532306, study PRJNA645909) | rock metagenome | isolation source: weathered quartz diorite | place: Puerto Rico | collected 2017-06-21 | reverse complement strand
CCATCAACGCCTACGTGGCGCGGCCGCTCGGCGCCGGTCCGTTCCCGGGCATGGTCGTCATCCATCACGCGCCAGGCTGGGACGAGTGGTACCGCGAGTGCACCCGCAAGTTCGCGCATCACGGCTTCGTGGCGATCTCGCCGAACCTCTACTTCCGCGACGGCCACGGCACGCCCGAGGACGTCGGAGCCAAGGTGCGCGCGGCCGGCGGGGCGCCGGACGCCCGCGTGCTCGGTGATCTAGAGGGCGCGAACGCGGTGCTGCGCTCGCTACCGTACGTCAGCCGGAAGATCGGCGTCTTCGGCACTTGCTCGGGCGGACGACAGGCGGTCCTCGCCGGCTCGCGGCTCAAAGGCTTCGACGCCGTCATCGATTGCTGGGGCGGCCGCGTGGTCATGTCCAAGGAAGAGCTGACGCCGAACCAGCCGGTCGCGCCAATCGAGTACACCAAGGACCTCTCGGCCCCGATTCTCGGGCTCTTCGGCAACGACGACAAGGCGCCGACGCCGGAGCAGGTGAACCAGCACGAGGCGGAGCTCAAGAAGCACGGCAAGAACTACGAGTTCCATCGCTACGACGGCGCTGGTCACGGCTTCTTCTACTACGACCGCGGGGCTTACCGGCAGGAGCAGGCGGTCGACGGCTGGAAGAAGCTCTTCGCCTTCACCGACCGGACCCTGCGCTGAGCCAACGGGAGCCCGGTGCATGTGCACGATGATCGCTCAGCAGGTCAGAATCTTCGGCCGCGGTAAGAGCGGACCGGAGTGGTTCGACGTTCGTGAAGCCAATGTCTCGTACGATCATCCGTACGATCTGCCGCTCGAGCACGCGCTCAACATCGACTTCGTGAACGAGGCGATGGGACCGGGGGCGCGGGTGGCGGTCGAGCTCAGCGTGGAGGCGGCGCGCCAGCTCGTGCAGACGATCCAGGCCGTGCTCGCCGAGGCGGATCAGCGCGGCGTGCTGGAAGACTGCCCGGTCGTCGCGGTGCCGGCCCGTCGCGTTTCCACGACGTAACCGCATCAAGGCCGGCGCGCGGGGCGGGTCGCCGACTCGCCTCGCGCGCCCGACCGAGCAGCGCGCCCAGTGCGATTCCCCAGGAGGACGCATGCGTAAGCTCTCGATAGCCGTCGCCATCGGAATGGTCCTCGTCGCCGCGACGTGGACCGCCACCGGCTGGACGCAGACCCCGGCCGCGAAGACGCCGATCAAGGTCGGCGTCATGTATCCCTTCAAGGGACCGTTCGCGGTCCTCGGCGAGCTGCAGCTGGTCGGCATGAAGCTCGCGTTCGATCAGCGCGGCAACCGCATCGCCGGGCGCGACGTGCAGCTGATCGTCGAGGACGACGAGGCCAAGCCCGACGTCGGGCTGACGAAGATCCGCAAGCTGATCGAGCAGGAGAAGGTGGCCGTGCTCACCGGCATCGTCAGCAGCGCCGTCGCCTATGCCGTCCGCGGCGCCGTCCACGACGCGAAGGTGCCGCTCGTGATCACGATGGCGAACTCGGGCGGGCTCACGCGCGATCAGCGGAGCCCGTACATCTTCCGCACCTTCCAGCCGGGCGGCACCGGCTCGTACTACATGGGCAAGTGGCTCTACGACAAGCTCGGCAAGAAGAAGGCGATCTTCTCCGGCAGCGACTACGCCTACGGCCGCGAGCACGCCGAGATGTTCAAGAAGGGCTTCGAGGCGGCCGGCGGCAAAGTGATCGCCGAGGTCTTCGCGCCGCTGGGCACCGCCGACTTCGGCACGTACGTGACCCAGATCGGCCGGGCCGGCAGTGATGCCGACGTGGTCTACATCGTCTACTCCGGCATCGACGCGATCCGCTTCGTGAAGACCTACGCGGAATACGGCTTGAAGGACAAGCTCACCTTGGCCAACTGGGGCGCGACGCTCGACGGCAAGAGCGGGCTCGGCGGAATGGGTGACGCCGCGATCGGTGCCTATCAGATCGCCACCTATATCCCGGCCCTCGACTTCCCCGCCAATCGGCGCTTCGTCGAGGCGACGAAGCAGAAGCTCGGCTACATGGATCCGCTCGTCCAGATGGGACACATCGGCGGCGACGTGATCGCGCGCGCGCTCGACTCCGTGAACGGCAACGTCGAAGACACCGCCGGATTCCTGCAGGCGCTCCGCAAAGTGCAGTTCGACTCGACCCTGGGGCCGTTCAAGTTCGATCCGCAGAGCCAGAACGTCCTCGCCAACATCTACATCACGCGGGCCGAGAAGGTCGGCGGCGAGGTGCAGAACGTCCTGGTGCAGACCATCCCGGAGGCGAAGGACCCCTGGTGGCTGGAGCACGCGCCGCGCTGAGCGCGGCCGCCGCGTTACGCGCGCCGGCGTCGATCGACGCGGTCGATCGCTAGTAGCCGGCCGACTCCGACAGGAACTGGACGCGGCTCGTCGGAAACGCGTCGGCGATATCGGTGGTCTGCCACCCGAGCTCGACCGGATGGCTGACCTCCATGCACATGCTGGCCAGCAGGAAGAGGTTGCGGTCGGCCGGGCTCATCGCCTCCCACGCGACCGCATTGAGATGCTCGATGATGGCGTCCATCCGCGGGAAGACCGTCTGATAGAAGCTCCGCGCCGTCTCGATGTCCGCCGAGATCTTCTTCTTGTGGCGTCCTTCCTCGGTGGGCACGATCCACTCGCCGAGGTGGCGCAGATCCTCGAAGCCCTTCGGCAGCGGCGCGTCACTCATCGAGCATTTCCCTCGAGACTTTGTAGTGATGCATGAGGCTCATCTCCTGCTGCGAGAGCTGGAGATGACTCAGCACGCCTGACGACAGCACCGCGTGCTGCGCCTCGAGCGTGTTCATGTCCTCCAGGAACACCTGGCGCCCGCGGCTCAGGAAGAATTGATGGCTCAGTCGCTCGCCGGCATTCCCGGGCTTGTAGTAGTAGAGATCCTGCACGACCTCGGTGTGGTCCACGTCGATCGGTCCGAAGAAGATCTCGATGTGCCAGTTGTTGCCGAAGAGAAAGACCGCGTTGGGATAGAGCTGCACGACGTCGAACGCCCAGTGCTCGTAGCGCGAGGGATTGACGCCGGCCGGCAGCGGGGGCATCTCGCCGCCGAACGCCGGGATAATCCGCTTGCCGTACTTGACGGCCAGCGCCTCGGCCGGCGTGAGCCGATGATCGGGATTGGCCGGCGCCGAGTAGCGATGGTGGCGCTTGAACAGCTGCATGAACGGCCGATGCCGGTCGGGGTTGATCTTGCCGCCCTGGTAGTCGGGGACCGAGTTCCGATGCAGGTAGAGCGTGTGATAGCCCTCGGTGAACGAGTTCACCGCCAGGTTCCAGTTGCTGTTCACGTTGATGCGGACGCTCGCCACCCGCTGGTGCTGCTCGAAGTAGCCCCCGTATTCATCGAACATGTCGCCGAGCCACTCGCGCAGCGACTCGTGGGGCTCGTCGGCGGCGTTGACGAAGATGAGGTCCTCCCACACCTGGGTGTGGATCGGTCTGAGCCCCAGCGCGACCTTGTCGAGATCCCTGAACTGGTGCTCGTCGGTCACCAGCCGCAGGTCGCCCTCGCACGAGAACACCCAGCCGTGGAAGCCGCAGGCGAAATTCTTCCGGCAGCCGTCTCCGCCGCGCACGAGCTTGTTGCCGCGGTGCGTGCACGCATTGTGGAAGGCGCGGATCTTGCCGTCCTGCCCGCGCACGACCAGCAGGGACGTCTTGAGCACCGGCATCTCGCGCACGAAGTAGCTGCCCGGCTCGGGCAGGTGCGAGGCGTGGCCGATCGGCAGCCACGCGCGGCGGAAGATCTTCTCGCGCTCGAGCTCGAAATAGGCCGGCGTGAGCTTCTCCCGCATCGAGATCCGGCGCTCGAGCTGGCCGGTGTCGCCGCGGAACGTGGTCTCGACCTTGGCGCTCATCGCGGCGTGTTCCTCGTCAGGAAGTCCTTCACGCGCGGCTTGGCGTCGGCCAGCGCCTGGCCTTGCTTCCACTCGCGGATGAACTCGCACTTGGGCAGGAGCTTGGCGACCTCCTCCGAGATCGGCAGCGGATGCGCCTCGTCGTTGCCGGCCAGCACCATGCAGGGCGTCTGAACGGTCGGCACGAACGCGCGGTCGACGCTGTAGACGAAGCCCGGGCCGTAGAGGTTCTGGTGGAACTGATCCAGTACCTTTTCGGTGGCCTCGGGGTGATCCGAGAGCGTCTCGGCCCACGCGTTGAAACGCGCGGAGCGCCCGGGCGCCATCGCGCCGACGCGGCCGATGGGCTGAGCGAGCACGGCGCTGGCGATGCGCTGGGGCTGGGCCTTCAGCATGCTCATGATGAACGATCCGCCGATGCACTGGCCGTACAGGTGGCACCGATCGATCCCGAGGTGGTCGAGCACGGCCACGTGGTCGTCGCGGTAGGTGGGCCAGCCGTCCTGCGCGCTGATGGGGCCACGCGAACGGCCGCCGGCGTTGCGCTGATCCATCACGATCACGCGGAAGCTCCCGGCGAGCTCGGTGATCGGATTGATCGGGGCGGCCGGACGGTTCCACACGTCGATCACCGACTGCAGGCCCGCCGGCGCGAACGTGAGGATCGGAAATCCACGCCCGTGCTCTTCGAAGTAGATCGTTGCACCGTCACGCTGAATAGTTGGCATGGTCCTCTCCTCGCCCGTCGAGCCGTGGCCCTGTCGCTACGACGCCACCCGACGCTTGACCTGATCCGCCAGCTTGCAGAAGGCGCAAATGGTCCCGGTCGTGACCTGGCCGCATCGCGCGCACTCGTTCAGAAGAACCGACTCGGCGCGCTCGAACGCCGGCCGGGCCCGATCGAGAAAGCCGAACAGGAAGTTGTGCTTCGCGCCCGGCGAGGCGTCCTCCATTCGGCTCAGGATCTCCTTGTGCGCGATCGAGGTCGCGCCCTTGGCGAAGGGACACTCCTCGACGATGTAGTCGATCTTCCTCAAAAACGCGAAGGCCGCCGTCTCGCGCTCGGAGAGCCGGTAGAGCGGCTTCACCCGGCGCACCAGCTTGGCGTGCGTCGACGGCAGCGCCGGCGACTGCCGCGGCAGCGCGTCGGTCTGCCAGTGCATGACCGAGCCGAACAAGGTCGCCGCCTCGTCGTCGAGGTTATGGCCGGTGGCCACCACCGGCATCCCGTGCTCGAGCGCCACGCGGTTCATCAGGTAGCGCTTGGAGAGCCCGCACCCCGAGCACGGCGGTCGCCGCGTGACGTCCTTGATGATCGGCACGGGCGCGCCGACCTCGTCGGCGACGGCGCTGACGATCAGCGGCACGCCACGCGCGGCCGCAAACTTCTCGCACTTGGCCTTCGACTCGACCGAATACTCGAAGATCCCGAGGTCCAGATAGAGGCCGGTCGTGCGGTAGCCCTCGTCGATCAGCACGTCCCAGAGCGCCAGCGAGTCCTTGCCGCCGGAGACCGCCACCAGCACCGTCTCGTCGCGCGTGAACATCCGGTGCTTGCGGATGGCCTCGCGAACCTGGTTGCGGAAGAACTCCAGAAAGTCGGGCGCGCAGAACGCGGCGTTGTGGCGTCGGAGCTCGAGGACGGCTGTCTCGCCGCACTTCCGGCACTTCATCGCCCGCTCGCGCTGCCCCCGGACATCACGGGTCTGAGCTCGATCGTGTCGCCGTCGCGCACCACCTGATCGGCGGTGATCAGATCGTCGCCGCAGATCACCAGCACGGTCTCGGGAATGATGTCGAGCTCGCGCAGGATGTCCTTCACGCGGCGATTGCCGGGCACGTCGACCTCGCGCCGCGGGTTTCTCAGGATCACCTTCATGGCCGTCCGACCCTCACGCGTGCGGGAATCCGGCCGCCGCCTTGATCTCGAAGATCTGCGCGAGGTGGATGCGATCGTGATGGGCCTGCAGCTGCCACCACTGGGAGAGATCGAGCTCGCCGAAGCGGAAGTGCTTGAACCTGAGTGGTCGCGGATCGATCGACGCGAGCTTCTCGATCGACTGGCGGCTGCGATCGCGCGTGGCGCGCATCGTCGCGATCAGCTCGGCGATCGGCTTGCCGTGCTCCGGCCACACGACGGCCGGCGCCTCCGCCTGGCCCGGCGGCATCGGCGGCAGCGGCTCGAATTCCGCGAGATCCGTCGGAAACCCGCCCGGTCGACCGGAGGCTTCCGCCTCCCTGGTGAGCTTGGTCGTCAGCTTGCCCGTCGCGATCTCGGCGATCGTGAGATGGTGGATCACCTCGCCGACCGACCAGTCCCTCTCCCCCGGTTTCCAGTTGGCCTGGGTCTGCGACAGGCCCTCGGACTCCTTGAGCACTTCGGCCCGCACCGATTGCAGCTGGGCCCACAGCACCTCGACGGGCTTGGGAAACGGCATGGCGACGAGTATACCTCCGTTCCCGTCACCGACCGTGCGTGCTAGAGTCCTGCCGCCGCTCGGGCGAAGGAGGTCGTCGCATCGTGACGGATCGTCGGCAGCTGGCACGGATTCCGTGGCGAAAGCTGAGCACGCGGCCCGTCTACGAGAATCGCTGGATCCGAGTCCGCGAGGATCAGGTGGCGATGCCGGACGGCGCGACGACCATGTACGGCGTCGTCGAGTGCGCCGGCTGCGTCGGTGTGCTGCCGTTCCTCGACGCGAACACGGTCGTGATGGTCGGCCAGTACCGCTACGTCGCGGGCGGCTTCTACTGGGAGATGCCGACCGGCGCCATGAAACCGGGCGAGAGCGAGGAAGCCGCCGTCCAGCGGGAGCTCGGCGAGGAGGCCGGTTACGAGGCCGACCGGCTCGTCAAGCTCTGCGCCTATCACACATCCAAGAGCGTCGTGGACGAGACCGCGAGCATCTACCTCGCCGAAGGGCTCCGGGCGATCCAGCGGGCGGGCGACGAGACGGAGTTCATCGAGGTGCGCGCCTTTCCCTTCGACGAAGTCCTCAGAATGGTCGAGCGCGACGAGATCAAGGATTCGATGACGATCGTCGCGGTGCTCCACGCGGCGCGCCGCCGTAGACTCGCATGAGCGAGGGCAGGACGACGAGCGCCGCGATCAGGCTCGTCAGGCTTCCACAGGTGAGGAGGAGTCCCAGGCTCCAGATCCCTCGATGGTGGGCCACGAGGAGGCTGCCGAACCCGGTGATCGTGCTGAGACCGTTGAACGTGACCGCCAGGATCGTGCTCCGCGCCAGCAGCGGCCCGCCATGCTCTCTGGCCTCCATGGCCCGGGTGACGATGTTCAGGCCGTATTCGGCCGAGGCGCCGATGATCAGCGGGACGCCCCACACGTTGGCCAGGTTCAGCTGGAAGCCGAACAGGTTCATGAGGCCCAGCGCCCACAGCGGGCCGAGCACGAGGGGCGTGAGCGCGAGCACGGTCTCGCGCAGCCGACGGATCATGGCGACGCTGATCAGGCTCACGAGAACGAGCGCGTAGATCGTGCCCCGCCGGTAGGCGTCTTCCATGCGGCGGATGGATTCGTAGCTGATGACGGGCGTGCCGGTGACAGCGGCGTCCACGGATCGGAGCTCGTTCACGAATGTGGTCGCGCCCTCCCGATCCCAGACGTCGATCTTCGGATTCATCCGGATGAGCAACCAGCCACCCGCGCTGACGAACTTGCGCCGCAGCTCGACCGGAACGTCCGCGACGGTGACGAGCCGTGCCTCGAGATTCCTCTGCAGGAACTCCAATTTCTCGGTGAAGTCGCGCGCCAGATAAGTCTGGTAGCTCTCGAGTCGCGCCTGAGCCTCGTCGGGGTCCGCCGTCCGCAGCACCGCCAGCAAGTCGGCGAGCTGAGCCTGCAGTGCGGCCAAGGGAGAGCTCGGCCCTTGCCGGCCGGTGTCGATCGAGGCGAGCTGGAGCCGACGCTCGAGTCGCTCGAACGCCTGCGTGAGCGCCCGCTCGCTGAGCGCCGGCACCGGGCCCAGGCGCAGTGGTGCCAGCAGCGGCTCGATGTCGCCGACGATTCTCGATTTCTCGGCCTGATCGTCCGGGATGAAGAGCAGCGCGCTGTCGACACTGGACACCGACGGCAGGCGCTTGAAGGCGGCGTGCTTGCGCTCGAGCTCGGGCAGCGAGGTGGCGCTGGCCAATCCCGCAAAGCTCGACCGGCCCTGCCTCTCGATGATCCGGCGCTCCCAGACGACCGATTCGGTGTCGCCGGCCTGCAGGTGGAGCAGGTTATAGTCGAAACCCACCGTGCGCGCCGACCAGAGCGAGAACGCGGTCAACGCGCCCGCTCCAACCAGAACCGCCACCGGGTGACGCATGACCAGCTCGAGGAGCGCCGCGTCGCGAGCCGGGGTCGCCGGCGCCGGTCTCGGTGGCAACAGCACCAGCACGGCCGGAAACACGGTCAGCATCGCGACGAACGAGGCGAGGAGCGCCGAGCCCGCGATGAATCCGAGCTCCTGCACCCCGTGAAAGTCCGTGGCGATCAGCGCGTAGAACGTCGCGGCGGCCGTCAGGGCCCCCAGCAGCACGCCCGGCCCGGTGCGCGCCGCCATCACCTCGAGCGCCGCGATTGGGGTCGCGCCGAGCGCCACCTCCTCGTCCCACCGGAACAGCACGTAGATGCCGTAGTCGATGCCGAGGCCGATGACGATCGAGATGAACATCACCGAGAAGACGGTGAGATGGCCCACGGTCAACGCGACCAATCCGAGGGACCACATCAGGCTCAGCGCCAGGACGGCCAGCATGACCAGCGGCTCACGAAGCCGTCGGAACGCGACCAGCAGCAACCCAAGCGTGAGCGCGAAGGCGAGCGCGGTCGCGAGTCGGCTGTCCTGGAAGGCGATCAGCATCTCGTCGTTCGAGAGGGCGGGCCCTCCGGTCACGCCGGCCTCGACCCCGGGGAATACGGCGCGCAGCTCCGCGATGCGGTCGCGGATTTCCTGGATGGCCGCGCGATCGTTCGTGAAGCCGCCACTACCCCCCACCGGGTCGGCGAGAACGAACAAGAGCCGCTTGTCGTCGGAAAGGAAATACGCGTCGTCCGGATCCGGGTCCCCGATCGGCAGCATCGCCGACCACGGCGTCGTGGCGATCTTCGAGCGGGTGACGGCCGCGCGAAGCTCGGTCAACAGGCTCGTCAGGAATCGGAGATCGGCCTTCGTCGTCGCGCCGTCTTGAAGGCCCAGATCGAAGAAGTTGCCGACCAGCGCCTCCGCCAGCTGGCGGTTCGTGGCCTCGAGCAGGTTCACGAGCCCGGGGGCGGCGACGAAGGACGCCACGAATGTCTGGTGATCGAAGAGCAGCTCGCGGAGCTCTCGCAGCTCGGAGACCGGCAGATAGAGCAGCGCCCTGCCCTGCAGGCTGTCGCCGCCCACGCGATACGCGAGGTGGTTGAACGCGACCGGGCCTTTGCCGAGGTCCGCGACGAGTCGCGCCGCGAACGCCTGCGAATCCGGCAAGGACCGGCCGCGCACGACGATGATGAGCTCGTCGAGCTCACCGAAGTCCTTCGAGTAATCGCGATAGCTGGCTACGTACGGCTGGCCGCGCGGCAAGAGATGAAGCGGAGACGGCTCGAAGCTGAGCCGTGCCCACGCCGCCCAGACGCTGACGAGCGCGAGACCGAAGGCGGCCGCGAGCGTCACGAACGGATGCCGGCTGCACGATCCGACGAGGCGTCGCAGCGCGCGGCCGGCGCGCATCACGCGCGCGGCCCGGCCGGTGTGGCGGCGTGGTCGACCAGCTCACCCACCGGAGACGAGACGCCGCGACGAGCGGCCACGCCGTAGAGCACGATGCCGAGCGCCGCCCAGATGAGCTCCCGGACGTGGCGGACGACGCCGAAGGCGAAGCCGAGGCTGCCCGGAAGCCCGAGGGCGACGAACGCGATCACCTTGCCCCCCTCCTGCGTGCCGAGCTTCGCGGGCACCACGAACAGAAGCCCATCGATGGTGATCGACAGCGCTTCGAGCGTGAACGCCGTGAAAGGCGACACCGGATGTCCCAAGAAGCGACAGATCCAATACGCCTCGAAGGTTCCCCAGGCGTAGGCCAGGGCGAACAGCAGGGTCGACGCCGCGATCCGTTCGGGATAGTTCCGCACGAAGTCGACGATTCCGGCTCGCGCGATCCACCGCCACAGCGCCTCGACCCTGGCGCTGCGGCCCCGCGAACGCGATACGGCGAGCGCGGCCACCAGCAGGACGACGCCGGCCGCCGGCAACCAGCGGCCGGTGAACCCCCATGCCTGCGCGACGAAGACCAGGCCACCGGTGATGAAGAAGGCCTGCGCCAGGGTCTGCGTGGCCTTGGCGATGACCACCGAAGCGGCACGGGCTTCGACGCCGCACGCGTCGCTCAGCAACATCGTCCGCGCGACTTCGCCGCCGATGGTCGCGGTCGGCGTCAGATAGTTGATCGCGTCTCCGGCCACCCGGAGCCGGATCAGCTCGCCGAGTGAGACGCGCCGGGCGGACTCCGGCCTGAACGCGAATCGCCACGCCAGCGCGTTCAGCGCGTGCGCCACGATCTCCTGGCTCAGGACGAGCGCCATCCCCCATCCGACGTGGCGAAGCGAGAGCGTCACCGCGGCCCGGTCGATTCGCCAGAGCAGCACGACCAGGCCGAGCACCCCGAGCGAGGCCAGGAGTGCTGAGCGACGCGTCACCGCGACCGAGTGGCGCGGGTCCAGATCCACAGACTCAGCCAGTAGAAGTTCGCGCCGACCGTCACCGCCCACAGGAACCATTCCAGGCGCGACACCGCGGTGAAGAGCAAGACGAAATAGACGTAGTCCCGACTCGCAAGCCGCTCGTAGATCCGCTTGAAGCCGACCCGCCGCTCGGAGGGAAGGCGATCGATCAGCCGCCACGACGACGCCATGCTGACCGTGACTCCGAGCAAGAGCGCCCCAGCCGGCCCCGCGAGGCTCAGATCCGGCCGGGCGCGGTGCACGTGAATGACGATGGCGGCGAAGGTGGCCAGGTGCACGATATCGTCGGTGGCAACGTCGAACCGCGCACCGAAGCTGGACGTGAGTAGCTTGAGCCTGGCGACCTCGCCGTCGCAGCCGTCGAGGATCGCGCTGGCCCACAGTAAGAGCGCGCCGAGCCCGGCCACCCACAGGGTGGTGTTCGCGAGAAATATCGCGCCGACGACCCCGACGAGGAGGCTCAGGGCCGTGATGACGTTGGGCGTGATGGACGTCCGCGCCAGCCATCGCGACAGCGCAACCGACAAGAGGCGGTCGAAGCGCGCCAGGTAGCCGTCGCTCGGCCTGCGCAGCGAGCGCAAGAGGCGCCGCTCGGAGTTACTTGCAGCGGCCTCGCCGCCGGCGTGGGTCCAGAGATCGCGCGGGACCTCGAGGCTCGGCGTTTCTGCATCGACCAGCGCTCGACGCGAGAAGACCTCGGAGTCTCGATCCATCTGCGCCAGCAAGGTCAGCGCCTCCCCGTAGTACGTCGCCACCCGGGCTCCACGCCAGACCCAGACGGTTTGTGGCCCGTTTCCGATCGACCCGGCCAGCAGATCGTCCAGCCCCTCGGGTTCGGGCACGCTATCCGGCGCGATCACGAGCGCCGGTGCTGCAGGGTCGAGCGCCCGAGCGAGCGACGCCGATCCTCCGGAGCAGGCCACGTCGCTCCAGGGCCGGGCCAGAATCGCCAGCTGCCGGCACCACGATTTGGGCAACATTCCTGATTCGCTCCAGAAGACGATTCGCTCGACACGCTCCTGGCGCGCGAGTGTGGCCGCCGCCCGGACCGCCGCCGGGACGGACAGGATCCTGGCCGGATCACGAGGAATGGGGATGACGACCTGAACGCGCGCCGCTTGTCGGTCGAGCCCGTGGTCGACCTGCCTCGGCGCTTCGCGCCGACGGGACGTCAGGAATCGGATGAACTCGTATCCCTCGCGCAGCCGCCGCCGCATGACCCGGCGATCGGCGATCATCTCTCCGGCGATCGCGACGATCTTCCGGGGCCGGAAATAGAAGCGCCGGTAGAACTCCTCGGTGCTGCGCGAGATCTCGCCGCTCAGGAGATGGGGATAGGACAACGCGCTGACCTGCGCGCCGCGCTCGTCGACCAGCGCCTGTCCGGCGAGCCATCCGTTCGCGGTCGCCTGACGAAACAGCTCCGTGCCCGGGTAGGGCGCCGCGATGGAGACCTGGATCGTATCGGGATCGATGTCCCCGGCGAAGCGGATCGTCTCCTGGATCGTGTCGCGTGTCTCTCCCGGCAGGCCCAGGATGAACGTCCCGTGGATCTTGATGCCTAGCGTTTTCGCGTCGCGGGTGAACCGCCGGGCGGTGTCCAGCCGGATGCCCTTCCGGACGTTGTTGAGGATCTTCTGGTTCCCCGATTCGTAGCCCACCAGCAAGAGCCGCAGCCCGTTGCCTTTCAGCACCTCGAGGGTCGCGTACGGGACGTTCGCCTTGGCGTTGCACGACCACGTCACGCCCAGCTTGCCGAGACGACGGGCGAGCGCCTCGACCCGCGGCAGGTCGTCGGTAAGCGTATCGTCGTCGAAGAAGTACTCCCTCACCTGTGGGAAATAGCGCATCGCACGCTCGATCTCGGCCGCCACGTGCTCGACGCTGCGTGTGCGATATCGATGGCCGCCCACCGTCTGCGGCCACAGGCAGAACGTGCACTTCGAACGGCAGCCCCGGCCGGTGTAGAGCGACACGTAAGGATGGAGCAAGTAGCCGATGGCGTAGCGCTCGATCGCGAGGTCGCGCTTGTAGACGTCGACCACGAACGGCAGCGCGTCCATGTCCTCGAGCACCGGGCGGTCCGGCATGTGCCGGATCCCGCCGGCCGACCGGTAGCTGACGCCGAGCACCGTCTCCAGGCGCCGGCCCCGCGCCACCTCTTCGATCGTGAAGTCGAACTCGTTGCGCGCGACGAAGTCGATCGCGGTCGAGGCGGACAGCGCTCGCTCGGGGTTGACCGCGACGTGCGCGCCGACGAACCCGATTCGAAGGTCTGGATTCTGTTCCTTGAGGGCTTCCGCGACGCGAACATCGTGAGTGAACGACGGCGTGCTGGTGTGCAGCACCGCCAGCTCGTACTCCGAGGCGAGCGGGCGGATGTCGTCGAGCGTGAGATCGGCGGGGGGCGCATCGACCAGGCGCGAGCCCGGCACCAGCGCCGCCGGCTGGGCGAGCCACGTCGGGTACCAGAACGACCGGATCTCGCGCCGAGCCTGATAGCGTGACCCGGCGCCCCCATCGAATCCCTCGTACGACGGTGGGTGCAGGAAGAGCGCGCGAAGGTATCGATCGTCTGCGGCGCTCATACCGACTGCTCCCAGTCGGACGCACGAACGCTCAGCGCGACGCCCTTCCGCTCGAGCCGGCCGTCGCGATGGACGCGGTAGGGCTCGTCGTTCCAATGCACCGTGCGACCGAAATAGCTCCGCACGCCCAGGACGAACGACATGAGGTCGCGCACCGGAACCAGCCACATGTCGGACCATGGCGCGCATCGTCCGAGCGCGCGGTACAGGCTCACGCGCCCGACCATCCGGAGACCGAGGTACAGAGCGGTGGCGGTCACGGCCGGGCGGCTCGCTCCGCTCGCCGCGACCCACAGGAGCGAGAGCGGAATCCCGTATGTCAGGAGCGAGCAGAAGTAGCGTACCGGGCGCAAGGTCCGGAACGTCCTGGCCCATCTGAGCTCATGCGCGACGAGGCTTTGGAGATCTCGCTCGGTCACGACGTTGTCGACGACATAGGGAACGAGCACGACTCGAAGGCCGAGTCCGCTGACCAGCCAGCCGAGCTGGTAGTCGTCGGCGAGCCGATCGGCCAGGGCTTCGAATCCGCCGACCGCGCGTAGCGTCTCGCGCCGGCATGCGACGGTCGCGCCGAACCCGTGGCGCAGACGCTCGAGGTGCGTACCGATCAGCGCGGCCGGCAAGAACCACTCGTTGATGAACATCGCGCCCAGTCGCGAGGCCACGCCGCCGGACGCGACGCCGCGATAGAGACACGTCACGAGTCCGACGCGGCGGTCCTCGAGCGGCCCGACGACGGCGGCGACGTAGCGGGGCCCGACGCGCATGTCGCTGTCGGCCACGACGAGGGTCTCGTGCTTGGCGTGACCGACGAGATTGACGAGGTTATTGACCTTCCGATTCGTGCCGATCGTGCGGCGATCCACGACGAGCCTCAGCTCGACCGCGCGGAACTCGCGTCTCAGGCGCTCGACCACGGCGACGGCGGGGTCCCGGGGATCGTTGACCCCGAAGACGATCTCGAAGTTCGGATAGTCCTGCCGGCAGAAGCTGCGGAGGTTCTCGTACAGGTGCCCGTCGTCGCCACGGAGCGGCTTGAGGATGCTGACGGGAGCGGCGAGGTCAGCGATCGAAGGTCGGCCCCGCCGGTAGCGCGCGACCGCGACGACCGCCGCAAGCCAATAGGCTGCAGAGAAGAACACCAGGCCGAAGAAGACGCCATCGATCATCGGCATGGGACGGCCTCAATGCCGACACGGCGGCCGACGAGTACACGCGGTCCGTTCATGGTAGTCCCCCATGGGCGCGCTGCGTTGAGCCTGCTCGTAGCTGGCCGGAAGATGCGAGCGCAGAACACCGTGGAGGCGTTCTGAGCGAGCTGCCGCCGGGCGCTAGTTGACTCTCAGGAGAGCAGGAGGAGCACTACCGGAGGCGCGCGTGGGGAAGCTTCGGTACGAGCTGAAAGGGGAACGAACGGAAGCGGCGGGACTCCGATGTCGGTAGCGACCGTCCACAGGGGCCCCAGATCGACGAGCGGCGCGGCTTCGATCGCGCACGCGTTGACGATGAGGATGACGACGTTGTCGAAATCGTCGTCATCCCAGTAGCCGCCGAGCCACGTGGGATCGGGCGGATCGGCATAGGCGGCCGGCACCAGTCCGAGGAGAGCCGCGATGAGAACAATGGCGCAGATCGGCCGCCACACAGCGTCATGAGTGCCCGGGTGCACATGGTGGTCAAGCGCTTGTTCGAATTGCGAGTGGCGCCTACTTCGCCGACGCCAGCACCATCGGGCCTTCCGGCTGCTGCACGCCGGCCTCGACCTCGAGCGTCACGGCGAAGACCTTCACCGGCTTGCCGCCCGGCGCCGCAGGGATGCGATGCGCCGCGCGGCCGGATGCGTCGACCTGGAAGAGACCGGCCGGCTGCGGTGCGGCGTCGGCGATCGTCCACATCTCGTACGCCTTGCCCGGCGGCGCCGACGGCAGATTGGACACGAACACGTAGCCGCCGTTGACGGGATGCCAGATCACTCGTCCGGTGGCTTCAGGGCTCGGCCCGAGCCCGCGCAAGGTCACCACCTGCGCCTGGGGATCGCGCAGCAGGTCCGCGGCGTTTCGGTAGACGGCAAGCTGCTCGCGCAGTGCGGCGTCTTCGCGAAGAATCCGCGCTCTGAGTTCCGCAGTCTCGCGCGCCATCACGCCCAGCTGCGCCTCGTACCGGGTCGCCACGAACGTGCCGGTGAACGCAGCCCCCGCGATCACCGCCGCGATCGTGCCGATCGCCCAGACCCACGGGCGCGGACGCGGCGCCTTCCGCCGCGCCGGCGCGGTCGCGATCCGGCGCAGGAGCGCTTCCTTCACCGTCGGCGGCGGGATCATCGGCGGCCGCGAGCGCGCCAGCGCCGCGAGTGCCTCCGCCGATTCGCGCAAGGTGGCCTCGCAGACGTCGCATCCAGCCGCCAGGTGGCGCTCGAAGTCCACGCGATCCTGGCCGTCCAGGGCACCGACCGCGTACGTCGCCGCGAGCGTCTCGTAGGGTTCGTGGTTCATGGGCTCGCCTTCACTACGTCCCGCAGACGCTCGAGGCCCAGTCGGATGCGGGTCTTTGCCGTAACCAGCGGCCGTTTGATTACTTCCGGTATCTTGGGCTGTGTTAGTCCGGCCTTATTCCGCGCCCGCATAT
>JACXTT010007126.1_pt1 | contig 15838 bp, 16 predicted proteins | sample 9270951 | NCBI WGS metagenome assembly JACXTT01 (sample SAMN15532306, study PRJNA645909) | rock metagenome | isolation source: weathered quartz diorite | place: Puerto Rico | collected 2017-06-21 | reverse complement strand
AAAAACCTCCGCGCCGTCCTTCCCCTTGACGACGCGGAGGATAATCGGAAACCCGGAGTCTCGAATGCAAAACCTCGCGAGCCACGGACTCTTGGAACCCGCGCCGGAGACAAGCACTAAGCCGAGGGGGCAAGCTTTGAATCCAGCTGAGCTGGTTTCCATCTTGTAGAACGACGCGGCCCAGAAAATTCCTTCCCAAAAAGGAAAATAAAGACGCCATGCGGCCTTTAGGCTCATTGGCGCAGCAGGTTCCTGGCGATAAAAAGTGCGTTCGCGGGGCGCTCCGCAAGCCGTCGCATCAGATAGGGATACCACTCGGTGCCGAAAGGAATGTAGACGCGCATCCCCCAGCCGTCCTTCACCAGAGCCTGCTGAAGGTCGCGGCGAATTCCATGTAACATCTGGAATTCAAAGGCATTGCGAGGAATGTTCTCGCGTGTTGCAAAAGCTTTGGCTTGTTTGATGATGTTCTCGTCGTGGGTGGCGAGGCCGTGATAGATCCCACTCTTCATCAGGATCTTCATCAGTTTCACGTAGTTCCCGTCCACCTCGGACTTCTTCTGGAAAGCGACCTCCGGCGGCTCCTTATAGGCCCCTTTGCACAGCCGAATGCGGATACCCTCAGCCAGCAGCTTCGCAATATCCGTCTCCGCCTGCCGCATGTAGGACTGGATGACTGCCCCGACGCATCCCGCGTTTCCCGGCACACGGTGCAGCTGGTAGACAAAATCAAGCGTCCGCTGCGTGTACGCGGACCCCTCCATGTCCACACGGACAAAGTTTTTGGGCGACATGCTGGCAGCCCGCGCCACCAGACCACGGACGAGCCCGTGCGCCAGAGCTTCGTCTACGTCGAGTCCCATGTGGGTCAATTTAAGGCTTACGTTGGCGTTTAGTTTCCGGGCAGCGATGTCGTCGAGCAGATTGTGATAAAGCTGGGCGCTCGCGCGGGCCTCTTCGGTATTGGTAACGTTCTCTCCGAGGTTATCGATAGAGACGCTAGCGCCAAACTTATTTACCGTTTCGGTGGCGCGGACGGCGTCAGCGACGGTGGTACCGGCCACGAAGCGACTGGAGGTGCGTTGGCCAAAGCTGGACGATTCCGCGATGTTCCGCAGCCATCGGCTTTCCGAGAGAGCGATGAACGCTGCCCTCAACACGGCGCACCGGGTTCAAACGGGATGGAACTGCCAGAGACGTGCGTTGGCATTGACAATATTTTTACCACAGTTTGTGTAGCGGCGGGTCTGTGTGGTGATGGGTCTCTGAGCCCGAGGCCGGTTGAAGACCGCCCCACCAGCCAGCGCTGCCGGTCGTGTAGAATAACCCTTTGTCTATGGACCTCTCGGCCATCCAGAAAGCCTTGCGTGAACGCAACATCGACGCCTGGCTTTTTTATGACCATCACCATCGCGACCCGATCGCCTACCGCGTTCTCGGATTGCCCAATGGCCTCATGGTCACTCGTCGCTGGTTCTACCTGATTCCCGCCAAAGGCGAGCCGACTAAGCTTGTCCATAAGATTGAAGCCGGTCACCTGGACACTCTTCCCGGTACCAAACGCCTCTACTCGGGATGGCAGGAACTATTCGAGAGCATGAAAGGGCTGCTGGCTTCGCACCGCGACATCGCCATGCAGTACTCGCCGAATAATCTGGTATTTACGATTTCGCTGGTTGATGCCGGAACGGTGGATTTGATCCGCGGCCTTGGCAAAAATGTCGTGAGTTCGCAGGATCTGGTCGCCCAGTTCGAGGCGACCATGAACGACGACCAGGTTGCCACGCACTATGCGGCCCGCGACATCATTGACAGGCTGACCGCCGAGGCATTTCAAGAAATCGGCCGCCGCGTGCGCAAGGGCGGAACCCACGAACACGATATTCAGCAGTGGTTCATGGATGCCTTCGAGCGCGAGAACCTGGTCACTGACGATCCGCCAATCGTGGCCGTGAATGCCAACAGCGGCAACCCGCATTACGAGCCTAGCGCAAAACATCCGGTACCAATCCGCGAAGGCGATTTCGTCCTGCTCGACGTCTGGGCCAAGAAGAACACCCCCGGCGCGGTCTTTTACGACATTACCTGGACGGGCGTGGTCGGCAAGCCCAGCGATCGCCATCGCGAGATTTTCAAGATTGTCAGTGAGGGACGCGATATCGGCGTTAAAACCGTACTGGACGCCGTGTCAGCCGGTCGACCCATCGCCGGCTGGGAAGTGGACCGCGCGGTCCGCGCGCACATCAAGAAAGCCGGGTACGGCGACTATTTCATTCACCGCACCGGCCACTCGATCGGGACCGAAGTTCACGCCAACGGGGCCAACATGGATGACCTCGAGATTCACGACGAGCGCCGCATCCTGCCTAATTCCTGCTTCTCGATCGAACCCGGTATCTATCTGCCTGAATTCGGAGTACGCAGCGAGGTTAATATGTTGATCCGCTCCGGCAGCGCTGAGGTCACTGGTAAAATCCAACACGAGATCGTGACCATCTGAATGGCTAAGACGACTACGGACAAACCAGCGAACGCAGCCACGCCGGAGTATCCGCTGACCACCATGGCGATGGTCGCCCCGATTGTGGGGTGGCTGATTCCGGGCGCGGGACACATCATCCAGAAACGCTACGTCCGGGGCGTACTACTCATGGTCTCGGTAGTGGCAATGTTTCTGATCGGCTTGGGAATGAATGGACGCGTTTACCGGCCCAATGGCGGGGACATTCTTGAAATTCTGGGCTTCGTCGGCGATGTAGGCGCCGGGGCGCTTTACTTCCTGGCCCGCATCATGGACTGGGGCCAAGTGGCCGCCGCACACGCCACTGCCGACTATGGAAAGACGTTCATCATCGTGTCCGGACTGCTGAACTTCATCGCGGCCGCCGATGCTCACCACATCGCGCTGGGGAAGAAACCGTGACCTTCACTCTTTCGCACTTCAGCGCCGCCGTGCTGTTCGCCCTGTTCGCCTCGGTCGTATTCGGCATCACGCAGCGAAATACCACGATCGACCAAATCCGCTACGGCTTGTATTGCTTCGCGCTCTTCGTCGGTGGAGTGTTCGCCGCCGGGTGGGTGATGTGGTTGCTGCGGCGGTAGATCGCATTTCACAGGTTGCAGCCCGGCCAATCAGGCAATTCCACTTATGAAGAACATGCTTCGCTCCCGAACTAGGGTCCTTGCGAGTCTCTGCCTCTGCCTGGGCGTCTGCTCCCTGACATCAGCGCAAACTCATTCTCCGGATCCACCCATGGTCAAAAAGGAACCTGTCATGCATGCAAGCGGAACATTTGAAGTGAAGCTCACGCCTCAAGGGACGGACAACAAAGAAGCCGTCGTCGGCAGGATGTCCATCGACAAGCAGTTCCAGGGCGATATCGAAGGTACAAGCAAGGGTGAGATGCTGAGCGCCATGACGAGCGTCAAGGGCTCGGCAGGCTACGTGGCGATCGAGCAGGTCAGCGGAACTCTGCACGGTCACCGCGGCACTTTCGTACTTCAGCACACCGGCACTATGAACCGAGGCGCACCGCAACTGAATATCACTGTGGTACCGGACTCCGGCACCGGCGAGCTAGTGGGCCTGACCGGCAAGATGACAATCGTCATCGCCGACGGAAAGCACTCCTACGATTTCGAGTACACACTCGCCGAAAGCCATTGAGCTGAATTCATCACTCACTCGGCGCTATGGTTTGCTAGGTGCCAAGTGCTCAGCCTACCCTTCCCAGACAAACGCATCAAAGACCCGGCTCGACGTAAAACCGATGCGCTTATATAAGGCAATCGCTCGCGCGTTGGCCTCGGTTACCGTCAGCGAGATCGAGCGAAAGTGCCGGTCGCGCAGATTCGTGGTGGTAGCCGCCAATAACGCCTCACCCAGGCCGCTCGACCGATATTCCGGCAGCACACACACTTGCGTGATGTGTCCCACGTCGGGACGCACCTGCGAGCACAAGATCAATCCGATCAGAGTTCGCGTGGACTTTTGAAATACCAAACACGAAGCTTGCGGGTCAAAAACTCCACATCCCGGAAACCTCACAATATTGTTGAGGAAGCGCAGCGAACCGCTCAGGGTGCGGTATTGATCATTGATCTCAGCGTCTACGTGTCCGCGATACGCCGCCGTAATGACGGCCGCCGCCGACTGATATTCCTGCTCCGCCCAGGGTCTTATCTCAAACTCTGGTCTGATTGCCGGAGTCGTAGTTCCGTGCGCGGGAATGTCCATGGTCATGAAGACCCGCGGATGGCGGCTGAAGCCCTGCTGCAAGAACGGCCGCACCACCTCCCCGGTTTCATGCGCCAGCAATTGCGCCTCGACGCGATGGATTCCTGGTGACTGCTGCAGCGTTTCAATCACATGCGTGAGCAGCCGTTGCTCGACCTCATGTCGATTGGGAGTTCGGCCTCCGTCGCGCACGAACAAGTCGCCGATTACTCCCTTGCTCTGTTCATAAACAAAAAATGAATACCCGAAAACGCTCCCGCGTTCAATGGCCGCATAGCCCGGCAGGATCTTCGAGTCCAGATAGCGCAGGATCATCTCGGCCGAACCCGAGTAATCCCAGGAGAGCAGCCGGGCCCACACTCCGATTTCATCCTCCAACAGCGGCCGAAGATCAGCCGAAGAAAAATGCCTGAGATCGAGGATTTCCACGGGGGATCGAGGCTCCAGTGCAGCAGTCTAGCAGGTTGAAGTCCGCTTTCAGTTGATCGGTCCCACCCAGTACAACTCCAATTTTTGTCCTGGGATACTCGTCAGGAAAGACACCCTGCGTCCACTTAACAAATCGGTGAACTGACCCTGAGAATTTTGCACTGCAACCAGCACATGTCCGTCGCGCGGCACTTGTCCACTCTCATACCGCTGGGCCGGACGATTGAGGTAGAACTCCAGCCCATACTCCAGCTGACGATTGGCGCGAAACAGCGCGACCGGCACCTGCTCCCGCGAGAAGCTCTGAATGCTCTGTGCCACGGGACGCGCCGACTGCGTAGCGTCGATTGTCGGAGCCGCTAGACGGAGAAGCGCTGCTACTCCTACCACGATCGGGATCATGCTAGCGGGCCGCAACATGCGAAGGCCTGTCCGCAAAAGTACGGCGGCAATTACCACCGTGACCAGGACCGCCACGCCAGCGGCGACATACGCTCCCGTTCCGACTGTCAGCCGATGATTCAGTTGCATGCCGGGCGCCACTAACGCCCCAAAAACCAGCAACCCGCACAGTATGGCGTGAATTCCCGCTAGCAAGGGAGAACCTTCTATGCTTCCGCTTTGCCGGCTGCGCAGATATTCAGCAACCAGCAGCGCCCCGGCGGGAATGGCAGGCAGGATGTACCCGGGAAGTTTCGATTGCGAAGCGCTAAAGAAAAGAACCGGCACCGACAGCCAGATCAGCAGGAACAGTTGCCACGAATCCTCGGGTGTAGCGAGAGCTTCTCTTCGCTCAGACCAGATCAGCCGCAGTCTCTCCACGAGGGCAAGAATCAACCACAGCGTCCAGGGCGCTAGCGCCAGCAACAGAACTGGAACGTAGAACCAGAAAGGCTGGGCATGGTGATACAGATCCTTGCCAAAGCGCGCAAGATTGTGTTCAAGGACAAAAATACGGAAAAATTCGGGATTGCGGATTTGCACAGCCACAAACCAGGGCGTGGCGACTGCCAGAAACAGTAGGATACCCGGGATCCATAGCGTACCGAGCAGGACTGGCCAATCCCGCTTCACGGCAACAAAGATCAGCAGAATTACGCCGACGAGAAAGAGGGCCACCGGGCCTTTGGCCAAGGTAGCGAGCGCGAGGAAGAAGTAGAACTCGGCGAGCGCGATTCGGCTCTTCCGCTCGTACCAGTAGTACCAGGCGAGCAGGGCGATCGAAAACATCGCAGCCAAAGGCATATCTGTAGAAGCGCCTCGCGCGAAACCGATCACACCCGCGCAGCCGGCCGCGATCAGTGCTCCGTCGGTTTCCGAGCCGGGACGAAAACGGCGGAGGAAAAGATAAATCGCCACAATCATCAAGCCGGCGTCGACAGCCGCTGGCATGCGTGCGGCTCGATCGCTCACGCCAAAGACGGAGTAAGCCAGCATAGCCTGCCAGTAGTAAAGCGCCGGTTTTTCCAGCCAAGGTTGGCCTAGAAGGGTGGGAGTGATCCAGTCGCGCCGCTCAAGCATCTCGCGCGCCACCTGGGCATAGCGCGGCTCATCGGCGCCCAGGAGGCCAAATGCTCCCAGACCATAGAAGAAAAGAAATCCGCAGAATGCAACCAGCAACAACACATCAGTACGGGTTCGCGTGTTCATCAGAGAGTCACGCTAGGCGAAGCGGCAAGAGCGCCCACAGGCTGACGATTGTACCGTTGGCGATCCATGGTCATGTCGCATTCACCGCTGCTTTCTCTGCATGCAGCCGTTCGATGACCCTGGTGACCGCGACCCCCATGGGACCGTCCAGGGAACAGCCACTGGCACATTTGTGGCCGCCACCGCCGAAATGCTCGGCAACAGTCGCAACATTCACTTCTCCCTTACTGCGCAAACTGACGCGCCAGCGGTCGTCGGGCAACTCACGGAAGAAGACGGCCACCTGCACATCTCCAATCGAGAGCGCGTAGTTGACCAGGCCCTCACAATCTTCTTCGCGCGCGCCGAAGCGCTCCATTTGCTCCAGCGTCACCCAGATCCAAGCCAGCGCGCCCTGGCGGTGCAGATTGGCAAGCGCGGCTCCCAACAGGCGCAACTTAGCCGTGGAATGGCCGAAGTAAATGTTGCGCGCGCACTGAGCGGGGTCCGCCCCGGCCAGCACCAGCTCGCGCGCAATCGCAAACGTATGTTCGTTGGTGCCTTCGAACATGAAGGAGCCGGTGTCGGTCATGAGCGCGGTGTAGAGGCAAGTGGCGATGGCTGCGTCCAGCGGGACGCCTGCCAGCCGGGCCATGCGGTACACCAACTCCGCAGTGGCTATCGCCGACGAGTCAATCCAATTGATCTGGGCAAAATTGCGGCCGGTGACGTGGTGGTCAATGCTGATCAGAAAGCAGTCTTCCAGCCCCTTGAGCTGAGTCCGCTTGATGCTGTCGCACTCCAGGATGATGACCGCATCATTCGGGGGGACCGACTCGGAATGAATCACGCGATCCGCAAAGGGCAGGCTCTGGTAGATGCGCGGCACGCCATCGTGCATCACAACGTCCGCTTCCTTCTCCATGTGCCGGAGAATCTGCGCGCACGCCAGGGCCGAGCCGATTCCGTCTCCATCGGGTCGGGCATGCGACGTCACCACGAAACGGTGGCGCTCGCGAATCTCTTGTAGAACCCGGTCCAGCATAAACAAGTCTCTTGAACATTCGCCGTGGAGAGACGCTGCTCGCTGTGTCTCCGGCCGCGGAGAAGAGGCCGCCAGCGGCATCTCTACTCAGATTTCTTCCGGCTACGCTTCTTGGCACGATTTAGGAGCTCTTCCACCCGGCTTTCCAACTGATGCGAACGATCCAACTGGAAGAAAAGTTCCGGAGGACGGCGCAGCCGCAAACGCTCCGCTAGTTCATGCCGCACGTAGCTTTTCGCTGCCTCTAATCCTTCCAGACTGCGCTCGGCTTCGTCATCGTCGCCCTCTACATAGACCAGCACACGCGCCGACCGCGAGTCGTCCGCCATCAGAATGCCGGAGACACTGACAAGCCCAATGCGCGGATCTCCCAACTCCCCCTCGAGGATCGTCTCGATCTCTTCACGGATGGCCTCGCCCAGCCGGTCCCGGTGATATTTCTGGCCACGACGTTCCATATTTTCATGGGGAAAACCGTTTAGAATAACAGAAAGGTAGGTGGCAGGTGGCAGGTGGCAGGTGGCAGGTCTTGGGGCTCAGGGCTCAAGCGAAGATTTGCGGAGCGTGGAAGAAATGTACAGACTCGGCCGGGGCGCTGCCTCGTTGATGTGGTAGCGGTAACCCCGTATGGCCTTGTGGCTCAGGTTCTCGGGCGGGACCGGTCCATTCCCGGAAAGTCCCCGGGAAAGTGCACGCATTCTCTCAGGTAGATCCTGAGCATACGATCGTATTGGGTGCGGGTCGGAAATAGGTCCTTGACTACTTCCAGTCCACGTCGACCGTTCACGCACCATCCCTCAAATCGCTCCCTGGCTTTCTTTCTCATCGCGTCCGCCGATTTTTGCTTGGTGTCACCGGCTTCGGGAAACTGGATGTAGATGTAGTCGCCGTTTTCAGACACGCCGAGGTCGCGGATCATCGCGGAAGAACATTCCCCCAGTCCCTGGGGAGGACCCGCATCCAGAATAAGGCCGAAGGCCACCTTGGGACCTTCTCCATTCGCCACCACGACCGCATCGTTGCCCAGGTTAAGACCAGCGCTCTTTGCCAAGTGGGGATTAAGCACGACCCATGGATGTACATCCGCATCGGCCCATTCCGGACTGATTCGAGGAATGTAGAACCCCTTATTGGGGCCAGTTTCCCGGATCTTCGGGTTGCCCGTTTCGTCCACCTGGATGCCCGCCCACTTTTTCACATGTCTCCAGTCTTTCCTGGAGTCCTCTTTGGGGCGGCCATCAATGTATTTAACGCACACCGCGCTCTTACTTTTCTCCTCGAGCTTTGTGAGGGAGTCGACGCCGTGGTCTTTAAGAATCTTGGTGAGGTGTTCCGTTGCTTTCGGATCGCGCGATGCGTTGAGTTCTCTTGCTTTGATAACGTCTCTCAGGAGTTGGCACCCTTCGGTAAGAGGAAAAGCCTTTTCCCCCTGCCTGTACAACTTTGGGTCCGGCTTCCCCACCGCATTTAACAGGGAATCACGGCCATGGTTAGGGCCTTTCCCGAGCCAGGACTCGTCGGTCGGCGGATGATAGGCCCGGGGAGAGCCATCCATGTCCTCCCGTATCGTCGTAAGCCTGTAGATGATTGCGCCACCTACTTGCCAGACGGTGGCGCTCAGGCCCGTCCCTTTTACGGTAGAGCTTTCAAGCTGCCCATCCTCGACTAAATGATCTCGATTCTCGCGGTAACGCGACAGAAATTTGAGAGCTTCGGCCAGCGCTGGGTTGGCCAGCCGCGCCGCTCCATCCTTTGAACCCACGGAACCCGGAGTGTCTCCCAACTGGGCTGGAGTGTTAGGGGCTGCGGCATCACGGTGACCCAGTGGGCTTGGTGTACGGGCGGGCAACAACCCCGAGAAGATGTCATGCTGGGTCGGCCCCGGGATGCGGGACATGATCGTTTCCCTCTTGACGCCAGTGGCGTTGAACGCCAGAAGTGTACTCCTAAACTCAGGTAGAGCCCTAATTTCCTCCACTGTTCGAAATTTAGCAACTCTTGCCTTCACGTCGAGCTGCCTTCAGCTCCGCTCGGGTGACAAACGCCGGAACGATGATTGATTGCATCAGAAGAATTCCACAAAGGAGTCGGTGATCTCGGCACCGGCGTTGTTAGCGACCCTCATGGCATGGCGCTCCACGTTCTTCATTAAGCCGTCGAGGTAGCCGCGGGAATGGGACACGCTGACCACGCCGATCGTCGCCTGGTTCCAGAGATTCGAAGGATCAAGTTCCGCGACTGAGACGTTGAACGATGCCCGCAACCGGTCTTTCAGACTGCGAACAACCTGCCGCTTGTCTTTGAGCGATTGTGCGGCTTCGATTCGAATTTCGAGGGTCAGGAAGGCAATCATAGAAAAGCTCTCAGCTATCAGTTCTCAGGTCTCAGGGAACAAAATTGCCTGAGAGCTGACAGCCGAGAGCCGAAAGCTTAGCTTCAAATCGGCATTCTTCCTCGAAACAGCCAGATCAAATCAATGATCAAGATAATCACCACCATCAGTTCCAGCACGAACGCGCGGCTCTGGTGGAACTGGTCCACCATGAAGCGGTAGAGCTCTTCGGCGGTGTGCACCTTCTGATTCACCAGGTCTTTGTAGTCCGTCACGCCGATCTTCGACGCCGCCACTTTGTACAAGCGCGCGGAAAACATGTCGCTAAGAAACTTGATGGCATTGTCGGCGCGCTCGGTCAGTTCGTCCACGTCGAGCAGGACGGTATGCAGCCGGGTCGCACGCTTTGCCGTCCGCCAGCGGGCGAGGATGCCGGTGCTGCCGTTCTCCATGAAGTCATAAACGCTTTGCAGCTCGCGCGTGAGCAATTCGTCGTAGTGGCGGAACTCAAGCAGTTGCGAGTTGGCATATTCCAATAGCTGGATGATGGTTTCCGCGCCGGCGGCGCTGTCATAAAGAAACGCGCCGTTCCAGCTGATCACAGTCAGGTCGTTCGGATAATACGAGATTTTCGATTGCAGGATTTCCTGACGCTCGCCATCGGAAAGAGAACAGTTCTCGCCACGCACGATCTGCGCAATGCGTCCACCTTCCGCGGCAAGCAGATCGGACGCCGATGGATTCCCGGCGATCTCACGCACGTGGAAGATGAAGTAGTCTTCGTTCAGCCATTCGTCGTAAGGCTTGACCAGGGCAGGCCGGGCACGCTCCAGCTTCTGCTTGGCGATCTTCTGCGCAAGACTGGCAAAGTCCGTGTCCCAAACCCAGCGGCTGGCCAAGCGGACAAGCGTGTCCCAATCGCCGGCGAACGGCAGCTCGAAGACCACACTCAACACGCCGTAATCGTAGTATTTGATCTGAGCGTCGAGACGCTCGCCGCTTTCGAGGACCAGCGGCTCAACCCGCTCCACCACCGGCGGCCGCTCGTATCGGACATATCCCGGAGCCGGGTGCTTGAAGCTGGCCTCCTGCCGACGAGCGCCGAAGATGTCACGCAGGGCGTCGAGGCGGATTTCCTCGCATACGTCGAACTGGATCAGCACCAGCACTGAGCCCTGGACGGTCTTATCCTGAGTCTTGGCCGGGCTCCCGGGCGAGAGTGTGAGGACGGAACTGCGTTCGGGTTCCATGGGATTTCAGCTTTCTCTAAGACGTGCGCAACGGCTCGTGCGGCGGTCCGAAGGACGGCGCTTACATCATCTATTGTCCCAGAAAGCGGGGAAGATGGGCAGTAGAGGAGTAAGCCCAGGCTTATCAATTGTTTAGATGCGATGTATCAATGCTTCCTCGCCCAAGCCCAAAGCAAGGCTGCCCCCGCAGCCATGCCTGCAACCGCATGTCCAGCACGCTTCATGGACGTCTGGATTGCAGCTTCCCGTGGACGCACCCAAGCATCCTCCGGGTAGTGCTGCGGGGCCGCCTCAAACAGGGGGATACCTTCTGGGCTTTCGGTCGCCTCCCGCAAGGCCATTTGCAGGACTTCGGCCAGGTGCAGGGCCTGGCGGTCGGTTTCCTGGGCAATCTGCTCGCGGCAACTGAAGCCGTTGGCGACGATCAACCAATCGGTCGGGGCCTTGCGCACAGCGGGCAGAAGTTCGAGTTCGCCAATGGCTTTCGACACGTCGTATTTCTCTTTTTCGAAGCCAAAGGCCCCTGCCATGCCGCAGCAGCCGGGCGCCGGAGCGGTGAAATCAATTCCCATGCGGCGCAGGACCGCTTCTTCCGCTGTCATCTTCATGATCGCCCTTTGATGGCAGTGACCGTGGATGAGGGCCCTGCGCGCGAGCGATGGGAGCGGAAAATCTTTGGCGTGCTTTTCCAGGAATTCACTGAGCAGGACCACTTGCTGCGAGAGAGCGCGAGCACGCTCGTCTTTTGGGAAGAGGTTCGTGAGCTCATCGCGAAAGACAGCAGCACAACTGGGTTCGAGCACAACGATGGGAATGCCGGCTTCCATTTCAGGGAGCAGTGCGTCCATGATGTCGAGCAGTAGGCTCTTCGCCCGATCAAGCATGCCGACGTCATAGAGCGGTCGCCCGCAACATAAGTGAGCGCGCGGAACAGCGACCTCGAACCCCGCCGCCTCGAGCACTTCCACCGCAGCCTTCGCAGTTTCGGGCAGAAAATGGTTATTGAAGGTATCGGCCCACAGCAAGACCGGAGCGCCGGCGCCTCGCCGGCTGTCAGGACGGGCGCCTTCGCCCGCCCTTCCCGCTAGACTCCTCTGTTCCTCCCACCATTGCCGGAACGTCTGCGGCGCAAAGGCCGGAATCCGCCGCTGGGCGGGGATTCCGGCGGCCAGCTTCGCCAGATCGCGCAAGAACGGAAGCTGCGTCGTCAGATTCACCATCCCCGGCATATGCGACGCCGCGCGCGCCCACAGATCGATGTTGGCAAATGCCAGGGCGTTCAGCGGACGCTGGTTGGTTTCGTAATAGTGCGACAGAAATTCCGCCTTGTAGGTGGCGACGTCAACCCCGGTTGGGCAATCACTCTTGCAACCCTTGCAGGCGAGACAAAGATCTAACGACTCTTTGACCACTTCGTTCTGCCAGCGATCTTTGATGACTTCACCCTGCGTCATCTCCCAGAGCAGGTGAGCGCGACCGCGGGTGGAGTGTTCCTCTTCGCGCGTCACCCGAAAGCTCGGACACATCACGCCACCTTCATAGCGCCGGCACCGGCCCACTCCGATGCAGCGCATGGTGGCGCTCGCCAGACTGCCGTGGTCATCGGGAAACTTGAAGTGCGTCTCAGGCTGCCACGGGTCGTAGTTCGGCCCAAGGCGGAGATTTTCGTCCATCCGGTAGGGCTCGACCACCTTCCCGGGATTCATCTTCCAGTCGGGATCCCAGATGGACTTGAACTCTCGGAACGCCTGTATCAACTCCGGTCCAAACATTTTGGGAAGAAGTTCAGCGCGGGACTGGCCGTCTCCATGCTCGCCCGAAAGCGATCCACCATAACCGACAACCAGATCAGCAGCCTCTTCCATGAACTGGCGAAATTTTCGAATGCCTTCTGCCGATTCGAGATCGTAGTTCATGCGCGTATGCACGCAGGCGTGTCCGAAGTGTCCGTAGAATGCGCCGTCGTATTCATACGCGCTCATCAACTTCCGAAGATCGCGCAAATAGGCACCGAGCTTCTCGGGAGCGACCGACGAATCCTCAAACCCTTCCCAGCGCGGAGGCTCGCCAGGAACATGCGAAGTCGCGCCCAGGCTCGACTCGCGGACTTCCCACATGCGCCGGGCCTGACTGGGGTCGGTAAGTAAACGAGTGGCGGGAGGGTTCACAGAGCGCCCCAGAAACTCCATCAGGCGGCGGGCCTGGAATTCGGCTTCGGTGGCAGTGTTTGCGCCGAACTCAACCAGCAGCCAGCCACTGCCCTCGGGAAGCAAAGCCAGACCCTCGGAGTTGATGCCGATGCGGCGGCTCGCCCGGACGATGACGTCATCGAAGCCCTCCAATCCGATGGGGCCGTGCTCCATGATCTGCGGCACCTGGTCGGCACACATGTAAATGTCCGCCCAGCCGACCACCAGCAGAACGCGCGCAGGTGGGCTTTCGACCAGTCTGCAGGTGGCTTCCAGCACCGTAACGCATGTGCCTTCTGTGCCGACCAGCGCCCGCGCGACATGGAAGCCGTTTTCCGGCAGCAGATGGTTCAAGTTGTATCCGGAAACGCGGCGCGGAATGTTTGGGAACTGGCGGCGAACTTGGTCACCGTACCGCTCGGCAATGGACTTGAGCCCGGAGTAGATTTCGGCGCGGCGGCCGCCTTCGCGGAGGATGCGGTTGAAATCCTTTTCGTTGGTCACACCCACGTGCATGCGGTGGCCGTCGTAAGTGAGGATCTCGAGCGACTCGACGTTGTCGTCAGTCTTGCCCGCCATGATCGAATGCACGCCGCAGGAGTTGTTGCCGATCATGCCGCCGAGCGTGCAGCGGTCGTGGGTGGCGGGGTCGGGAGCAAAAGTCAGGTGATGCTTCTCGGCTGCGGCGCGGAGATGATCGAGGATTACTCCCGGCTCGACGCGCGCGATGCGGCGTTCGGGATCGATTTTGAGAATGCGCGCCATGTACTTCGAGAAGTCAAGAACAATGGCAACATTGCAGCACTGCCCCGCGAGCGAAGTCCCTCCGCCACGAGCCAGCAGCGGCGCGTGATATTCGCGGCACAAGGCAATCGCAGCGAGAACATCTTCAGTATCACGCGGGACGACCACTCCGATGGGAAACTGACGATAGTTTGAACCGTCAGTCGCGTAGAGGGCGCGACTGCCGGAGTCGAAGCGGACGTCTCCGCGCAGATGGCGACGGAGGGCGGCTTCGAGAGCGACGGCGTCTACAGGCTCAGAGCGCGCGGCTAGAGCGCGGGCGGAGATGTCGCGTAGAGCCGGGGCCGATGTAGAGTCGGGAGACATGGGGTACAGACATCTTCAAGGAAGGAGGGGCCGGGCGCAAGAGGCTGAAACGCGCCTACGTTTGTCAAAAGTCCGGGAATTATCGCCAGGCCCGCGTCAGATTGTCCGCCATGGACAGCGACAGCAGGATGGCCAGGAAGAAAAAGCCGGCGACCACCACGACCGCAGCTAGATTTACACGCCTTTTGTGTCTTGCTGCCTGTCCCGAAACCTCCTGAGAAATTCGCAGGCCTCACCACGGAGAATCCGGGTCTAAAAGCGCATAATGCCAGAGTCCATACCGAACGGAGACCGAGATGAGAAACTTCGTAGGTGGAATTCTCGCGACGCTGGTCGTACTTGCCCTCGGCGGCTGGCTCTACCTGAAGCTCGGCTACGCAGACCTGCGCGCTAACCCCGAGCCCTCATGGCGCGAATCGGAACTTGCTGTCACCGCGATAGATGCTTCTGCAGCACGCCACGCACCTCGGGAGCAGAACCCGATCCCGCCTACCGAAGCAACCCTGCTAGATGGCGCGCGTCTGTATCGGGACAAGTGTGCGGACTGTCACGGCAGGCCCGATAACCCCGTGAGCGATTACGGCGGCTCCTTCAATCCGCGGGCACCCCAGTTTATGAAGGCGCGCGTCCTCGCCTGCCGGAGAACCAGAACTTCTACATCATTAAATACGGCGTGCGCTGGTCAGCCATGCCGGCCTGGGGGAATATCATGGCCGATAGCGAGGTCTGGCAAGTTGTGACTTTTCTCAGTCGCCTCGAGAATCTGCCGCCCTCAGTCGAGCAGGAGCTCCACAGACCCGCCGGGAGCACTCCGTGAGCTCGGAACAAAGAGGCACGACCACATCGGGCTTTTGGTAACATAGTCACGCAAAATCCGCGACCCAACCGCGTAGTTGGCGAAGGATTACCATTCCAGCAGCAATTCTCAATGAGCGTAATCGCCTGTGGCTGTTGAAAAAAGAACCAAGAAAGTAATTTCGGGGGTTTACAACAGTTATCAAGAGCCACTGTAGACGCCGCAGACTTCCATGCCTTGAATCCCGGGCAAGACCTCTCCATAATGGCTTGGCTTAATGTCCGTCTGATACCGATTCGAAGCTATGATTTGTGTTCGGGAAAGCCAAAAAATGGAGTGAAGAATGTTTGAACGCTGTACAGAAAAAGCGAGGCGCGTCATCTTTTTTGCGCGGTACGAGGCCAGCCAGTTCTCTCTCCTCACATCGAGACTGAACACCTGCTGCTTGGATTGCTAAGAGAAAGGGGCGCTTTTGCTGTTCAGCTTCTGAACTCGCAAGGTCTCTCTCTCGACCGTGGCCGGGACATGGTTTCCAAGTGGCAGAGAACAGCAGAGGCTGCGCATGAGATTGTAGAAATCCATGGCGAAGAGTGGGATGCGAGCTACGTTCAGGCACAACTGTGGAACTGCGGAAGTTCGCATGAAGGGTTTGCAGAGAGCAGAGAGTGGTATCCTATCGTGTTATGGGACTGACCGAGATCGTCCGGAAAGTCTTCCTGCTGGACCTGCTCCAGGGTCTGAAGGTGACGTTCAAGTACCAGCATCCCAAAGAGATTTACACCGAGCAATATCCGCTGGAGCGGCCGCAGGTGGCGGAGCGT
>JACXTT010007125.1_pt1 | contig 15839 bp, 11 predicted proteins | sample 9270951 | NCBI WGS metagenome assembly JACXTT01 (sample SAMN15532306, study PRJNA645909) | rock metagenome | isolation source: weathered quartz diorite | place: Puerto Rico | collected 2017-06-21 | reverse complement strand
GCCCGAGTTGTTATCGAACCCTCGTTTCCCCATTTCTGAACCGCCAACGAACCTGTTCCGTGATTGGGCCCGGCGAAATTCAGCACACACCAGACACACATTTGTTGCATGAAATCTTCTTAGGCGGGCCTCGTAGACGGTCCGAGAGTCAGTCGGCGGCAGAGAGCATTGTTCTGCCCGGTCAGGAAATCGATTTCACAGGAGGCAATGAGTCAAGGGAGACGGGAACGAATCCTTGAAAGCCTTTTGAACGACTAGAGCAGAGGCGTGCATAGAGAAAGGATTAGCGCAACTCGCTTTTGTCCAAGTGATAGCCCAACTGGAGAAATCGAACGAGATCTTCGGTACTCTTCTTCTTTTCGAGGACCAATAGCGCTATCTCACAAAGGATTTTGTGATTGATAAGAGTGACCCGGTTTCCGTAGGAATTCTTGATCGCCACATCGACGAACCCGGGCTTCCCAACTGTCCCATAGGCGATAGGCCGAGGTCCCACTACCGTCTTTCCGAGTACTTCAAAAGCCTCGGAATTTGTCACGAGTCCCTTTGTTCGCGTCTTGCACTCGATCTGAATCTCACCTGTGGCGCTGTGTACTAGAATGTCGGCACAACCAGGAACTTTTCTCTCGTCCAGGAGTTCAGCTTGAACGCCAACTGCTGAGAGCAGGTCGAAAACAGCGACTTCAAATTCAGTGCCAAGTTTCTCATAGAGCCGTCTGATCAACTCATCAGCCGAGAACCTCTTGCTTCGAATTGTATGGGCCCCCAACGTGGACTGCGCCATGCGGTCGACATAACGGGCAGCTCCCAACTTAAGCTCGCCGGCCTGAGCAGGATTTCTCACTACTGCGCCAAGTTTTACATCGTCGGACTCTATAATTTTCGTGAGATCGTCATAACCTGCCTTTAGCAGGTCCATCACTCTCCCTCTGCCGATTCCAGAGAGTTCGACACCCAGAGAAATACGGTTGCGAACCACGTCCGAGATTGCCACACCAGCCTCCGGGACACCGAATAGCAGTCTTCGTGCCGTAATTGACAGATGTGCCCCTAGCCGAGGATCGAAACCTAGGTCTTTAACTCGCGCAATGGCGGCAGCAGAATCGAACATCCAGCAACAATGTTCCGCCGCTTGCCGAATCTGCCCTTCCCTTAAGCCGCGGAAAGGGTTGCAAAGGTTCTGGTAACTGTTTCCCTTTACCCATTCACTTAGTACCCAAGCGACCTGTAGGATCAGCAGAGCGTCGGTGGGATCTTCATATCGTCGTAGTCTGCAAATCGTGGCTCGATGCCCTTCAAGAAAAGCTGCAGCGGAACCATCCCTATATATCGGGCCCGCTTCACCGTCGGAGTCCAGTAAAAGGTGAATAGTGGCGGGAACCAATTGCTGAGCGGAACTGGAAAAATCGGCTGGCCCGCCATTAGCGAGCGTGGCCGCGAGTCCGCGAATTCGGCGAACCATGACCAGTGCGGTCTGCGGTGAAATTCCCTTCTGGGACGCAACGTATCCCAGTGAGGTAGCGCGATATAGATTGTCCGAATTTCGAAGCAGAAAACCGTCATTCGCAAGTTGCTCCACAATCGTGGGAACAGCATCCAGGCGAGCTCTGAGGAGTTTCGGGTTTTTGTCTGCTGTTCGGCTGCCGAAAAATGAACTCCGTATGAATGTCCTTAATTCCTCAACCTTGGAAGCAGTACCGGAAGCTATTAGGTTTAGAAGAAACTTGTCAAAAGATTCATGCTCCAGTGCTGATTCAACGAGCTCGGTTTCTTCGCTCAGATACCCGTTCATGGCGACACGATCCTTCGCAGTGCGACTAATCAGAATCGAAGTACCCTTTTCGTCCTGCAGCCCACGCCTTCCAGCTCGGCCAGCCATGTTTATGTATTCGCGCTTGTCGATATATACGTCGAGCCACCGACGGTAAACGTCGTCAAAAATGGCAGTCGCAATCGGGAGATTGACGCCCTGCCCAAGCGTGGTCGTAGAGTAGGTCACTCCGATACTGCCGTCCCGGATTTTGTCTTCGATCACTCGTCTTTCGTCCTGAGACAAATCGCTGTGGTGGAATGCAATACCCGCATCTACAACTTCCGTTAGCGAACGACCGGTAGGTCCACCTTCCGTGAAAAACAACAACAACTGCCTTATCTCAGCGAAAATCTTCCGGACAGGTGAGGCTTTTCTGATCTTGATGTAGTGCTCTTTCGCCAACGCCTCGGCACGAGGCTTTGTCATGCAAAACACAATTATGGGAGTTTGTCTGCGCGCGATCAGGTCGAAGACGATATCAAGCGTTTCTATCGATGATGTCCGATTGGCTCGCTCCCGAATCGCAGTCGGCCCTTGCCCGAACTGTTTTGAATAGACAGTCGATTTTGTCCAGATTTCCTCGACGAGAGGAATGTCGCGGCTAGTTGTTCGGCAGACTTTGGCACCAAGCCAGGCACCGAGTTCCTCAGCATTGGGTAGCGCCGCCGACAACCCAATAATCTGTATTTGTGGATTTCGCACAACTACCAGGGTGAGCAGCATTTCCAGAACTGCTCCGCGATTCTTGTCGCCAAGCGTCTGGAGTTCGTCAACTACAATCAGACTGACGTGAGACAGCAGGTCTGGATTATCGCGGATTAGTGCATAAAATTTCTCATATGTAGCGAAAGTCACCTGGCTTTGGCTGAGGCCCTCGTCTTCGAAGTCACGGTCTCCCGTGGTTATGGCCGTCCGCAGAATCTGCTCGTCGCCAGACGTCCAGAATCTTCGGAATAGCGAGTATTTCTCCTCGGCCAGCGCCTTCAGCGATACGAGGTAGAACGCGCCTTTCCTGTGCAGCGCATGGTGAATGGCAGCCAGTTCAGCGATTAATGTCTTGCCTGACGAGGTAGGCGCAACGATCAGCTGATTCCCGCCTCTGAGCAAACCAGCATCAATGCTTGCCTGCTGGATTGGATTTAGCTCAACGAATCCCCGGTTGGTCAGAGTGTCGACGACCTGCTTCGGGAATCCTAGACCCTCAAGATCCGCGATTTTGACCTTTGACGCTGATGGCGCGCTCGACATACTGAACCTCAAGCAACCAGCCGTTTAGGGCGGCGGGATGAACTGCTGGACACGCTCCAACTATAGTACTATATTTAGTACCATCGTAACAAGGAGGTGCGACCTATGCGGGTGCACAATGATCCAGAAGATCCGAAAGCAGTTCGAACAGATCAGGGGTAAAAAGCATCACTCGTTCGACGACTTCGATCCTATTATTCGTCGCTGCTTGTCGGATTACGCACACCTCTTTCCGGAGCGACAAATTAAGAAGGCTGGAAGCAAGGTTGTTTACCACTTTAATGTTGAAGGCGTTGAAGCGATCAGTTTGGAAAAGGAGCACGGGTCACGAGAGTTTGTCCCCCGCCATTACGCAAAACTTGCGATGTTGGGCATCGAGGACGTGATCACATTTATTGAGAACGCTGAGGGCAGAGAACCCGCTGCCCAGGAGGTTGAAGAAAATGAAGAACGAAATTCAGAAGCACATGCCAGACCTGCCACAGGACCAGAGGGCGGACAGAATCCAGCATTACCTCCGCTTAAAATACCCAATGGAGATTGTTGAGGACGATGACGGCATAGTGGCGACGATCCCCGACTTGCCCGGTTGCGCGAGTTTCGGAGACACGCTCGATGCCGCTATCAAGAGCCTTAACGAGACTAAAGAATTGTGGATCAAGGGGCGCGTCGATGCCGCTCAACCGGTTCCCGAACCGAGTCAAATTGAAGATTTCAGCGGGAAATTTGTGCTCCGAATCCCTCGGAGTCTGCACAGGTCTCTTGATCGTGAGGCTAAGAGGCAGGGTGTAAGTCTGAACCAATACATACTTCACCTGCTTTCGGAACGACATGCGACGACGAAGATTGAATATGCGCTTGAACAATCGGCGCCATTGTTCGCCAACTTGCAGCACTGCTATTTACACGCGAAGGACCCTTGGGTTGAGCAAACCAGAATATACCGATTTTCAATGTCGACCCGAGCGGCTGACACTTTTGAATCAGCCGAGTCCCTCCTAGGAATGCTCGAGTTCCTACCCAAACCCAAGGGGTTTCGAAAGATGCTCCCTAACCAAAAAGACTTAAGAATAGCGTACGAAGGCAAGATATGACGACCAAGACTGCCCGAGTAGCCCAACAATCTCCCTATACCAGCTTTTTGCGGTCGCTCGATCTGTTTTCCATTTCCCTCACAGACAGTAGCTTTCATGGTGATCGGGACCAATACTTTGAGTACTCCAAGCACGAGCTCGATGTGGATTGGACAACGGAGTTGGCAGGGCAATGGGAAGAATCGTTCGACGTGCGCGCGAATGTGACAATTCGAATCTCAGCGCCCAAGGCTAAGGATTTCTTCACTCTCACCGCGAGCTATCTTCTGCATGTTCACACTCCGGCCCCATTGGATCCAAAGCACGTCAAAAGGTTCACCGATTCCGAGGTCCGTTTGATAGTCTGGCCGTACGTCCGCGAATACGCCACCAGCTTTTTCGGAAGGATGCACGTTCCTCCAGCCATCCTACCAGTAACAGGTAGCAAGGGAACGTAGAGTTGGAGGCTGCAGCTTAAGTCGCGACCTCGAAACCCGGCCTGACAATCGTAACCACTAGGAGGCATAGCTTTTATTGAGTATCGCGTTTGATTGAAGTACGATTTCAAGGCCCCGCTCCCTTAGTGTGTGACTAACGGCGGTTGGGTGATACCGTGGATCTAACCGACCATTTTCTCTTTATTTCAGTATGCCAGCTGAATCGCAAGTCGACGAACGACAAGCATCTTCTATTGAGGAGTATTTCCCCTTTGCTTGGGGCATCCGGTCTGCCCAGGAGAAAGCGCTTGCCGCGATTCAACAAGCGCGGGACACGCACAAGAAATTCGTTTTGTTGGAGCTACCGACCGGAACCGGCAAAAGCGCCGTAGGCATTGCTGCGGCGAAATGGGCCTCAACCTGGGGCAGCGGCGGCTACATCCTGTCCACACAAAAAGCCTTGACTGCGCAGTACATGCGCGACTTTGCGATCATGGGGTTGGTTGAGTTGCGTGGCCGCGCCAGCTACGGCTGCCAGGATTTCAGGACCAACTGTGAAGTTGGGGCGGGCTTGCGTGGAAAAGGCACCAATACATGCCTCCAATGTCCGTACAAAGCCGCTAAAGATAGGTTTGTATCTCAGAAGATTGGCGTCACAAATTTCGACTATTTCCTTGCGGAGACGCTGTATTCTGGTCAACTTCCAAAACGCTCGATGCTGGTAATTGATGAAGGCCATATTCTAGAGCAGAAACTAATGGGCTTCACCGACTTCGAAATTTCACCTTTTAGCCTTCAGAAATACTCTGTCGCAATTCCTACCATTGAGGACGGTGACATTGTAGCCGCGACCGAATGGATTCACGATCAAATGATTCCCGCGATCGACACGTTCATCGGAGCGATTCCAGAAGATGACGTCGACCAATCAGAGGACCGGCGCCAAGCTGAAAACCTCGTGAGAAGAATGCGCCGTTTCGTTACTGGCAATCAGCACGAATGGGCTTTCTGGACAGATAGGAAAAGGCTTGTTTTTCGTCCGCTTGGTGCGGCACGGTACGCTCACGACTATCTCTTCTCGAGGGCCGAGGTGGTCGTGATCATGTCAGCTACGATCCTCGACTTCAACGTATTTCGTAACACCCTCGGAATTGACGAAGACGATTGTGCGTGCCTGGCAGTTCCATCGGAATTTCCAGTTGAGAATCGTCCTATCTTCTACAGGCCGCTCGGGTCGATGAATTTCCAGAATAAAGCCTCAACTCTCCCCAAAATTGCCGATGCGCTCGACAAATTACTACGTGCACGCCCGACTGTAAAGGGCCTGATACATACAAACTCATACGAGATGAATCGGCTTTTGACCCAAGCCTTGCGCGCTGCCGGACATGGATCGCGCGTCGTCACTCACGGATCGGGCGGCGCGGAAGCAGCGATCGAGCACCACATCACAAGCGATGCGCCAACAGTCCTTTGTTCGCCAGCGATGACAGAGGGGCTTGACCTGCGAGATGACCTGTCTCGTTTTCAAGTGATAGTGAAAGTCCCTTATCCACCGTTCAAAGATCCATACGTCGTAGCCAGAAGGCGCCTTGATAAAGATTGGTATTCCTGGCAAACGGCAATGCGGCTGATCCAGGCGACAGGACGTTCCGTGCGCTCGGAAACCGATTACGCAGAGACCTACATCGTTGATTCGAATTTTGGAGATTTTCGGCGTCTGAATCAGCGCCTTCTTCCCCCCTGGTGGCGAGCCGCGGTGGTCGACGCGGGCGGACGCAAACCTGTTTCCAGTGCGAGACCGAAACAGGCAGCACGTGACCGTCGGCTTTTCTGAAGCGGAGTACATCCAGCGAAGCAGGCATGCTGTTCGAAGTGAAGATTGGCTACCGTACCGGAGAACATTCATTTCGGTCGAAGCTGGTACCTTCGTTTGACTCGCCCTATGCCATAGAGTTACGGTGCCAGCTGGATGTTTAGAGTTATTCAATCTTCATCAGCAGCTGAACGTATCGTCGCCGCGACCGAATTCATCGGCTCATTTCCTGCAGCGACTGAACTGCTCCTGGTTGGTCCTTCCCGAGAGGCAATCGATGATCTGGTCCGCGGATTTGCTCATAAAGCCGGCGCCACGTTCGGATTGCATCGTTTCAGTCTGACCCAACTTGCAGGTCGGCTGGCGGTCGGAAAACTTGCGGGACTTGGAATCGCTCCCGCCTCCGCAGTTGGTGCCGAGGCGCTGGCGGCACGCGCTGCCTTCGAAGCGAGCACTCGCCACGAGCTACGCTATTTCGCCCCCATTACAAAATTTCCCGGCTTCGCACATGCGACAGCGGCTACGATCGGCGACTTGCGTTCGGCCCACGTTTCCTGTGAGAAGCTCAGGACCTTGGACGAATCAGGCACCGATAATGCCGCGCTACTCGAATCTTTCGAGGAGCAATTGGATGAGGGCTTGCTCGCCGATCGTACCGTTCTCTTCGAATCCGCCCGTGAGGCAGTTCTCGCTGGCGCGGAATTCGCGAGACACCCAATGCTCTTCCTGGATGTTCCGGTCCACTCTGCAATCGAGCGAGCCTTCCTCACCGCTGTAGCGCCCAGCACAAAAGAAGTACTCTTCACCTGTCCTGCCGGAGATCTTCGCACCCTGCAGAATCTCAGGGCTATTCCTGGGCTAGTGGAAGAAGGTCTGATTCCGAAGGCGTCCCATGGTTCGAGTCTGGGACGGCTTGGTTCTTATCTGTTCACCGAATCGGTTCCTCCCCAGTCGACACCTGACAATTCGGTTGTTTTTTTCTCCGCTCCAGGTGAAGAGCGGGAATCGGTCGAGATAGCGCGCCGCATTCTCACCGAAGCCGAAAATGATATTCCCTTCGACCGCATGGCCGTGCTTTTGCGGGCGCCGCAGAATTATTCGAGCCTGATGGAGGCGGCACTGAGGCGGGCGGGCATTCCTGCTTACTTCGCGCGCGGAAACCGCCGTCCTGATCCATCCGGTCGGGCACTGCTGGCATTGCTTGCTTGCGCTGCCGAAGATCTGTCGGCGCGCCGGTTCGCCGAGTACCTCTCGTTCGCGCAGGTTCCGGAGCTGGCCAAGGACGGCAGTCTTCGCAAAGGCGGCGTTGATTTTGTTCTGCCCGAAGATGATGCCCTGTCCTTGGCCGCATCTACCGTCAACACTCGAATGCAAGATGACATCCAGATCGATGATGGCCGGCAACGGGATGACTCCGAAGCTCCGGAGCTGGCCGGTGCTCTTCGTGCGCCGTGGAAATGGGAAAAATTGCTGGTGGATGCCGCCGTGATTGGCGGCAAGGATCGCTGGGAGCGGAGGCTCGCAGGGCTCGAGAATCAGTTCAAACAGGAGCTCGAAGAATACGCCAGGGAAGAGCCAGACTCACCGCGCGTCGCTGGAGTGCAGCGCCAACTTCGCAACATCGAGCATCTGCGCACATTTGCCCTTGTCGTCATCGACCAACTGGCCGCGTTACCGAAATCGGCGACCTGGGGAGAATGGATTACCGCACTTGAAACGCTAATTCCCCAAGCCCTACGCAAGCCCGAACGAGTACTGGCGGTCCTCGCTGATATGAAGCCCATGGCGCCGGTTGCCTCGGTAACCCTGGATGAAGTCCGCAACGTACTGCAGGACTGGCTGGCCAACCTGCAGCCGCAGCCTGCCGAGAGCCGCTATGGCCGGGTGCTGGTGGCAAGTCCGGAACAGGTGCGCGGGCGCTCATTCGACATTGTGTTTGTTCCGGGACTGGCGGAACGCATGTTTCCGCAGAAGGTCCGAGAGGATCCGCTGCTTCTCGACAAACTGCGGCGTCAACTTGATCCCGACTTATCAGTTTTGCCGGATCGCAGCCGGCAGGAACGTCTCCTGCTGCACATCGCGGTTGGAGCCGCGAGTCGCCGTTTGTATCTCTCTTATCCTCGTCTCGAAGTTGCTGAGGCGCGGGCTCGGGTGCCGTCCTTCTATGCCTTGGATATAGCACGCTCGATCACCGGGAAGGTGCCCGACTACGAAGTGTTGGCCAGAGAGGCCGAACTGGTGGGCGCAAGCAGGTTGGCTTGGCCTGCGCCTCGCGATCCGCTCGCCGCGATAGACGACGCCGAATACGATTTATCAACGGTCTGGCCGCTTCTTACGACCGACCAGCCGCGCGCGGGACGCTTGGCTTATGTCATGAAGCTGAAACCGTCCTTGGCCAGATCACTTCGGGGGCGGTGGGCACGCTGGCAGGAGAAGTGGTCCGAATATGACGGTCTGTTCACCAATCGCCCGTCGATCCTCAAGCTTCTGGAAGCACAGCGCCTCACCGCACGCCCTTACTCGACGACCGCGTTGCAGAATTTCGCGGTGTGTCCATACCGCTTCTTGCTGTCCTCCATTTACAGGCTCGAACCTCGAGAAGAACCTGCGGCACTAGAAGAAATGGATCGGCGGACAAAAGGTGCGCTTTTCCATCGCATCCAGGCAGCCCTGCAGCGGCAGCTGAAAGATAAGGGGCTGCTGCCGGTGAAGGAGGCCCATCTCTCGCAAGCTCTTAAGATGCTCGACGAGATTGTGACGCGGATCGCCGATCAAGCCTACGAGGATCTCGCTCCCGCAATCGACCGCGTTTGGCTCGACGCGATTGATGCCGTGCGTTCGGACCTACACACCTGGCTAGAGAAGGTCGCGGAGCAGGACGGCTGGGTCCCCATCCATTTCGAGTTCGGTTTCGGTTTCGGAACGATCAAGGAGAGTGATCCGGCGAGTTGTCCGGAGCCGGTGACGCTCTCCTGCGGCGTAATGGTTCATGGCGTAGTGGACTTGATCGAACGCAGCGAGGACGGAAAGAAGCTGCGCGTCACCGACCACAAAACCGGTAGGGATCGGATCATCAAGGGAATCGTGGTCGGCCGAGGGGAATACCTGCAGCCGGTGGTTTACGGCCTGGCAATCGAAGCAGCGCTGAAGCGAGCCGTTTCGGAAGGCAGATTGTTTTACTGCACTGCTGACGGCGGCTTCAACGAGTATCGAATTCCGCTCGATCAGATCGCGCGTGAAAGTGCGCAGATTGTGTTGCGAACCATTGACGCTGGAGTTGCAACTCCTTTTCTGGTGGCTGCGCCTCGCGAGGATGCTTGTTTCTTTTGCGACTTCCAGGAAGTGTGCGGTCCTTATGAGGAGATTCGCCTGGCCAGGAAGAAGGAGAACATACCGCTTGTGCAATTGAAAACCATGAGGGATCTAGCTTGATGAGACTCATCGATCGAAACGCGCGCGATGCCATCCGAACGAGTCTGGACAGGACCCTGGTGGTCGAGGCCGCGGCAGGCACGGGCAAGACAACGGAGTTAGTGCAGCGGATTGTCGCAGTTGTCGCAGCAGGAAAAACGACGATTGATCGCATCGTTGGTGTGACTTTCACTGAGAAGGCAGCTGGCGAGCTCAAGCTTCGCCTCCGCTCCGAACTCGAAAAAGCTCGCGGCGCCGAAGTGGATCCTCGAACCCGCAATAACCTTGAGCAGGCTCTCGCGCACCTGGAAGAGGCACGACTGAGTACGATTCACTCATTCTGCGGTGACTTGCTCAAAGAACGTCCCGTCGAGGCCTTGATCGATCCCCAGTTCGAACTCCTGACCGAGGCGCAGAGTTTGGGCCTTTACCGGTGTGCGTTTCAGTCCTGGTTTGAGCAGAAACTGGAAAGTCTACCGGAAGGAACGCGCCGGGTTCTGCGTCGCAGGTCCGGAAGAGGGCCTACTGAAACACTGGTTTCTGCCGGATGGGAATTAGCCAAGTGGCGTGACTTTTCTGCGAAGTGGCGACGCCCCGATTTTGACCGCATGGCATCAATCGGTGCCATTGTCGAGAAGATCCACGAACTGGCCGCGCTCACCTTCGAACCGTCCGATACGACCAATAACCTTTTTCGTGATACTGCCGCAATGCGCGCTCTTAGCGAGAACATTCGCACTGCCGAACGGGCAAGGTCGCGAGACTACGACGGCCTCGAGTCGACTTTGGTTCAAATTGCAACCGATCGCCGGTATGACCAGGTTCGTACCCCACGCAAAGGGAGAGTCCAGTACAACCCGCGAGTGAAGCGTGACGAAATCCTGGCGCTGCACGCCGAGCTGATTGCCGGGCTCGACGCATTCGTCAGGGACGCAGGATCGGACCTTGCCGCGCTGCTGCAGGTCGAACTCGGAGAGACGGTGGCCCAATATCAATCACTCAAGGATCGCACCGGCAAACTTGATTTTCTCGATCTCCTGATCCGGGCTCGTGACCTCCTTGTTCAGTCTTCGAGCGTCCGCGCTCATTTCCAAGAACGTTTCACCCATCTTTTCGTTGACGAGTTCCAGGATACGGACCCGTTGCAGGCGGAGATCATCGTCCTGCTCTCGGCGAGCGATCCTGATACGAACGACTGGCACAAGGTCAAGTCGGTTGCGGGCAAGCTTTTCATCGTGGGCGATCCGAAACAAGCCATCTACCGGTTCCGCCGCGCCGATGTTGGCACCTATGAGGAAGTAAAGCACCTACTGCTTAAGAACGGCGCCGAGTTGTTGCAATTGACGACCAGTTTCCGCTCGCTGCCGTCTATGCAGGCAATGATCAACCGGGCGTTCAAGTCACACATGGACGGTGATGCGGAGAAGCTTCAAGCCACCTATGTCCCTCTTTCTCCATTCCGCGACGAATATGGCGATCAACCCTCGCTCGTTGCGCTGCCCGTGCCCCAGCCGTATCGGAAGAAATTTTCCATGCAGGCAGTAGACGAATCACTCCCCGATGCGATCGCCGCCTTTATCGCGTGGCTCATCGAAAAGAGCGGGTGGACGGTTCCGAAGCGGGGAAGAACCGGCGAGCGAATTGGCGTCGGCCCCAACGATATTTGTCTTCTTTTCCGGAGGTTCATCAGTCGCGACGATGATATCGCGCGCCCTTACGTTAGAGCGCTCGAATCGCGAAACCTACCGCACCTGCTGGTTGGAGGAAAGTCTTTTCACGATCGCGAGGAAGTGCAAACTATTCGTTCGGCACTCACCGCAATCGAATGGCCGGACGACGAGCTCTCTGTATTTGCGACTCTGAAAGGCTCGCTCTTCGGGCTCCGCGACGATGTCTTGCTCGAGTATCGTCAACGGGTTGGACGGTTCCACCCATTCCGGCTCCCCTCTGAACCGCCGGGCGGAGAACTCCAGGATGTGGTAGACAGCCTTCGCATCCTGCAGAGGCTACATCGGAATCGAAACTACCGGCCAGTGCCGGAAACGTTGGAAATGCTTCTGAGAGAAGCAAGGGCACACCTGGCCTTCGCGCTCCGCCCGTCCGGTGAGCAGGTTCTTGCCAACGTTCTTCACATCGCGGAACTGGCGAGAAAATATGAAGCCTCGGGCGGCCTGTCTTTCCGTGGGTTCGTGGAAGAGCTTCGCGCCGGCGGAGATGCCGTGGAAACGGGAGAAGCGCCCACCTTCGAGGAGGGCAGCGAGGGTATTCGGATGATGTCGGTTCACAAGGCCAAGGGCCTGGAGTTTCCAATTGTTATCCTTGCGGACATCACGGCCAAGCTGTGCTCGTCGCATCCGAACCGGCACATCGATTCTTCACGCTCGCTTTCCGCGATCCCACTCGCCGGATGCGCGCCGGCCGATCTCCAGGAGCACGAGGAACTCGAGCTACGGCGTGATCGGGGTGAGGGGATCCGGTTGGCCTACGTCGCAGCCACCCGAGCGCGTGAACTCCTAGTCGTTCCCACCATTGGCGACGATCCACGTGAGTCCTGGGACTCGGTGGATAACTGGTGGGTGCGCCCCCTCTACGACGCCATCTATCCTGAAGCCGACAAGCGGCAGCAAGCGGCAACACCTCCGAAATGTCCAAAGTTCGGGAATGACAGCGTTCTCAGGCGTCCGCCCGACCTTACAGTAGACGAGAAAGATACTGTTTGGCCTGGTCTGCATCGGTTCGAGGGATCGGAGAACACAAACGATAGCTACAGGGTGACCTGGTGGGATCCCCGCGCACTCACGCTCGGCGTGCCGCAGTCGTTCGGTATCCGCCAAGAGGAATTATTGAAGGAATCGAAAGATCCCGAGATCTTGAAGAAAGACCTCGAGACCTATCAAAACTGGCGGACACGGTGGGACAGCGTAAGACAGCGAGCCTCACAGGCAAGTGTCAGCTTCCGCACTGCCAGGGATCAGGCGCGAATCAATGTCGATGAGATCGAACCCGACGTGCAGGTAATCGAGGTACCTCGGGACGTAGGGCGTCCAGCCGGCGTGCGTTTTGGAGCACTCGTGCACGCCGCGCTTGCATGGGTTCCCTTAGATGCGAAGCTTGCTCAAGTGCGCGAGATCACTTTCCTTCACGCTCGAATACTTGGCAACGATGAGCGGGAAGCCGTCGCAGCCACGACCGTCGTTCAGTCTGTCTTGGGACATCCGTTCATGACGCGCGCCCGTGAAGCTGTATTAAGGGCACAATGCCGGCGCGAAACGCCCGTTACGCTCGCGATTACCGATGGGAGCCAGATCGAGGGAGTGCTGGACCTGGCATTTCTCGAGAAAGATGAATGGACAGTCGTTGACTTTAAGACCGACCGAGAGCTCGAGAAAGAGCTGGAGCGCTACAAACGCCAGGTGGCTCTGTATGCATTGTCGATCAAGAGGGCAACAGGTCAAGCGTGCACAGGGGTACTAATGAAGATATGATCCTGAAATTCAGAATATTACTCAGTTTGATGTGGGGTTTGGCGCCGTTATGAAGCGCAATGCACCAGGTTCGGATCAGGTCCCGCAGTCGCGAGTATGGCATGAACGCAAGTCCATTGCTAGGAAGTACGAAGACTCGGATCATCGTCGTCAGTTAGGCATGCCGTTGGCACACACTCCACGAGGAACAGCTGGTGTTCATGCACGGACAGTTGTGATTCCGACTGATCGGCCGCCAGTCGGCGCATTGAACGGGGAAAACTTCGCAGCGTCGGCTCTGACACCCAGCATGGATCGTCCTCAAGTCTTAATTCTTGGCCAACATCCGAATCTGGTTCGGCCTGTCCGACCCGTCCTGCAAGACTATTAGAACGTCCAATCAAAGATTTGCCTGGCGAGCAATGTGGTATCGGCGCCTCCGCTCCCATCCTCCCGCAGCCTGAACACCCCTTTTTCCATTCGGTGTTCTTGGCCGAAGTCGCCTTCGTGTCCATTTTTTCCCCACTCAACCCGCGCCCTTTCACAGCCGGCGTTTTTCCAGCGGCGCTCCCTGTCAAGGGTCTGCGATGAACGCGAACAAGCTGCGCCCTTGACAGGTCCGCGCCGCTGAACGCCCTCAAACCGTCGCGGGTTTCGTGAAGAAAAAATGTTCTTTGAAGGAGAAGACAATGCAAAACACAACCGAAAGAAAAGACGTATATAGTCGCATCACCGCACAGATTGTGCAGTATCTGGAGAAAGGTCTCCGCCCGTGGATACGTCCGTGGAACGCGGAGCACGCCGCAGGACGGATTACCCGTCCCCTGCGGCACAACGGCCAGCCCTACTCCGGAATCAACGTGCTTTCCCTCTGGATGTCCGCCCTGGGACAGAATTTTGCCGCCCCTATCTGGATGACCTTCCGCCAGGCCAGCGAACTGAGCGCCCACGTCCGCAAGGACGAGAAAGGCTCGCTTGTGGTCTTTGCCAACGCCATCACCCGCACCGAGCGCGACGACAAGACCGGAGAGGATGTCGAGCTCGAAATCCCCTACATGAAAGGCTATACGGTTTTCAACGTCGAGCAGATCGAAGACCTGCCGGAAATCTATTATGCCAAAGCCGCCCCGACGGTTGACCCGGTGACTCGAATTGACCGCGCGGAGACGTTTTTCGGCAGCATGGCCGCGACCATCAAACATGGCGGAAACCGCGCCTACTATGCGCAGGAACTGGATTACGTGCAGATGCCGCCCTTCGAAGCCTTCCGCGATGCCGAGAGCTACTATGCCACTCTGGCCCATGAATTGACCCACTGGACCAAGCATCCGCAGCGCCTTAACCGCGACTTCGGCCGCAAGAGCTGGGGCGATGAAGGCTACAGCCGCGAGGAACTGGTTGCGGAGTTGGGATCTGCTTTCCTGTGCGCCGACCTCGAACTGCAGCAGGAACCCCGCGAGGAGAACGCCGCCTATATCGCGACATGGCTGGAAGTTCTCAAGAACGACAGCCGCGCCATCTTCGCGGCAGCCGCCCATGCCCAACGAGCAGCCGATTACCTCAACCAAAAAGCCGCCGCGCAGGTTCCCGAGGTCTGCGCGGCTTGATTTTGATCCGGCCGCCTTCCCACTTCTGGCAAGAGCGGCGCGAGCAGTCCGGCGGTTTCCCCTTCCGGAGGTACCCCCTAGGAATCGCCCCCGAGTCGGCGGCGATTCCGTTAGCCGATCATTGCCAATTTGCGGGAATCCCTTCACGCCGGTCCCTGATTTCGCGATAGCCGGCCGGTATCAATCCGGGACGAGGAAGTCTTGGACTCTTTCCTTTCGCCTGCTTAATCTCGCCCCAAGCTAGTGAGCCGCGCTCCTGAAGAACAGCGCACACCATGAAGGAGAGCACCCGAGTGAACAGGATTCGTCTGTCCCAAGCCAAGATTGTTCCATTCATACTGCGTTATCCCATCCTTTGTGCAGCCGCCACACTTGTAATGGTCGCTCCCGCCTACGCGCAACAGGGCGGCGATCCTTGGGATAACGCGGTGAACGTCCTCAAGACGGCTTTCACTGGGCCGATCGCCACCGGACTGAGTCTGGTGGCGATCGTTGTCGGAGGCTTGATGTTTGCCTTCGGCGAAGGGCAATCGAAGCGCGTCTTTGCCGGCATCGTTTTCGGAATTGGCATGGCCGTGGGGGCGGTGAATTTCATGGCGTGGCTGTTTCCGTAGTCAGCCGCCATGCGCACGAACCGGGTCTACAAGGTCATGAATCGTCCATTAACGATTCTGGGAGCGGAGCGGCGCCTGTTTTTCGTAGCGCTGCTTTCGGGGGCTGGGATCTTCAACCTCGTACACAGCCTAGCGGGTGGGGTTCTGCTCTTCGTTGTCGGATTGATCGCCGCACAGAGGGCCACCAAGTTCGACCCCGAGATTCTGCGAATACTGCTGAACTCGGCCAAGTTCAAATCGCGGTATGACCCCATGAAGTGGGAACCGCTAGAAGTACGGATCAAAGCGAATGTTTAAGCTGAGCGAAATCGTCAAGGACTGGAAGGAATCCGGAGCGTTGCAGGCGCATATCAACC
>JACXTT010007124.1_pt1 | contig 15839 bp, 10 predicted proteins | sample 9270951 | NCBI WGS metagenome assembly JACXTT01 (sample SAMN15532306, study PRJNA645909) | rock metagenome | isolation source: weathered quartz diorite | place: Puerto Rico | collected 2017-06-21 | reverse complement strand
CGGCAACTCGCAAAGCCGGTAAATGCAAAAGGTGAAATTCGGGCGATGCACCTACTCGCCCACGACGATGCCTTGCAATCGCGAGATCCACTTGCTGGGTTGAAAATCCGGAATCGATAGTGGTTCCAGCAGCGGCTGTCCATCCTTCCAGAAATTCCGAAACGGAGTTCTCGTTCCGGTGACGTAGAACGAGCGTAGGAAAGCGAAATCGCATGCCGCGTAGTCGGACATCCACTGATCCAAGTCAAACACGCCGGCATCGTGGAACAGTTGCAAGCTGTAACGGCAGGCCTCCCTTTCGTAGCGCTCCAATTCCTGGATCTTTTCCGGCGATGGATTCCGCTGCACCTCGTAACCGATTTTCCGGTTGTATTCCGATTGATTCCATTGGACAGTGTGGCCAAAGAGATGGACGAGGATAAACACTGCATCCTCGATTGAGTTCTCGTAGTCGACGCGGATCTCGGCTCCATCGAGATCTCCTGTGAAAGGATTGACGACGTCCGAGATGACGACCGGCACGCCATAGCGATCCTCCACGAACGCCGACACCACGTTGTAAACTTCGCGAAATCGTTCATCATTAGGCCGCACGCATTAACTTTAACAAACCGCCAAACAACGGCCCATGCTGTTCGGGCTTGTCCCGCCTGAAGTTAAAATCCCTGTGAAGTGCAACCGTGCTGAAACGCTCGAGTGAGCGGCGAATTGATCAAGCAGCTTGGCGAAGTCACTGATCGAAGCGGCGAGCCGACCGGGACGACGGCGAAATGGCTGAGCGGACCGGCGAACTGCCCGGGACGACGGCGTTTTGACTGAGCGGACGGCGTTTTGATCGAGCGCACTGGCGATTTGTTCGAGTGAGCGGGCGATGTGGTCCGTCAGGCGGCGATTTGAGTGAAACGAATGTCAAGGGTGTTTGGATCGCGATTTTGCGTAGGTCCCATCTTACGGACTCACCTCTATGCGCGCACTCTCGGTGCGACCCTCAACAATTCGAATCGGCGTGCCGCGATTTTCATTGGCGCGCAAGAATTCGGGATCGTACCACGCGCCGTCCTGGACTTCTTCCCGGGAGAAAAGTTTGTAATCGCCGGGCGGGACGCGATCGAAGTGGAATCGTCCCGAGACGTCCGTGGTTGTCGTTCGATACAGTTCGTTGCGGCGCCGGATGTCGGGCACGAGAACCACGGTAACGTCGGCGACCGATCCCTGGCGGTCCGTCGACACCTGGCCTTCGATCGCGCCTGCGCTCTTACCGATCACGACCTCCAGCCCCGCTGAAGGCTTACCCTCGAGATGCAGCGTTCCGTTCAGCACGTCCGCATTTCCGAGCCGGATCGACTTCACGTAAGCATTTTGCAAGGCTGGCGGCAACGTCCTCATCGCGATACGAGCCGGGGTCACATTGAGGAGCGGCTCGATGTTTAACCGAAAATTCCCGGCTGAGCCCGAGACCACAAAAGTTCCATCCGGCAGAGCTGTGCTGTAAGACAGCCCCGTAGTTCGCGATTCGTCACGCGGCGGGTCATGGCGCAGCGTCATGCGCAGAGCCTCGATCATCACGCCGCTATTGGGCTCACCCTCGACAACAATGCGGCCACGAATATCGAAGGTGGGCGTCGTCGGTATTGCGAGGTTTTCGATGTCTGCGTCGAGGAGTCGGAATGTGACGGATCCCTCGCCGCTAGCTGAAGTCGCGTTGATGGTGTGGGAACCGGGAAGGAGAATGAGATCGAACGTCGCTTTTTCACGGTCGACCTGAGATTCCCTTCTCGCGAGAGGCCCGTCCGCATCCGTAGGGACCTCGATGCTTGCGTACTGCGCGGGTGTTCCCGTAAGACCATCGGTCACAATCCCTCGTACGTGCCGCGGCCGAACCGGCTCGATCGTGATGTTGGCCCCACCCGCTTCCGTACCCGCGCGCATATCGATGGCCGACGCCGATTGTTCATCCGTCGTGCCGCCGAAAAAGATCGGCGCATAGCGCTCCGACGTTTCCGGCTCCGGTGCACCCAGCGCAGGATCCACCTTCGACGCGGCGTTGAGCAGGCCCCCGATCGACGTCCCGGCAACTACCTTGCCCGGTGCGAACATGGGGATCATTTGTCGAAACATGCCTTGAGCCTTGGGATGGACGGCGGAGACGTAATACCGTCCCGGCGGCAACCAGAAGAGCCGGTACTCACCCAGATCGTTGGTAATCGTCGATCGAACCGGAGTCAAAATCCGCCGGCCGTCCGGATACGCTGCCTTCAATGCCAGGACTTCGACATTACCAAGAGGCTGGCCGCCCGTGTCAGAGACGCGACCGGAAATCGTGCCTGCCTGTGTCATCGGTAATTGGATCTCGGAAGCAGCCTGGCGCGGAGCAACAGTTATTGTGAGTGGAGGCCGCGTGTAGCCGCGGCGCGATACGGTCACGCGATAGCGTCCAGGCGCAACATTATCGAACAGGAATCGTCCGTCGTCTTCGGTTGTGAGCGTCTTCACGATAGGACCATTTTCCTGGTCCAGTCGAAGCTCCACGGTGGCATCGGAAAGCGGCTCGTTCGTACCTTTCTTGAAGACGATTCCTTGAAGGGGCAAGGTCTGCATCGCCAGCATCAGCAACGCTGCTGCAAACATGCTCATGGAATCACCGGCAGTTGAAGGTTTTCGCTGGTGCCTTCGTAAATGTGAATCGGCCTCCCGGCATTTTCGTAATTAACAATAAAGGCTGGGTCCTGCCATGCGCCCGGTTCGATATTTTCCCAGGCGAATAATTTGTACTCGCCGGGCGTCAGACCCTGCATTCGGAAAAGGCCGGCATTGTCCGTGGTCGCGACCTTATATAAATCGGCTCGTTGGCGAAGGCGGAAATCAGGGACCAGCACCACCGTTCGATTCGCGACTGCTTGCTGTCGCGCATTCACGACAGAGCCTTCAATCTTTCCCGCATTGGCCCCGATGACGATTTCGAGTAGACCCTCAGGCGGACCGGACAAATGAAGTCCATCGTTGAGGACGTCGGCATTCCCTAAGCGCATCGACTTGACGTAGCCATCGGGGGGAACGCGTTGCAGCGTCACTCGAAAATCTCCAGGCGCGACACCGTCAAGAGTGAAAGACCCGTCCGCCCCCGCGGGAGGGTTGTAGCTGAAGCCGCCAGAGGACATTCCAACGACCTGAGGATCGCGTGTCAATGCCACGATTCGTGGATAAGATCGACCACCATCCTCCATCACAAACCGTCCCGACAGCTTGAAGTCTCGGCCGATCACGATAGAAAAGTTGTCGATATCTTTGTCCGCGACGTCGACGCTGACAACGCCGTTCAAACCCGTTAGCCCTTCTCCGTAACGGGTAACGAAAATCTGATACGGCCCCGATGGTACGCCTGCCAGATCGAACAAACCCTGGGCGTCCGATCGCGTCCCCGCAATCGTGAAGTACGGAGCGTTCGTGAGCGGCACCGCATTAATGCTTGCATTTCCGACAGGCTGTCCGGTTGTTCGATCGATGATTCGGCCCCGAATGTGATGCGGTCGAATGAGTCCAACTTCGGTCGTCAGGTCCACGCCGCCGACCGTCGCGCCCGCGGCCACCGCAATCGGCGCCGCTGTCTGCGGATCAGGCGTGCCCGGATAATAGGTCGGCAGATACATCTCTTCCACCACCTCGCCGGTTTTCAATCTGCGGGTCTTGACGGACGGGCTCGTGGCCTCTTCGAAAGTCCCGAAACGCATGGGCGGTGTGATGCGCAGAGCCGCAGCGTTGTACGCATTCGGCTGGCCGATATTCACGTTGATTTCCGTGATGTCCGGCTTGGCGCTGACGTAGTAACGGCCTGGCGCAAGCCAGAACAATCGATACTCGCCTCGATCGTCGGTCGCGTTTGTCTGAACAATGGTCAACGTGCGGCGTCCATCTTTATAGACTTGTCGCATGGCCATGACCAGCGCGTTCGCCAGAGGCTCGCCGTTCTTGCCATAGACGCGGCCGGAGATCGAACCCGTGGGCGACATCGCCAGCTGAACTCCGGTCATCTTTTGACCAGCTGCGATCTCGAACTTGGTTCCTTCTTCGGTGGGAGTCCTTTGACCATACTCGGCCGGCACATATCCGCCGCCGTCATGGGTCGCGATCAATCGATAGTTGCCCGGTGCCACGTTTTCAAAGATGAACCGGCCGTCGCGATCGGATTTCGCATTGCGATGAAAGTCTTCTCTTGGGCGTTGCTGGCCCGGGCGTTGTTCTGTTTGCGCGTCTTCCAGGTTCAATTGAACGCTGGCATTCGCCAAAGGCTCACCCGTTCCCAGTTTAATGACGACTCCTTCAATCGATGCTCGCGGCTGCTGCGCCGGCAGTCCAATCCGTGCGACGAGCGCAATCAACGCCATCAGCAGCATATTCATGAGCCCTCACTTTACCGTATCAACCGGGTTAGCGAAAATGACCATCGCACTTCAATGACGGTTCATTAAATTTTGCCCCGCCAAACAGTTCGCATTGTTTCATTGGAGAAACCGTCGGAGAATTGAAGCGGGTTCGAACTTTGATACAAGACCTACGCTACGCATTACGTCAGATGAAGCGCAATCCGGGATTTGTCGTTGTGGCTATCCTCACGCTAGGTCTCGGCATTGGGGCGAACACGGCTGTTTTCAGCATCATCAATGCGATTGTTCTCAGGCCGCTGCCATACAAGAATTCGGACCGTCTGGTTCGCATCGTCGAAAACATTCCTGCTGCCGAGTCTTTTACCGGCGGCCCTCAACGAACTACAAGCATGAGCCCGGATTCTTTCATGGAATGGCGAACCAGAACGAAGACTCTGTCCGGCATGGCCATGGAAATGCAAATCTCCGCGACGCTAATTGGCCGTGAAGCGGTCCGATTGTCCGGCCAGCGAGTCTCTCCAGCACTGTTTCCGATGCTGGAAGTTCAACCCGCTCTGGGACGAGTATTCGAATCGAGTGAGGAAAAGCCAGGCTCCGACAAGGTCGTCATTCTGAGCCACCGCGTCTGGCAGAAATATTTCGGAACAGATCCGCAAATACTCGGTAAAGCAGTGACCCTCGACGATGCCGCATATACGGTGGTCGGAGTGATGCCGCGGGACTTCAGTTATCCCGATACTCAAACAGAATTTTGGACACCGCTGGCGCTTCCTGTGCCGCATATTCTCGGACTTCAAGTCATCGCGCGTTTGAAAGATGACGTTTCCATAGCAGCCGCCGCAGAAGAAGCGAGTGCGATCGGCCGATACATGCGCGGAGATCCGCCAGACGCTTCGCCGGGATCAGGTCCACCACGAATTCAGCTCATGAGCGTGAAGGACGAACTTGTGGCACCGATCCGGCTTCCTTTCCTCGTTTTTGTCGTTGCCGTTACTTTCGTGCTTCTTGTCGCATGCATCAATGTTGCGAATCTCTTCCTCGCGCGCGGCACGACGAGGAACCGGGAAATCGCAATTCGATTGGCATTAGGTGCCGGACGAGCGCGAGTGCTGCGTCAATTGTTGACGGAGAACTTCATTCTCGCGTTTCTCGGTGGGGCGATCGGTGTCGTGCTTGCATTTGCCGGAAGCCGGCTCTTCATTGCTCTGGGGCAGAGTCTTGCCCGAATGGACCTCATGCGATTTGAGTTGGCCGGCAACGCAATTCCTAGGCTGAGCGAAGTGACGATCGATTCATCAGTCCTGCTGTTCACTCTTGGTTTGACGGTCATTACCGGCATCTTCTTCGGACTGATTCCCGCCATGCAGATTGTGAAGGTCACTGCCATTCATGCAGCCACTCTACATCTCGCCGCCTGGTCGAGCGTCCGATTCCGATTTTTGCGAACGGCCATGGTTATTGGGCAAATTAGTCTCACCATGGTTTTGCTCCTCGGTGCGGGTCTATTGATAAAGAGTTTTGTGAAGTTGGCGAAAACAAATCTCGGTTACGATCCGTCGAACGTCCTGACGTTCAAGATCCCTCAACCACAACTCAATTACCCGCAGGATGAGTTGAAGCAGATTCGGCAGAATGCGTTTGCAGAAGAAGTGGTGAGCCGCATTGCATCAATGCCGGACATTCAGGCGGCTGCATTCACCAATGAACTACCAATGGTGCAAGGGTATTTCAGTTGGCTGACGCGCGAAGCTGCTCCAACGCGGAGGACCGACGGACGCATAGCCGCAATCAGTCGCGACTACTTTCGAGTCATGGGAATGCGCATGATTGCTGGCCGCGGCTTCAATGCCGATGATCGGGGCAATCCACAGGCCGTTTACGTCGTGAACAGAACCGCGGTCAAAGAGTATTTTTCAGGTGTGAGCCCAATCGGGAAGATGGTGTCGGGTGCAGGGTTCCCACGCGGTGAAATCGTTGGCATTGTCGATGACGCTCGCCAGTCCGGACTTGATGCCGAACCGGTGCCGCAACTTTTCATGGACCCGGAACACATGGAAGCGGTTTGGGGCGAAGGGTACTACTTTGTCGTGCGGACGACGAGAGATGCCGCAACGCTTGTTCCGGCAATCCGTGGCATCGTTCACGATCTTGGCCCAAATCTCGTAGTCGATAACATCGCGACGATGAACCAGATTGTTTCCAACTCGATCACAACTCCGCGCTCTTACGCTGTACTTCTTGGGACATTCTCTGCCGCAGCACTGGTGCTGGCGATGGTCGGCCTGTATGGTCTGCTCTCCTACTTCGTTACACAACGTACTCGCGAAATCGGCATTCGCGCGGCTCTGGGAGCGGAGGCACGGGATGTGATTACCCTCGTTCTAAAGCAGGGACTCGCAATGAGCTTCGCTGGTGTGACGCTCGGATTGGCCGGCGCCGTTGCGCTGACGAGATATCTTCAAAGGATGTTGTTTGGAGTAACCGCTTTGGACCCCGCCACCTTTGTTACTGTTTCCGCAGTGTTCCTTGTAATGGCGGTTGTTGCCTCGTACATGCCTGCTCGGCGCGCGACAAAAATCGATCCATTAGTAGCTCTTCGCCACGACTAGTCGATCGCATTCTGGCGTGACGCATTCCTTTGCACATTGCATAGGAGTGTGCTAGCTTCCTATTCACATTCCAAAGGAGAGCGTAGAAGCCCTTGAACGCCATGCTATCGAATATTCGGATGATCTTATCGAGGCTTGCCGCCGTGTTCCGGCGTGAGCCGTTGGAACGGGAATTCGACGAGGAGATACAGGATCATCTCAGCCGGCTCGAGGAGCGGTATAGGAAAGAAGGCATGAGCGACGAGGAGGCGCGCTCCGCCGCTCGACGCAGGTTCGGTGGAATTGAGCAGCTGAAGCAAGAACATCGGGATGCCGTCGCAGTATCTCTTGTCGACAGTCTGCGACGTGATCTGCTCTATGCCATTCGTTTATTGCGCAGGAGTCCAGCGTTCGCCTGCGTCGCAATCGTGTCGCTCACGATGGGCATCGGCGCCAATACAGCACTCTTCTCCGTTTTCAATGCTGTAGCTTTGCGTTCCCTCCCGGTCAGTGCTCCATCCGAATTGTTGGAGGTTCGACGTCAAGGTCCGGGTGTGTCGAACCTTCGGTTTTCCTATCCGATGTTCGTCGAGTTTCGGAAGGTCCTGGCAAATATCGCAGACAGCGCTGCAATGAGTCGAGTATCGCGCATGGTCATACGACCGGATGGCGGTCTCGAACCGGAATTTGCGAATGTCCAGCTGGTCTCGGATGCATACTTCCGCACGCTGGGAGTATCTGCGGCATTGGGCCGGCTCCTGGACGAGAATGACAACAAGAATGTCGGCGGCCATCCTGTAGCGATGATTAGCGACGAGTTTTGGCATCGCCGCATGGCAGGCGCGACAGATGTGATCGGCAAACGACTGTCGATTAATGGCGCATCTTTTACGATTGTGGGTGTAGCCCAGCGCAATTTCACCGGCGTGTGGCTGGAGATTCCTACAGATATTTGGGTTCCGCTCGTCATGCAGAACGACGTTCGGTATGCGCAAAACTACAGCGCCAATCAGGCAGACACAGGAAAGCCATGGATCCCGCAGAACACCATCTGGTGGCTCGATTTCATCGTCCGACCTCAGAACGCCGCGACAGCTTCTGCAGTCCTCGACACCACGTTCAAACGGTTAATCACTCCGGCTGGAGAAAGGATTGCCGATCCCGTACAGCGTGAACAATTCCTGCGGCAACGTATCGAGCTGCGGCCCTTTGGGCAGGGTCTATCGGGGTTGAGGCAAAGATTTGTTTCACCGTTGCGAACGCTGATGGCGATGGTTGGATTGCTGCTGCTCGTTGCGTGCGCAAACACGGCCAACCTGCTTCTTGCCCGTGCGACGTCCCGCCAACGTGAAATTGCAGTACGCCTCTCACTCGGCGCGAGTCGTGCTCGATTGATCCGGCAATTACTCGTTGAAGGTCTGCTTGTCGGAAGTGTCGCGTCTATCTCAGGACTAGCTTTGACACCTTGGCTCAGCAATTTGCTGATTCGGAGAACGGTCGGCATCGCGAATACGCCGGCGCCGTTCTCCGCCGATCTGGACCTCCGGGTTTTCGCATTTACCGTCGTGCTGTCGTTCGCAACGACTCTGTTGTTCAGTCTGATACCAGCATTTCGAACAACTCGCGTGTCATTGGCCGGTTCGCTGAAAAGCGCGAGCCGCGCTGTTCACACGGGTTCCCGGTTGAACCCGGCAAAATTGTTCGTTGTTTGCCAGGTGGCACTCTCGCTGGTTCTAATTGCGGGAGCCGCACTCGCTATCGCCAGTTTGCGCAACCTGCTGCGCGCAGACTTAGGCTTTGATCAAGAGCACGTGATCAGTGTGGGCTTGCGAATAGGCGCCACAAAGGAAAATGCCCCGCGGATTGGAGATTACAGAGCCGAGGATTTACCGGCGTTGTACCGCAAACTGATAGAGAAGATCGAGACTCTGCCGGGCGTCCGGTCATCCTCGCTGGCCGAGTGCGGGCTAGTCAGCGGCTGCGTTGCAAACGCTGACGACACGAACGTTGCCGGATACGGCAAAAGCCCGGGTGAACGGATTCTCGTTCAATTGAACCGAGTTGGTGCGCGCTATTTTTCTACCGTCGGCATGCGCATGGTTCAAGGGCGAGAGTTCGATGACCGAGATCTGGGTTCGAAGCGGAAAGTGGCGATTGTCAATCAAGCAATGGCGAACCGGTATTTTTCAAATCGGACTGCGATTGGCGGGCTTTTTGGTTTTCCGAATCCGGAAATCGAGATTGTGGGCGTGGTCGCAGATGCCCGCGTCAATGCAGTACGCCAGCCGGCCAATCCTATGGTGTATCTTCCGATCGAATCATTCAGCATCCCGCGCGATCTGGAAGTTCGAACGGGGCTGGATCCCGCACCCGTAGCAGGGGAACTCCGCAATGCATTGCGGGAGGTGGATTCCAATCTTGTGATCGAGGGCATCACGATCATGTCCGATCGAGTCAAGGGTACACTTAACAGCGAGCACTTGATTGCAAGCCTGACCTCGATATTTGGGATTCTCGCGTTGGGGCTTGCTTGTTTTGGACTGTACGGGGTGATCTCCTATGCGGTTTCCCGGCGCAAGCCGGAATTAGGCGTCCGTTTCGCACTCGGCGCTGCGCGCTCCGAAGTGCTTTGGATGATTCTGAAAGAGTCTTTAGTTCTCGTGTTTAGCGGAATAGTGCTGGGGCTGCTGCTCGTATTCCTGCTTCGCGGTGTACTTTCGGCAATTCTGTTCGGTATCGGAGCTAGCGATCCCTCAACACTCTTTGTGGCCGCGAGCATTCTCGTTGTTGTGGGCGTGCTCTCTGCCGGCATCCCAGCCTGGCGCGCATCGAGAACCGATCCGATGAGTGCTCTCCGATACGAATGAGGGTTATTCCATCCTCAGCGCGACGCGTCCACTCGGAAATGTAGGAAATTCAAATGGGGCTGATTCCATATCCGATGTCATTACCTCTTACGTAAACTTCGGAGTCGCGGCGGAATTTAAGGCTGAAATCCTGCACACATCCGGACGGATGGTTCCCCTTGCCTGAACCGCTACACCGTTAACGTTCCCCACTGGCCGAAACGCGCGCAGTAGCGACGATGAAATGGACGCTTCGCCTGCTTCGTAGTTCTCTGCAAACGAGTTCTATCATTGTCGTACAATGACAGCATTGCTATGACTCTCCGAACTCTTGCTCTTGGATTAGCGTCAGCCTCCATCTTCTTCGCCTCGCTTCTAACCGCTCAGCAGACGCCGCCGCTCACACCGGACATTCCGTCGAAATTCGAAACACCGGTCGGGGAATACGACTACATTAAGCGCGAAGTCATGATCCCGATGCGCGATGGTGTCAAGCTGCACACGGTCATCGTCGCCCCGAAAAACGCGCGGCGCCGGCCGATTCTCCTCACGCGCACGCCCTACGATGCGTCGTCGCGAGCGAAGCGCACTGCCTCGCCGCACATTGTCGCCACGTTGCCGCTCTTCGACGAATTGTTCGCAGCCGACGGCTACATTCGCGTGTATCAGGACGTGCGCGGCAAGTACGGCTCCGAAGGCGAATACGTGATGACACGCCCGCTGCGAGGACCGCTGAACAACAGCATGGTCGATCATTCGACGGACGCATACGACACGATCGACTGGCTCGTAAAGAACGTCCCGGAATCGAACGGGCGAGTCGGAATGGTCGGCAGCTCTTACGAGGGCTTCACCGTCGTGATGGCTCTCGTCAATCCTCATCCGGCGCTTAAAGCCGCCGTGCCCGAAAGCCCAATGGTCGATGGCTGGATGGGCGATGACTGGTTCCACTACGGCGCCTTCCGCCAGACCAACTTCGACTACTTCACTCAACAAACTACGCTGAAAGCGGACGGCAATCCGATCGTGCGTGGAGGCTACGACGATTACGAGAGCTTCCGCCGCGCAGGCTCTGCGGGAGACTTTGCCAAAGCCAACGGCCTCGATCAGCTCCCGTGGTGGCGCAAAGTGTCGGAACATCCGTCGTATGATTCCTTCTGGCAGGCCCAGGCGCTCGACAAGGTCATGGGGGAGCAGCCTTTGACCGTGCCGACCATCTGGCTCCAGGGACTCTGGGACCAGGAAGACATGTGGGGAGGCATTCACTGCTATCTGGCGGGCGAGCCGAAGGACAAGACAAACGACAAGAACTTCCTCATCATGGGGCCGTGGTTTCATAGCCAGATCAACCGCGAGGGATTTGTTCTTGGCCCGTTGCGATGGAACGGTGACACGACGCTCGAGGTTCGCAGGGATATCATCAAGCCCTTTTTCGATCAGTATCTAAAAGATGATGCGCCGAAGGCGAACACGCCGCCGGTGCTCATCTACAACACCGGCGAGAATCACTGGGATCGCCTGAACTCTTGGCCGCAGGGAAAATCGAAGCCGCTCTACTTGACGTCAAACTTCGGGCTGTCGTTTACCGCGCCGGCCGGCGCGGAAAGCGGCGCGTTTGACGAATACGTGTCCGATCCCGCGAAGCCTGTTCCCTATCAGCCACGACCTGTCCGCTTTGCAGACAGTGATGCATGGCGGCGATGGCTCGTCAGTGATCAGCGTGCTTTTGCCGATCGAACCGATGTGCTGACCTACATGACTGCGCCGCTCACCGAGCCGATTCGCCTCAGCGGACCGCCCGTGACGCACCTCATCGCGTCCACGAGCGGTACCGACAGCGATTGGGTGGTGAAGCTGATCGACGTCTATCCGGACGAAATGCCGAGTCAGCCGGAAATGGGCGGCTATCAACTCGGTGTCGCGATGGACATCTTCCGCGGCCGATATCGCGAAAGCTTCGAGCGGCCGCAGGCAATCACGCCGAACAGGGCGCTGCCCTACACGTTCGCCTTACCCACGGTGAATCACGTGTTCAAACCGGGCCATCGCATCATGGTGCAGGTGCAGTCCACGTGGTTCCCGCTTTACGACCGTAATCCCCAGACATTTGTGCCCAACATCTTCGTTGCGAAACCTTCGGATTACCTCAAGGCGACCCAACGCGTTTACCACAATAGTTACGTGGATCTCCCGGTCGTGCAGTAAAGGATTCATTCGGTTGCGCCATGCCTTTTCTCGGCTCTATCGCGTGATCATCTGGTAGTTGAAGTAAGCCATACGATCGCGGCCGCCGTTTTTTGCGACGTACAGAGCTTGATCCGCAACGCGGATCAGATCTTCCTTGCTCAGTGCATTGACCGGATAGTTCGAAAGATCATCACAAGGAAATGACGTATTTTGGTTCTCCTTTCGAGACCGCGTACGAGTGTATATTGCCGTGAATGAAAGCATTTTACTCTCGCGGATCGGAAGAACGATGCCTGAGATATTCTTCGATAGGTAGTCGACGGCGGTGGCTACTTTCTCTCATGCTGTTGCTTGCGCCGTTCTGCTGGGCGCAGCAAGAGCCATCCGAGTACCCGCAGCAGGTTGAAGGCGATTGGAACGTGCCCGACTTCACGTTCCATTCCGGCGAGAAACTCGCGCAATTGCGCCTCCATTACATCACTCTCGGCTCGCCGCAGCGCGATGCGGCTGGCCACGTCCGTAATGCGGTTCTCATCCTGCATGGGACGGGAGGCATCGGCAGGAATTTTCTGTCGGCGGAGTTCGGCGGACAGCTATTCGGCAAAGGTCAGCCGCTGGATGCGACCCGCTATTACATCATCCTTCCTGACGCGATCGGGACCGGCAATTCCAGCAAGCCCAGCGACGGCCTTCGGATGAAGTTCCCGCATTACCGTTATGACGACATGGTACGCGCGCAATATCTTCTGGTCCGCGACGGGCTCAAGGTGGATCACCTGCGTCTGGTCCTGGGTACCTCGCAAGGTGGAATGCATACCTGGCTTTGGGGGGTGACCTATCCCGATTTCATGGATGCGCTGATGCCCCTCGCCAGTGCTCCCGTTGAAATCGCCGGGCGGAATCGCATGACTCGGATCATGGCTATCCAGGCCATTAAGAATGATCCCGACTGGAAGAACGGCGAATACACGACACAACCGCGCGGACTGATCGCCGCTCGCAACATTCGTTCGATCATGACGGGTAGCGCCGTGCAATTTCAGAAGGAAAATCCGAGCGCGGAGAAAGCCGATGCGGCAGTCGCGGCGATGGGGAAAGCGGCTTTACAAGGCGACGCGAATGACACGATCTATCAGTATGAAGCCTCGACCGATTACAACCCCTCGCCCATGCTCGAAAAGATCCGGTCGCCGCTGTTCGCGATCAATTCTGCCGATGATGAAATCAACCCGCCAGAACTCGGCATCCTGGAGCGCGAGATCAAACGCGTGCACCGAGGCCGCTACATTCTCATTCCGCTTAGCGACGAAACTCGCGGCCACCAGACCTACAACCGTGCCGCGCTCTGGAAAAATCACCTTCTCGAGTTGCTGCAGATCTCCGAGCCCCGCAGCGGTGCGGCGGCCTCGCGCGACTAGAGCTGATTAAGATGACCGAGATACCAATCGAGGTTCTCTATGAAAACTCAACAGACTCGCCGAGAGTTTATAGGCTTTGGTGCGGCGGCGATCGCTGCCCGCTTTTTTCAGCGACCGGCATCGGCAAGCCGAATCACCACGCTGGCTGGAACAGGTGTTCAGGGCTTAGCAGCCGGCGGCGATCTCGCCGGCCATGCGACTCTCAATAATCCTTTCGGGCTCGTCATTGGCCCCGATGGCGCACTCTACTGGGTGGAGTACGGCAGCCATCGTCTCCTGCGGCTGGACTTGCGAAGCAAAAAAATTTCAGTGATCGCCGGCACCGGCACAAAGGGATATTCCGGCGATGGAGGCCCGGCTACAGCCGCACAGCTCAATACACCGCATGAGTTGCGCTTCGACACCAAAGGGAACATCTACATCGCTGAGCGGGACAATCACACGGTTCGTTTCATCGACATGAAGTCGAAAGCGATTTCAACGGTTGCAGGAACCGGCGAACGCGGTTTCAGCGGCGATGGCGGACCTTCCAATAAAGCGCAACTTGCGCAGCCGCACAGTATCGCGCTAGATCGAGCAGATAACGTTTATATTTGCGACATCATGAACAATCGCATCCGCAAAATAGACTCGAAGACTCGAACTATTACGACATTTGCGGGCACCGGGGAACGCGCGAATACTCCCACCGAAGCTTCTCTTGACAGCACGCCGCTGGCAGGACCACGATCGATCGACCTCACGGCGGACGGCAAAATGTATCTGGTCCTGCGCGAAGGCAACAGAGTGTTCGCGGTGGATGTCGCGCAACGCCAACTCAAGCTACTCGCAGGAACCGGTGAAGTGGGGTACTCCGGCGACGGCGGCCCGGCGGTATCGGCGAAATTCAATGGACCGAAAGGCATTGCGTATTCCGCAGAAGGCGCGCTCTATATATCCGATACGGAAAACCACGTCATCCGCCGAATCGATTTGCGAAACGGAACGATTTCGACGGTGATCGGTAACGGCCAGCGCGGCGACGGCCCAGACGGCGATCCGCTTGCTTGCAAACTCGCGAGGCCGCACGGCGTTTTCGTCCAAGGCCGCACGCTTTACATCGGTGATAGCGAGAACCACCGCATTCGTACTATGCAGCTTTAGGAGGATCAAATGGGAGGTTTCCAATGAGAAATCGTGTTCTCACTTCAGTGGGTGCGCTGCTGCTCGCGATTGTGCCCGCCGCGGGCCAAGCGACGAAGGCAAAAACTGCGGCTGCCGTGAAGAGAACGTGGACTCCGCCACGTACGCCAGACGGCCAGCCCGACCTTCAGGGGATATGGACCAACAACACCGTTACTCCGTTGCAACGTCCCAAGGAGCTCGGTGGGAAAGAATTTTATACGGAAGCGGAACTGGCAGACGCTCAAAAGCGGCAACGCGAGCGCTTGGCTCTGGATTATGTCGAGGGTGAGCCGCCTGCCAACCATTCAGGAGTACCGGGTGCACCCGTTGAGTTTGTGCATTACGATCACGCTCAGTTCGGGCTGGATTGGCTCCAGTCCACAGTTGCTTGGAACCGGCGACCGTCCCTGCTTGTAGGGCCCGAGGGAACCATTCCCCCCTTGACGCCGGAAGCCCGGCAGGCACGCGCTGAGCGCGAAGCTAAAGCAAAAGGACATGAATTCGACGGCCCCGAGAACCGCCCGTTGGGTGCGCGTTGTTTGGCTCGGGACAACGTCGGACCGCCGCTGCTTCCCACGCGCTACAACAGCAATTTTCAGATCATACAGAGTCCCGGTTACTTGGCCATTGAAGCCGAGGAGATCCATGACGTCCGCATCATTCGCTTGGACGGGCGTCCGCATCTGCCCAAGAACATCCGGCAGTGGATGGGCGATTCGATCGGTCATTGGGAGGGCAACACACTGGTGGTCGACACCACCAATTTCACAGATCTGACTCCTTTCGAGGGAGCCCACAACCTGCACGTGATTGAACGCATCACGCGCACCGACGAGGACACGATTCTCTACCAATTCACAGTGGAAGATCCCGGAATGTGGACCAAGCCTTGGTCGGGAGAAGTGCCCGCCAAGAAAATCGCGGGGCCAATCTGGGAGTACGCTTGTCATGAGGGGAATTATGGGTTGGAGAACACACTTCGCGGAGCTCGCGTGGGTGAGGCGGAAGCCGCCGCGAAAAAAGTAGGAAAGTAATTGCGCGGGTAAAGCGCACCCCTTTCAATTTGCCGGGATAACGCTCACTTCCGTTTCCGCGCTGCCGTTTTGTTGCACGACCACCGGCTTCGCTCTTGCATCAAACCGGCGGACGTAGTCGGGATCCTGATAGGCGCCCGTTGGAATTTCCTCCCATGCGAAGAGGCGATAGCTGCCCGGCGCGACATTGTTGAACGAGAAGCGGCCGCTTTGATCCGTC
>JACXTT010007123.1_pt1 | contig 15839 bp, 18 predicted proteins | sample 9270951 | NCBI WGS metagenome assembly JACXTT01 (sample SAMN15532306, study PRJNA645909) | rock metagenome | isolation source: weathered quartz diorite | place: Puerto Rico | collected 2017-06-21 | reverse complement strand
GCCTGGGCACGGCGACCACCGGTTGTCACCGGCTACGCCGATCCGTGCCTTGAGAGGTGCACGTTCGCGCTCTGCGCCGTCGGAGAGACCAACAACGCCGCCGGCCCGACAGGCGTCGAGCTGTGTCCGGGGCCGTGTGGCCAGTACCAGGTCTCGGTCCCGGCGAGTGAAATCAGACTACCGCAGGTTCGCATCGGGCGGGCGCGGGTGCGATTGCGCTGTGAACCGAACCTTGGGCCGTGCGGCGACTCCTGCCACAGCGACGCCGACTGCGACGATGGCGATCCGGGCCCGGTCGACCTTTGCTCGAGTGTCGTGTCGCCCATCACCTACTGCGAGCATCTGCGGATCTGCCCCTGAGCTTCGGCCTGCCGATCACGTGGCGGCCGCGCGTCGCCGCTTCCGGCCGGCTTCGCGCACCAGGCGCTCCCGGATCGCGTCGACGACGAAGTCCATCAGCGAGGTGTCCGCCAGCACGCAGTGCAGCTTCACGCGGCGATGGAGCGTCTTCGGGATGCGCGTCGCGAGCTGTACCCACGGCTCGGTGTCACGGCTGGCCTGCATGCGGAATGTCTAGCCGGCGGGTAGCGAGGGTCGGCATCCCGCAAAGACGCGAGACACAGAGAAACGCGCCGTGAGTGAGACTACGACCGAAGGGCCGCGTAGCGCCGCGCGGACGCCCCAACCAGAGCACCGACAAGCGACCAGGCCGCCGCGTTGATCCCAGCCGTCCGGACGCTCGTGAGTGGGAAGTCCTGGCCGAACAGCGCGATGTTCGCCCAATCAACGACGTAGACCACGACATCGAACGCGTTCATCGACGGCCCACGGCTGCCACCGAGACCGGCGACTGCGGCAACGGGCGTCGCAAGCGCACCCGCGATACCGGCGAGGATCGCTGCGTGGACGACTCTCATCGCCGCTGACTGTCCTCTACCGAGTGGCAAGGGATGACTGAAGTGCGCTACTCACCACCGACGGGTCCGGCAGAAAGTGGACGAGATCCGGGACATCTACGAGGCGTATGAGGATGTGTCGAGGGCCTGCCGAGGTCTTCGCGATGTTGCAGACCAATTCCAGCGACTCGCCGCGAAGTCACAAACGGCGGCTCACGAAGCTCCTCGAGGCGAGGCAGAAGCTCGGACTGAGCCCCGAGAACAACGACGGGTCGGTGCCGGCGGCCGCGGACGATGGACGATGAAGTCGGACACGCGAGCCCGCCTCTAGGCGAGCCAGTGCTGGATCGTGGGCTCTTACGTACGATCGCCACGGTCACGGTCGCCGTGCCCGTTCTCGGCTGGGTGGCGTGGTGGAACGGCTTTCCGCTGGTATACCCCGACAGTGCAGCCTATCTGCGCGCCTTTCCGGTGGTCTACCGGTCGCCGTTCTACGGGTGGTTCCTCCGCGCCGCCGCCGGGCACGGGGCCACCGCACATGCGGTAGGAATCCAGGCAGCGATCGTCGCGTACATTGTCTCCGTCACTGTGCGCGCACTCGGGGTGCGTCAGTGGGGCACCCAAGCGTTCCTTACAGCGACCTTGGCTCTTGTCTCGACGCTGCCGTGGTTCGTCGCGCTACTCATGCCCGACGTGTTCGCAGGCACGATCCCGTTGCTGATTTTCGTTCTGACTCGGCCAGCGGGACGCGTTTCGCGGGTGGAGCTGCTGCCAGTGGCCGTCCTCGCGACGGCTGCCGTCTCGTTCCACGCCTCCCACATGCCGCTGTATGCAATCCTCGCAATTCTAGCCACGCTGGCGGTCGTCCGTCGCGGATCGAACCCATCTGGCCCAATCATGCTTGTAGCGATGCCGTTGCTGCTTGCAGCGATTGCCGGTCTGTGTGCCAACATGACCCTGTTCGGGCGCGTCGCGATCCTGCCGGCCAAAGATTCATTCCTGCTCGCGCGGCTGCTCGCGGATGGCAGCGCGAAGCGATACTTGGCCGCGGCTTGTCCGCGAGAACCGTTTGCCCTCTGTCCATACCTCGACGATCTGCCAAACGATTCCGACAAGCTGCTCTGGGAAACGGGCGCCTTCCGCTCACTCGGCTATCTCGACTCTCGCCAAAGCGAGGCGGGGCGGATCGTCGCCGCGACGGTGAGAACGTACCCAGGCGAAGTCGCGGTCGCATCGCTCCAGAACATCTGGCACCTGCTCGCGCGAAGCGATCTCGACGACGTCACGGGTAGCAAGCGGTGGTTCGGCCAACTCGACCGCATCATTGCTCGGCGGCGGCGATCCGAGCTGGCGGCGTACGAAGTTTCACGGCAGTCGAGTGGCGTGCTCGGCCGAGACATCCCCCGCCGCACGATTCCCTACGTAAGCGTGCTGTGCCTCGCGATCGTGCTGCTTCGCCTCGTTCGGCTTCGAGGCTGGCGTGACGAACTGAGTACGCTCATCAGTCTCGGACTGGCCGGCATCGTCGTCAACGCCGCCGTGATGGCGAGCGTGTCGGGGGTTCAGAGTCGATATCAGACGCGGATGCTGTGGGTGTTGCCGCTGCTAGCCGGCTGCTGCATTGTCGAATGGGCTAGCCATGCGGCGCACCGCTGGAAAGAGAACGGACAATCTGAAGCCAACGTTGTGTCCGATCGCGCATCGCAGCTCGTTCTCCCGCCCCCGCAGCCACCTGCGGCCTAGGAGTGCTGTTCACCACCCCTCAGCTAGGGGAGGTGGGCCGGATTTTCTTGATTCCCGGCCGGGGGCCGGTTACTTCGGCGCCCTGGAGGCGATGAAGGCCTTGAGGTCCGTGACGGGCTTCGGCCGCCGCTCAAGGCCCAGCTGCTGCATATAGCGGGCGAGCGCATCACCGAGCTGCTGACGATCCCTGACCACGGGCAGGAGCGCCCGCCGGCGGAGGTTCACGAGGGAAGGCTGGGAAAGTAGCCACGTGTCGACCGAGTCGAGCAGCAGTCGCGTCCGCACAGCGAGGTCGATCACCGCGGCCTGCTGCGTGCTCACCTCGCCGCCGAGGTCGCGCACCAGGTCGGCCCGCCACGCGGCCAGCCGCTTCCCGACGCGCGTGCGCTGATCGATCGCGCGCCCGCCGAGCCTGCGGACGGCGTACTTGAGGGTAACCAGCCCATGCTTGCTGTAAGGGCGCGGGATGGCCTTCGATTCGGGCCGCTTCCTGGCCCTACCCCCCGCCAATTCCCCGGCCCGGGTGCCGTTTTGGGCGGCGTTCCGCTCGGTCATGCCGTCATGCTACGTGGGCACGACGCGGGCACGACGGGTCGAAAACCCCTTCTTTTCTCGGCGTCTGGGGCCGCGCGCAGGATGTCGCATCCGGTGCGCTCGGTCTGAATCGGCGCTTCGGGCGGGCGGGCGGGTGGCCGTCTGATTGGGGCACAGCTGGGTTGGAAGCACGGCGTCGATGTGAGTAGGCTCAACATCGACGATGTACACCGTCCTCGCCGTGGATCACTTGTACTACAAGGCCGCGCAAGACAGCCTCGCGCGTGCGAGGAAGGCGCTGCCGGCGCTCGCACGGCAGCGCAAGAGACATCAGAAGCTACAAGATGCGTTTGACGCGATGGACGAGGAACGGAGAGAGAGTGAAGACCCCCGGCTGCACGCAAATGAGCTGCACGACCTCGCCATCACGATGGAGAGCGAGGACTACACGCTTGGGGAGCGGCATGCGCCACTCATTCAGGAATGCGCCAGCGTCCACATCCTGTGCTCGGCGTCTCTCGAGGCGCACGTCAACTACCAAGCAGAGCGCGCGTTGCCGAAGGCCGAGTGGGAGCAGTTCGAGCGGCTGTCGCTCGAAGCGAAGTGGCTCCTTCTTCCTCGTCTCCTAGGGCTGACGCCGTTCAACCCCGGCGTCGAACCGTACCAAGGATTCGTAAATCTCGTGCGGTATCGGAACGCGCTCGTCCACTACAAGACGAAGCGGGAGGAGTGGGTGCCGCCTGGCATTCCGAGTTTCCTGCGGAAGCTGGGTCTGGACGAGGACGCCGCTGAACGTTCCATGAAGGCCGCCGCAGGGATGATAGGGGAGCTGGCCGTTCAGCTCGGGGAGGGGCGACCCCGCTGGCTGGACCGGCCCGGCGGCAACTTCTTCACCTTCGACAGCGAGGGGAAGAGCAAGGACAACCCGGTATAGCCGGTTGCCGACCCGCCTCTACGTCGTGCCCTGTCGTGCCCAGCACGGGCCGGTTTGAGCCGTCCCAGCCGCGAGCGCCGCGCAGAAAGAGCAGGTTCTACGCGGCCTCGCGGCTGGAAAAGGGCTCTAGGCGCGATTCAGGATCCTGTGGGCTAAACACCCGTGGGGGTTCAAGTCCCCCCTTTCGCACGTTCTCACCGTGATCCCTCGCGGCCGGCCCCTGGCACGGGCCCGGCCGCGAGGGTCAGACACACTACTGGAGGCAGCCCGTCGATATCGGCGTGCAGCTGCAGCTCTGGGTCGCAACCGTGGTCGGCTGGGCAAACGGCACGATGGCCATGAACCCCGAGTCATTCAGCGGACCATTCCCCGGGAAGGTCAGCCCGACGGACCCCATGAGGTTGGAGCCGCCGCCGTAGGGCGCGGGGCTGACGGTGGGAGAGGCGAGCACGACGGGGCCCGCATTGCCCCCGCCGAAGGCGACGCCTGCGAACGCACAGCCGTCGCCCGACAAGTCGACAAACGCCCCGGATGAACCGGCCGTCGTGAGCTCGACCGGGAGGATGAGCTGCGCGAGCAATATCTCGGGCCCCGGGGAGCAGTTTCCGCTATTGCAGTCGACGCCCGTGGTGCACGCGGCGCCGGCGTTCGTGCCGCCGACGCAGTTGTGCGCGTCGAAGGTCGCGTTGCCCGGGCAGACCGACCCCGCTGGCGTCGTCGGTTTGTCCGTCCACGCGGTCGCCATGATCGGGGCCGTGAAGCGGGATTGGACGCCCGCACTATCCGGCATCCCGTTGCCCTGCGTCCGCACGATCTTCCCCTTCGTGTCACCGCCCTCGTCACCCGTCGCGGTGTCACACGTCGTGGGCACCGGATCATCGGGGGTGCCGTACATGCAATCCGCGCCAGGGTCGGTCGTATCACCCACGCGGTTCACCTCGTTGTCGCCGGTCTGGGGATTGGAGTTGTTGATCACACCCGTTCCGCACGCCTTCTGGTCGACCTTCACGCACGTGTTGAGCGCGGCCAGGAGGAAGGTCGGGACGACGAAGGCGGGCGTGTCGCAGCACGTGTTGCTCACGCACTTCGGGTTCCCGGTACAGCCGAGCATGCCGGGGCAGGTCGCGTTCGGGTTTCCGCAGGAAATGCACACGTCGTGGCTGCAGGCGCCGCCGGAATCGGGCCGCGTCGCGGCGGTCGCGATCGTGTAGGTCAGATCGATCCCGAGCGGGAAGGGCAGCGTGATGCCCCCCGCGGAGATGAACGGGGTCGGCACGCACGGGCTGCCGCCGCAGTCGCTGGCCGTGGTGCACGGGCCGAGCTCGTTCGACGTGGCGCCGAGCTGGCAGAAGCTGGGTCCGGCGATGTCCATCGTATGGTACGTGCCGGCGACCGGTTGACCCGTGACGAGCGGCGCGCAAACGTCAAGCATCGTGTCGGCGTTGTCCACGAAGGAGGCGATCGCCATCGAGGCCGCCGACTCGTCCGTCATCGACGTGCAGTCCGCCCCCCCGTTCGCCTTCGTGAAGGCGCTGTTGAAAGCGCCCGTGCACTTCGTGACCTTCGCCGGGTCGTCGGCGGGCAGGGCCTTCGCCGCCGTCGTGGCCTTGACCGACAGCAGACACGCTGCCTCCTTGCTGGCGGCCTTCAGCTTCGCGCCCTGACACTTGCTCGCGGCGGGGGGGCCACCGGGCGGGGCGAGGACGCCGTTGATCGCCGACTCGAAGCTGTCGACCTTGCCCTCGATCATCGACTCGTCGCCGCTGGTGAGGCAGCCCCCCTTGCCCTCGAGCTTGGTGAAGGCGGCGGAGAACTTGCCCCCGCATGCCATGTCCTTGGTGGGATCCTTGGCCGTCCCCGACGAGGCTTGCTTGGCGTCGAGGGCAACCCGGCATGACGCCTTCTTGCCGGCAAGCTTGAGCTTCGCGCCCTGGCACTTGTTGCCCGCGTCCGCGCGGCCCGCGATGGCGATGAGCGCGAACGCTGCGAAGGTTACCGCAGCGACTTTCTTCACCATTGTCAGTTGCCCTCCGTGGGAAAGCGTGTCGTCGAGAGGCCCCCGAGAGGCTTACGTCCGTGACCCGCCGCATGTCAATTTTTTTCTCGGCCCCGGCCGTCCCCGACCATCTTCGAGACATTGGCGGCGGTAACCCCTCAGTTAAGGAGGGGTAGCGGGGGAACTCCCCCCCGGGAGGGTCCCGCCAGAGACCGGGGTCAGTTCACGACTTGCTTGCGCAGGGCGAAGCGGACCAACTCGGCCGTCTTGTGGAGGTCGAGCTTCTTCATGATCTGCTTGCGGTGGGTCTCGACCGTGTTCAGGCTGAGCGTGAGCACGCCGGCGATCTCCCCGCTGGTGCGACCCTCGGCGATGAGCTGGAGGATCTCCCGCTCGCGCCCCGTGAGTCGCGTGAGGTCGTCGTCGTTGTCGCCCGGAGGTTGCTCACCCAGGTAGTCGTTGAGCAGCATGCGCGAGACCTCGGCGTTGAAGAAGGAGCCGCCCCGGCCGACCACCTTCACCGCCTTCACCAGGTCGGTGTCGTCGGCGTCCTTCACCAGGTAGCCGCGGGCGCCCGCCTTGAGGCTCTGGCGGACGAACATCCGGTCGGTGTGCATGGTGAGGATCAGGACCTTGGTGTCCTTCTCCTGCTTGAAGATGCGACGCGTGGCCTCGATCCCGTTCAGCTCGGGGAGCGTCAGGTCCATCACCACCACGTCGGGCTCCAGGCGCTCGGCCAGCTCGACCGCGCTGCGTCCGTCGCCGGCCTCGCCGACCACCTCGATGTCCTCGTCGGTGGCGAGGATGCAGCGCAAACCCTGGCGAACGATGGTGTGATCGTCGACGAGCAGTACCCGGATTCTCTCCATCACCGTGCTCCCTTACCCATGCAAGCATGTCTCGACGACTTTTGCCTCATCGCGGGGGCGCGGTCGGAAAGAGAAAATGCGGTAGCGCGCCCCGGAAAAATCGGTGAGCGGCTCATGGCGCGAGGCAGGGCATGCCGCACAGACTCCACCACCGCCCCGTCGGGCTTCAGGAATCCTCATCCGAGCCCCGGCGCGGGGGGACGAAGCCCAGCTGACGGAGCTTCGCCCACAGCGACTCACGGGTCATGCCGAGGCTGCGCGCGGTCGCGCCGCGATGGTAGCCGTGCTCGCGGAGCCGCGCGCGGATGGTGGCCAGCTCGACCTCGCGCACGATCTCCTTCAGGGGACGCGTACCATCGGCGGCGGCGGGCGGCGCGCCCTCGATGATCCAGGCGGCGAGGAGGTCCGGGGTGATGCGCTCGTCCGGCTCCGCGCAGAGGACGAGCCGGTGAATCTCGTTCTCCAGCTCGCGCACGTTGCCCGGCCAGGGGTAGCGCTCGAGCAGCCGGAGCGCGCGCGGGTCGAAGCCGCGCAGCCGCTTGCCCTCCGCCGCCGAGAGCCGCTCGAGGAGGTGGAGCGCCAGGAGCCGGATGTCCCCGCGGCGCTCGCGCAGCGCCGGGAGGCGGATGGGGAAGACGTGCAGGCGATAGTAGAGGTCGGCGCGGAAGTGGCCCTCGCGCGCGGCGGCGCCCAGGTCGCGGTTGCTGGCCGCGATCACCCGCACGTCGACCGTCCGCCCGCCCTCCGCGCCCACCGGGCGCACCTCGCCGTCCTGCAGCACGCGGAGGAGCTTCGCCTGGATGGCGGGGCTCGCCTCGCTGACCTCGTCGAGAAAGAGCGTGCCGCCGTTGGCCTCCTCGAAGAGACCGCGCCGCGCGCGCTCGGCGCCGGTGAAGGCACCGCGCACGTGGCCGAAGAGCTCGCTCTCGAGCAAGGTCTCGGGCAGCGCCGCGCAGTTCTGCGCCAGGAAGGGCCCGCGCGCGCCCGGGCCGTGGTAGTGGATGGCGCGCGCGAAGAGCTCCTTGCCGGTGCCCGTCTCGCCCTGGAGCAGCACCGTCGCCCGCGTCTGCGCCGCGCGCTCGGCGAGGAAGAGCGCGTGCTCGATGGCGGCGCTCTCGCCGATGATGCCGTCGATCCGGTAGCGGTCACGCAGCTCGCGGCGGAGGCGGGTCACCTCGCGTCGCGAGGAGCGCAGCGCGTTCCGGTAGCGCGCCGCCGCGAGCTCCAGCTCGCGACGGCCGAGCGCGTCGCGCACGACCACGGGCACCGTGATCAGGTACTTGCCGTGCTTCACGACGTAGTCGCTCGCGCCGAGCTTCATCGCCTCGACCGCCACCTCCTCCGAGCCGGCCCCGGTGATCATCACCACCGGCACGTCGGGGTGGCCCTGCCGGATGCGGCGCAGGCCTTCGAGCCCGCCGGCGTCGGGCAGGCGATAGTCGAGGAGGACGCAGTCGACCGGCTGCTCGGCCAGGTGCCGGAGCCCGTCGCGCACGGAGTGCACGGTCGTGACCTCGAACGGGTCGTGTCCCGTGGCGAGCGCGCGGGCGAGGAGCCGCGCCGTCTCGGCGCTATCCTCGATCAGCAGGACCCGCGCCGGCACCGGCGTGCTCCTTCCAGAAGGTGACGATCGCCTCGCGCAGCGCCCGCACGCGCGAGGGCTTGACGCGGAACTGGCGCGCGCCCGCGGCGCGGGCGGCCGCCGCGTCCTCTTCCCAGTCGGCCTGGCTCATCACCAGCACGGGGATGGCCCGCAGCTCGGCGTCGCGCGCGAGCCGCTCGAGCACCGCGGGCGCCTTCATGTCGGGGAGGTGGAAGTCGAGGACGACGAAGGCGGGGCGCGGCGCGTCGGCGAACGGCGGCTGGCGCTCGAGAAAGGCGAGCGCGTCGCTCCCGCTCTCCACCGTGTGCACGGCGAACGACTCCGCGAGCACGGCACGCGCGGCGCGGAGAAATCCCTGGTTGTCGTCCACCACGAGCACCGTCACGCTGCCGGTCATGGCGCCTCCCCTCCCGCGGCGGGGAGCCGGACCGTGAAGCAGCTCCCTGCCCCCGGCGCCGACTCGACGCCGACGCTTCCCCGGTGCGCCTCGACGATCCGGGACACGATCGCCAGGCCGACGCCCGTCCCCCCGACGGCGCGCCCGTCGACCACCTGTTCCGGCGCCGGCACGCGGCCGAAGAGCTCGAAGATGGCGCGGTGATAGGCGGGGGGAATCCCGATGCCGTTGTCGCGCACCGCGAGCTGCACGGTGCCGTTCTCGAGCACGCCCGACACCACGATCTCCCCTCCCCCGCCGGGGACGTACTTGACCGCGTTGCCGATCAGGTTGGCGACCACGTGCTCGAGCTTCCGTGGCTGCCCCCAGACGCGCGGCAGCGGACCGACCGTGACCCGGACGCCCTTGGCGACCAGCTGCGGGCGCACCGTCTCGAGCGCGTGCTTCACCACCTCGTCCAGCTCGACCCACGCCGAGGCTTCCGGCTGCGAGGTGATGCGGAACAGCCCCAGCAGATCGCGGATCATGTCCTCGGTGCCGCCCGCCAGCCGCACGATGCGCTCCAGATCCTCGCGGCTCTCGGCCGCGAGCCCCGCGCCCTCGCGCTGCAGGAGGAGGTCGGCGTTCAGCAGGATGGCGCTCAGCGGGCTCTTCAGGTCGTGGGTGACGGTGTACACGAAGCTCCGGAGCTCGTCCTGCTTCTCCTCGAGCGCGCGCGCCTTGGCGGCGAGCTCGGCGTTGACCGCGGTCAGCTCGGCGGTTCGCTCCGCCACCTTCTCCTGGAGGTGGCGGGCCAGGTTGCGCATCTGATGGCCGTAGCGGTTGGCGTAGAGAGCGACGAAGTTGAGGGTGAGGAACGCGATCGCGACCAGGGCGACCTGCTGCGCGGTCTCGACGCCGACCTCGTGCAGGACCTGGCTCTCGACTCGGGCCATCACCGCGTAGCAGACGCCGCACAGGTTGGCGGTCACGAACACGAAGGCATCGGACCGCAGCATCTCGCCATGGATCACCGGGAATGCGTAGGTGATCAAGAGGATGCCGATGTTGAGGCCACCCAGGCGATGGAGGATGACGCTCAGCAGGATCACCTGGACGGCCTCGTAGGCGTAGACCGCCCAGCGCCACGGCGACCAGCGGGGCGCGGTGAGCGCCAGGAGCAGGTTCAGGACGATCAGCCCGGTGAACGGCCACGCCACTCGCCCGATGTCGAAGAGGAAGATCTGCCGCGTGACGTAGACGACGGCGAAGAAGGTCGCGAGCCCGGCGGCGGCAATGAGCGTCGCACTGCGCGCCCGGCGTGCGTGATAGGCGGGTGTTTCCCGGTCGGGCTCCACCGCTTTCCTACTTAGGGACGGCCGGTCGCGGGAGTCAAACCGATGTGAGGAGATCCTCACATCGGCCGAAAGCGCCCGCCCGGCGGGAGGAAAACCTTGCCGGAACGTGAGCCCGCTGCGTTCGATGTGAAGCCGCCCTCACGCGCGCGCGCGGGACGCGGCATCATCGCCGCGTCGCCACGGGGTTTTCTTCACGGCACGGCGGTTGCTCTCTCCCGGCGTGGCGCTGCCCGCGATCGACCCTCCCGCCCCGGCCGCGCCGCCGCGTCGCCGGGGCCGGCCGCCGATTCACCTCTCGCTCTCCTTGAACCTGGTGATGCCGTCGCAGTTCTTCCCCGAGCTGGGCGACGGCCCGCTGCCCGGCGAGAAGCGCCTGATGCGCGCCGTGCTGACGGACGCGCTCGAGCTGCTCTTCAAGTACGACGCGGCGCACGACCCCCGTGGTCGTCGCCTCTTCGCCGAGAGCGAGCGCTGGCTCGCGAGCAACGACGCGCGCTGGCCGTTCTCCTTCCTGAACGTGTGCGACACGCTCGGGCTCACGCCCTCGTGCGTGCGCAAGGGCGTCGCGCGCTGCCTCGCGGCGCGGCGCCGCATGCATGCGCCGTGACGTCTGGTTCCAGCGATTGTCGCGGTCCGCGTCCGGCGCCATCACGGGCGCATGACAAGACATCTCGTGCTCGCGATGATCGGAACCGCCGCGCTCGCCGAGGTCGCCTGGGCCGCGACCAAGGGCTCCTCGAACCTGGTCACGCCGCCCGCAGCCTGCGCCAGCGGCGCGTGCACCAACGGGAAGCGCGGGCAGTGCGCGGCCAGCGCCGACTGCAGCGCCGGCGGCCTGTCGGCGGCATCCAAGTGGTCCCTCGACGGCAACCTGCTGCTCAAGGCGAGCCTCAAGAGCGTGAAGCGGCCCGACGGCGTGACCCCGGTCACCACCGACCAGATCCTGGGGAGCGCCGACGACTACATCCTCGCCGTCTGCCTGCGCGCCTTCCTCCCCGGTCCCCTCGACGCCTGCGTCTACACCCACGCCGAGGTCAAGAACGGGACCGGCCGGATCGTCTTCGACGCGAGCTCCCTCGGCAGCTTCTTCCCCGCCGGCACGGTGGTCGAGCTGCGGCGGATCGAGCTCTTCGCGCCGCCTTCCGATCCCTCGGCCTGCCGGGGTGACAACGACACCAGCGATCCCCAGACCTACTTCGTGAACCAGGTCGGCCTGCCCACCCGGCCCGGCTGCGAGGACGGCGGCGCGCTGGCGGCGGGCGGCATCGTGAACGCAATCACGCCGTAGTGCGCGCCCAACCAAAGTAGTGCCTCCGCGGCCGGATCCGTGGCGCGGCCGCGGGCTCATGCAGTGCTGCACGACCGGTGTCCCCGTCACGACGCCCTCTCGGCCGGCATGTGGCTCGCAGGGGAGCACGTGCCGAAAATCCGGTCCGCGCTTCTTGCCGTCGGCCTGCTCGCCGTCCCGGCGCTCGCTTACCACCGCCAGACGCCGCCCATCGTCGGCATCACGTTCCAGGGTGACACGCCCCTGCCCCGCGTCTCGGCTGGCGGGCGGCGCATGGTGCTCGCCCTCAGCAGCTCGGGACGTCAGATATTCCGGCAGGATCGGGGTCACAACCTGCTGGACCAGATCACCACCGTGGGCGACAACGCCAACCCCACCATCTCGGCCAGCGCCAGCGTCATCGCCTGGGACACCGACTGCGGCCAGATCACCTGCCAGGAGCCCGGCCGCCAGATCTTCATGTGGGTGAGCGGCCAGAGCTTCCAGGCCTCGCACGACCCCACGGGCACGAGCGTCAAGCCGGCGCTGAGTGGCAAGGGCACCCGGCTCGCCTTCGAGTCGAAGGGCGACCTCGAACCCGGGCAGAACCCCACCGGCGCCCGCCAGATCTTCGTCCGCGGCAATGACGGCGTCGTCACCCAGGTGAGCCACGGCCCCGGGACGAGCAGCAACGTCGGCTTCGATCGCAGCGGCTTCCGCCTGGTCTTCGACTCGACCAACGACCTCTCGGGCAACAACACCGGCGTGTCGCAGATCTGGTACCTGTCGCGGATCGGCTACCCGCAGATCCTCACCAACGGAGCGGGGCCGAGCCAGCGTCCGGCCATGAGCAGCGACGGCCACTGGGTGGCCTTCGAGAGCACGGCCGATCTGACCCACGACGGGCACGACACGCACGTGAGCCAGGTCTTCGTCTATTCCGCGGCCCAGCAAAGCATCATGCAGGCCAGCAACAACCCCGCGGGCTGCACGGGCGCCTCGGTGAGCGCGGTGCCCGCGGACATGAGCGTCGGGTATACCTGCAACGGCGCGGGCTACTTCTATCACCTGGTGAGCGGCAAGCACTTCCAGCTGCCGATCGACGGCGGCGACACCGAGCAGGCGGTCGCCGAGCTGGGCGGGCACTTCATGGTGGTCAGCACCACCGCGAGCATGCTCGGGAGCGGCACCACCCCCGGGCACCAGGTCTACATGCTGAACCTGTTCAAGCTCGCGGCGATCCCGCTCGACTGAGCCCTACGCCACTTCCGCCCACGCCAGCGCGCGCTCGACCGCGTCGAGGATCGCCTCCGGATCGCCCGGCTTGGTGATCGCGAAGTCGACCTCGGCGCGCGCCAGCTGCGCGCGGCTGACCCCGCTCAGCACCGCGGAGTAGAGGCCCACGCACAGCGGCCGGCCGCGCGAGCCCGCGGCATGGCGCGCCCGCACCGCCCGCACCAGGTCCCAGCCCGTCATCTCGGGCATGTAGAGGTCGGTGAGGAGGACGTCCGCTCCCTGCCGCTCGAGCGCGTCGAGCGCCGCCGGCCCGCTCGCGACCGGCACGACCTGGTAGCCCGCGCCGCGGAGCACCTCGACCAGGGTCGAGCGCGGGGCGGTCAGATGATCGACGAGGATCACGCGGATGGCCCGGGCAACGGCCCGGCGCAGCGCCGAGCGGTCCATCAGGCCACCGCGGCGTCGCAGGGCGTCCGTGGTGCGGCGAGGAGGGCCGCGAGCGCTCCCCCCTGGGCGCGCTTGCGCTTCAGCTTCTCGAGCAGGGTGGTCCGGTTCACGCGCAGGAGCCGGGCCGCCTCCTTCTTGTTGCCGCCCGAGAGCCGCAGCGCCTGGGCGATGATGCGGTCCTCGATCGCCTCCATCTCACGGTAGAAGTCGATGCCCGCGGTCCCGAACTGCCAGGGCATCGCGGGCGGCTCCTCGCCCGCCCCCTGGGCGGCGATCACGTGCGGCGGGAGATCGTGGACCTCGATCACGTGCTCGGGCCGCCCGAGCACGACCAGCTGCTCGAGCAAGTTCCGCAGCTCGCGCACGTTGCCCGGCCACGGGTAGCGCTCGAGCACCGTGAGCGCGCCCGGGGCGACCTCGAAGCGCGGCAGCCCCTTCTCCGCGAGCTGCCCGAGGACCCCGTGCACGAGAAGAGGGATGTCCTCCGGTCGCCGCCGCAGGGGCGGCATCTCGATCGGCACCACGCGCAGGCGGTAGAAGAGGTCCTCGCGGAACTGCTTGGCCGCCACCGCCTCGTCGAGGGTGCGGTTGGTCGCGGCGATGATGCGCACGTCGACCTGCTGCGTGGTCACGCTGCCCACCGGCTCGAAGCGTCCGTCCTCGAGCACGCGCAGCAGCTTCACCTGCAGCTTGGGGCTCATCTCAGCGATCTCGTCGAGGAAGATGGTGCCCCGGTCGGCGAGCTTGAAGCGCCCGACCCGGCTCGCGACCGCGCCGGTGAACGCGCCGCGCTCGTGCCCGAACATCTCGCTCTCGAGCAGCTCTTCCGGGATGGCGCCGCAGTGCACGGGGACGAAGCGGCCCGTGCCGCGGGGCGACAGCCGGTGCAGCGCGGCGGCGACCAGCTCCTTCCCGGTGCCGCTCTCGCCGGTGATCAGCACCGTCGCGTCGGTGGGCGCCACGCGCCGGATCACCTCGAAGATCCCGAGCATGCTCGGGTGACGGCCGATGATCCCCTCGAACCCGTCGGGTTGCTCGTCCATGGTCCCCCCCCGCGGCGTGGCCCGTAGCGCCGCTACGGAGGGGGAAAGCAAGCGCCACGCCTAGTGCGCTGGCCGGCCGGAGCGTGCGTCAGGATTTTGCCCCCAAGCCTGCGGGAAGTCTGACGTTCCATGCGCCGCCGAGCGTGGCAGAATGACCCGAACGGCGGGCGCCGAAGGCGCCCGGCACGGACAAGCGTGTACGCCGCCCGCTATTTTTGTAACCCGGCGCGCGACCGGGCGGGCGCCGGGGCCGGAGGGGCGGCGGGCGCCTCGTGCTCCGCGCAGATCGCGCGGTAGACCTCCTCGCGGTAGATGCGGACGTCAGCCGGCGCTTCGACCCCGAGCCGGACCTGGTTGCCGCGCACCTCGAGGATGCGGACCGTGACGGTCTCTCCGACCCGGATGATCTCGCCCAGCTTCCGCGTCAGGACCAGCATCGTGCTCCTGCCCTCCCGAGGTTGTCGGCCACTCGCGGCCGGGGCTTTAAGGCCCGGCATATCCAGCAGGTTCGTCCTTGCGCGCTGCGTCCCGACGCGCGCTCAGGCGAGCAGCTGCTCGAGCGTCTCGCGCAGGAATTTCCGCGCCACGTCGTGGAGGTCGGGGCGGTAGCTGCCCCCGGCGATCGCGGCGCGCAGCCTCACCACCTTCTCCGTCCGGGGGACATCGAGGGGACCCACCTCGATCCGCAGGCTGGCGAGGTCAAATTGCGGATCGCGCAACGGTTTCCGCTCGTGGACCATCCTTCGAACCCCGGACGACGCCCGGCCGGCTTCCCACCGGTATATCGGCGTGCGTGTCGGGGTTCTTGAACGGCGCTCATTCGCCGAAGTGCTGGTTGAGCGGCGCCTTCAGGCGGAGCATCGCCTGGGAATGGAGCTGCGAGACCCGCGATTCGGTGAGCCCCAGCACGGCGCCCACCTCCTTCATGGTGAGCTCCTCGTGGTAGTAGAGTGTGATCACGATCTTCTCGCGCTCGGGCAGCCGGGCGATCGCCTCCGCGACCAGGTTCACCCGCTCGCGGGTGAGCAGCGCGCCGAGCGGGTCCTCCTCGTCCTCCTCCAGCCGGTGCTCGAGGTTGAGGCGCTCCTCGCCGCTGCCGAAGCCCAGGTCCTCGAGGCTGAACAGACTCATCTCGCCGATCCGGGCGAGCAGGTCCTGGTAGCCCTCGAGCGACAGGCCGAGCTCGCGCGCGATCTCCTCCTCGTCGGGTGGCCGTCCCAGGCAGCCCTCGAGCGTGTGTGCGGTCTTCTCGATCAGGCTCGCCTTCTGCCGCACGCTGCGGGGCACCCAGTCGAGCGAGCGCAGGTGGTCGAGGATGGCGCCGCGGATGCGGAACTGCGCGTAGGTGGAGAACGACGCCTCCTTCTTGGGGTTGTACTTGCCGATGGCGTCGAGCAGACCGACGATCCCCCACGAGACCAGGTCGTCGAGCTCGATGTGCGGCGGCTTGCGCGCCGCGAGGCGCTGCACGACGCGACGCACGAGCGGCAGGTGCCGGCGCAGCACCTCCTCCCGGTCGCCGACCAGCGGCGCGTAG
>JACXTT010007122.1_pt1 | contig 15840 bp, 8 predicted proteins | sample 9270951 | NCBI WGS metagenome assembly JACXTT01 (sample SAMN15532306, study PRJNA645909) | rock metagenome | isolation source: weathered quartz diorite | place: Puerto Rico | collected 2017-06-21 | reverse complement strand
CATACCTTTTAAATAAGGAAATTATACGGCATCCGGCAATAAATAACAGGAGTAAAACTACTTAACAAAGGCTCAAAGGGGACTGTACTAATTTATCATTTTGTTATACAAATGTTACAAAACACGCTTTTAAGGGCGTTTTGAGAGTGTATTTTTTAACACAATGATGGGTTCAAATAAATCCCAATTGGGTTTATACCCCTTTTGGTTAATGAGGCCTTTGCCACCAATGGAAAAATTGCCTAAAATAATATCGAGGTTGCCATCCTGGTCAACATCGGCCACATCCATCGAAATCCAACGGCCGTATTGGTTTACCGGAATTTCGTGTACCTTGAATTTGCCGGGGCCGATTTGTTCATGATAGGTAAATCCTTCGGCAGGGTGATTTTTAAAATCGGGAAAGAAAGCGATGACAGCCAAATCCAAGTCGCCATCGTGGTCAAAATCCGCGGCTATTGCTTTGGAGCAGCCGTTGATATGGTAAAAGTAAGTTTGTTTAAATTTCCAGTTGCCCTGGTTGGTAAAAATGTATACGCCGTGGTAAGGTTTTAATATGGGTGAGTAATCATCATTATCGCCACAGGTGTATAAAATATCGGGCTTACCATCATGGTTAAAATCAACTACCTGGAAACTGCTGGTGCCATACACCGGCGGAAAACGCAGGATGTTTTGAGCATCAAAACCTCCCTTTTTATCATTCAGAAACAACCATACACCTTCATCGCCCTGGGCAAACAAACACATGATATCGGGCCAGCCATCATGATTATAATCGTCAACGTAAACCTGTGTTGGACCGGGAATAGCCCTGATGTTTTTTTTGATGAACTTGTGATTAGCCTGTTGCTGCACCAGGAACAAACCGCCCCGGTTATTTCCAAAACCGCAGCTCACATAATCCATCAAGCCGTCCTTATTAAAATCGGCATAAGCGCTTTTTACCGGGCGGGGCAAACTATCGGTAACCAGTACCGAATCTTTACTTTTTGATTTGCTATCCAGGTTAATATTAATGAGCTTGCCCTTCAGCAAATCATTAGGAGGCAATACGCCAATACAGGTAATTGTAGCTCCGTTGGGGTTAGCCGCGGTTTTAAAAAAGTTAACATCTGCAATGGCCGAAGGAAATTTTTTAACCAGGGTTGAGTTTAAATCCTTATCCCAGCGATACAAACCGCTTTTGCCGCTGCCGCTATAAATGTGCTTATCATTGGTGTTAAAGCCAACCATAGTAGTCATAGATGGCATGCCTGCAGTATCTACATGCGTCGGGCGTTGCACACGGAAGATAGCCCAATCTTTAACAGCTTCGGGTTTAGGGATAGTTAGCTTATCGGGCGCGTAGTATTTATAGTAAACTACAATTTTATACCAGTCATTTAAGCTGATTACCGAACCGCTACGCGCGATATATGAATCCATAAAAGATCTGATACCGAGCTTTGGTGCCATAGCCGGCAGGATACTTTTATCCCAGGTAGTTTTATCAAGTAAAGAAGGATCTGGAGCCTGGTGGCAACTTGCGCAATGTTTTTTTACTAACACTTGTCCTTCGGCAAGGTATTTTTCGTCATCTGATGATAAACCACTGTCACTACAGCTGTTAAAAGCCAGTATAGCAGTAAATATCAACACCAGCAATAAGCAGATATTATTTGATGAAAGCCTTTGTTTTTTTATCATATGCACTTAGCTGTTTTAAGGCTTTTTTTATTTTTTTCAATGGTCAATGCAAAAAGTCGTCATTGCGAGGAGGAACGACGAAGCAATCCCTGATTTACAGAGCGGATCTGCAAGCGCGCCTGTCTATTGGGGGTTGCTTCGTTTCTACCTATGACGTTTTGTAAAAAATATTTGTCATCCTGAGGAACGAAGGATCTTCTTCGCCATGTTAACGAAGAAGATCCTTCGTGCCTCAGAATGACAGGGTGTAGAAGGTAGTTCTTACGTCATCCACACCTTCAAAGTCCGCCGGATTTTATACCTACCCATGACAAGTTGTAAAAATGGAAGTCATCCTGAACTTGTTTCAGGCCCCCATAGGACAAGCGACGGTATGAAGTATACTTAGCAAGTGGGGTGCCGAAACAAGTTCGGCATGACGTCGGGATTAAAAATGATTGTCATATCCACTTTCAAAGTCCACCGGATTTTATAACTCGCAATGACAAGTTGTAAAAACAAAGAGGGCTGTCAGTCTGAGCCTGTCGAAGACTCGCGCGCAGAGGCCTTCGCCCGCGTGCTTCGACAGGCTCAGCATGACCCCATTCTTTGGACGTTGTCAATTCCATTTTCACAGGCTCCCGATTTTATTCCCCAGAATCACAGGATGAAAAAAATAGCTTCCCCCTACTTCTTCATATGATTCTCCAACACAATCAGCGGTAAATGCAAATCCCATTGCGGTTTTAAATCATGAATAAACTTAAACCCGTTGGCATAATTACCTAATACTATATCCAATTGCCCGTCATTGTTAACATCGGCTACTTCCATACACATCCAACGACCATACTGGCTTACCGGCACAGCGTGCGCTTTAAAATCAAGACCGTTTGTGTGTTCAAAATAAATAAACTCCTCCTGCGGGGTGTTTTGCATATCAGCAAAAAAAGCGATGGTAGCAATATCAAGGTTGCCATCACCATTAAAATCGGCAGCGATGGCTTTGGTGGCTCCATTTATAGGATAAAAATAGCTTTGCTTAAAATTCCAGTCGCCGGTATTGGTGTAAATGTACAAACCGTGGTACGGCTTCAATATGCGCGAATCGTGGTAGTTATAACCGCAGGTATATACCAAATCCGGCTTGCCATCATGATCCATATCGGCCAGTTGAAAGCTGGTTGAACTGTTAGTTGGCGGAAAGCTTAGCAACTTACGGGTAGTAAAACCACCTTTCTGATCGTTAGTTAACAGCCAAAGTCCTTCATCGCCACTGCCGGTTAACACCATGATATCGGGCCAGCCATCTTTATTAAAATCGCCGGTTACAGCCTGCACCGCGCCACGTTTATTTAAAATGGTCGATTGCTCGTACGTATGGTCCTTATTTTGTTTAAGCAGGTAAACGCCACCTTTTTTAATACCCTCACTGCAAACTACTACGTCGGTCAGCTTGTCTTTATTAAAATCGGCTGTTACGGTTTGCACCGGCCTTTGCAAATCAGAAGCGATATAGGTTTGTGAGGCATTGATATCTTTAGCGTCAAGGTCAACCTTCACTATTTTTCCGTTAGGGAAGTCAACCCGTTCAATTCTGCCTATGTTGGCAAAAAAGCCACGGTTATGACCTTGCTCGTCCTTATCAAAACTTACCCCAAAACCAGCCGACGGGAACGCCCCCAGAGAATCTGATTTGAGATTAGCATCCCAACTTAATAACTTTTCATTTTCGGCATCGGCGCTGTACAATTTATGGTTAGCCGGGTTGTAAGCTACCATGGTTGTAAAACTGGTATAACTTACCGGCGCGGGCTTTTTTAACGTAAAACCAGCCCAATCTTCAATTAGCGGACTTGGCTTTTTGACAGGGGTTAGCGTATCGGGTGCAAGTTTTTTGTAATAATCAACTATGGTGAACCATTCTGCAATAGTTACGCCGGTGGTATCATTAGGGTTATTTTTAAAGTACGAGCCTCCATAGGTTGATATATGTACCATGGGTGCCATATCAACCAAAACGTGATTTTCCCAAACACCTTTGGTTAATGAGTTAACTGGAGCAAGATCATGGCAGCGGGTACATTTTGTTTTAACCAGATACTCGCCATCAACTTTAACGTTGCCCGTTAAAACATAAGGCTTGGTTTTAGGCTTGCATCCGTTAACAAGGGTAACGCCCGCTATCGCGGCAGAAAATAAAAGCAGGTAAGCAGTAACACGGTAACTTTTTTTTAAATTCATATTGCTTATAGCCCTTATTTTTTAAGTTTTAGTTTTTTCCAGATGTATTCGCCAACCTGGCGGCCCTGAACCGCGCCCTGGTTTACACTGTTGATGTAATGAATGCCTCCGTAAAATCTGCTTATTGAGGTTTCATCAGATGCTTTCAGGAACGAATCAAAATGGCGTTTCATGCCGATGTATTTATAATCGCTGGTATCCTCATAAGCAAAATTATCGCCAAACAAATGGGTTAATATTACTGCCGATGCGGCGCTGATATCACTGTGCCCGCTTGGATACTCGGGGAATGGCGGTGTTTGCAGCATAGGCAACCAGTCGTGGTCAATTTTATCATTAATTACAGTAACCGGCCTTATATAGTTGGTTTCGTACTTAACCTGCCAGCCGCAAATAAACGCGTCAAACAGGGCTATTGATGTTAAAGCGTAGGTCTGGGCCGTTTTAACCACATCTGCATGCGTTTGCTTACAGGCAATAGCGGCTATGCCAATCCAATGGCCACCCGGGGTAATTTTTTTGTTGGCAAACATAAGGTGACCACTGTGCTGAATTACAAAAGGGTTATCATCCCAAAAGCGGGCTATAGTTACCTGCTCTGGGGTTATATGTTTACTTAAATCATAAACGGCCTGGGTTGCCTTGAAAAACTCGCTGTTTTTATCCTCGCTATATGGTGTTGGCGGCGGCAATTTAAACTGGGTAGATGTATCAACCGCGAAAGTGTGCATAGTACCCCAGCAAAACTCTACACCATCCAAATAATCGGGAGCGGTTGGCCGCCACTGGCCCGGCGCGTCGTTACCCAAAAAACGGGGTTTGCCACGGGTTTGCGGATAGTTATCAACCATGGCGCGCTTCAATATAAATTTACCCATCTGGGTACCAAAAGCTATTGAGCGGGCGTAGGTAGAATCGTCAAGGTTGTCCTTATAAGCGGCATATACCTTGTCTTCATACTTCTGTAAGGTATCTACAGAAAATGTAACCTTATGTGCCACTGTAAAAAAAGCCTTGGTGGCCGCCAAAGTGTAATTGTATTGCAGCCCTTTTTTAGGTTCGGGTGGCTTGCCAAAGCCTTTTAATTGAGCAGCAATCGAATTATAATCGGGATTGCTATAACGTACAACCTCGTATTGAGCCAACGCGGTATAACCGTAAATGCGACTGGCCACTGGTGGCGTAAAAACGTCATATATAATTACCTGGGTTAGCTGATCAACATTTTCATGCAATACATCGGTATCCTTAGGTAATGCTGTTTTTGCTTTTTGCGTACATCCGTACAACATCAATAAACACGGAAGGGCTATAAATATTTTAAAATACCTCATATACAAATAATTAATTAAGCTGTACGGTTCGTTGGTGGCCAAAGCTATCAGTTATTGTTACCGATGCCATATTACTTTCAATATTAAAAAATCTCCCCGACTGCGACAAGAAAGAACTTCCATTATAAAACTCCTCTTTTGTGGTTTTTCCATCTTTATATTTAATGGTAGCAAAGGCATCTAAAGGCTGTAAGCTAACCGTTTTTACAGCTCGCCTCAATTCAAATAGCTTCATGGCGTCCCGGTTTTGCGTAGCCGCTAATAGGTAGCCGCCTTTAGCTCCTCTTAATTTCACCAAAGCCTTGCCATCGCCGGGAATAAACAAACCGCTTTGCAAAATGCTCATTGGTTTAAATCCGCCCTTACCATCGCCTTTAAGTATCAAACCGTTAAAAGCATCATAGCGGCCGGTTGCCACTTCGGTGCCGTAATCATTACCGTTAAGGGCTACATCTAAATTGCCATCGCCATCAAAATCATCAACAGTGATGCCGCATAGTTCAGACATTTGCGCGTCAATTGGTAAGGGGATAGCTGTAAATTTACCGCCGCCATCATTACGCAAATAGCACGATTGCAGGTAATTTGCCTTTAACCTTATGGCACCTTCACGCATTTTAGGCGTCACAACAGAATCCATGGTGGCCGTTGCAAACGAGCGGTAATTCTGATACCTCACCCTGGTGCCAATAATTTGCTTAATCATGTCATCGCGCCCAAACGCCGGGAACTCCTGTTTAACGCCCTCCTGATCTTTCAGAAAAATGGACGGAATAGCGTCATAACTGCCGTTGTTATCAAAATCCTTGGCGGTTATATATATAGGGTATTGATCTGATGCTTTATAAAAAGTGTTCAGCCCGGTGTTACCTACAATATAGTCGATATCGCCATCGTGATCAAAATCGCCGGCGGCAATGGTGTTCCACCAGCCTAATTTATCCTGTATGCCTGTTTTGGGCGTTACGTTTTTAAATGTTCCTTTATCATTTTCAAGGAAAGTGACAGGCATCCACTCGCCGGTAATTACCAGGTCGGGCCAGCCATCGTTGTTAAAATCGGTAAAGGTGGCATCACAAACCAAACCCATGTTTTTTAATGCGGGTGCTACCGAAGCCGATACATCTGTAAATTTGATTACGCCGTTTTTGCTATCATTCCGCAGCACAAAACTCGATACCGGCTTTGGATAGTTCCATGGATCAACGCGACCGGACACAAACAAATCCAGCTTACCATCGCGGTTATAATCGGAAGCTTTTACACAGAGTTTACTGGTTAGGTTTTTAGGCAAGGCATCGGGCTGTAGCTTAAAGTTGCCTTTACCATCATTAATATAAAACCTATCCTGGTAGTTACTTGATCCCGGCTCACTTTCATTACCGCCGCTGGCTATATACAAATCAAGGTGACCATCGCCATCGGCGTCAAATAATAATAAACCTTCATCTTTCAACCTTATTTTAGGCTGACCATATGATCCCATATCCATTGATCCGCTCTGAGCTGCCTCGGCTTTTGGCTGCGGCAACAAATCACGCTGAATGAATTTACCATTAGGTTGCTGCAATAATAGCTGTGCCGGGTAACGGGTAGTACCGCCAATTACCATATCATCAAAGCCGTTACCATCAACATCGCCCACAGCTACCGCCGGGGTGTATTGCGATAATTTATGCGGAATTAATTTTTGAACGTTAAAGTCAATATAGTCATGTTCCTGGTGCTTGTAGCTGATCCCCGCCGATTGGGTCACTTCTTTAAATAATGATGTATTATTAAACGCGGGTTGTTTAAAGGAATACGGTGTGCGCGCGTCGGCTATTTTTACGTTGAGGGTTTGGTTGGTTTTAACATTGGTTAAAACCTGCTTTTTTCCGTTTGCCCAACTTATAACCACCGAATCTAAATTGGTGATGTTGCCCAACCCAAAGTGGGCTATATTTTGAATGGTTGATAAATACCCCCTGTAAGGCGAGTTTTCATAAACCTGCTGTTTGCCGTGGTTGTAATAAATATTTGCAAACGCGCCAATACCACCTGGGTTTTGTGCCCCGCCATGGAATTGGATATGCAAATAGTTGTTGTTGGTTTTGTCTTTTTCGCGGGCGGTATTTTTGTAGATGAAAGGCTGATCGTCAATATTATTGATAATCATATCCATAGCGCCATCATTATTTAAATCGGCGTACGCCGCGCCATTTGAAAAGGAGGGAGCGCTTAAGCCCCATTCTTTAGATACATCGGCAAACTGAAGTCCGTCGGTGTTTTTAAAGGCGTAATTTGGAATTTTTACGATAGGCACCTGGTCCAGAATTTGCTTACTGGATGCCACCGCGAATGCCGAATTACGAAAGACGATAAAATCATGATCGGTAACATCGCGCGGGTAACCGTTGGTTACTATCAAATCGCGAAGGCCATCGTTATCAAAATCGGTTAGTAAAGGCCCCCAGCTCCAGTCTGTTTGGCCAACACCACTTAAAAAAGCGGTTTCGGCAAAAATAGGGGCACCTACAGAATCATTCTGACCCTTGCGCGGGCCCTGGTTAATTTGTAAAGTATTACGGGTATATTGGTATTGCTGCCCGTAATGATCAAAGTTTTGAAAAATCTGGTAATTATTTGAGGGCATGAACATCTTTTTGCGGTAATTATCCTCGGGGTTCATATCTACCTCAAAGGCATCTACCAGGCCATCGTTGTTCACATCTTCAAAATCCTGCCCCATGGCGCTAAAAGAGGTATGTTTAAAATACTCTTTTGATCTGTCGGTAAAAGTGCCGTCACCATTATTAACATACAGGATGTTATCGGGGATAAAATCGTTGGTTACATAAATGTCTTTAAAGCCATCTTTATTAATATCTACAATAGTTGCCGCATGCCCGTAGCCCTCAATGCCTATACCCGCTTGTTTAGATACATTGGTAAATACCGGGTGTTTTAATTTAGGGTCCCAATCGTTACGGTAAAGCCTGCCTGTGCTATGATGGCTGCCATCTTTAATAACCGGCCTAAAGGTACTTTGGTTATCACTGGCCACAGCCTCGTTTACAGTTAAGTACATATCCAGGTCACCATCGTTATCATAGTCAAAAAATGAAGCCATGGTAGAGTGGATCTTAATATCCAGGCCATACTCTTTAGCCATTTCCTTAAACACCGGAACACCATCCTTACCTACGCCCTGATTTACATAAAGCAGGTTGGTTCTTTTAACCGAGTCATCAAGCAGGGTATTACATACATAAATATCGGCAAGCCCATCGTTATTAATATCAACAACAGCTACGCCCCTGCCCCAGCCTCCCCGGCCGCCAACGCCTGCTTTATCAGTAACATCTTCAAATTTAAAATCGCCTTTGTTAAGGTATAATTTGTTTGATACCTGGTTGCCCACAAAGTAAATATCCTGTAAACCGTCGTTATTAAAATCGCCTATGCCTACACCACCACCATTATAAAGGTTGAGTTTGGTAAGGGGGTTGATCTTATCATCTTCAACAATAGTATTGCTAAATGTGATACCCGATTGTGATGAAGGAATTTGCTCAAACAGGGTTGATTTTTTGCACGCCGATAGTAAACAAATGAACAGGCCGCTTAAAACGTAGATATTCTTCATTAATTTGGTACAGTTGGCTAATAAAAAAGGTGGAGGTAATTACCTCCACCTAAATTATAATAATTGAACGGGTTATCAAAAATTAATAACCAGGGTTTTGTTTTAATTTAGAGGCTCCGGTTGAAGCAGACAAGTCAATTTGGCCTTGAGGTATTGGATAATACTCGTTTTTGCCTTTGGTAAAGTGACCACCTGTTAACTGAGAGTTGATTTTGATATCAAATGCGAAGAATGCATTAATCTCATCGGCCATGCTGCCGGTTCCCTGATCCCAACGCTGTAAGTCAAAGAAACGCTGACCTTCCATACCCAATTCAATTTTTCTTTCGAAGTGAATAGCCTGGCGGGCGTAAGCTTTATCGGCAAAAGCACCTGCAGGATATAAACCAACAACATACTTATCCGCAGGAGTTGTATGATCTGCATAAGTTGAAGTTTTTGGATCATAAGTGGTATTTTTATAAACCCACCATAAACCGCTGGCAGCGCGTGCGCGCACCGCATTTACATTGGCTAATGCAACGGTTGCATCACCGGCTTCAATTTCGGCTTCTGCAGCCATTAAAAGCACATCTGAGAAGCGCATTAAGTTAACGTTGTTTGAAGTAACCTCGTTAGCTGCCCAGTAGTTTTCAGTACTTGAATTTACACCTTTTTCTGCTGATGAATAAACGTTTTTACGTGGATTGAAAACACCATCTGTAGGGTCACGAATCCAGCTTGCCGGAGGGTTGCCCCAATCAAGATAGGGAACGTTTGGACGGCCCATGGTGATATCGATACGTGGATCTATGTTGCCAGTGTATGGGTCTGCTTTATCGCTAACATTTTTACCAGTGTTAAAGGTTGTAAACAATGGCAAACCATTAGCATCTGTTTTAAATGAGTTAGCTAAAGATTGTGATGGGTTAAACCAACCGCAGCAAGCACCAGGACCGCTGTTGTAAGGGAAGTTTAACTCGTCGCCGGTGTTACCGTTATTGCCTAAAGAATTATCATTTACTGAAGCCTGAGCAGCAAATACAGATTCTGAACTGTTTTTCTGGTTAGCTTCCGGGCTAAAGTTTGACTGGAAGTTTGGATTAAGCGCGAATTTTGTGCCGCTTGCAGTTGTACCGTTAGCAATTACATCATGCCATAACGGTAAAGCCGCGCTGAATTTATGCTCAAACATGTACGCTTTTGCAAGATATGCTTCGGCAATATACTTATTTGCACGGCCTTTTTGAGTTGGCGTAGCAGTCATGTTATCAATACCTGCCTGAAAATCAGCCTCAATGTTTGGCCAGATGTCCTTATCGTTTGGCTGATTACCGTCTGTTACGGTTTCATCAACATAAGGAATCATGTTGTACATCTTTTTAAGCTCAAAATAGTAGTAGCCTCTTAAAAAGCGAGCCTCGCCGGTGATTCTTTTAGCATCGGCAGCAGATACGTCTTTTGCAAGTTTAAGGGTACGTAACACGTCATTTGCACGTACAACACCGTCAAAACATAAAGTATATTTTGAAGTGATGTATGGGTTGCTCGTAGACTCGGTAAAGTTACCTACAGGCAAAGCATCGTTACCACCATCTGATGGTTCAGATCCTTTATAGGCATCACCGGCAGCAACGCTGCCAAACAACCAGTTTGAACCGGCAGCGTCAATACCGCCACCAATACCGCCCACACCATCTAATAACGAGTAATCGCCGATAAGTAAGCTTTCAACACCTACCTGGTTAGCAAGAGTAGTTGGGCTCAAAGCCGCAAGAATCGGCTGGTTAAGCATATTCTTCTTACATGCATATACCACGCACAGCAATAGCAGTACTAAAGGTATAATCAGTTTTTTGTGTAATTTTTTCATAACTTCTATTTTAGATATTTATGTATTAAAATGTGGCGTTAACACCAATGTTGTATACTTTTTGATTAGCAGGATAGTTACCAAAGTCAATTCCAAAGCTGGTGTTATCATTCAGGTTAGAGGCCTGTAGTTCAGGATCTAAACCAGAGTATTTGGTGATGGTAAACAAGTTATTAGCTAAGATGTATACACGGATCTTTTTAATTCCGATACTTTTAATAGTTGAGTTAGGGAAAGTATAACCGATGGTTAATGATTTCAACCTAACATAAGTTCCGTTTTCTACGTACCATGAGTTTACGTCGCCGGTGTTGTCTGTATTAGCAATCCTGGTAAGTACAGGGATAGTTGCGTTAGTATTATCAGCACCTGGTTTCCAAACTTTAGGGCCTAATATATCGGCACTTACGTTACCTGTAAATACTTGTGGGAAGTAAGTCCAGTATTTGATGTAGTTAAACACTTTGCCACCAAATGAACCATAAAGGAAAGCATTAAAGTCAAAGTTTTTGTAGCTCATATTAAGGGTAAAGCCACCGGTAAATTTAGGGTTAGGGTTACCAATAAAGGTTTTATCAGCAGCTGTGATTTTACCATCGTGGTTGGTATCCTGGTATTTAAAGAAACCCGGCGCAGCATTCACGTCTGTTGGAGAAGCGGCAACGTCTGCGGCATCTTTATACAAACCAATTACTTTGTAACCATAAAACTCGCCCACGGGCTGGCCTGGCTGTAATCTTACAAAGTTTTGTAAACGGGTTGAACCAGAGCTGTTTTTATCATAATATAAAGCGCCGTTATTTAAGCTGATTACTTTATTTGAGTAATGGCTAAAGTTTAAACCTAAATCATATTTAAAACCGTCGCCTGCGGTGCCGTGATAGTTGGCAGTTAACTCAATACCTTTATTTACAATGTTACCACCGTTAACATAAGGTAAGTTTTGTACCGCTACAGTGGCAAGCGCTGCAGAAGGATCTTTATCATTGAATAATAAACCGGTAATTGATTTTTGGAAATACTCAAATGAGAAATCTAACCTGTTATTCAGGATAGTTGCATCTAAACCAATGTTTTTGATTTTATCTGTTTCCCAGGTTGTAGTTAAGTTACCTAATTGTGACCTGTAAGTACCAACAGCGTTGCCAGAACCACCTAAACCATTGATATCGTAATTTGCACTACCTGGCGATTGAGTATACAAAGTATAAGCGTTACTTGCCTGTGTTTGTACACCAGATAATGAACCTAAAGCACCATAACCGCCACGAAGTTTCAAGTCATTTAACCAGGTTATGTTTTTCATAAAGCTTTCTTTTGACACCCTCCAACCGATAGTTGCAGATGGGAAAGTACCCCATTGGTGACCCGGAGCGAAGAATGAAGAACCGTCACGACGGATAGTACCGCTAAGCAGGTATTTATCATCAAAGTTATAATCTAACCTTCCGAAGAATGATTTTAATGTGTTAGAATATAAGCCTCCTGTCGGCACCGCGTTACTTGGAGTACCCAAACCGTTAGCTACAGTAACGTAGCTTGGATCATATGATAACGCGTAGTTACTGCCACCGGCTTGTATTGCACGACCAGAGTTAGTGATAGCCTCAGAACCGGCTAAAAACTGAACGTTATGTTTACCAAACTGTTGGTTGTACTTTAAGGTATTTTGCCAGGTATAGTTGCTGTTAAAGCCAGCTACCTCTGTGTAAGAGTTGGTAGTGGTGTTACCTTCAGAGTTTTCGTAAGCGGTTGGAGTATAGTAGTAGTAGTAGTAGTTATCTACAGTACCACCAAAGCTTGTACGCAAAGTGAAGTGTTTTAAGAAGTCAACTTCGGCAAAAACGTTACCAACAATATCCCAGTTGTTGTTCCTGTTATTTTTGGTACGTTCCTGAACAGCTACCGGGTTGCTTGAGTTACCTAAACTACCAGACCTTGTACCTGCAAAGTTGCCCATAATATCATAAACAGGAATAACCGGTGGTTCGCGGTAAATGTATGATATCGCGTTACCTTCGTTTTGGTTGTTGCTTACGTTAGGGTTTCTTTTATAAAACACATAAGCGTTTTCGCCCACGCGGATATGGTTACCAATGTTAAAATTAGTATTTGCCCTTACCGAATAACGTTTAAAGTAAGTATCAATGAGTGTACCTTGTTGGTTAAAGTAGTTAACAGACATTAAGTAGGTAGATTTATCGCTACCGCCGCTTGCTGTTAAGTTATGGCTTTGCAAAGGAGCCGATTTAAATACTTCGTGGAACCAATCTGTACCTTGTTTGTTAGCTTTGGTGATTTGGTTATCGCCACCATTTTTTGCCGGGTTCAATACATAGGTTGAAGGATCGGTATTGGGATCACCGGCCTTAGCACCAGCCGGAGTAAGGTAGTCTGGAATTGTCCAGGTACCGGTGTTATTAGGATCATACTGAGCATTTTTTTTACCCAACGCGCCGGCATTTTTGTACGATTCATATAAAGCCTCAACATAGGTTTTTGAGTCGGCCAGTTTGAAACCATCTTTCAATGGTTTTTGATCGCCATAATAAGCATCATAAGTAATGGTTGGAGCGCCGCTTTTACCTTTTTTAGTGGTTACTACAACAACACCATTTGAACCACGCACACCGTAGATAGAAGCAGAACCAGCGTCTTTCAACACCTGGATAGATTCGATATCGTTAGGGCTGATATCATTAAGCGTTCCCTGAACACCGTCAATTAACACCAGTGGAGCAGTACTGTAAATAGAGCCCACACCACGTACGTTAACAGTAGCGCCACCACCAGGGTTACCAGAACTAATTACAGTTACACCGGCAGCCTGACCTTGTAATAATGATGCGGTGTTACCAGATGGAACAGTTTTTAAACTGGCCACGTTAACTACAGCTACCGAACCGGTAATGTCCTTTTTACGTTGCGAGGTATAACCCGTTACCACAACTTCGTTCAGAGCATTGTTACCGGCAATCAGGGTGATTGTCATGTTGGTATTGCTACCAACTTTTACTTCGGCGGTTTGATAGCCGATGTAAGATACTACCAGCGTTTGGCCGGCGCTTAAGCTAAGGCTGAATTCGCCGTTAACATCAGTTACAGCGCCCGTAGTAGAACCATTGATACGTACCGACGCACCAATGATAGGCAATTTGTCATCGCTGCCGATAACTTTACCCTTGTACTTTGTTTGGGCTGTAACTACCAATGAAGAAACCAGGCAGCATAGTAGCACGCCAAGGAATCTTCCTTTTAGGAGTAAACTTTTAAACATGAGATTGAGATTTAGTTGATTAATATATTTGATTTAAGATCTTGGTTCTAAAGGTTAGTGCTTCGCTAAGTTTTTAACTGGACTATAACAAGCCTTGCGACGATTTTTTTGGTGAGAACAAAAAAACCATCAGGCCGGCGCACAAAAAGTGGGCCTGTAAATAATGAAGATTTTAAAATGTTTGAGTGTAAAAGTTTTATCATATATGAACTTCCTGCAACAATTTTAATTTATCCCGTTACGCTCTTTTCATGTTCCTTAAACAAGGGCTACATGATCAAAATGTTATAATACTATCAGAATTTGTTCGGTTTCTGGTGTTCCAGAAATTTATATTGGCTATGGAACTAATGTAGTTAGAGTGTATTAGTTACACAAGTGAAAAATATAGATTTACAAATTAATTATTTATAAAACATTTTAGGGCAGTAAAATCACAAATTGCAGATGTTATATTAATAAATCATTAACAAAACCCCTACTTATTTAAAAATTTTATAAAGTTAAATTTGCGCTATTGGCGCATATATATCATCCGGAATGTTCCGCGACATTAATATTTAAAGCAAGTACCTTTAAAGCTTTCATTTTTTTGTTGAGTTGATGCCATTAAAATATTACAAAGTAAAAGATCAAAAAGTGTTAAAATATCATCATGTTTTTACAATAATGTCATCATAACATTTATTATTTTAAGTACTTATAAATGTAGTTTAAACATTTATAAACAACAATAATAAATGTTCAAGTTACATTTATAACGCAGAAAATGCCCTGACATATTCGTCATAAAAATGGCTTTAGAGCAAAAAAAAGCGCCATGCATTTAACATGCATAGCGCTTTGCTGATTACCGCAATTATGGCGGCATAATTTCACATCATATATTATTTATAAACATATAAGGCTTTTATATTTTATTTACTCCACCATAAAGATGCCGAATGAGTATCACTTGAATTTGTACCAATTTGTACCACAAATTCGCCCGGTTCCCAATCATATTTTAGCTGGCTGTTGTAAAATTTCAACTGCTCTGGCGTAATGGCAAAAGTTACTTCTTTGGCTTCGCCCGGTTGCAGGTTTATTTTCTTATAATTTTTCAATTCCTTAACAGAACGGCTTATGCTGGCAACAGGATCGCTGATGTATTGCTGCACCACTTCTTCGCCCGCGTATTTGCCGGTATTGGTTACGGTTACCGTAGCGGTAAGCGTTTCATTACCTTTTAACTTGGTTTTGCTAAGCTTTACACCGCTGTAGCTAAATGTAGTGTAACTTAAACCATAACCAAACGGATAAAGCGGATCATTTGAAATATCCAGATAGTTTGATTTAAATTTAGTTGGACCACTGCTATACGGACGGCCAGTGTTTTTATGGTTATAATAAATAGGTATCTGACCTACGCTGCGTGGGAATGTCGCGGTAATTTAACCTGCCGGGTTATATCCGCCAAATAAAACTTCGGAAATGGCGTAACCCGCCTCGGTACCCGGTGCCCAGACGTCCAAAATAGCGTTGGCGTGGCCGTTTTCCCAGGTTAAGGTAAGCGGGCGACCGTTAAATAACACAACCACCAATGGCTTGCCTAATTTTGATAACTCTTTCAGCATGTTTTCCTGTGGCTCCGGAATGCTGATATCCGAGCGGCTTGATGATTCGCCAGACATGCTCTGCGACTCCCCTACTACGGCAACAATTACATCAGATTTTTCTGCGGCCTCTACCGCTTCTTTTAGTAATTCGTCAGCAGGCTTTGGATCGATAGAAATCATACCCGGCCCAAAGTTCAACCTTTTAATAAAGGTGGTATCCTCGGTAATATTTGATCCTT
>JACXTT010007121.1_pt1 | contig 15841 bp, 12 predicted proteins | sample 9270951 | NCBI WGS metagenome assembly JACXTT01 (sample SAMN15532306, study PRJNA645909) | rock metagenome | isolation source: weathered quartz diorite | place: Puerto Rico | collected 2017-06-21 | reverse complement strand
AAGTTTTCCGGTGTGGCCTGGGGTGTTAAGCCCGCCGGCGACAAGACGGAGCACCTCGAGCTGGCGAGCCGTCAGGCCGCTGTCGCTGCGCGTGCGGGGCGCGTCCTAGGACGCGGACGTTGACTGCGGAAGTGAGTCGAGCAGCAGACGGGCCCGCGAGATTTCCAGTTCGGCTTTGAGTTCGGTCAGCACGTCGATGGCGCGGCGGGCTTCGAGCGCCGCCTCGTCGATGCGGTCCAGCGCGGCGAGCGCACGCGCCAGCTCGATTCGTGCGCGTGCCACTTCGTACGGTGCATTGCTCTGCACGAACCGATCGACCGCGTCTTCGAACTGCCGCCGTGCCTCGTCCTCATCGTCTGACGCCATCGCAACCCAGCCCGACGCCAGACTCGTTGCGGCCTTCAGCGGCAGCGTTGCGACCACGGCGGTAATGGCGGTGAGCTCAGCCAGCGCCGTCCGCGCGCCCTCGAGCTCGCCGGCCGCCGCCTGCGCGCGCACGAGCAGCTCCAGGCCCGCGGCCCGATCGGTTCGATTCTGTGTCGGCACCCGTCGCAAGTATCGATCGACGTGCTCCGCGGCTGCGCGCATATCGCCGCGATCGAACGCCAGCTCGGCGCGACCGAGCAGCGCGAGCCCATGCGATCCGGCCTGTTCGAAGAGGGATGCAGCTTCCGTCAGCCGACCCTGGCGGCGACGGAGCTCCGCGAGACGTACGATTGCATCCGGTGTCATCGCGGGACGGCTCGCGGCGAGCTCGTCGCCGGCGGCGATCAATTCCTGCTCCGCTTCCATCCAGGTGCCGCGCCACATGCAGATCGAAGCGTATTGCGTGCGGCATACCGCGAACAGCGGCCGGAGTCCCCACTTCGCGCAGAACACCTTCAGGCGGGCACACCATTGAACGGCACGGTCGTAATCACGGACGCGCTCGCAGGCGGCAATCATGTAGCAGCACGCCAGTGCGATCACGACGAGGTCCTTCAACTCGCCGGCGACGATCGCCGCGTTCACCTCGTCGAGCCGCCGCATGCCTTCCGAGATTGCGCCGGAGGCGACCAGGGCGAGTCCTTGCACCGATACGCCGAGCATTTCGAGATCGACGTTGTGGGCCTGGCGCGCGACACGAATTCCTTCGGCGGCGAGCCGGTGCGCCCGATCCGGGTCGCCGTCCTCCATCAGGCACAGCGACCCTTCGCGCACATCGAGCCACGCCTGTTCGGCGCATTCGGGAAGGCCGGCGAGCAGGCTTCGGGCGCGTTGAAGCCAACCGTTGGAGACCGCATGTTCACCACGGAACGCCCAGGCGTCCCAGGCCAGCCAGACCGCGATTCTGCCGGCCGATTGCCGATCGCCGCGCTCGGTGTACAAACGATAGGCTCGCTCGCGGGCGTCGAACACAACCTCGGCATCGTCGAGCCACCACGCGGCCAGCGCGAGTCCCTCGAGCGCTTCCGGACTCTCGCGCTCGCGCAGCGACGATTCGAACGCGTCGCGCGCTTCGGGCCACGCGCCGCGCGACAGACATTCGTCGCCGGAGACGCAATCAGCAGGACGTTGGGACCACACAACGATTTGGATTATGTAATTCAAAATTCAAAATGCAAAATTCCAAACACTGCGGCGATTTCACTCCGTTGTCGCGTAAACATGAAGTGTTTGCATTTTGAATTTTGAATTACCACTATGAATAACCTCCGATTGATGGCGGTGCTCGCGCATCCTGATGACGAATCGCTCGGCATCGGCGGCACGCTCGCCAAGTACGCCAGTGAAGGCGTCGACGTGTTTCTTCTGACCGCGACGCCCGGGGATCGTGGACGCTATCGCGACTATCGATTCGGCGATCCTCAGCATCCCGGTGCGCCCGCGCTGGCGGGCATTCGTGAGCGGGAGCTGCGCGCCGCCGCGTCGGCGTTAGGGGTGCGGGACGTGGCCTTGCTCCACTATCACGATCAGGAGCTTGATCGCGCGAACCCACGGGAAGCGATCCCGGCCATCGTCGAACATCTGCGGCGCGTTCAACCGGACGTCATCATCACCTTCGGGCCGGATGGCGCGTACGGACATCCCGATCACATCGCGATTTCCCAGCTCACGACCGCTGCCGTCGTTGCGGCGGCGGATCCGGCGATAGCCAAGCTCTATTACATCGCGTGGCCGGCATCGACGTGGGCGGCGTACCAGAGTGCGTTCAAGAAACTGACGTCGATGGTGGAGGGCGTTGAACGTCAGGTCGTGCCGTGGCCGGATTGGGAAATCACGACCGTGATCGACACACGTCCCTTCTGTCAGACGGTGTGGCAGGCGATCTGCTGCCATGAATCGCAGATGAGCGTCTACACACAGCTCGAGCACCTCTCGCCGCAGCACTACGAAGCGTTATGGGGTGTGCAGTCTTTTTATCGCGTGTTCAGCACCGTGAACGGGGGCCGCGCGCGCGAGACCGATCTTTTCGAGGGGATTGCCAGATGAGGAATGACGCGACACGCGACGCCGCGCTTGCGATGGACGCTGCGGTCTTTCGGCAACTTGGACATCGACTCGTCGACCAGCTCGCGGATTCGCTCGCCTCGGTGCCGGGCCGTCCTGTCACACACGGAGAGGCGCCTTCGGCCATCCGCGCAGCATTCGGCCTGACGGGACCGCTTCCAGAAGAGGGGACGGAACCGGGTCCGCTGCTCGAGCAAACCGCTCGACTGTTGTTCGATCATTCGCTCTTCAACGCGCACCCGCGTTTTTTCGGGTACATCACTTCGTCACCGGCGCCGATCGGGATCCTGGGCGACTTTCTCGCGTCGGCCGTGAACCCGAATGTCGGGTCCTTCATCCTGTCGCCGGCCGCGACGGAAATCGAAGCGCAAACCGTTCGGTGGATCGCCGAGCTGCTCGGCTATCCGGCGCATTGCGGCGGCCTCCTGGTCAGCGGCGGCAACATGGCCAATTTCGTCTGTTTCCTGGCGGCGCGTCTGGCAAAGGCGGGCTGGAACGTGCGCGAGCAAGGTGTCGGCGGTGACGCCGGTCGCAGACTCCGCGTGTACGGGTCGGTCGAGACGCATACCTGGATTCAGAAGGCTGCGGACCTGAGCGGGCTCGGCGTCGCGTCGATCCGCTGGATTCCCACTGACTCGACGCTCCGCATGGATGTTGCGGCGCTGCGGCGACAGCTCGAGGCGGACAAAGCGGCGGGCGACGTGCCGTGCATGGTCATCGGAACCGGAGGCTCCATCAGCACTGGCGCGGTCGATCCGCTACACGACATCGCCGCGGCGTGCCGGGAATATGGTGCGTGGTTTCACGTCGACGGTGCCTACGGTGGTTTTGCCGCTGCGGTACCAGAGGCGCCCGATGATTTGCGCGGGTTGAGCGAGGCGGATTCGGTGGCGGTCGACCCGCACAAGTGGCTGTATGCACCGCTCGAAGCCGGCTGTGCGCTGGTGCGCGACCCCGAAGCGCTGCGCGCGGCCTTCTCGTACCACCCGCCCTACTATCACTTCGACGAGCGCGCGACCAACTACGTCGACTATGGTCCGCAGAACTCACGTGGCTTTCGGGCGCTGAAGGTCTGGCTCGCTCTCAGGCAGGTCGGAGCGTCTGGTTACCGGCGCATGATCTCCGACGACATCCGTCTGTCGCGCGCCATGGCTGCCGCGGTCAGCCGGCACCCGGAGCTGGAGGTGATGACGCAGGAGTTGAGCATCACCACGTTCCGCTACGTACCGCGAGACATGCGGGCCGACACGGGGGACGGACACGTCGAACGTCATCTCAACGCGCTCAATCGCGAGCTGCTCGATCGACTCCAGCGTGACGGCGAGCTGTTTGTGTCCAACGCGGTCATCGGCGGCCGGTATGCGCTGCGTGCCTGTATCGTGAACTTCCACACCGAGGTCGCGGATGTCGAAGCGGTGCCGGAGATCGTTGCGCGCGTCGCGCAGGGCATCGATGCGGAACTGCGACCAACGGCTGCGCGCTGACCCTGCAGGTTGCACGAGGATGACTGACTTTGTCTCGGCAACCAGGTCGTATGAGCGCTGGATGGCGTCGCACACGGCTGTCGTCCAGAAAGATCTCCAGATCCTGGCTGGAGCATTCGAGGTTCGTGGATTGTTCGACGGCTGTTCACCTCGCCACCCCGAAAGCTTGCGCGACCATCCTGCGAGATCTTCGCCGCCGAAATACTCGCTGGTTCGAGCGCGCGACCGCCGCGATGGTCAAGGCGACGATCAGCGATTGGAAAGGCTGGATCAGGGATGGAAAGGCATCGTCCGCTTTCCGTCCGCGACCGCCGGAAAATCCTTCACCTCGTCGTAGGCCTCGGTGATGAACCGATCCTTGCTCTGTTGCGTATCGCCGAGCGTCGTCTTGTCATAGGGCGCGGTCAGGTTCGCGGCGAGCACGTCCTTCAGCGACTTACCCTGCTCGCGCAGGCCCTTCACCTTCGCCATGATGTCGACGAGCATCGCGCGATAGGAAAGGAGATCCTGCTTCTTCACCAGCGTGCCGTGACCGGGCACCAGCGTCGTGTTCGCGTCCGCCAGTTTCTCGATCAAATCGATGGCGTCCAGCATCCCGCGGATCGAACCGCCATTGGCCTGATCGGCGAACGGGTATCCGAAGTTTCGATAGAAGTCCTCGATGTAGATCACATTCGCCTTGCGGAAGCGAACGATGGTATCGCCGGCCGTGTGGGACGGCATCATGGGGATGAAGTCTACGGTTTCGCCATTCATGTTGAACGTGACGGCTGGTTGACCCGATGTCGAGGCGACGTAGTTGTAAGTGACGACAGGAACGGCCGCCATGTCGGGCGCCGGCGCCGGCTGTCCGTTCGCGCGCGGTGGCGGACGCAGCATCTCGTTGCGGAGATTCTCCTGCGCGTAGATCAACGCGCCCTGTTTCGCGAAGAACGCATTCGCCCCCGTGTGATCGCCATGAATGTGCGTATTGACGACAACTCTGATCGGCGCGTTGGTGAACGATCGAATCGTCTGCAGCGTCTTTTCGCCAACCTGCCTGTTCTGGGTATCCACCATCAGGACACCGTCGGGTCCGAAGAGCGCCATCACTCTGCCGCCGGATGCATCCGGGTGGGCCGGGTCGACTGCTTCGGAACCGTGGATCACGAACAGGTTCGGCGACATCTTCGCCGTGACCATGATCTGAATCTTGTCCCACGGCGTTTCGTAGCCCGGGGGAAAGGTGTACGTCCCTTTGCCGGGCGCAACGAGCTCGATCGGATAGCCGGACTCCTGCGCCACACCATGCGCAGGCAATGTGGCAAACGCCGCCACGGCGAGCAGCAACATCGCGCGTCTCATGGTCATGGCCACCTCGATGCGACGTGACTGTAACACGGTGAGCGTTCCTACCCGCCCCACCTGCCTTACTCGCCCCACCCGCCCAACTACGGAGTAGGATTGTCGCCGGAGGAACGATGCGCACGCTGCTCAAAACCCTGCTTCCGCTCGTACTCTTGACGTCTGTTGTGGCCGCACAGAATCCGACGCCCACCACCATTCCCAACGGTCTGCCGGAATGGGCATACAACATCCCGGACACGGTGCAGCCGCCGGAGCCGAAGGTTCCGAGCGTTGTCCGCGTCGCCGGCAGCAGCAAGGAACTCGAAGCGTCAGCGGTCGCGGGCAACGCGAATCCGCCGGATTGGTTTCCCGAGGAACACCCCGCGCCGCCGCGCAGCGTGAAAGGTCCGATGCCGAATGCCTGCGGGTCGTGTCACCTGATGTCCGGTCAGGGGCATCCGGAGTCGGCCGATATCGCGGGGATGGCTGCCGAATACATCATCCGGCAGATGAATTACTTCAAGAGCGGCGCGCGGAAAGAAGAGGCACGGATGGGGCCAATCGCGCGTGCCGTCTCAGACGAGGACCTCCGGCAGGCCGCGGAGTATTTCGCTGCGGTGAAGCCCAGTCCGTTCGTGAAAGTGATCGAGGCCGCGACGCCGCCGAAAACCTACGTCAGCGCCGATGCACGCCACCGCCGGATCATGCCAGACGGTGGAACCGAACCGATCGGCCGCCGCATCATCCAGATTCCTGAAGACCCGATGCAGACGACGATTCGGAACCCTCACTCGGGGTTCATTGCGTATGTGCCTCCGGGAAGCATCAAGAAGGGAGAGGGGCTCGTCAAGACCGGCGGTTCAGGAAAGACCATTCAGTGTGCCATCTGCCACGGCGATGCGCTCACCGGTCTCGGCGAAGTGCCGCGCCTGGCCGGCCTGCAGCCGGTCTACCTCGCTCGCCAACTCATTCAGATGCAGAACGGAACGAGTGCCGGCGCAAACGCGGCGCTGATGAAGAAGGTCGTCGCGAAGCTGTCGGAAGACGACATCATCGCGATCTCCGCGTACCTCGGTTCGCTTCCGCCTCGGTAATTCTTGGTTCATCGGGTTCACTGGGTTCATCGGGTTCATTGGGTTCATCGGTTCTGAACCCTCGAACCTCGTGAACCCTATGAACCCCATGAACCCTATGAACCCATGAATCAGCGACCAGCCTGGCCGGCGCCCCCTCCGCGTGGAGTTCCAGCGCCTGCGCCCGCTCCGGCGCCATATCCCGCCGCAGGGCCGACGGCTGCCGCAGTCGTCATGCACGGCGTTGCCGGATCATTCAAGCCGGCAGGGCAATTCGGGTTCGTGAGCGCCGCGTCCGCCGGCCAGGTCTGGACCGCGCCGCCATCAACGCGGAACGGAGGCGGCTCCTGTTGTCGCAGGCCGTGAATCGCGTTCGAGTAGTAATCCGTGTAGCGGATGCTTCCGCCTTTCGCATCGACCAAACCGACGGAGCCCTGGAATAGTCCCGGCTCCGGCGCACCCTTTGGAACCGTCCCCTCGAAGATATAAAGGCGGTTTTCGTGCATCGTGATGTAGCCGAAGGTACGAGACTGGTCCGCGTTGGTGACCTGCATGAAGATCCCTTCGACGACCTGCTCGAACTGCAGGTTCATATCGGTGACCTTCGCGCCCGGCCGCTGAACATATTTGAGCGCCGCAAATGTGAGCGCACCGCGCACGTCCATCTTCCAGTAGCCGAGGCCGATGATGCCGCCGCGACGGCCGTCCTGCGTCCCGAAGCAGGTTTCCGCCCCGGCCGGACACTGCTTCGCGCGTTCGGCGCCAAGTTTCGGCAGCACGCGATAGTCGACCACCGTCACGGAGTACCGCTCGGCGCCATGCGAAGCCGAGTACAACTTCGCGGGAAGGGTGTAGCGGTACTGCGACATATACGTGGCGTTCTCGACCTTCGGCTTGCCAGGGAAGTTCACCTCGAAGCCGTCCTCAGGAAACTTGAAGTTGTCCCATGCTTCCTGAGCGAGCACAGGGGTGGCGAGCGAGAGCGTGACCGCCGCTGCCATCCATGAAATCACGCGCATCTGCCGTCCTCCGGGTAAGACCTGAATATACCCGAGACGCCGGCTGGAAGACGGTCAAGATTTGCCGGGGTCGCGTGCCGTCGCCCATGCCGATTTCGTCGCCGTACTGCATCATCGGCGTTCCCGGCAGAGAGAACAGCAGGCTCCGGTTCGAGCCGTCCGCGATCGAGCTCGTCGTGGCTGCGGAGAAAACTGGCCCATCGGGCGGCACGTTGGCTTCCGCCAGCAGAATCGCATCACCCGACCGCCTTTCTTCTCGATGATGAACGACACCGCGTCCATCCGGAAGCCCGACACCCCGAGCTCGTACTGGCCGGCCGTCCGATGTTGGCGTCCTGATACTTCTCAACGTCGAGGCAATAGATGACGGCGTTCTTGTACCAGAGGTCGTCAATCGACATCGCGCCGAAACGAGCGCGTAGAAATCCCAAAACCCAAATCCCAACCGGCGACATCCACGTGTCGATCAGGTTTCGTATCGCGCCTTCATCGTCGGTCATTGCAACTCTCTTCATTCAGCGGCGCTCGAGTCTACGTCGTGTACTCTCCGCGTGCAGCCAAGGGCAATCGTTTCGCGTTTCTGCGCGCGATCTCGTCTTCGATCACTGGCGTTCACGCGAATTTCGTCTTGAACACGGTGATACATCTTGTTACTCTCGCTGAAAGTCACATGCTTGACCCTCGCCGCGTCGGAGCTGCCTCGCCGGAGGCGGCGCGGCGTCGCTCCCCACTGGGTCAAAATTCGTTCGAATCGTTCGGCTCGTTCGAAACGTTCGGATCGTTCATGCCGGTTACGTTATGCAGAACGAACGACTCAAGGTGTGTGTAATGGAGATGAGTTTTGGTGCGCGGCTTCGTCAGCAACGGGAAGAACGGAAGATCTCGCTCGACGATATTTCGGCGAAAACCAAGATCAAGGTCGCGCTGCTCGAAGGACTCGAAGGCGACGACCTCTCGCGGTGGCCGCAGGGCATCTTCCGTCGCGCCTACATACGCGCATACGCGCAGGCGATTGGCCTTGACCCCGATACCCTGCTGCAGCAGTTTCTGGCGGTCTATCCGGAGCCGCCCGAGGAGCTGCCGCTGGTCGCTCCCGAGTCGCCGAAGCGGCCGCCGACACGATTGCGGTTCCTGCTGAACGCGGCGTTTGGAGCCGCTCGGCAGGCGGCAACCGAGGCCCGTGACGGGTATCAGGCACGCATCGACCATGTCACGCGCGTCATTCCGCAGTACGTGGAACCGCTCTATGAGCCGGCGACGATCGAACCCGGCGACGACGAAATGGTCGACACCGCGGAGCATGACAGCGTCGAACACGCTGATCTGCCTCTGCCGTTCGTACAACCTGGACTCGCGGACATCGCGGATTTGTGTACGCGGGTTGCCCGAGCGTCGAACTTCACACAGCTCGAGCCTCGCCTGGCCGACGCTGTTCGGATGCTCAATGCGGTCGGCGCGGTGCTCTGGACGTGGGAACGGCACAAGACAGTGCTGCGGGCGCGTGTTTCCTGCGGATACGCGGAGGACGTCCTCGCCAGATTCCCTGTCGTCGGTCGCGATGCTGACAACGCCATCGGTGTGGCGTTTCGTTCGGGCAAGATCGCGATCGTGGATGGCGCCGACGGCGAAACGGGCGCCATCGCGGTGCCGCTGCTCGGACCGAATGGGTGCGTCGGGGTGCTCGCGCTCGAAGTACGCCATGGCGACGAGCGGAACGACGCGCTCCACGCCGTCGCGTCGATCGTTGCCGCGCAGTTCGTCCCGCTGTGCGTCCAGCCGGCACTTGCCGAGGCGGTCAACTCCTAGATCGTTCGGATCGTTCGGGTCGTTCGGGTCGTTCGGGTCGTTCGGGTCGTTCGGATCGTTCGAGCCGTTCGGATCGTTCGCAGGTCCCGCGGACGAGCGGATCAGTACCCGGCGACGAGTTGAAGGCCGAGCCGTCCCGGCGAATAGAGCGGCGCCAGCAGCACGCGCGAAGGGCGTGACTGTTGTGGATGGACGTAGAGGGTGATCGACTCCTTGTTCACGACGTCGATCAGGAGGCCGGTCAGCAGCCCTATGGTGCCGTAGCCTGCGGCTACCGCTGCCACTTCCGAACCCCGTGCCGAGGCCGCGCCTCCAACCAGCGCCACTGGCGTGGCCCCAGCGGCGAACCCGATGACGATGCCATTCCACAACGGATCGCGACGCACCGCTGCAACGTTGTTCACGTCTCGTTCCGTAAACGCCGTCCATGGGCCGGAGCCTTGCCGCAATTGAAGTGACGACGCCGAAAGGCTGGCCAGCCGGCCCTCATGCGTGGCGCCGGCCGAATCCGTCACCAGCACGGATTCATCGATTCTGGCGATCCGTCTCAAATCGTCGAACGTTGTCGCGACTTCTTGACCTTTGGCTGGCGATCCCGTCAACAGAAAGGCAAAAAAGACGACGAACGCGACGGCATGCCTCATCGTGTCAGAACTGGACTGAGAGGCGCACGCCTCCAGCCGTCCGCGCGAGCAGCGGCGTTACGGAAAGCGTCGGTCCGGAAGCCGGAGCCCACGCCTGTGCCGGGAGCCGAAGATATACGGTCGTGCGGCGATGGATTGAGGCGTCGACTGCTGCGCCGATTCCAGCGCCGATGCCGAGGATGACGATACCTGCACCGGCAACCTCCGCTCCGGTGGTATAGCCGTCATTGGCCGCGCTGAGGCCCCAGGCAATTGTCGCGATGCCGGGAAACGCCGTGGCCGCGAGACCGATCAGCGTCCCGTTCCAGAGGCCATCGCGGCGTTCGATCGCGATCTGTCTGACGTCGTTTTCGACGAGACGCCGTTGCGCCGCTGCCGGCGTGCTCGATTCAGGCCTTGGCGTTTTGATGCGGAGCTCCAGCGCCGACGCTGAGACCTGCAGGACGTCTCCCTTCAATTTGTCGCCACGTGCGGTGGTGACCTGGATCCGCTGACCCTGCTTGAGCGTCCCTTGCAGCTCGTCGAACGAAGTCGCAATCAGCTGCGCGCGCGCCTGCACTGGCGCGAGTACGAGCACGAGGGCGAGAGCCGTGCGCATGGCGTGTAAACGTCTTATCGGTTGCTCCGGCGGGACACGCAGGGTCGCCTGAGGCCGCAACGTAGGGCAATCGTGGGGGCCGGCTCGTAGCGGCCGGCTCGTAGAGGCCGGCTTTAGCCGGCCCACACCCCCACATACGCCGTGGTAACGTGCGGAGGCTTGTCCCGGACATTTATCGCGACGTTTCTATGTCTCACCGTCGCAGTCGGCGTGCTCGGTTCATCGCTATGGACGACGCCGCGCGTCAAAGGACCTCGCCTTCGTCCGAGCCGGCTCGTCGCCGGCACCTTCATGGAAGTGTTGTGCCGTCCACCTTCCGGGGTTGAGACGGTCGAGTGGGACAGCCGTCCATTTGACAAGTCGGCACTGACGCAGGCGCTGGAGGCGACCGGAGAATTTCGCCGATTGCAGCAGGTGCGACGACAGTATTTCGACCTCATGCGACGCGAGGCGACGCCGAACGACTGCCCTCATTTGCGCGAGTGGATCGATCCTCGGCTCGACGCCAATACCGTACGACGTCAGATCGCAATGCTGCCCGAGGCTCGCCGCGTTGCTGCCGTCCGTCAGCTCTTCATCGAAACGTTCGGCCGCGACCCGGTCGGCTGGGATGATGCGGCGGTGCGCCGATGGGTCGACAGCCCGTCAGGTCTCGCAGAAATCCGAAGCCGATTGCGGGAACAGCGGCCGCTGGTGGGTGTTCATTTCTTCGCGTGGTATCAGCCAGACGCGGCCGGCTGGCGCAACAACCTGACGCGCGTGCCCACCGATTCGCCCAAGCCGGTGCTCGGCTGGTACGACTCAGGCGACCCAGACGTGATGGCCACGCAGATTCGTCAGATGGAGGAGACCGGGTTCGATTTCGTGGCCGTGCACGTCATCCCTCCGCTCCCGCGGACGTGGGGCAATGCCCGTACGTTCTTCGATCGACTCTCCGGTCACGGCATTAAAGCGGCGCTCGTCCTCGACGGACTCTACAACGAACTCCCGGCGACCAAAGCAATGTGGGTGGAAAAGGCGAAGGCGGAATTCGCCACCAACACTCACTACCTGCGCCTGTACGGTGAGCCGCTGGTGATGATGTACTCGACGCGCATCGATTTCGATGTGCCGGGTGTGGTGCTGCGTAATGTCTACTGGAGCTATCGCTACGATCCGGGCAAGAACCCGTTCAATCCAGACCTTGGCCTCAAGCCGCGCGACTGGCCGTTCTGGGCGCCCACGCCACAGCCGCTGGCCAACGGCCTTGTTCCCGTGATTCCCGGCTACACCGACGTGGCGCTTGGACGCGCAGAACCGATGGTCCACGAGCGCAACGACGGTCGGATGTATCGAGAGCAGTGGCAGCGGGCGCTCGGGCTGCATCCGGAAGTCATTCTCGTCTACAGCTGGAACGAGTATTTCGAGCGTACGGCGATCGAACCGACGGATGCGTGGGGGAATCAGTACCTCCGGATGACCGCTTGTTTCATCGGGCACGCGCACCGAGGAACGACGGGGACCTGCTAGAACCAACGAAAACCTTTAGAACTTTCCAGAACCCTCTGAACTGGACCCTATGAACCCGATGAACCCATTACGCGCGCATCGCCCGCTCGTGAAGAGACTTCAGTGCCTGCCAACCGGCAGCGACCGCGCCTTCCTGCCAGTCGGGCTCTGATCGCGGCGCCGTCGCGGCGCAGCCGATGATGAACCGGTTCTCGACGCGCGAGAGCTGCTCGCGCCGAGCCACGGCCGCCCCGGTCGCGAAGCCGCCCTGGCTGTACTTGACCCGTTTCCACCAGACCGCGTACGCGCTCTCGAACTCCTGGCGAATCTGCGGATGCACTTTGCTCGCGTGTGTCAGCACATGTTCGACGCGCGCCCTCACGGGCTGGTTGATGAGATCGCCGAGAGTGGTGTTGGCGTACAGACCGAGCAGCACGCCTTTCCGGGAGAAGTAGTCGCTGGAGGGATACGAGAACTCTCCAAGCGGAAGATTCGAGTAGAGGTGTCCACCAAAGATTTGATCGTCCTCTTCCCAGAAGCGACGCTTCATCGCGAGCCCGACTTTGGCGCTGTCGCTGTAGGTCGTCGCGCGCACCGCCTGCATCATCTCCGGCGACAGGTTGACGTCCACACCGGCCAGAACGGACAGCGGTAAACAGGCAATGACGTAATCAGCGGTGACGCGCGTCTTCGTGCCGCTTTTGGTATCGAGGTAGATCACCTCCACCTGGGCGTTCGTCTGGTGCACCGACTGCACTTCGGCATTGAACGTAAACCGGTCTGCGGTGATCGCGCGCTGAAACGCCCTGGCAAACATGTCCATGCCGCCGACCGGGTGAAACATCGGTGCCGCCGTCGTGCCGTCGCTCGCGGGGATCGATCGCATTCTGCTGCCGAACCCCGATTGGAGCAGCGCCGCAAACTGATAGGGAGTTGCTGTGCCGCGGCTGGCAAGCGCTTTGTACCTTCGATCCGATGCGTCGAGGTACCCCTGCGCGACGAGGAAGTTGACGAATCGCTGCGTGTCGTCGGCGGTCAGCGGCAGGTCGAGTTGATGCTGGTTGATGGCCTTCACCAGCAACTCGTTGGTGTAGCCGATCAGGTCGGCTTTGACTTCCCGCAGGCGAACGCGTGTGTTGGACAGCGGTCCGGAAGCCGAGCCTTCGTAATAGAAATACGAGGAGTCAGCCTCGTTCACGAACATCTGAAGCGCGACGCCGAGTTCCCTGCAGTAGTTCAGCACGCCCGTGTGCGTATACGGGATTCGCCACGGGCCGACGTTCAGGTGCTGTCCCTCATCGAAGGCGCAGACCTGGCGCTCTCCATTGATCTCGGTGTGCTCAGAGCCGCGGCGGATGGTCCAGTTGATCCCGCCGACCCTGTCGCGCGCCTCGAGCACTCGGAAGTCGTAGCCAAGTTTGCTCAGCTCGTATGCGACGACGAGGCCGGAAACGCCTGCGCCGAGGATGAGGACTTTGCCTTTTGCGGGACGTCCGGTGAGCGAAGGCCGCTCTCCCGCCTGACCAGCCATCAGGTCCCAGGAACTCATCGCCGTCATGACCAGCGATGAGCCCCCGACGGCGCCGAGCTGTTCGAGAAATCTCCGACGAGTCAGACGGGTGCGAGCAGTGGCACCCATCGCACCCTATTGCACCTCTCGCACCCTTCGCACCTACGGTACGAGGGGTTCGATACGAATCAGCGTATTTCCGTGCTGGTCGCCCAGCCACAGGCTGGAAAGCGGCCCCGACTTCTCCACTTCGACGTGGCGGACGTTCGTCTGGTGCGGCAACAGATATTCGGTGAATTCGCCGGTCGCGACATTCAGCCGAACAGCCCGGTCGTTGTCCATGCCGGCCGTCCACGCATAGGCGCGCTCGTCGTACTGCGCGTCGTAGGGGCGCGTCCACTCGGTGGGCATCGTCCACTCGGTGAACTTCAGCGTCTTGGTGTCGAACATCGCGAGGCGATTCCCGTTGAACACGCCGCACCAGATGCGATCCTGCGAATCCATGTGACCGCGGCGGCATCCTGCGCCCTTGGTGGGGAAGTCGTACCACGTGGTCTGCAGCGTCTTGGCGTCGGTCTTCCACACCTTGTCGTTGGTCATCTGCATGCCCCACGCGTTGTTCTTCGAGTCGGCAATCACGTCGTAGGCGCGGGCGGGTGGGCTGCCCTGCGGATACTTCATGGGCGTCCACTCGTTCTTCGCGAGATCCACGCGCCACGTGCCGCCGGATTCGCCGGTATCGAACGCGATGTTGAACCAGAGCTTGCCATCGATATCCATGTGCGCGGGATCGATCATCGTCAGATGCCCGTCGCCCCAGGTTGACTCCGGCGTGGGAAGCTGGAACGTCTCCATCTTGCCGGTCTTCGGATCGAGCCGCACGATCTGCAGCTGCGACATGTTCCCGTAGTAGACGCGCCCCTGTTTGTCGAGATCGATCTGCAGGCCGCCTTGCGCGATTTGCCCGGTGCGGCGCAGCGGCGGCGAGTACTCGACGACCTTGCCGGTCTTCACATCGAGCTTGCCGAAGTACTGCGAGTTGAAATCCGAGTACCACGCGTTGCCATCCGCGTCGAACGCCACATCATGCGGCGAGGCGTCGGGCCGCGGCAGGTCGTAGACCGTGTAGATCACCTGCGTCGCTTTCCCTTTCGGCCGAGGCAGCGCCTTGAGCGGGAACTGGAACGTGTCGGACGCGCTCAGGTTGATCGAGCTGAGATATTTGCCGAAGTTGGTCGGCTCCGTCATCGGCGCTGGACGCGGTCCTTCCTGCGGACGGTACCACGGGTGCATCGGCGAGGAATTGTTCGTGTGCCTCGGCATGCGCGCGGCAACCTCGGACATTTCGAGCGGCTCGAAGTGCGAGAAGAAGACGCGCTGCAGCGTGTGACAGTTGACGCACCCGCCCAGTGAATTCCTCTGGCCGGCGGGACCAGGCGCGCTCATGATCAACTCCGCATTCGACATCTGCGTCGCGATTTTCATCGGACGCGTGATCTTGGTGAGCTGCAGATCGAGCCGTGCCGCGTCGCCCTTGAGATCGACGGACGTTGCGGGCAGCTCGTAACCGACCGCGCGGATGCTGATGGCGTAGTGGCCAGCTTCCATCCGGTCGCGCGGGAAGCTGTACTGCCCCTGCGCGTTGCTGACGACCCACGTGCTGATCGTGGAGCCGGTCCGCTTTGCCCCGATGAGCACGCCTTCCATCGGGCCGTCCGCCTGCGAGCTGACGACCCCGGTCAGCCCTGCGGCAGCCGTGCCTTCTGCGGCGATCACACGTATGGCACACGTCAGGGCCAACGCTGTTGTTGCTGCGAGCATGCCCGCAAGATGCTTCTTGCTCATCGCACGTCTCCTTCTCCGTATTCCGAACGACGCGAACTCGAACGATTCGAACGATCCGAACGGTCCGAACGATCCGAACGAATCAAGATGGACGACGGAAGAATCCGAGATACACGGCTTTGCCGAGAACGTGTCCCTGAATTGCCGCCAGCACCTTCGCGCGCGTGTCGAACGGATCGCTGGGGTTGGCGGGAATATCGATCTTCGTGTCGAGCGCGAAGAGTTCGAACACATAGTGATGGTACGGCCCGTTCGCCGGTGCGCCTGGTCCGCGATATACGCCGTTGCCGGTGGCGCTCGTCTGATGGCTGCCGTCTTTGAGATCGCCCATCGGCACGCCTTCCGGCAACGCCCTGGTCTCGGCGGGGATGTTCCACACCAGCCAGTGCAGCTGATCTTCCGTCGTCTTGTTGCGGGCGCCTTCCATGTCGTGCATGTGCAGTACGTAACTCTGCGTGCCCATCGGTGCGTTGGCCCAGGCAAGCTGCGGCGAGGCTTGTTCGCCAGCCTGCGTGTACTTCAGCGGAATCAGGCCGCCATCGATGAAGGCGTTCGACA
>JACXTT010007120.1_pt1 | contig 15843 bp, 13 predicted proteins | sample 9270951 | NCBI WGS metagenome assembly JACXTT01 (sample SAMN15532306, study PRJNA645909) | rock metagenome | isolation source: weathered quartz diorite | place: Puerto Rico | collected 2017-06-21 | reverse complement strand
CCGCGCACGCCCGGGTCGGTCTTGACGACCTTGAGCTCGACGAACACCGGCAGTTCCATGCCGATCGGCTCCCCCTTATGGAGCAACAGCTTGACGGTCATGTTTTCCTTGAGTAGGTCCCATCCGTCGCCCAGATGATCCCGGCTGAACGTCAACTGCTCGTAGGTCGTCGTGTCCATGAAGGTGTACTGCTTGCCTTCCACGTAGAGAAAGGTCATCTCCCGCTCGTCCAGATCGGGCGACGGCAGTTTTTCTCCCGACCGGTACGTCCGCTCGATGACGTTGCCCGATCTGAGGCTCTTCAATTTGGTCCGTACAAAGGCCCCGCCTTTGCCCGGCTTGACGTGCTGAAACTCGATGATCGTGAACGGCTCCCCGTCCAGTTCGAGTTTCGCGCCATTGCGAAATTCCGACGTTGAAATCACGTGTGCGTCTCTCCTTCTCCTGGTTCACGTCTGCTACTTTTTGATTGTCGCCTGCTGCGCCCGCAGATGCGCGACGGCGGCCCTCAGTCCCAACGCGTAGCTGTCCGCGCCGAAGCCCGAGATCTGGCCGACCGCCACGCCGGCGACATAGGAATGCTGGCGGAATTCCTCGCGGCGGTAGATGTTGGACAGATGCACCTCGATGGTCGGAATCCCGACCCCCGCCACGGCGTCCCGCAGGGCGACGCTCGTGTGGGTATACGCGCCGGGATTGATCACGAGCGCGTCGTACCGGCCCCGGGCGTTCTGGATCCATTCCACCAGTTCGCCCTCGCCGTTCGACTGGCGAATCGTGACGGCCACGCCGAGTTCCCGTGCCAGAGACTCCACCTCTCCGTTGATTTTATCCAGCGTGACCGTACCGTAGACGTCTGTTTCACGAGTGCCCAACAGGTTGAGGTTCGGGCCGTGGAGGACGAGCACGTTCACGACCGGCGCCGCTCCCGGATCACGGAGAGCCATCCTTCCAGGCGGCGAATGCGGGCCTTGCGCGAGGCCTGGGCCGGCGTCTCTTGCGATGCTTCTCCTTCTTCCAATGCCATGATCCGCTCGTGCAGCGTCATGTTGTCGGGATCCTTTTCGGCAAGACGGCGGTAGACCTCAAGGCCCTTGTCGCGATGCCCCTGCGTGATGTAGAGCTCCGCCAGGGTCTCGCTGTCGGTCTCCTCCTTCGAGCCTTCCATGGAGAATGAAATCTCTTTGTCGGCGGGCGCCGGCGGCTCCGGCTCGTCGACAGGAGACTTTGAAAGACGGAGCGTGTCGGGCCGTTCGGCGGGCGCCGGCGCATCCTTCCCTTTCGCTTTCTTTGCCGCCGCCTTGTGTCCTTCTTGGGGCTTTTCCCCGGCGGGCTCTTTCAGCAATTCCTCAAGCAAGTCCTTCATCTCCCGATCCTTGGGATTGGCCTGGAGCACGGTTTCGCAGGCCTTGGCCGCCGCATGCTTGTCTCCCAGTTCCAGATACACCTTCGCCAGGTGGCGATGGGCGGCGAAATTGTCCGGCGTGGTCTTGATGACTTGCTCCAGTTCGACGCGCGCCAACGCGAGCTCCCCCGAGGTTTGATAGATTTCCCCGAGCAGCACCCGGGCGCTCACCATTTTGGGAAACTTCTTCAATCCTTGCTGGAGCACTTCGATCGCCTTGCCGAATTGCCCCGCGTCCGCAAGTTCCTTGGCTTCAGTCATAAACGCGCGCGATGCTGAGTCCGCCATTAGTCGGTTCCTCCTTTGGTCCGGAGTTCCAGGACGGCGTCAAGGATCCGGTGCGCCAGTTCCAGCTTGGACATGAGCGGCAGCGCATCGCAGCGGCCCGCCCGATCGAGCAGGGTCGCCCGGTTCGTCTCGGTGCCGAACCCGGCCCCGGGCTCCGTGACATCGTTGGCCACGATCAGGTCCAGCGACTTTCTGCGCAGCTTGGCCCGGGCGCGCGCGACGAGATCGCCGGTTTCGGCCGCAAACCCGACGACGAGCTGACCGGCCCGGCGCCGCGGCAGATCCATCAGGATATCCGCCGTCGGTTCGAGCGCCAGTGCACGCGGCCCGCGCCCCTTCGGAATTTTTTCACGGGCAGGACGGGCGGGCCTGAAGTCGGCGACCGCCGCCGCCATGATCAGGACATCGGCATCGGAAAACCTGGTGATCACTTCCTTCCGCATTTCCTCTGAGGTCAGGACCGATACAAGGGTCGTGTTGGGAACCGGCGGCAGGCCGGTTGGGCCCGCAATCAGGACGACTTCGGCTCCGCGGTCGCGCGCGGCTTCGGCGAGCGCCCAGCCCATTTTCCCGGAGGAGCGGTTCGAGATGAACCGGACTGGGTCGAGCGCTTCGTGCGTCGGACCGCCCGTGATGAGCACCCGTCGGTCTCTGAAATCCTTGACGGGGTGCAGCGCCCCCGAGATCGCCGACAGAATCGCGTCTTCTTCCGGAAGGCGCCCCTTGCCGACCCGGCCGGAGGCCAACGGCCCCACCTCAGGCTCCAGCACGATGACACCGCGCCGCCTGAGCGTCAATACGTTGTCGCATACCGCCGGATGGGTCCACATACCGCCGTCCATGGCCGGCGCCACCACCACCGGGCACTCCGCCGCCAATACCAACGTGGAGAGCAAATCGTCGGCAAGCCCGTGCGCCAGCTTGGCAACACAGTGGGCCGACGCGGGCGCGATCGCAATCAGATCAGCCGATTCCGCCAGGGCGAGGTGCGGCATGACCATCGGAGCAGGAGGGGGCCCCGCCCAAGGCGCCCCTCCCGCACCCGCTGTTTGGCTTTCCTGTGCAAAAAGGTCTGTTCCGACCGGGTGGCCGGTGACGGCCTCAAAGGTCAACGGCGTGATGAACCGCTGCGCGGTGTGCGTCATGACCACGTGCACGGCTGATCCTCCGGCCATCAGACGCCGCGCCAGCGACACCGCCTTGTAGGCAGCGATGCTCCCGGTCACGCCCAGCACGATCGTTTTCTCCCGGAAACGTCCGCTCGGCGCCCGGGCAGTGCGATCAGTCGTCTTCACTCGCCTCCACCGGCTTGGGAGAGTCGTCCACGACGACGCTCAGGTCTTTCTTGATCTCGGCGGCGTCCGCGCCCGCGACCTGGGCCATGGTCAGCTTCTCAAGCTCGCGTTCGCGCTGCTTGCGGGCCTCCTTCATGGCTTGGCGAGCCTCTTTGCCGACGAGGAATTCAATTTTGCCCTTGAGCATTTCCTCCAGCGCGATCGTCGTGGGCTTGGCGTGCCTGGTCGGCAGTGCAGGACGGGCGCCCTGCATCAACTGCCGAGCCCGCTGGGCCGTGATAATGACCAAACGGCTCCGCGACTCAACGGGCACCTTCTCATAATCCGGCAACAGCGACAATGCGTCCATTTAACATCCCCCCTCATTCCCCAATAGGTCCCCTTCCAGCATCGACAGGTCCAGCACGGCCGTCCTCGTACGCTCGGCCAGCACAATCGCCTCAAGCTGACGAACTGAAAACTTAAAGTCATCATTGATAATAACATGCATATAATCATGATAATGCTTCACTTCGTCCTTCGCCTTTTTCAACCTTCTGGCGATTTCTTCGGGGGAATCTCCTTTGCGATCCTCCAGGCGATGGCGGAGCACTTCCAGGGACGGCGGCAGGACGTAGATCGAAACCGCCTCCGGCTCATGCCGCCGTATCTGCAATGCCCCTTGGGTATCGATGTCGAGCAGGACATCGACCCCCTGCACGATCCACTCCCGAATGGGCGCCCGAGGCGTCCCGTAAAGGTTTCCGTAGACCTCGGCCCACTCCAGAAACGCGCCCTCCTTGATCATCCCCCGAAACGCCGCTTCATCCACAAAGTGATAATCGCGGGATTCCATCTCGCCCGGACGAGGCTTACGCGTGGTACACGAGACTGAATAGCGCAAGTCCGGCAGGCGTGCGACGAGCTCATGGCAAAGAGAGGTCTTGCCGGCGCCGGAAGGAGCCGACACGACGAAGAGCGTCCCATGGCGGCGTCTGTCGGGCACGCTTCTACTCGACATTCTGCACCTGCTCGCGGATCTTCTCGAATTCCGCCTTCAGCGCGACGATCTCCTGCGTCACGGCCGTGTCGCCGATCTTCGAGCCGATCGTGTTGACTTCCCGGTTCATCTCCTGCAGCAGGAAGTCCAAGCTGCGTCCCACCGGCTCCGACTTGTGAAGGAAATTCCTGAACTGGTCCAGATGGCTGTCCAGCCTGGTCAGTTCCTCGCTCACGTCGCTCCGATCGGCCAGCAACGCCACTTCCTGCGCAACCCGGCTCTGGTCCACCCCGTCCTTTCCTCCACCCGAGTTCTCCAGCAACCGATTGACCCGTTCCTGCAACCGCGCCTGTCGCTCCTGCACGATGTCGGGCAACCGGAGCCGGACCGTCCGCAGATGGCCGACGATCTCCTGCAGCCGGGTCAACAGGTCCCGCTCCAGCGTGCGGCCTTCATGCCGGCGCATGCGATCCAGTGCCTTCAGCGCCCGCTCCAACACCTTTTCCGCCGCGCGCGCCGCTCCGGGATCTTCGGGCGCCAACTCGGCCGGCTTGATGATATCCCGAAAGCCGGCCAGCAGCGCCACGTCCAACGTCCCTTTCAGACCGAGTTCCTGCTGCAGTTCCTTGAGCAGCGCGCGGTACCGGCGTGCCAACGCCCTGTCCAGAACAAGCCCCCGTCCGGGGTCCCGCTCGCCGCTGAAGTTCACCGTCACGTCCACCCGTCCGCGGGCCACGTGGGACTGGATCAAGTTGCGGATCCGGTCTTCATGGGCCTGCAAGACGCGGGGCAACTTCGCCACGACCTCGCTATGGCGATGATTCACCGACCGGACTTCCGCGGTGATCGGCGTGCTCTTATGGCGGCCTTCGGCCCGGCCATACCCGGTCATGCTCCTGATCATGTCGGGCGTTTCCCTTCCCAGGGGCACAGCGCATACAGCCGGCATTCATGGCACTGAGGCGCGCGCGCCCGGCAGATATGCCGCCCGTGCAACAGCAGCTGGTGCGAGCCCCTCGTCCAGGAGGCCTTCGGCAACGCGCGCTGCAACGCACGCTCGATCTTCTCGGGGTCTTCCGTGTCCACCAGCCCCAGTCGCCGGGTGACGCGCTTCACGTGCGTGTCGACGACCACCGAGGGCACCCCGAAACAATTGCCGAGCACGACGTTGGCCGTCTTACGCCCCACGCCGGGCAGGGTGACCAGCTCTTCCATCGTCCCCGGCACCTGCCCAGCGAACCGGCTAACCAAGGCCTGCCCACAACGGATGAGACTCCTGGCTTTCGCCTTATAGAACCCCGTCGCGCGAATTTCCTTCTCAAGAACGGACGGATCGGCGTTCGCATAGTCTTGAGCCGTCCGATACCGGACAAACAATCCCGAAGTCACCCGGTTCACCCGCTCATCCGTGCACTGGGCCGACAGGATCGTGGCCACCAGCAGTTGGAACGGAGTCTTATAGTGGAGAGCCACCTTCGGGTTCGGGATTTCCTCATCAAGCAGCTTTAGGAGCCGGCTCGCCATGTCTACGGAGCGACCCATCGCCTTGAAAAGAATGGGGTATGTTAGCAGGGAAGGCCGGCTCGGGTCAAACTCCAGAGCCGCTTTTCGACCGCTTCCAAAAGCGGAATCAGCGTCTCCGGTCGCACGGCCGCAACTGCCAACCCGCCCAGCCGCGCGCTGAGGATGGATGCCTGGGCCGGATCGACCCGATCAGCCTTGTTCAAGGCCAGCACGCGGGGCACTCGCTCAAGGCCCAGCTCCCGGAGAATCCCCTCCACCACCGCCACCTGCTGCTCCAGGTTCGGATTGCTGATATCGGCGACATGGAGTAGCAGATCGGCATCGTGCAGTTCCTCGAGCGTGGCGCGAAACGCGCCCATCAGCTCCTCGGGGAGATTCCGAAGGAACCCGACCGTGTCGGTCACGACCGCCTCCCGCTCCGCCGGGAACCGCAACCGGCGGCTGGCAGTATCCAAGGTGTCGAAGAGGCGATCGTGCGCCGTGACCCGGCTGCGGGTCAGAACATTCAGCAACGTGGATTTTCCCGCGTTCGTGTAGCCGACGATCGAGATGATCGGGACGTCTCGGCGTAGCCGACGGGCCCGTTGCTGGGCGCGATTCCTGGCCAGCGCCTCGATCTGTTTTTCGAGATGCGTGATCCGATCCCGTACCCGCCGGCGATCCACTTCCAGTTTCGTCTCGCCCGGGCCGCGCCCCCCGATGCCGCCCGCTAGCCTCGACATCGCCGTCCCGTGTCCCGTGAGACGCGGCAGGAGATAGCGCAACTGGGCCAGCTCGACCTGAATCTTCCCCTCCCGGCTGTGGGCCCGCCGGCTGAAGATATCGAGGATCAGTTGCGTCCGGTCAATGACCTTCAGCTCCGTGACCTCCGCGATCGCGGTCGCCTGGGCCGGCGTGAGGTCCTGGTCGAAGACGAGGAAGTCCACCCCGTGCTGAAGCGCTTTGATCACCACCTCCTTGAGCTTGCCGCTGCCCAGCAGATACTTGGAATGAATCGCCTGCGGCCGCTGGACAACCTGGTCCAGAACCACCAGGCCCGCCGAGCGCGCGAGCTCCGCCAGCTCCACAAGCGACTCTTCCTGATCGGCCAGGTGCTGTCTGGAGACGCTGACCAAAATGGCCTGCTCCTGGAAGTCGTTCACCAGATGCGCGGGCCTGGTGCGGCTCAATTCTTCTTCGAGAGCGTTTAGAAATTCCCCCAGGCGCACGTCGCACTCCTGCAGGGCGACGGGTTTCCAGACTTCATAAGGTTTGCCGGCTTGATTGGGAGGCAGGATGTTCGCGGCGTACAGGTGCCCAGGCTGGCCGTCGCCTTTGACGCCGACGGCGGCCATTAGGTCGAGCCGCAGGAGCGCCAGATCGGTCAGGTCGTCCTGGCTCAGCGGCTCGTCGCGAAGATGCGTGTGGACCAGCCGGAGACCGCGCAGCGATCGCCGCCCCAGGCGATACCCCGACAGATCCGGCAGTACGACTTCGCGGTCGTTGCCGACGATCACGTCCTCAACGGCCCCGCGCCGGTTGATCAGCACCCCGATCTGGCGGCCGATCTCATGCGATAGGCCGGTGCAAAAGCGGGCGAGTTCCCAGGAAATGATCGCGTCTTCCGGCACCCGCCGGCGATACACGTGCTCCAGCCGGCGAAGTTGATTGGGCTTGAGACCTGTCAGATTGCCGTGTGCCGAGGGAATCGCAGTACTCCCGTCAGACCCCGATGGCCCAATCCGCCTGAGGCTCGAATTCCAGCGTCGCCGCGCGGCCGCTCGGGAAAAGCCGGGCGCCGGCAACGGCGATCATGGCCCCGTTGTCCGTGCAGTAGTGGAACGGCGGAATGTGGACCGCAATGTCCGTTTCTTGCCCGCGCGTTTCGAAGAGGGTCCGCAACTGCGAGTTAGCAGCCACGCCGCCGGTGACCACCACATCGCGCACCCCCACTCGACGGACGGCGGCGAGAGTCTTCTCCACAAGCACGTCAACAATGGCCTGCTGGAATCCCGCCGCGACGTCTGGCACATGCCAGGAACGCCCCGCGGCTTCGCGGTCACGCAGGTAGTACAGCAAGGCGGTTTTGATCCCGCTGAAACTAAAATTGAGGTCTTCACAGGTGGGATAGGGACGAGGGAACGGCACCTTGCCCGGGTTCCCTTCCCGCGCCAGCCGATCGATCACGGGGCCGCCGGGATAGCCCAACCCCAGCATCTTGGCGGCCTTGTCAAAGGCCTCGCCGGCCGCATCATCCATCGTCCGTCCGAGTAGCTCCGTCTCGTCCCACGCTTTCACGCAATAGAGGTTCGTGTGCCCGCCCGATGCGATCAGCGCGACAAACGGAGGAGTCACACGGGTGGCGCCGAGCCAGGCCGCGCTCAGATGGCCTTCCAGATGATTGACGGGAATCAGCGGGATGCCCAGGGAATACGCCAGCGCCTTGCCGTACGCCACGCCGACCAGCAGCGCGCCGATCAGCCCGGGCCCGCCGGTCACCGCGACCGCGCTGAGATCACGCACGCCGACACCCGCCCGCGCAAGGGCTTCCCGCGCCACCAAGTCGATGGACTCGATGTGGCGGCGCCCGGCCAGCTCGGGCACCACGCCGCCGAAGCGGGCATGGGTCTCGATCTGCGACCGCACGACCTCCGCCAGAACGCCGGCATCGGATCCGGCGACCGCGGCCGCAGTCTCGTCGCAGGACGTTTCGATTCCGAGAATCAGCGGAAGACTTGTTGGCAAGAATGCCGTGGGATCAGACGCCGGCCAGCGCCTCTTCTTCGACAAACGCCGGCGTCCCGTCCTTGAGGACCACTTTGACCTTGCGGGACTCCTTGAACCGTCCCTTGATCAATTCCTCCGAGAGCGGATCGCCGATGTTCTTCTGTATGCAGCGCCGCATGGGACGGGCGCCGTACACCGGCTGGTATCCTTCTTGGATGAGCCAGGTTTTGACCTCTTCCGACACATCGAGCTCGATCCCGCGTTCAACCAGGCGCTGGTTCAACTCGCTCAGCAGATTGTCCACGATCGTGACGAGGTGCGTCTTGTCCAGCGAATGGAAGACGACCACCTCATCGATACGGTTGAGGAACTCAGGGCTGAACGTATGCTTGAGCTCGCCCAGAATGCTGTCCTTCTGGCGAAGATTGAGCTCATCACTGGTATCACGCTGGAACCCGAGCGAGGCCCCCTTGACGAAGCGGGTCCCGATATTCGAGGTCATGATGATGACCGTGTTCTTGAAGTCCACCTTCCGTCCCAGGCTGTCCGTGAGGACGCCGTCGTCCAGCACCTGTAAGAGCACGTTGAAGAGATCCGGGTGCGCCTTCTCGATCTCGTCGAAGAGCACCACGGAATAGGGCCGGCGGCGCACCTTCTCGGTGAGCTGCCCGCCTTCTTCATAGCCCACATACCCAGGCGGCGCCCCGAACAACCGGGAGCTGCTGAACTTTTCCTGGTATTCGGACATGTCGATCCGGATGAGGGCATCCTCGGTGTTGAACAGGAACTCCGCAAGCGCCCGCGCGAGTTCGGTTTTCCCAACACCCGTCGGTCCCATGAAGATGAACGAGCCGATCGGCTTCTTGGATTCCTTGAGTCCGGCCCGCGAGCGCCGGATGGAGCGGGCGACGGCGGAGACGGCTTCGTCCTGGCCGACCACTCGCTTGTGCAGAGCCTCTTCCATCCGCAGCAGCTTCTGGGATTCCTCCTCTTCGAGCTTGAACAGGGGGATGCCGGTCATCTTGGAGACCACGTACGAAACGTCTTCCCGGGTGATCACCGGACGGCTCTTTTCCTGGTCCTTCTTCCATTCCCGCTTGGAGTCCTCCAGGAGCTTGCGCAGCCGTTCCTCTTCTTCACGGAACTTCACGGCTTCCTCGAAATTCTGGAGGGCGATCGCCAACTCCTTCTCGCGGGCGACTTTCTTGAGCTCCTGCTCCATGGCGCGCAGGTCGCCGGGCAAGGCATAGGCCTGCAGCTTGGCGCGCGACCCCGTTTCGTCGATCACGTCGATGGCCTTGTCGGGGAAGAACCGGTCCGTGATGTACCGGTCCGAGAGCTTGACGGCCTCGGCGATGGCCTCCTCGGTGATTTCCACACCGTGGTGGCCTTCGTAGCGATCGCGCAGGCCTTGAATGATGCGGATGGTTTCCTCCACGCTGGGCTGCTGCACATAGATGGGCTGGAAGCGCCGCTTCAACGCCCCGTCCTTTTCGATGTGCTTGCGGTACTCATCCAAGGTGGTCGCGCCGATGCACTGGATCTCGCCCCGTGAGAGCGCGGGCTTGAGCATGTTGGAGGCGTCGATGGAGCCCTCCGCCGCGCCGGCGCCCACCAGCGTGTGGAGCTCGTCGATGAAGATGATCACGTTGCCCGCCTGGACGATCTCCTTCATGACCACCTTGAGACGCTCCTCGAACTGGCCGGGACATTTCGGACCGGCCACAGCGGGCCCCGGTGCCAGGGGGATGACGCGCCTGTTGGTCAGATTGTCGGGAACCTCCGAACCCACAATGCGCTGGGCAAGCCCTTCGACGATCGCTGTCTTGCCGACGCCGGCCTCGCCGATCAGCACCGGGTTGTTTTTGGTTCGCCGGCTGAGGATCTGCAGCACCCGCTCGATCTCGTCTTGACGACCGATGACCGGATCCAGTGAGCCTTCCTGTGCCAGATGGGTCAGGTCACGCCCGAATTCATCCAGGGCCGGCGTGTTGCTCTTGCGGTCGCGCTCCCGCGGTGAGCTCTTGCGCAAAAACGACACCGTCAATTGACGAGCGGTCAGGAGGTTGGCGCCCAGGCTCCGGAGGATCTTCCCGCCGATGCCCTCCTCCTCACGTAGGAGGCCCAGTAGGAGATGCTCCCCGCCGATATGATTGTGCCCCAACAGACGGGCCTCTTCGACCGCATATTCGATGCCCTTCTTCCCCCGCGGGCTGAACGGGATCTCCCCGAACGTCATCGTCGTTCCGCCGCCCGGAAGGTTCCGCTCGATTTCGAGGCGGACCTGCTCCGAGGAGAGACCCATCTTTTTCAGGATCATCAGGGCAACGCCGTCGCTCTCGCGCAGGATGGCCAGCACGAGATGCTCGGTGCCCAGATAGTCGTTCTGGTGCCGCTCGGCCTCCTCGCGCGCCAAGACGATGATTTTGCGGCCCTTGTCGGTGAATCGTTCGAACATTCGGTCTCCTCCCCGGCTGGTCGGGCACCTCTACGGTTTGTCGGCCATTAGCGGAGAATTCTTGATCGTTATTCTAACCAGCGTTTGGCTCACTGTCAAGCGACAGCGTCGTAACAGCGACCGTCTAAAAACCGATCAGAATTGCCGAGATCGAGCCAACGTAGGTAATGTTACGACATGTTTCGTTGACAACCCCTCATGGGCACCGATAGAATGCGCGCATGAAACGCATCGGTATCATTGTCAAATCCGAGTCGCCGGACGCCCAGGCTCTCCTGAAGGAGCTTGCGCCCTGGCTGCGGGCCCGCGGCAAAGAGCCGATGCTCGATCCGCCCACCGCCGCGCTCGCGGGAGAGACGGCCTCGTATCCGAAGAAAGACATCGCCACGCTTGCCGACATGCTGGTGGTGCTGGGAGGGGACGGCACCATGCTGGCCGCCGCCCGGCTGGTGGAAGGCAGGCCCATTCCGATCCTGGGGGTCAACGCCGGCGGCCTAGGGTTCCTCACTGCGGTGACGCGCGACGAGGCCTTCACGGCCCTGGAGCACGTCTTCTCCCGGGCCTTCGCGGAAGAGGAGCGCCTCATGCTGCGCTCGCGGGTCGTCCGGCGGGGGGAAGAGGTCATCGCGGCCTCAGCCCTCAACGACGCCGTGGTCGGCAAGGGTGCGTCTCACATGGTGCAGCTGGAGATCTCGATCAACGGACAGTTCGTCACGCGCCTGCGGGGGGACGGCCTGATCGTCTCGACCCCGACAGGCTCTACGGCCTATTCCATGGCCGCAGGCGGGCCTATCCTGAACCCGTCGGTCCACGCGCTAATCCTCACGCCCATCTGCCCCCACACCCTCACCAACCGGCCCATCGTGATTCCGCAAGACGTCCTCGTCGAAGTCGTCCTGGTCAGCAGGGACCAGGGGGCGACCGCCACCTTTGACGGGCAGGTCGGCATTGCGCTGCAGCCGGGCGACAGGGTCGAGATCCGGGCCTCGGAGAATAAGACCCGCCTGATCCGATTTCCCGACCGCTCCTACTACGATATGCTCAGCAAGAAACTGAAGTGGGGAGAGAGCTAGCGGGACGCCGGGGTTTTCACGCCCGCCTTGTTCTTGCGGATCACGGCCAGCATTTCCTCATTGGTGGGAAACTTGAACTCTTCGATGTCGCGGCGCTGGCCTTCCTGTTTCTCCATCTCGCTCAAGACCATGAGCTCGTCGGCTCGAACGAGATCCGGCTGCCGGCTTTTCAGGAGGGTTTCCAGTTGCCGGAGCTTCCGTGAGGCCCCCTCGGAGGACAGCGGCTCCTTGGTCGCCAGGTAGCGCGTCACGACCTCGCTGCACCACTCCCCGTCACGCTTGGCAACGCCGACCAGCCCTTCGCTCGCCTTGCGCGCCCACCCGCTGAGGAAGACCCCAGGAATGACAGCGCCGGCTGCTTCCTCGTACGCCTGGAAGAGGCTGTCATCGGGATCGTTCTGCGTCCGGTTCGGGTTCGTGATGAAGACCCCGCCTTTATAAGGAAGGCCCACCTTCTCGTCCACCCGGTCGCCGACGGCGAAAACGACGCTGTCGCACGGCAGGGCATACGTCGTCTTCATGCCCGCCGCCGCGGTGTCCGCGCCTTTGACTTCCAGCCTGGTGTCTTCAAGCTCCAGGCCTGTAACTTGATTGTGCGCGTCGGTCAGGATCCGCTTCGGCGAGGACAGGAAATGGAAGTGCATGCGGGTTGGGCTCTCCAGGGGCTCGCACTTCGTGAACTCCGCCCGCATGTCGGCCAGCACCTTGTCCGGCGATTGCCCCACGGCCTCCATGCGCGAGGCGACCCGGGCGAATTCCTTTTCAAGGGACTCCTGATCGATGTGCGCGCAGACGGCGCGGATTTCCTTGGGATTGTACTTCCGTTCGGCCGGGCCCCGACGGACGATCACATGGACTTCCGCCACGCGCCGGCGGCGCGAGAGCCAATGCGCGATATCCACCATCACGTCCCCGATGCCGATGACCGCCACACGCTGGCCCATCTCGAACGGCCGGGTGCCGAAGCCAGGCAGTAGATTGAAGTGATAGACGCAGTCCTTGGCGTGATAGACCCCCTTGGCCATGTCCCCTTCCACACCGATGGTTTTTGTGCCCTGGGCGCCGGTTGAGAACACCAGCGCGCTCGGCTCGAGCGCGCGCAACTCTTCGACGGTCAGGTGATAGCCGTTGCCTACCATCACGTTGCCGAAGTAATGAACGTTGGGACGGGTCAGAATCTCCCAGTACCCCTTCCGCAACCCGCCGCGCAGCTTGTGCTTGTTGGGGAAAATGCCGTACTCGGCAAGCCCGCCGAACTTGATATCCCGATTGAGCACCACGACTTCGTGCCCCTGCTTGGACATCAGGTTGGCGACGGAGAGACCGGCCGGGCCGGCTCCGACGACGATGATCACATGCTTCGCGCTCATCAGTGGATGCGTCCTCTACGACCCTTCTCCTTAGGCAAAAATAAGCGCCGAAGCTAGCATAATTTCAAGCGAAATGTCAAAACGGCTTAGCCGCCTGCGCCGCCCGGTTTGCCGCCCGTCAGGCCCGGTTCGGTCATGCGCCAGGGGTCTAGGAGATGATTGAGGCGGGACTCCGGCAGAACCTTTCTCAGCAATGCCACCTCGCGAACGGTCTTGCCGGTCTTGTAAGCTTCTTTGGCAATCTGGGCCGCGGCTTCGTACCCGATCTCAGGCGCGAGGGCCGTGCACATGGCGAGGCTCTGTTCGATGCCAGCGCGGCATCGTTCTTGATCGGCCGCAATCCCCTCCACGCACCGAGCCGCAAAATTCTCGGCGGCACGCGCCAGCAAGGAGATGGATTGCAGGATGTTGTGCGCCATGACCGGCAGCATCACGAGCAACTCGAAGTTGCCAGTCTGCCCGGCGACGGTAATGGCTGCATCGTTGCCGATGACCTGTGCGGAAACCATCATGACGGATTCGGCGATGACGGGATTCACCTTGCCCGGCATAATGGACGAACCGGGCTGGGTTTCCGGCAGAAGGATCTCCGCGAGCCCGCAGCGCGGGCCCGACCCCAGCCACCGCAGGTCGTTCGCGATCTTCATCAAGCTGACCGCGACGGTCTTGAGCGCCCCGCTGGCCTCGACCAGGGCGTCCTGGGCGGCCTGCGCCTCAAAGTGATTGCGCGCTTCCTTCACGGGGCACTTCGTTTCCCGCGCCAACAGGCCGATCACGCGCAGGGCGAATTCGGGATGCGCGTTGAGGCCCGTTCCCACGGCCGTCCCGCCCAGCGCCAGTTCGCCGAGCGAGGGACGCGCCCGCTCGATCCGCTGGATACCCAGCTCGATCTGCCGGGCGTAGCCTGAGAACTCCTGGCCGAGCCGGATGGGCGTCGCATCCTGCAAGTGCGTGCGCCCGATCTTAACGATGGGGTCGAACTCCTTGGCCTTGGCCGCCAGGGCCGTATAGAGCCGCTTGAGAGCCGGAACCAGCGCTTTGTCGATCTGCTCCAATGCCGCGAGGTGGATCGCGGAAGGGATGACGTCGTTACTGGACTGCCCCATGTTCACATGATCGTTCGGGTGCACGAGCTTGCCGCCCGGCTTCCCGCCCAACAGTTCGGCCGCTCGGTTCGCGATCACTTCATTGACGTTCATGTTGGACGACGTCCCTGACCCCGTCTGAAAGATGTCTACCGGGAACTGGTCGTCCATCCGGCCGTCGATCACTTCCTGGGCCGCCTGGCGGACCGCCTTGGCGAGCTTGGGGTCGAGGAACCCCAACTCCGTATTCACCCTGGCCGCCGCCCACTTGATCAAGCCCAGCGCCCGGATCATGGGCCGCGGCAGCCGCAATGGACTGATCGGAAAGTTCTCGATCGCCCGCGCGGTCTGGACACCGTAGTAGGCGTCGGCTGGCACTTCCAGCTCCCCCATCGTGTCGCGCTCGAGCCGCGAAGCTCCACCCGACGTTTTGCCCGGCGGTCTCCTCGTCAAGTAGATGATCTTCGCTTTGCCCTTGCCTGCCTTGATCGGCGGTTTGGAACCTCGTTTCGATTTCACAGGTCGTCTCCGTTCTGGGGGTTGCTCCTGAACCGAGGCCGATTGTAATCCAGACAGGAAGAAGGCACAAGGACGAAGGACTTGAACTGTCAGTCAGGCCGCGCAGCATGAGAAAAGCACGGCACGGCCTTGTCTTGCAAGGGAACAGACTGTACGCCATACTAATCGCCGATGCAGGATTCCAAATTGTCCAAGAAGCGGCTCTTGGCCACGGCCGTTGGCCTCGCCGTGTTCGCCCTGACGGTCGCCGTTCATTCCTCGGGTATCCTCGCCGTCGCCGAACTGAAATCGCTGGATCACCGGTACCACCAGTACGCCGACCCGACGAAAGCCGATAAGGGCATCGTCCTGGCAGCCGTGGACGAGGACAGCCTCGCCGCCTTCGGCCGTTGGCCCTGGCCGCGCGACCGCTTCGGCTACATCGTGAAGTACCTGCATGAGGCAGGAGCCAAGGCTATAGTCTTCGACATCCTGTTTCTCGAGCCGGACGAAAACGACCCGGAATTTGACACTGTCTTCGCAAAGGAAGTGCGCGCGGCAGGCAACGTGTTTTTCCCGTTTCTCCTCCAGAGCGAAGGCTTGAAGTTGCCCATCACACCCCTGGCCGAGGCCGCGCGCGGTCTCGGCCATATCAATCTGACGCCCGATGAGGACGGAACGACACGCCGCCTCCCTCCACTGATCCAGACGGCCCAAGCCGCTCGCCCCCAATTGGCCACGGCCGCAGCCCGGTACCTCCTAGGCGCCGAAGGGGTGGTGGTAGACGGGCATACCCTTCGGCTGGGCTCGATGACAGTGCCCCTGACCCGGCAAGGCGACCTCGTGCTCGACTGGCACGGCGCGCTGGAACAGAAGACCTACCCCGCCTATTCGATCGGCGCGATTCTTCGGTCCTATACGGATCGACAGGCCGGCCGGAAACCGCTGCTCGATCCCTCGCTCTTCAAAGACAAGATCGTCTTTGTGGCCGCAACCGCCGCCGGCACCTACGACCTGCGTGTCACCCCGCTGTCCCCCTTCACACCCGGCGTCCTGATCCACATGACCGCGCTCGACAATCTCCTACGCGGGCAGGCCATGCAGCCGGCGCCGTACTGGCTATTCGTCGCGAGCGCACTGGCGCTCTGCCTCGGCACCGCCT
>JACXTT010007119.1_pt1 | contig 15845 bp, 15 predicted proteins | sample 9270951 | NCBI WGS metagenome assembly JACXTT01 (sample SAMN15532306, study PRJNA645909) | rock metagenome | isolation source: weathered quartz diorite | place: Puerto Rico | collected 2017-06-21 | reverse complement strand
CAGCGCCCGGGTTGCTTGACCATCAGCAGGTCGCGCAGCGGGTCCATGTTGTGCACCCGCACCAGGGTCGGTTCTTCGGCACAGAAGCTGCCCAGGGTCAGGGCCATGTGCACGTCGCCTTCCACCGAATCACGATAGGTCACCAGGGTGAAATGCCCCAGTTCGCTGTCCAGCGGCTGCTCGGCAATCCGCTGAACGGTACGTTCGTGGATCATCCGGTAGTGGATCAGGTCGGCGATGGTGCCGATCTTGATGTTGTGTTCGGCGGCGAAGGTTTCCAGTTCGGCGCGACGGGACATGGTGCCGTCGTCGTTCATCACTTCGCAGATCACCCCGCTCGGCTCGAAACCGGCCATGCGCGCCAGGTCGCAGGCGGCCTCGGTGTGGCCGGCGCGAGCCAGGGTACCGCCGGGCTGGGCCATCAACGGGAAGATGTGACCGGGGCTGACGATGTCTTCGGCCTTGGCGTCCTTGGCAGCCGCCGCTTGCACGGTGCGGGCTCGGTCGGCGGCGGAGATGCCGGTGGTCACGCCTTCGGTGGCTTCGATGGACACGGTGAACTTGGTGCCGAAGCCGGAGCCGTTGCGCGGTGCCATCAGCGGCAGCTTGAGCAGTTCGCAACGCTCGCGGCTCATCGGCATGCAGATCAGGCCACGGGCGTGCTTGGCCATGAAGTTGATGTGCTCGGGCTTGCAGCACTCGGCGGCCATGATCAGGTCGCCTTCGTTCTCGCGGTCTTCGTCATCCATGAGGATGACCATCTTGCCTTGGCGAATGTCTTCGACCAGTTCTTCAATCGTGTTGAGCGCCACGCGGCACCCCCCTTCTTTCAAAATTTGAGGTTCAGGATTTGAGGTAGCCATTGGCGGCCAGGAAGCTTTCGGTGATACCGCCGCTCGACGGCTCCGCGGCCTTGTCGCCCAGCAGCAGGCGCTCCAGGTAACGGGCCAGCAGGTCGACTTCGAGGTTGACCTGACGACCAGGACGGTAGTCGGCCATGATGGTTTCGGCCAGGGTGTGCGGGACGATGGTCAGTTCAAACTCGGCGCCGTTCACCGCGTTGACGGTCAGGCTGGTGCCGTCGACGGTGATCGAACCCTTGTGGGCGATGTACTTGGCCAGGTCTTTCGGTGCACGGATGCGGAACTGGATGGCCCGGGCATTCTCTTCACGAGCGACGACTTCGCCGACGCCGTCGACATGCCCGCTGACCAGGTGCCCACCCAGGCGCGTGGTCGGGGTCAGGGCCTTTTCCAGGTTGACCCGGCTGCCGGCTTTCAACTGGTTGAAGGCAGTGCAATCCAGGGTTTCACGGCTGACGTCGGCCCAGAAGCCGTCGCCCGGCAGCTCGACGGCGGTCAGGCAGACGCCGTTCACCGCGATGCTGTCGCCGAGCTTGACGTCGGCCAGGTCCAGCTTGCCGGTTTCCACATAGACGCGGACGTCGCCGCCCTTGGGGTTCAGGGCACGGATACTGCCGATGGATTCAATAATGCCGGTAAACATGAAGTCCTCCTCGAGAACGGGCCCGCGCGGGGCGCAAGCCGAAAATTATACGCCGGGTGCCGGATCAGGTATTGCGGTGACTCGCCAGTCACTGCCAATTGCGCGCATTTCGATGATTTTCAGCCGCGGGGCCTGGTTCATCCGCTCCAGCGGCCAATCCAGCAACGGACGCGCCGTGGAGCCGAGAAAGGTGCCGGCGACAAACAGTTGGTACTCGTCCACCAGGCCTTGCCGGGCAAAGGCGCCCGCCAGGCGTGGGCCGGCCTCCACCAGCACTTCGTTGATGCCACGGTCGGCCAGCTCGGTCAGCAAGCGGCGCAGATCGACATGACCATCGGCACCGGGCACTTCCAGCAGTTCATGGCCCTGGGCCTGATAGCGTGCGGCGGCGCCCGGGACGCAGGTCACCACCAGCGCCGGGCCCGCCGTGAAGAACGCCGCATCCAGCGGCACCCGCAGGCGACCGTCGATCAGCACTCGCAGGGGTGGACGGCGCTCGGCCAAGGCCGTCAGTTCGGGATCGAGCCCCAGCTCGGCGGGGCGCACGGTCATCCGCGCGTTGTCCGCCAGCACACTGTCGGCGCCGGTCAGCACCACGCTGGCCTGGGCCCGCAGGCGCTGCACGGCTGAACGCGCCTCTGGCCCGGTGATCCACTGGCTTTCGCCGCTGGCCATGGCAGTGCGACCGTCCAGGCTCATCGCCAGCTTGACCCGCACGAACGGCACGCCGTGTTCCATGCGCTTGAGGAAACCCTGGTTGAGCGCCCGCGCCTCGCCTTCCAGCACGCCGCTGTGCACGGCGATACCGGCATCGGCCAGGCGCTTGAGACCGCGTCCGGCGACTTCCGGGTTGGGATCCTGCATGGCCGCGACCACCCGCGCCACGCCGGCCTTGACCAGGGCGTCGGCACACGGTGGCGTGCGACCGAAGTGACTGCAGGGTTCAAGGGTGACGTAAACCGTGGCCCCGCGGGCGTTTTCACCCGCCTCGCGCAAGGCATGCACCTCGGCATGCGGTTCGCCGGCGCGCACGTGCCAGCCTTCGCCGACCACCACGCCGGCCTGCACGATCACACAACCGACCCGCGGGTTCGGGTGCGTCGAGTATCGGCCCTTGCGGGCCAGCTCCAGGGCACGGGCCATGTAGTGGGCGTCGAGGACGGCCTGCTCGGTCGAAAGGCTCATTGTTTGGCGGGCTCGCGGGCGAGGCGGTCGATCTCTTCGCGGAACTCGTTGAGGTCCTGGAAGCGGCGATAGACCGAGGCGAAACGGATATAGGCGACTTCATCGAGTTTCTGCAACTCGGCCATCACCAGTTCGCCGACGACCAGCGACTTGACCTCGCGCTCGCCGGTGGCCCGCAGCTTGTGCTTGATGTGCACCAGCGCGGCTTCCAGGCGTTCGACACTGACCGGGCGCTTTTCCAGCGCGCGCTGCATGCCGGCGCGGAGTTTTTCTTCGTCGAAGGGCTGGCGGCTGCCGTCCTGCTTGATCAGGCGCGGGAGGACCAGTTCGGCGGTCTCGAAGGTGGTAAAACGTTCACCGCAGGCCAGGCATTCGCGCCGGCGGCGCACCTGCTCGCCCTCGGCGACCAGACGCGAGTCGATGACTTTGGTGTCGTTGGCACCGCAGAAGGGACAGTGCATGGTGGCAGGCAACAAAAAATGGGGAGGGCCATGGTAGCGCATCCCCGTGGCAAGACAAGCCATAGGGTTTGCGGTATACAGTCGCCCGACTACCTTTTATCCAGACCGATGCACCGGATTTCGCCTTCAGTTGGAGCCGTTCATGTCAGTACGACCGCTTGTTTTGCTCAGTCTCGCCGGCCTGCTGGCTGCTTGCGGCAGCCCACCGCCCAAGCCCGTTCCGGCAGCACCGGCCCAGCAGCAGGCGAACAAACCAGCCAATCCCTATGAACAACTCGGCCCCTTGCCCGCCTATCAGCGTGAACTGAGCGGTACCTTGCAGGGCGTGCCCAAGGGGGCGGAAGTAGAGCTGGCGCTGCTGGTGATCGACGAGCGCGGCCGGCCGCAGCAGTTGCTGGCCAGCAGCACGATCAACGGCACCGGCCAGATCCTGCCCTTCCACCTGCGTTTCAACCCGGACGTGTTCCCGGTCGGCAGCCGGGTGGAATTGCGCGGGCGGGCCAGCCAGTCCGGGCAGTTGATCTTGCATCTGCCGTCGCGGAGTATCACCGAGCCGACCACCCAGGCCCTCGGCCAACTGCAATTCTTTACCGCGCCATGAGTGCACCGCCGGACCTGCAACAGTCCTTGAGCGAGTTGCTGGGCGATGCCCGACTGGTGGCCTGTCCCTTGCCGGGGACCGCGTTGCAGTTGTGGCTGATCGACGCGCATAACATGGATCGCGCCTTTACCCCGGAGGAAACCCGGCGGATCCTGCATGAACCGCCCTACTGGAGTTTCTGCTGGGCCAGCGGCCTGGCCATGGCCCGTTACCTGGCCGAACACCCGCAGTGGGTGGCGGGCAAGCGGGTGCTGGATTTCGGTGCCGGTTCGGGCGTGGCGGCGATTGCCGCAGCCCGGGCCGGCGCGCTGGAAGTGGTGGCCTGCGACCTCGACCCGCTGGCGCTGACGGCCTGCCGGGCGAATGCCGCACTCAATGGCGTGGAGCTGAGCTACAGCGAGGATTTCTTCGCCGAGACCGATCGCTTCGACCTGATCCTGGTGGCGGATGTGCTGTATGACCGGGAAAACCTGCCGTTGCTCGACCAGTTTCTCAGTCGCGGCCAGGAAGCGCTGGTGGCGGATTCGCGGGTTCGGGATTTCCGCCATCCGCTGTATCGTCGCCTGGAAATGCTTGAAGCCTTCACCCTGCCGGACCTGGCGGAGCCGGAGGAGTTCCGCCATGTCAGCCTCTACCATGCCCAGCGTTGCCGTGCTTCCGGCCATCCCGCCCAGGCTTTATAGTTGCTCCATTCCCTGCTTGCCGAGATTCAGATGACTCAGCCCACCCCCTATATCTTCGACGCCACCACCGCTGACTTCGACCAGTCGGTGATCGAGAACTCGTTCCACAAGCCGGTGCTGGTGGACTTCTGGGCCGAGTGGTGCGCACCCTGCAAGGCGTTGATGCCGATGCTGCAACAAATCGCCGAGAGCTATCAGGGCGAACTGCTGCTGGCCAAGGTCGACTGTGATGCCGAGCAAGACATCGTCGCCCGTTTCGGCATTCGCAGCCTGCCCACCGTGGTGCTGTTCAAGGACGGCCAGCCGGTGGACGGTTTCGCCGGAGCCCAGCCGGAATCGGCGGTGCGCAAGATGCTCGAGCCGCATGTGCAGATGCCTGCGCCGGCTGCCGCCGATCCCCTTGAGCAGGCCGAGGCGCTGTTCGCCGAAGGGCGGATCGGCGACGCCGAAGCGCTGCTCAAGGTGCTGCTCGGTGAAGACAACAGCAATGCCAAGGCGCTGATTCTGTATGGCCGTTGCCTGGCCGAACGTGGCGAGCTGGGCGAAGCCCAGGCGGTGCTGGATGCGGTGAAGAGCGACGAGCACAAGGCCGCGCTGGCCGGTGCCAAGGCGCAGTTGACCTTCTTGCGTCAGGCGGCCGACCTGCCGGAGGTCGCCGACTTGAAGGCACGACTGGCACAGAATCCGCAGGACGATGAAGCAGCCTATCAGTTGGCGATACAGCAGCTGTCGCGCCAGCAGTACGAAGCCGCCCTGGAGGGTTTGCTCAAGCTGTTTACCCGTAATCGCGGCTACAGCGAAGGCCTGCCGCACAAGACCTTGCTGCAGGTGTTCGACCTGCTGGGCAATGATCATCCGCTGGTGACCACTTACCGCCGCCGGCTGTTTGCCGCGCTGTACTAACAGCGCCCCCTTTGTAGGAGCGAGCTTGCTCGCGATGGTGGCCCAGGCACCGCGGGGCATCAGGTTTCCCGCGTTATCGTTAACGCCCATCGCGAGCAAGCTCGCTCCTACAGGTGTCCACCCAGCTGTAAAGCGGCGAATCCGCCCCGCTCACCACCTTGACCTCGCTGCAATGGCGCAAGCGCACCAACAGGCGCTTGGCCGCCGCAGTGCTCCCCGCCAGCCCCTCCAATTGTCCCAGCAACTGCGGCCCGTCGATCTGCCCGGCCTGGCGCACCAGCTCCTTGGCCGTCTGCCATAACGCATCGTCCTGGCTCACCGGCCGGGCCACCAGCGTCGCACCCGCTTCTGGCGGCACGCTCACTTGCAACTGCGCGCCCAACCGCGCCCAGTCGCCCTCATCCAGCTCCAGCGTCAAATCCACCGGCCACTGGCCGATGGTGCCTCGAATTCGCACCATGCTGTTCACCTCACTATTGCAGGCGCCCATGCTCCCACGCGTCACCCGACACGCCAAGCCAGTGGCCGAACAAGCCATAAATTGTTATAAGATCACATAACAAAACACCTTCGTTGCCGTTCCTGGAGAAACGCCATGCGCCACCTGCTGCTCGCCCTGCCTTTTGCCTTGCTCCCGCTGGTCGCCGCCCAGGCCCATGAAGCACACGAACATGGCAGCCTGGGCGCCCATGAGCACGGCGTCGGCCGGCTGAACGCGGCGCTGGACGGCCAGACCCTGGAACTGGAACTGCAAAGCCCGGCCATGAATCTGGTGGGCTTCGAACACCCCGCCACCAGCGACGCCGACAAGGCCAAGGTCGCCGCCGTGCGCGCCTTGCTGGACAAGCCGCTGGAGCTGTTCAACCTGCCGAAAGCCGCCGGTTGCGTCGTGGCCAACCAGGAACTGCAAAGCCCGCTGTTCGGCGATCCGGCCCCTGAAGATGCCGATGACGATGATGACGACGATCACGCCTCCGAAGCCGCCGGGACCGCTCCAGCCGCCGGTGCCGAGCATCATCATGACCACAGCGAGATCCATGCCCATTACCAGTTCACCTGCGCCACACCGGCAGCACTGAAGACCCTGGACCTGGGCCAGGTGTTCAAGACCTTCCCCACCACCCACAAGATCCAGGTGCAGTTGATTTCCGGCAGTGGCCAGCAAGGGGTTGACGCCACGCCAGAGGCTGCCACCCTGAAGTACTGATCCACCCCCAATCCCTGTAGGAGCTAGCTTGCTGGCGATAAACGATAACGCGGTCTACCTGAAACACCGCGGCGTCTGAATCGCCAGCAAGCCGGCTCCTACAAAGGCACATCACCTGTGAATCGGCCTTTATGACCCAAGCACTTATCGAACTGTCCGACCTGGGCTTCAACTGGCCCGGTCAGCCGCAGTTGCTGGACATCCCGGCGTTCCGCCTGGAACCGGGCGAAACGCTGTTCCTCAAGGGCCCCAGCGGCAGTGGCAAGACCACTTTGCTGGGCCTTCTGGGCGGCGTGCAGAAACCCAGCCGGGGCAGCATCCGCCTGCTCGGCCAGGAACTCACCGAACTGGGCGCCGGTGCCCGCGACCGCTTTCGCGTCGACCACACCGGCTACATTTTCCAGCAATTCAACCTGCTGCCGTTTCTCTCGGTCCGGGAGAACGTCGAACTGCCTTGCCACTTTTCCAAACTGCGCGCCAACCGCGCGATCCAGCGTCACGGCAGCGCCGACCAGGCCGCCGCGACCCTGCTCGCCCACCTGGGCTTGAGCGATCCGGCCCTGCTGGAACGCCGCGCCGATTCACTGTCCATCGGCCAGCAGCAACGGGTCGCCGCCGCCCGCGCGCTGATCGGCCAGCCGGAGCTGGTGATCGCCGACGAGCCGACCTCGGCGCTCGACTACGATGCCCGTGAAGCGTTTATCCAACTGCTCTTCGCCGAATGCCGCGAAGCCGGCTCCAGCCTGCTGTTCGTCAGCCATGACCAGAGCCTGGCACCGCTGTTCGACCGTCACCTGTCGCTGTCCGAATTGAATCGCGCGGCCGTGCCCGCGGAGGTCTGAGATGTATCTGTTTCGTCTGGCCCTGGCCAGCCTGGCCAACCGCCGCTTCACCGCCCTGCTCACGGCCTTTGCCATCGCCCTGTCGGTCTGCCTGCTGCTGGCCGTGGAGCGCGTGCGCACCGAAGCCCGCGCCAGCTTCGCCAGCACCATCAGCGGCACCGACCTGATCGTCGGCGCCCGCTCGGGCTCGGTGAACCTGTTGCTGTACTCGGTGTTTCGCATCGGCAACGCCACCAACAACATCCGCTGGGACAGCTTCGAGCACTTCGCCAACAACCCGAAGGTGAAGTGGGCGATCCCGATGTCCCTCGGCGACTCCCATCGCGGCTACCGGGTACTGGGCACCAGCCAGGCCTACTTCGAGCATTACCAGTACGGCCACCAGCAGAACCTGCAACTGGCCGAAGGCCGCCCCTTCGCCACCGATCCGTTCGAGGTGGTGCTCGGCGCCGAGGTGGCGGACGCGCTGCACTACAAGCTCGGCGACAAGCTGGTGCTGGCCCACGGCGTGGCCGTCGTCAGCCTGGTCAAGCATGACGACAAGCCCTTCACCGTGGTCGGTATTTTCAAGCGCACCGGTACCCCGGTGGACCGCACGCTGCATATCAGCCTCGGTGGCATGGAGGCGATCCACATCGACTGGCACGACGGCGTGCCGGCCCACGGTACCGGGCGCATCAGCGCCGACCAGGCACGCAACATGGACCTGACGCCGCAAGCCATCACCGCCTTCATGCTCGGTCTCAACAGCAAGGTCTCGACCTTCGCCCTGCAACGCGAGATCAACGAATTCCGTGGCGAGCCGATGCTGGCGATCCTCCCGGGCGTGGCCTTGCAGGAACTCTGGAGCCTGATGGGCACCGCGGAAAAGGCGCTGTTCGTGGTCTCGCTGTTCGTGGTGCTGACTGGCTTGATCGGCATGCTCACGGCGATCCTCACCAGCCTCAACGAGCGCCGTCGGGAGATGGCGATCCTGCGCTCGGTGGGCGCACGACCTTGGCATATCGCCAGCCTGTTGGTGCTGGAAGCCTTTGCCCTGGCGTTGTCCGGAGTGGTGGCCGGGGTCGGCCTGTTGTACCTGTGCATCGCCCTGGCCCAGGGCTACGTGCAGTCGAACTACGGTCTGTACCTGCCGCTGTCCTGGCCGAGCGAATATGAATGGACGCTGCTCGGCGGTATCCTCGTCGCCGCCCTGTTGATGGGCAGCGTGCCGGCGTGGCGCGCCTATCGACAATCCCTGGCCGACGGCCTGTCCATCCGTTTATGAGTGTGCTGCGATGAAGAACAAAGTCCTGGCTGGCGTGCTGCTGGCGCTGTCCGTGGTGATGGCCACGCCGTTGTGGGCTGCTGATAAACCGAAGGAGCTGGCCTGGCAGGACATGATTCCAGCCGATGCGCCGCCGGAAGTCCCGCAGATGACGCCGCTGCATGACCTGTCGAAACTCGGCAGCATGGACGCCGAGGCGGCGCCGGCGGCCAAGCAGTCGATGCCCAATGCTCCGGTGGTCAAGGCGCTGAACGGCCAGCATGTGCGCCTGCCGGGCTATATCGTGCCGCTGGAAGTCAGCGAGGAAGGGCGGACCACGGAGTTTCTGCTGGTGCCGTATTTCGGCGCCTGTATCCATGTGCCGCCACCGCCGTCGAACCAGATCGTGCATGTGACCAGTGAGCTGGGGGTCAAGATCGATGAGCTGTACCAGCCGTACTGGATCGAGGGCGACATGCAGGTCAAGCCGAGCACCAGTGACCTGGCCGATGCGGGGTATAGCATGGCGGCGCAGAAAATTTACGTGTATGAGTTGCCCGAGTAAAACCGGTCGCTCATCGGTGTTTTCACGGGCGTCATCGCGAGCAATCGAGCGTCGACCGGCTGCTCCTACAGTATTTCGTCGTGCGCATATCCTGCGCACGACACCGGCCTTGTAGGAGCAAGCTTGCTCGCGATAGCGTCAGCAGGAGCAACACAAAAGTTCCAGCCCCAACTCAACCATTGGCCTTTCATTGAGCTGAGTCAAAATCCGCCCCTGCCTTCATTGAGCTGAGTCAAAAGCCGGCCCGGCTCACTCTTTACCATTGGACACAGTGAATTCAAAACGTCCTTTGGAGCCCCCCATGCACAAGTCCCTGCTCAGCGCCTCCCTCGTTGCGCTCGCCCTCGCCGCCCCTCTTGCACACGCCCACCAGGCCGGTGATTTCATCGTCCGCGCCGGTGCCGCGACCGTCTCGCCGAACGACAGCAGCAGCGACCTGAAACTCGACGGCGCGAAGATCTCCGGCACCAAGGCCACGGTGGACAGCGACACCCAGTTGGGCCTGGCCTTCGCCTACATGTTCACCGACCACATCGGCCTGGAACTGCTGGCGGCCACGCCGTTCCACCACGAAGTGTCGGTCAAGGGCCTCGGCCCGGCGCTGGATGGCCAACTGGGGGATATCAAGCAACTTCCGCCGACCCTGTCGCTGCAGTACTACCCGATGGACGCCAGCTCGAAGTTCCAGCCTTATGGCGGCATCGGCATCAACTACACGATGTTCTTCGGTGAAGACCTGACCAGCCAGCGCAAGAACGAAGGTTTCAGCAACCTGAAGCTGCAGAACTCGGTCGGTCTGGCCGGACAACTGGGCTTCGACTATATGCTCACCGACCGTATGCTGCTCAACGCCTCGGTCTGGTACGTGGACCTCGACACCAAGGCCACCGTCGACGGGCCGACCGCCCTGGGCGTAGGCCAGACCAAGGTGGACGTGAAAGTCGACCCGTGGGTCTACATGGTCGGCATCGGCTACAAGTTCTAAGCCCCGCTCCGCGCAAGACCGCACTCTCAGCTTTCCATCCCCCCATGAAAAAGGCGCCTCGTTCAGGCGCCTTTTTCATTTCAAGTGATCGACCTCAGCGTCCCAGCAAGCGCGCCACCACGGCGGCATCGGCGACATCCCCTTCGATGAGTTCGACCCGGGGATTGTCCAGGGCCAGGTTCGAAGCGATGAAGCCGGCCCCGCCGGTGGTGAGAACTGGGGCATCAGCCATGACGATAGAACCTGTCGAGCAGCGCCGGCAATGCCGCACGCCAGGCACGGGGCTTGATGCCAAAGGTATGGAGGATTTTCTTGCAGGCCAGCACCGCGTGCTGCGGCTCGTCCGCCGCATCCGGACGGGCGGCGTGGGCCTGGGCGGTCGGCGCCTCGATGGCCAGCGGGTGCAATTGCCGGGCTTCGGTGAGAATCGCCTGCCCCAGGGCCAGCGGCGTGGTCGCCTCATGGCCGGCGTAGTGGTAGGTGCCCCACAGCGGCGCACTACAATCGAGTTGCTTGAGCACCGAAATGATCACTCGGGCCGCGTCGTCCACCGGGGTCGGGTTGCCACGCCGGTCATCGGCCATCAGCAGTTCGTCGGGTTTCTCGGCCCGGGCCAGGAAGCGCCCGAGAGCGCCCTCGGTGCTGTCGTCGAGCAACCAGCCGAAGCGCAGCAACACATGCTGCGGACAGGTGGCGCGCACGCTCTGCTCGATCCGCCACAGCGCCTGGCCGCGCAGGCCCAGGGGCACGGGTTCGTCTTTTTCGCTGTAGGCCGTGGCCCGCGAACCGTCGAACACCCGGTAGCTGGAAGGTTGCAGGAGGATGATGTTGTGGTGCTGGCAGAGCTCGGCCAGCCGCTCGACGGCGCGCTCCTGCTCAGCCAGGCGCGTCTCGCCGACCGTCTCCGCCTGGAACCAGTCGAAGTAGAAGGCAAGGTTGATCAACGCATCCGGACGGGTGTCGTCGAGCAGTTGCGTGAGGGTCGCGGCGTCCCAGCCGTCTTGCGGCGGACGGGGGGCGAGGAAACCGATGTCTTCCTCCGCCCCCAGGCGAATCAGCGCCTGCCCAAGGGCATTTCCGCCGCCCAGTAACATAAGGCGCATTCGCATAGAGTCAGCAGGCCCAGGTCTGTTCGGAACGATGGTGGTTAGCGCAAGGCTTGCGGCCTTGCCGCTGGCAATAACCAGAATCCTTGCATTTTGCGGGTTTTGCGCGCAACCGTCACGGATAAAGTGCCAGAGGGGTCGACCGGCTTGCAACTTGGGGCGGACGACCGCATAAATGAACCCATGAATCGACCCGAATCGGTCCACGACGCCCTGGCAGGTTTCCACCCGGCTGTCAGCGCCTGGTTTCGCAACACCTTCCCGGACGTGACCGCCGCCCAGGCCCGCGCCTGGCCGTTGATCCGCCAGCGCCGCTCGACGCTGGTCGCCGCCCCCACCGGCTCCGGCAAGACCCTGACCGCCTTTCTCGCGGTGATCGACGATCTGGTCCACCAGGGCCTGGCCGAGGGCGGCGAACTGCCAGACGAGACCCTGATCGTCTATGTCTCGCCGCTCAAGGCGCTGTCCAACGATATCCGCATCAACCTGCAGGAGCCGCTGGCGGGCATCACCGCACAGCTCGAACGCCAGGGCCTGCCGCCGCTGTCGATCACTACCGCGGTGCGCACCGGCGATACCCCGCAGAGCGAGCGCACGCGCCTGCGCAAGACCGCGCCGCATATCCTGGTGACCACGCCGGAATCGCTCTATGTGCTGCTCGGCTCCGAGTCCGGCCGGCGCATGCTCGGCAGCGTGCGCACGGTGATCGTCGACGAGATCCACGCCATCGCCGCCAGCAAGCGCGGCAGCCACCTGGCCCTGAGTCTGGAGCGCTTGCAGGCGCTGTGTGGCGAGTCTCTGCTGCGCATCGGCCTGTCGGCCACGCAGAAGCCCATCGACGCGGTGTCGCGCTTTCTGGTGGGCAGCGGGCGCGCCTGCGAAATCATCGATATCGGTCACGCCCGCCCCCGCGACCTGGGCATCGAGGTGCCCCCCGTGCCGCTGACGGCAGTGATGGCCAACGATGTCTGGGAACTGGTCTACGAACGCCTGGCCGAGCTGGCCCGGCAACACCGCACCACGCTGATTTTCGTCAACACCCGACGCCTGGCCGAACGCCTGGCCCGACACTTGAGCGAGCGCCTGGGCAAGGAGGCGGTGGCCGCCCACCACGGCAGCCTCGCCAAGGAGCAGCGCCTGGACGCCGAACAACGGCTCAAGCGCGGCGAACTGCAAGTGCTGATCGCCACCGCTTCGCTGGAACTGGGCATCGATATCGGCGAGGTGGAGCTGGTCTGCCAGATCGGCTCGCCGCGCTCCATCGCCGCGTTCCTGCAAAGGGTCGGGCGCTCCGGCCACCAGATCGGCGGCACGCCCAAGGGCCGGCTGTTCGCCACCTCGCGAGACGAATTGATCGAGTGCACCGCCCTGCTCGACTGCGTACGCCGGGGCGAACTGGATACCTTGCTGATTCCCCGCGCGCCGCTCGATGTGCTGGCCCAACAGATTGTCGCCGAGGTCAGTTGCCGGGAATGGCAGGAGCAGCCGTTGCTGGAGTTGATCCGCAAGGCCGCGCCCTATGCCGACCTGGACGAAGCCCATTATCAGGCGCTGTTGCGGATGCTCGCCGAAGGTTTCAACAGTCGCCAGGGCCTGCGCAGCGCCTATATTCACCGTGACGCCCTGAACCAGACCCTGCGCGGGCGTCGTGGCAGCCAACTGACCGCCCTCACCAGCGGTGGCACCATCCCGGACAACGCCGACTACAGCGTGCTGCTCGAGCCCCAGGGCTTGAACATCGGTTCGGTGCATGAGGACTTCGCGGTGGAAAGCATTGCCGGCGATGTGTTCCAACTGGGCAACAGTTCCTATCGCATCCTGCGGATCGAGACCGGCAAGGTGCGGGTCGAGGACGCCCATGGCCAGCCGCCGAGCATTCCGTTCTGGCTCGGCGAGGCACCGGGGCGCAGCGCCGAGCTGTCCTTCGCCGTGGCGCGCCTGAGCGCCCACCTGGATGTGCTGCTGGGCGCGACGCCGGGGGACTTGCAACCAAGCCTCGACTGGCTGCGCGAGAGCATCGGCCTGGACCCGGCCAGCGCCGAACAGATCGTCGAATACCTGGCTCGCGCCCGGCAATGCCTGGGCGCACTACCGTCCCAGGACACCTTGGTGATGGAGCGCTTCTTCGATGAATCCGGCGGTACCCAGTTGGTGATCCACACGCCGTTCGGCAGTCGGATCAACCGCGCCTGGGGCCTGGCCTTGCGCAAGCGTTTCTGCCGCACCTTCAACTTCGAATTGCAGGCCGCCGCCAGCGAAGATGCCATCGTACTGTCGCTCTCCACCAGCCACAGCTTTGCCCTGGACGAAGTCTGGCGTTATCTCAACAGCCGCAGCGCCGAACAGATCCTGATCCAGGCCGTGCTCGACGCCCCGCTGTTCGGGGTGCGCTGGCGCTGGAATGCCGGGGTCGCCCTGGCGCTGCCGCGCTTTGTCGGCGGACGCAAGGTGGCGCCACAGATCCAGCGGATGAAAAGCGAAGACCTGACTGCCTGCGTTTTCCCCGATCAGATCGCCTGCCTGGAAAATCTCGCCGGCGAGCGGGAGATTCCCGACCACCCGCTGGTGGAGCAGACCCTCGACGACTGTCTGCACGAGGCCATGGACTGCGAAGGCTGGTTGGCCCTGCTGCGCCGCATGGAGGCCGGTGACGTCCGGCTGATCGCCCGCGACCTGCCGGCGCCCTCGCCGCTGGCGGCGGAAATTCTCAGCGCCAGGCCTTACACCTTTCTCGACGATGCGCCACTGGAAGAGCGCCGTACCCAGGCCGTGCTGAACCGACGCTGGAGCGATCCGACCAGCACCAGCGACCTCGGCGCGCTGGATGCCGAGGCCATCCAGGCCGTGGCCGAGGAGGCCTGGCCCACGCCCAACGGCGAAGATGAAATGCATGAGGCGTTGATGAGCCTGGCCGCGATCAGCGACGCCGAAGTACTGGCCAATCCCTTGTGGCCCGCCTGGCTTCAGGCGCTCTCGGTGCAAGGCCGGGCCACGCGTTTGCAGGTCGATGCGGGGCACGCGCTGTGGACCGCCCTGGAGCGCCTGACCTGCCTGCAGGCACTTTATCCACAGGCCACGCTGGACCCGCCCTTGCAACCGCCGATGGGCTTCGATCAATCCTGGGAGGCCGACGAGGCTGCCGTCGAAGTGGTTCGCGCCCGCCTCAGTGGTTTTGCCCCGTTGACCCTGCCGGAGATCGCCGGCCCTCTGGCACTGTCCAGCAGCACGTTGACCCAGGCCTTGGCGAGGCTGGAAAGCGAAGGCTATGTACTGCGCGGTCAATTCAGTCCGGGGACCACTCAGGAACAGTGGTGCGAGCGTCACCTGCTGGCGCGTATCCACCGCTACACGGTCAAGCGCTTGCGCCGGGAAATCGAGCCGGTGGCGGTGCAGGATTTCATGCGTTTCCTGTTCGACTGGCAGCACCTCTCCGGCGCCTGCCAGGGCCAGGGCAGTGCGGCCCTGGCGATGATTGTCAGCCAGTTCGAAGGCTATCCGGTCGCCGCCGGGGCTTGGGACAGCGACGTGCTGGCCGCGCGCCTCAAGGATTATTCGCCGACCTGGCTGGATGAGTTGTGCCGCTCGGGCAAGCTGGTGTGGGCCCGCCTCAGTGCCCACGGCAAAAGCGCCAGCGCGGCGCTGCGCAGCACGCCGGTGGTGTTGCTACCCCGTGGCCAGGTCGCGCTGTGGAGCAGCCTGGCCGAGCAGACGGCGGTGGAAGAGCTGTCTCCACGCACGCAAAAGGTCCATGCCGCGCTGACCCAACAGGGCGCACTGTTTTTCGATGAATTGCTGCACGAGGCCCACCTGCTGCCCAGCGAACTGGAAGCCGCCTTGCAGGAGCTGGTGGGCGCCGGCTGGGTGAATGCCGACAGCTTTGCCGGCCTGCGGGCGCTGATCACTCCGGCCAGCAAGCGCCAGGCCCGCAGCCCTCGACGCGGGCGCGGGGCCTTTGTCGGCGGGATGGACGATGCCGGACGCTGGGCCTTGCTGCGACGTGCTGCCGTGACCGTGCCGACGGGCGGCCAAGTGCCGGCCGAGACCCTGGAACATATCGCCATGACCTTGTTGCGGCGTTACGGCGTGGTGTTCTGGCGGCTGCTGGAGCGTGAAGCGGACTGGCTGCCGAGCTGGCGGGAATTGCTGAGGACGTTTCATCGGCTGGAAGCCCGCGGCGAGATTCGCGGCGGGCGTTTTGTCAGTGGTTTGGCGGGTGAGCAGTTTGCCTTGCCGGAGGCGATTCCGTTATTGCGCGAAGTGCGTCGACGCCCGCCGGACGGCAGCCTGATCGCGGTGTGCGGCGTCGATCCGTTGAACCTGGCGGGGACCTTGTTGCCCGGCGACAAGGTACCGGCGCTGGCGGGGAATCGCCTGGTGTATCGCGATGGCGTTCCGGCGGCGGCGGAGATCGCCGGCAAGTCGGTGTACTGGTTGGAGCTGGACCCAGTGGCTACCGCCGAACTGCGAAAAAAACTGACCCAATACCGCCTCTGAAACCACCGCAACCTCTGTAGGAGCCAGCTTGCTGGCGATGAGGCCTTTGAATCTGGCGGTG
>JACXTT010007118.1_pt1 | contig 15847 bp, 6 predicted proteins | sample 9270951 | NCBI WGS metagenome assembly JACXTT01 (sample SAMN15532306, study PRJNA645909) | rock metagenome | isolation source: weathered quartz diorite | place: Puerto Rico | collected 2017-06-21 | reverse complement strand
TTCGGGTACATTAACACCGTTGGAAGCATCGATGAGGTCGTTACAACAAACGAGGGCGCGATTCACATTCTGCACAATGAAACTGTTACGTCTAATCATTGGCTGACGCTCAAATTGGTCGGCCACAAGAGCAATCGCGACGCCATTGGCGCTGAGGTGAGAATGAAAACTTCTGCGGGTTTGCAAATCGAAACGGCAACCACTGGTGGAAGTTATCTCTCCTCGAGCGATAAGCGCGTTCACTTTGGTTTGGGCCCGGATAGGAAAGTGGCAAGCATCGAAATTCGTTGGCCGAGTGGAATTGTACAGACGCTCAACGATATTTCGGCGGACCAGATTCTTCAGGTTGATGAACCGGCGGCGAGTCAAAACGGAAAGGACTCGCCAAAGTGACCTGGTCCACAAAACCGGGTTGTCTCATTGTGACTGTTGGGGCCCTGTGGTGTGCGGCTACTCTCGCTCAAAACACCGAGACAAACAAACCGCAGCAGCCCCAGCCGACTGTTTCTTCGGGAGTTTCTACAGGAGTTGCACATGCTCCTGTAAAGGATTCCAAGGCTCGCCCGATCACGGCAGGAGGATTTGTTGATGGCGCTCAAGTTGTATTCATTGATATCGCGAGAGAGGCAGGGCTCACGAAATTTCACCACCGTTCCGGGAGTCCCGAGAAAAAAGCGATTATTGAAGCCCCCGGCTCAGGTGTCGCGCTGCTGGACTATGACAATGATGGCTGGCTTGACATTTATGTTTTGAACGGTTCGACCGTGCCAGCGCTTTTGGGCAAAGAACCTGCCCCACGCGCCATGCTTTTTCACAACAACCATGATGGAACCTTCACCGACGTAACAGACAAGGCGGGCGTGGCGAACGAGCGCTGGGGTTTTGGCGTGGCCGTGGGCGATTATGATAATGACGGCTGGCCGGACATTTACGTAGCCAACTACGGCAGGAATCGGCTCTACCACAACAATCACGACGGGACGTTCACAGATGTCGCTGAAAAAGCGGGCGTCGCGTTGGGCGGATGGTCAGCAGGTCCGACTTGGGGCGATTACGATCACGACGGACTGCTTGATTTGTTCGTTCCGGGATATGTCAAATATGACCCAGCGCATCCGCCTGGCTCGAACCTTCCCGCGAGCGCGTGCCAATTCCGAGGCATCCAAGTCATGTGCGGCCCACGAGGATTGCCCGGCGAACGGGATCATCTCTTTCACAACAACGGCGACGGGACGTTTACCGACGTCAGTGAAAAGGCAGGCGTTTCCGATTCGCAGGGATTTTACGGGCTTGCTTCGGTTTTTGTGGATGTGGATGACGATGGCTGGGTTGATCTTCTCGTGGCGAACGATTCCACGCCGAATTATCTTTACAGGAACCGCCACAATGGGACCTTTGAAGACGTTAGCTATTTATCGGGCTTTGCCTTGAGTGAAGACGGCCGCGAGCAAGCTTCTATGGGAATCGCTGTTGGCGATTTCAATCGCGACGGCAAAGTAGATTTTTACGTCACGGCGTTTTCCGACGATTACAACGCGCTTTACATAAATGATGGTGACGGGAATTTCACCGACAAGACTTATCTCGCCGGTCTAGGTGATCCCACAATCCCGTTTTTAGGTTGGGGTACGGTCGCACTAGATTTTGACAATGATGGCTTCACGGATCTGTTTGTTGCAAATGGCCACGTTTATCCTGCTGTGGATCAACAAGACTGGGGCACAACCTGGCTGCAGAGGTCACAGCTATTTCGAAATCTTGATGGAAAGAAATTTGCGGAAGTTCCACCTGCCACTGGCAGCGGGCTTGCGGAGTTATTGGCCGGACGAGGTGCTGCCGTAGGCGATCTTTTCAACGACGGCCATCAGGACGTTGTCATCAACAACGTCGACTCCACACCCGCGCTAATGCGAAATGTAGTGAAGAACGACAATCACTGGATTGGCTTTCGCTTGATTGGTGGGGCCAAAAGTCCGCGCGACGCGATTGGCGCAAAAGTGTTTGTGACGGCCGGTGGTGCTCGCCAGCGCGCAGACGTTCTTTCCGGCGGCAGCTACGGTTCCAGCTCAGATCAACGAGTGCATTTTGGTACAGGCAAGAACGACAAAATCGAGAATGTCGAAATTCACTGGCCAAGCGGGCTGAAGCAAGAAGTCGCTGTGCCCTCGGTCGACCGAATTTTTACTGTGGCGGAAGGAAAGGGAATTGTCCCCTGACTTTGTTGCCGCGGATTATCTAAACTAAGTTGAGTCATGCGATTTCGAACTGCCCTCATGCCGATCGTGTTAGCCGCTGCGCCTTCGCAGTTCCTGAGTTACGGATCTGTTCTGGCGCAAAGCACGAACTTGCAAACACCCCCGCCAAACCAAGAACTTGCAAGAGCGAGGGAATTACTCGAAAAATCAGACGTTGCTGCAGCTGAGGCTGCGGCGCGCCAATACATTTCCGTCCATGCCAATTCCCCGGAGGGCTATTTTCTGCTTGGCCTAATTTTTTTCCGGGAAGTGCAATCGCAAGCGCGGTCGAGTGGAGAATATCTGGCCCCTGGCGATGTTCCTTCAACTGCTCTCAATTCTACTGATCGCGATGCAAAAATCCGAGACTCACTAGCCGCCTTTACGGAGGGCGCAAAGTTTGGCCGGCCATCGGCGTTTGATTTAAAGATTGTGTCACTTGATTACGTTTTGCTGGGGGATTACACAAGCGCAGACAAGTGGCTGACGCTCGCTCTCGAATGGGATCCAAGCGATGCGGAAAGTTGGTACTACCTTGGACGCGCGAAATACAACGAGAATCGATTTGAAGAGGCCATCCAGGCGTTTCAAAAATGCCTCGAATTGCGTCCCAAATATGTTCTCGCGGGAGACGGGCTTGGACTTTCCTATGCGGGCCTCAATCGCACGGCGGAAGCGATTTCAGCTTTTCAGGACGCCATCTCTTGGCAAGAGAGTGCGGACAGAAAAACTCCCGAACCCTTGATTGATCTAGGCGACCTGCTAAATCAGCAGGCGCGGTTCGGCGAAGCGCTTACCATTCTGCAGAAAGCAGTGACGATTGCCCCGCGAAACATTCGAGCTCATGAAACGCTAGGCAAGACGTTTCTGAACTTGAATCGACTTCCGGAAGCACAACATGAACTGGAGGCAGCAATCAGCGTCGATCCCAATCGAGCGCCTTTGCACTATCTGTTGGGTCAGATTTACCGAAAGCAGGGCCAACTCGAGAAAGCGAAGACCGAAATGGATCGATTTCAGGTGTTAAAAGCGAAGGAGCCTCCGCCAAAATCAGGGATGCAGTAGCCGGTCCCACATCCCGCAAGAATTAGAGTCTTTTATTGAATGCCCAACCGGGTTTGCAGCTGCTCGAGCGTAATCTGTTTTGTCTCAGGATAGAGGTAAAGAACCACAATAAATTGCAGAACCATCATCGCAGCGAAGAAGAGAAAGGGAAAACCGCCAGAGGAGTTTGCCCACAGGGGAAAAGCTCCCGAGATGAGTGCATTCATGATCCAGTGCGTGGAGCTCCCAAGGCTCTGTCCTTTTGCGCGAACGCGCGTTGGAAAAACTTCGCTTAGGTAAACCCAGATGACCGCGCCTTGGGAGATAGCAAAGAATCCGATATAAAACAGCAAGAGCCACAAAAGATAGTTTTGATGACGGTTGACGAAGAAGATTGAAGAAACGCCGCCAAGGCAGACTGCAGTTCCAACCGAACCAATCAACAGGAGAGTTTTGCGGCCCAACCTGTCAATGAGACTCATCGCGAAAAGAGTGGCTGCAAGGTTCATACAGCCGACAGCAACCGCCTGAAGCTCACCAGAAACTTTGCTGAAGCCCGCTGCCGCGAAAATGTCATTTAGATAGTACAGAATGGCATTGATGCCTGAGAGTTGATTGAACATGCCGATGGTGATCGCGAGAAAAATCGGATAGCGGTACTTGTGGGAAAAGACAGGTTCGGAAGCCTGCAATTTTTCCAGATCGATCGATTCCACAATTTCCTGCAGCTCCCTGTCGGGATAGCGGGATCCGGTCATTTCCAAAACGCGGCGCGCCTCGTCCAAGCGACCCTTCGTGGCCAGCCAGCGCGGGCTTCGGGGAATTCCAAACAACAGGAACAGAAAGAGAAGGGCCGGCGCACTGGCGATACCGAGCTGCCAACGCCACTCGTCATTGCCGAGGCCCATTCGTGCAACACAATAATTTGAGAAGTAGGCAAGCAAGATTCCCACAACGATGTTGATTTGAAAGAGGCCTACCAATCTGCCGCGCCTGGGCGCCGGTGAAACCTCCGCGATGTATACAGGACCCAGGACGGAAGAACCACCAATCGCCAAGCCACCGATAAAGCGAGAAACGAGCAACGCGTACCAACTCCACGCGAACGCGCAACCAAGTGAAGAGACTAGATAGAGCACGGCCATTAGCCGTAGGGTTTCTCTGCCGCCCAGATGCTGACCGACTACGCCTGCGCAACTTGCACCAACAACAGTGCCCCACAGGGCCATCGAGACGGTGAGGCCGAGGGTTGCCGGCGAAAGCGAAAACTGAAGCGTTAGCGAATGAGTCGTGCCGGCAATGACGGCAGTATCAAAGCCGAACAGAAGACCACCGAGCGCTCCAACGATCGCGCATCTCCAAAGGTAAGTGTTCAGAGCTCTACGCCTTTCCCTTGCTAGTCCGTGCTTACTGCCTGTTTTCCGACCGTGCTAAACGAACCCTCACAGTTCGAATCTCATAGGGCTTTGTTGGAACGATGACGTCTTCACCCTTCGCGCTCAGAGAACCGTTGGGCTTCTCCATCAGGTTTGTCTCGGAGGCGGACTCAACGGGAACTGAAAATTGCAGATGCACGTCTCCGGGTTTTCCGGCCCATTCGTAGAAACGAACAATGTAGTCCTCGCCATCCTCGGCTTTTTTCAGCGCAGTGATGACAACATTCTCCTGTCCGACACTCAGGAATGAATGTGTCTCAGGAAGTGAACCGATGTGCTTTTCTGTCTGCTGGGTCAGCAGAGGGTAGTTGAGGTTGTATCCTGCCCGCACGGTTAGTGCTTCGCGCCAAGTTCCAGCATGGGGATAGATTGAATATGTAAATTCGTGGTGTCCTTCATCTGCGTGAGGATCGGGCCACTCTGGGGAACGCAATAAGGAAAGCCGCAGCACATTTCCTTTCGCGTCGTAGCCGTACTTGCAGTCGTTCAATAGGCTGAGGCCATGCTTTGCGTCAGAGAGATCGGCCCACTGGAGCGCAGGCACTTCAAACTTGGCCTGTTCCGCGGGTGTGTTGCGCGTGGTGGGGCGTTCAATGGAGCCATATGGAATTTCGAATGTGGCTTTGTCATTGTGCGCGCTGAGAGGGAAGCCGACCTTGAGCAAAATGTGTTTTTCATTCCATTCGACAGTGGTCTTCACATCCACTCGTGGAGAACCCGCGGTAACGATGATGTCGCGAACGAACGTTGACTTCTGGAATTGTTGCTTCACGCGGAGGATGGCGCGAAGCGGGCCGGATTCAACCAGCTTCACTTCATCAGCCTTAACAATGTCCCAATGAACCTTTTCGAAATCGGCGTCCACGTTCCATGCGTCCCAGGCTTTCGGCTTGTCTTGGAAAGCTTGCAGCAAGTTTCCGCAGATCATTGATTTCGGTCCGCCTGAATCGGTCTCCGGCTGTGCAAGTGACTCGGTCATTGTTCTCTTATCGAAAAGGCTGGTCATGCAGCCTGTTGCCGGATCAACTTTCAGGCGCAAAAACTCATTTTCCAACGAACTGGCAGAGCTCTTGACTCGTGCGGTGGTGGAAACGGATTGTGTGGCTCCACGGACAAAATAAGTCTTGTATCCGAGAGAGGGGACGCTTGCCAAAACCAGAACACGAGCACGATTTGTTTCCTTCTCCAGAGAAATGAGCTGTGAAGGAATCGGCTTTCCCGTTTCGTCCACGACTTCGACTGACTTTGCGGCTGCGGGGAGCTGTGCCTCAAGTTCAGTAGCCTCGGATCGCGACCATGAAAGTGGGTTGAAAATGACGACAGGTATGCCGGGCCCCGTCGTACGGATATGGGCCGTCAGCTCGTTCAACGAACCGCGAAGAATTCCGTTTCCAGTTCTACCCACATCTTCGAGATTTCTTTTGGCATCGAGATAGTTCACGGCGATGCCCGATCCAGGAAAGATGTCGTGAAAATCATCGAAGAGGAGCTTCTTCCAGGATTGATCGAGGTCTTCGGAGGGATACGGATGCCCGTAGAGCGAAGCCAGAGAAGAGAATTTCTCCGCGTTCAGCAACAACTCTTCGGTTGATCGAATGCGGCGCTTTGTCTCTGCTTGAGTGGTCAGCACGCCACGGTGGTATTCGAAATAGAGTTCATCTTTCCAGACTGGGACTTTAAGACTGGATAGCTTTGGTTCCAATTCCTTGAAAAAACTGGTGGCCGTGCTGAATTGAAGTTTTGGGTAGACCACTTCCGGCTTCATCAAACGGGCGGCATTATCGAGCATCGTACGCGTTGGGCCTCCACCGTGATCGCCGACGCCGTAAAGATGCAGCATCGTCGGATGATTTGCGGTGTCGTCACCGTAGATGGATTTCGACCAAAATGCGAGATCGCGCGCCATGTATTGCGCATCCGTGTCGGCAGCATAGTTATGGGGGAAATAGGTCAGAATACGGCTGCCATCCGGGGATTCCCACCAAAATAGACGATACGGAAATTTTGTGAACTCATCCGCCCAAAGAAGCTTTTGCGTCAGGAAATAGTCGATGCCGGATCTCTTGTAAATTTGCGGGAGCTGCCAGTTGTAGCCAAAAGAATCAGGGTTCCAGCCAATGTTTACCTCGACTCCGAATTTCTTGTGGAAGTAGGTCTTCCCGGTGAGCAACTGTCTGACGAGCGATTCTCCGCCGGGCATGTTGAGATCGGGCTCGACCCACATACCGCCGACGACCTCCCAGCGACCTTCTCTGACGCGCTGCTCGATCTCGTGAAAGATGTCCGGATATTTTTCTTCCATCCAGGAATACGCCTGAGCGGCGGACACGCTGAATTTGAAATCCGGGTATTCCCGCATCAGGTCCAGCGCGCTGCGGAAAGTATTGCGCACGACTTCCACCGTTTCGGTCCAGGGCCAGAGCCAAGCCATGTCAATGTGCGAATTGCCGTCCGCGCGAATCACAAACTGCTGCAACCACGGCCTCAATTCTTCAAGCTTGGACTGGGCACGGCGAAGACTCTGGTCGAAGCCAGCCTGATCTCCTCTTTCGAGCGGAGCAAAATCTAGGGCTGCTACAGCACTATCGAGCGTGGTCTCGCGCCCGGCGCGTCCGTCCGCGTACGCCTCAATAAGGACACGAGCGGCAAGAATTTCCGTGCGCACCAAGTCGGGATCGGGGCGGTTTGTAGCGGGCAGAATCCGCAGCTTGCTCTCCGCAAGGCGCGTGTTTACCGCGTTGGTGTCCACTCGTACTGCCAGCAAGAACTTCTCCCCTGGAACAGCGGATTCCGTCAGCGGAATTGGCTGTTGCAAGTCCTCATCGGTGCGCGCGACTTGAGAGCGATTGGAGAACACGGTGATGATGATGGCGTCTTGGCTTTCGAAACGCAGGTCCAGGTCCACGCGAGAACCGCGCACGTCGTAGCCATTGATGGATTGAGGAATTTCAATCCAACGCCGAAGGACGCGCGGTCCGTTTTTCCAGGAATCGCCTTCCTTCATCATCTCCCAATCGGAATCGCTGAGTGATGGATCTTCAGGGTGGGCCACATCGGAGTGATATCGCCACTCAGCTTCGGGGTGAATCGTAAGTCCTTGCAGGCGGGTTAGTGCCGTCTTGTAAGTTTCGGGCAGGGCCGATTTTTCCTGCGCCAAAGTCGGCGCAGCGAGTAAAGCCAGGAGCACGAAGCAGCTGGGAAAGGTTCGTTTCATGTAGTTTCGCCTGAGAAATTTGTTTTGCTGCGGCGTCCATTTTCCGGCCAGTCTAATGGGTGTCAATGCATTACGGTGTCATCTTTGTATTCCCGGCTAACTGATTCATTACACGTAACCTGCGGAGCTTTCTTCCCATGAGACCGAGACGTGACTGGCCGTTATGACGAGGATTCAATCCCTAGGGAATTGACAGTTCAATCTTGCCGGGTTAAGACTTTTCAACCTCAACCTGTCATGCGATCACAACTCAACAGAATAGCAGCAGCCTGTGCGGCCGGGCTGATTTTGCCGGGGCTGGTCTCTGTCAACTGTGCTCAAAATGCTCCGCAGGGCTCTACAAGCCAATCCGGCGTGCGCACGGGAGGCGTGTACGCACCAGTTCGCGACTCGAAGAATCGTCCGATCACTGCGGGCGGATTCGCGGATGGCGCACCGATTGTTTTTGAGGACATCACGAAATCAGCCGGGCTCGACCGGTTTCATCATGTTTCCGGCACGCCTGCGAAAGCCACGATTCTGGAAGCGCCGGGCTCCGGTGTTGCCTTAATTGATTACGACAATGACGGCTGGCTCGATATCTATCTCCTGAACGGCTCGACTTTTGATGCGCTGCGTGGCAAGGAAAAGCCGCCGCGCGCCATGCTGCTGCACAACAATCACGATGGGACGTTTACAGACGTCACGGACAAAGCTGGCGTAGCAAACGAGCGATGGGGCTTCGGCGTTGCAGTCGCCGACTTCGACAACGATGGTTGGCCGGACATTTACGTTTCGAACTTTGGGAAAAGCCGACTTTATCGCAACAATCACGACGGAACATTCACTGACGTCGCCGAAAAGGCTGGGGTTGCGCTTGGCGGCTGGTCCACTGGTGCGACTTGGGGGGACTATGATCGGGATGGCCGCCTCGATTTGTTTGTCCCCGGGTATGTTCAAATCGACCCGAACAATCCTCCACTTGCTGGCCGTCGTCCCATTCCAGAGGGCGCGTGCAAGTTTCGCGGAGTGGATGTCTTTTGTGGTCCGATTGGGCTTGTAGGCGAACACGACCACCTGTTTCACAACAATGGTGACGGAACATTTACAGACGTCAGCTTGAAAGCGGGCGTTTCCGATCCGAACGGGGCGTATGGCTTCGCGTCCCTATTTGTGGACGTGGACGACGACGGCTGGCCCGATTTGCTAGTCGCCAACGATTCCGTGCCTAATTTTCTATATCGCAATCGGCATGACGGAACGTTTGAGGACCAAAGCTATCTCTCCGGCTTCGCTGTTGATGGAGAGGGCCGCGCCCATGCGAGCATGGGCATCGCGGCGGGAGACTACAACAGGGACGGCAAACTGGATTTCTACATTTCTGCTTTCTCCGACGACTACAACATTCTGTTTCGAAATGATGGCGGGGTTGGATTTACGGATGTCACCGCCAAGGCAGCGGTTCTGCGCCCCACGATTCCTTTTTTGGGCTGGGGTGTTGGGTTCTTGGATTTTGACAATGACGGTCTGCTCGACCTTTTTGTGGCGAACGGCCATGTCTATCCAGTGGCCGACTCTTTGGACTGGGGCACGACCTGGGCGCAACGCCCACAGCTCTTTCGAAACATAGACGGCACGAAATTTGAAGAAGTGCCGCCCGCAACCGGAAGCGGCTTGGCTGCTGTCGTCTCCGCACGCGGCGCTGCGTTCGGCGACATTTTTAACGACGGGAAAATTGATGTCATCTTGAATGACATCGATTCGGTTCCAACACTTTTGCGGAATGTTGTGAAGAACTCAAATCATTGGATTGAACTCAAATTGGTGGGCGGGCCAAAGAGTCCGCGCGATGCTGTTGGAGCCAAGGTTTTTTTGACTGCGGGAAGTGTTCGTCAACGCGCTGATGTTTTGAGTGGGGGAAGCTACGGCTCAAGCTCCGATCCGCGTGTACATTTTGGGCTTGGATCCGCAAACAAAATCGAGAAGCTGGAGATAGATTGGCCGGACGGATCGCGCCAAATGGTTGATCCGCCAAGAGTTGATGCAATCTATCGAATCACAGAGGATGAGGCAGCGAAGCCCTACTGAAAACGCAGGTCAAGACTAACCGCGTTAGCGCACTTTGGTAAGGACAGCCACATCGCTAAAGCTCCGACCTGGATTCCGACCGTTTCATGGATGTGACAGCAGCCGATTGGTGCTTGAGTGCCGGGAGCATTCTGTTTTATCCACTTAAATTTCAGGAGCTTAGCCGGGAATGGACAGATGACACCTGGGTGTATTGACGGGCTCCGCGTTCTGCACAAAATTGGGCGCCACTGGGGTGCTTCAGCTTCTTTCTGAATCGTTAAAGTCGAGCAGGGGGCGTGCAATGAATCTTCGTACCATCGTTGGATTCCGCAAGTTGGGATTGCCTACCGTAGCAATTCTCGGATTCTGTTTGGTGTTCCTAGCAGGCTTGATCATTGATGTGCCCGCCGCTCAAGGACAAGCCTTGAGCGGAATTCAGGGAACGGTCACCGACGAGTCAGGTGCGGTGGTTCCGGACGCGAAAGTAAGTGTCCGGAACAACGCAACTGGCGTCGTCACCAACACGGTGACAAGTTCCGCGGGCACTTACACCATTACTGATTTGATTCCCGGGACATACACCGTAAAAGTTGAGAAGCAGGGATTTCGCACCTCGCAGAGCAACGATGTGATCGTAGAAGCTGGTGGGAAACAAGCGACTGCGGACGCCGTGCTCAAGGCTGGTAGCGAAACAGAAGTGATTGAAGTCGTTGCAAGCCCGATTGCACTCGAAACAAGTCAGCCAGACGTCGGCACGGTCGTCGAAACAAAAATGGTAGAGGAGCTTCCTATTATTTTCGGTGGACGAGGCAGGCAAATTGATAATTTCCTTTTTCTGACGCCCGGTGTGCAAGGCGGGAACTTCGAACACCGCATCAACGGCGGTGTGAGCTTTCAAAACGAAGTTGTGTTTAACGGAGTCGACGCAAACCAATCCGAGACGCAAGGGTTTCAATCAAATATCAATCCGCCCTACGAGATGATCAGCGAGTTTCGCGTGCTGACCAGCAATTTCTCTGCACAGTACGGTCTTGCGCAAGGCGTCGCGTACTACCAGTTTGCGTCTGGGAGTAACCAACTTCACGCCGACGCTTTTGAAATCATGAGGAATGATTACTTCGATGCCCGCCCTACCGACGTTGCAGCCGCGGGAAACCCTGTGCCGACGGACAAAGAGCACAACTACGGCTTTTCTGTTGGGGGGCCGGTTTGGATTCCAAAGGTTTACAACGGAAAAAACAAGACGTTCTTTCACGTGAGCGCCGAATGGTATCGGCAGGACCAAGGAGCCTCCGGTACAGGCACTGTTCCGACAGCTGCGATGAAGCAAGGGGATTTTAGTGCATTGACGGATACATCCGGCAATCCGATTAAGATCTTCGTGCCGGCCCAGATCGGCGCGGCGTGCCAAGCAGCTCTGGGGGCGGTGGGACCCGGCATGCAATTTCCAAGTAACAAGATTCCGCAAGGTTGCTTTAGCGCAGCTTCTGCAAGTTTAATCTCTTTGATTCCAGATCCTGATGTTAACAACCCGATTACTCCGTTCCAGAGCAATTTTGAGTCGCAAGCAGGCGTTCTACCTACACGCCAAACGTCCTGGGGTTTTTCGATCGATCATAATCTCACCAATACGCAGAAGCTGCACGTGAGCTATTGGAGAGACAGCTTTAATACTCCGGCGGCTGTCAGCGTGTATGGTAACGAGCTTTCTTCCATTCAGGCGGAACCAAGACTCGGTACGGGGTTTTTCCCAACCTATTCGAAAACATTTAGTCCCAATCTGGTTCTCAGTGTTGGCTTTGGCTGGATGGGCGAAATAAACAACGAGTTTCCCACGCACACGGGCATAAATTTTCCTGCAAATCCGAATGCGGGCGTCTTGCCAACAATTCGCTTTGGCGGGCCAGCTCCTTTCGCGGTTAATAGCTTCGGTCCCCAAAACAACGGAGAGACATTTTCCGTAAATCGCAAGCTCGGGATCAGTTTTGATAATAACGTGCTCTGGGTTCATGGACGGCATACTTTTAACTTTGGATTGGAAATTCGCCGTTCCTATCAGAACGATCACGAGTGCCAGAACTGTGGAGGTAGCTTTTTCTTCAGCAGCCGCTCAACGAGCGATAATTCCAACTTCGGTACGTCAGGAAATGCCTTCGCTAGTTTCCTTCTCGGTGAACCCAATTCTGCTTTCCGGGAGTTTTCCCTCGATACGAAGCTTCGCAACCTCTACTTTGCCCCGTACATTCAGGACAACATTAAGATTACCCCACGCCTCACCGTTGATGTGGGCTTGCGCTGGGACATCCTCAGGCCATTTACGACAAAAGCCGTCAATGGGCAGCCCGCCAATCAAGTCGTATTCTTCAATCCGACGGCTCCCAACCCGGGTGCCATTAGCAATATTACTGGCCAGCCGTTGCTTGGCGCCGCCGCCGTGCTCGGAACCTGCCCCACTTGCGCTGGGTTTAGCCAAGCGGATACGCATTGGCACGAATTCAGCCCGCGCATCGGGTTCGCCTACAAGCTCACTAATAAGACGGTTTTGCTCGGCGGATACTCAATCAACCGTCTCGATACCGGCGCGTATGAATATGGCAACAACAAAGTCGCAGTGAATTACGGCAACTTGCTGGCTGGACTCAAACAAGTCAATGGAAACCTTACAAACGTCCCGGGATACTGCAACGTCTCTCCGGATTGTACTTGGGATGCGCAGCCACTTGACGTACCGCCAGCTACAGCGCTTACTCCTGAACTCTTCAACGGGACAGGCGTATTGCGCCAATTCAAAAAAGACCCTGGCCCCATCGGATACGTTCAGCAGTGGAGCGCAGGTATCCAGCGTGAACTCCCTTGGAATGTGTTCCTTTCCGCGTCTTACGTAGGGAATAGGGCGCTCCACCTCCCCGCACTGACTCCTATCAACCAGCTTGATCCGACATTTCTAACGCAGTTTTGCTCGGACCGTAGCGGCGACGGAACCAGTCCAGGATGCCCCTTGGAGGCGCAGTGGAATTCCGCAGCGGGCCAGACGGCCTTGCAGGGCGCTGGGTTTTCCAAGGATCCGAGCGGCTTCTTTAGCCCCTACGCCAACTTCGGAAATGACTATCCAACAGGCACCGTCTTCCAAGCTTTGTTGCCTTTTCCACAGTACAACCCGAGTGGCTCGTGCGGAGGGATTTGCAACAACTTTGACGTAGACGGCACATCTCTCTACAACGCTCTGCAAGTAACCACGCAGAAGAGATTCTCAAACGGCATCAGTTTCCTGGTTGCATACACCTTGTCCAGGCAGATGTCCAATACGGACAGCGGTTTCTCTACATTTAACTTTGGAGCGTTGAACAAATTCAATCCAAAGTCCGAGTGGACTGTGGGCTCGGCCGACCAAACACACCTGCTCAATATTAGCTATGTTTACGAACTTCCCATCGGCCCGGGAAAGAAATTCCTGAACAAGGGCGGAACGCTTGCTAAGAACTTGATAGGCGGCTGGCAGTGGAGCGGAGTATTTAGCGCTTCAAGCGGGTCACCTCTTTCTATCCTTGCCAACAACAACGATCCTCTCGGCAACGGCTTCAACCGAGCCGATTTTGTCGCCGGCCAAGCGTTCAACGCAAATTACAGCAACTACTACAAGGGGCTCCCCGTATTCAACCCGGCGGCATTCTCCGATCCCGGCTTCTTCCCGGGGAACACGCCTCGAAATCTCAGCGGACTTCGCTCCGCGTCGTACAATAACTTGGACAGCGGCTTTGCAAAGAAGTTCTTCTTCGGCGAGCGCGTGACCGCAGAACTTAGAATGGATTTCTTCAATCTGTTTAACCGTCCCCAGCCATGTAATCCAGAAACAAACGTCGATAACACGAACTTTGGGATCATCAATGGCGGCTCGCCATGTCAAGGCAACAGTCCAAGGCGTGGCCAAGCCTATTTCAAAGTCAGTTTCTGAGCCTGCGCGGCTGAGCACCGTGCAAGCACCCCCTGGAACCGGGGCTGAATAAGCCCCGGTTCTTGCCTTTTCGAACATAGTCAAGTTTTCCCGCATCGTAGAAGCGGCGCAAACTTGGTGCTAAAGTTCAGCGGAAAACATGCAGGCGGAATCCGTGAACCGGCGCGATTTCATCTTCGAAGCGCTGATGGGCGCAGGCGTTTTGGCGAAGTCACCATCGTTTTTCGATTTGACCCTGGGTGCAGGCGGCTGTTGCGTTCAAGATCATATCCTCCCATCGCAACTGCATTTTCCCGACCTTGCGCAATATGAGGAAGCGCAGCACCCGCTTCTCGCCGGGCGCTTTGAAGAAGGCCTTAAGACCTTAGTCCCCGCAGTCAAAGAGCGGCCCGGCATCGTTCCATACACCATCGCAACAATCTATTTGCGGTTGGAACGCTACCTGGAAGGCATCCCCTACGCGCTTCAGGCTTGCCGCGATACGCAGAGCGATATTCGCTACCGCTGGATGTTGAGGACGCTTACTCTTCATGCCTCGCAACCGGAGAGCAAAATTCCAGAAGAGTTCCGATTGAAGGTGCCCACCGGGGATCGTGCGACTTTTCAATTGCGGGATGTCACGAAGGTTTGCGGAGCGGAGCGCATGGCACTGGGTCGGGGCGCTTCCTGGGGTGATTTCGACAACGATGGCAGGGAAGATATTCTTGTCGGAGCTGAACGCGCGCCTTTCTGTTTGTTTCGCAACCGAGGCGATGGAACGTTTGAAGATGTAGCTGATCGCGTTGGGTTGCGCGACCCAGTCGGCCTCGGCTGCTACGCATCTCAGTTCATTGACTATGACAATGACGGCTATCAAGACATCTTTCTGACCAGCAACGGCTGGGGCGGGGGAGGAAGGCTGTTCCTTTTTCACAACGAAGGCGGCACACGATTTACGGACGTCACTTCAAGCGCTGGTCTGGGCGCTCCGGTCAATGCATTCGGCGCTTCGTGGGCAGACTACGACACCGACGGGCGCGTCGATCTTGCCGTAGCGGCGGGAATTGTCGAACCCGAAGGCGGTGACCGCATCCGCCTCTACCATAACGAAGGAAACGGAAAATTTCGTGAAGTCGGCGAGCAGGCCGGTTTGACGCAGCGAGCTCGCTGGATTTCTCTTTGCTGGGGAGATTACGACGGCGATGGACGCCAGGATTTGCTGGCAGCGAGCTTCGACCAGGGGCCATTTCTGTTTCGCAATCTTGGCGACGGGCGATTCGAAGACGTCAGCATCAAGGCGGGCATTCGCACGCAGACTCAAGCCTACACGCCGGAATTCTTCGACTTCGACAACGATGGCAATTTGGATCTCTTTGTTTCTACTTACCCATCCACGGCCCAAAAAGTTGAGGACATGATCGACGCACATCTCAGCGGCGTCGCGCCGAGTCCGCAGCGGCAACTGCAACTGCTCTTTCGCAACAACGGTGACGGGACGTTTCGCAATATTTCGGACGAGGCTGGCATCACGGGCTGGTATGGAGGCATGTCGTCGCAAGTCGGCGATTTGGACAACGACGGGTTTGACGAGATCACGATAGGAACGGGGAATCCTGCTCTCGACTGGACCGAACCGAAGCCCCTATTCCACAACAATGGAAGGGGCCAATTCACCGACATAGCGCAATCAGCGGGCCTCATTCACTTTGGAATGCTCCACGGAACGGCGTTGGCCGATTATGACAACAGCGGGAATCTCAGTTTGTTCGGATCGTTCGGCGGTTTCTATTGGGGAACACGTGAATCGACCAAGCTCTACCGGAATTTGGGCTCAGGCAATTCGTCTCTCGAGATTCGCTTGATTGGTACGCGTTCGAACCGCGATGCGATTGGAGCAAAAATTTCTGCGGTCGACGGAAAACGACAAAGTTACAAAGGG
>JACXTT010007117.1_pt1 | contig 15848 bp, 9 predicted proteins | sample 9270951 | NCBI WGS metagenome assembly JACXTT01 (sample SAMN15532306, study PRJNA645909) | rock metagenome | isolation source: weathered quartz diorite | place: Puerto Rico | collected 2017-06-21 | reverse complement strand
CAAGCCGGCTATACGACTTGTTTGTAACGGTGGAGGCGGTGACCCCGGGCGAATTCAAATCGCGCGGCGCCGGGCTTGAAATTCGGTACGGACTTCACGCGACCTGCTTTGGCACTTGCTGGCTGGCCGTCACCGAGCGGGCCATCTGCTGGCTGGGGTTCGTCGAGCGCGAGTCCGGGGACGAAGCGGTCGAAGAGTTGAACCGGCACTGGGGCGGGGCCCAGGTCGTCGAAGCGCCTTCGACAACGGCAAGGTTCATCGAACGGATTTTCTCCGGACGCCAACCCAACGCCGCGACCCCGTTGAATCTGCTTCTGGCGGGAACCAATTTTCAGCTCAAGGTCTGGGAGGCTCTGTTGAGAATTCCAACCGGCGCTGTGATTTCCTATCAGACGCTTGCGTGCGAAGTGTGCAGCGCGCGGGCCTCGCGTGCGGTGGCCAGTGCGGTGGCCAGGAATCCGATTGCCTATTTGATCCCATGCCATCGCGTCATCCGGAATACGGGCGTCATTGGCGATTATCGCTGGGGTAGCGCGCGCAAGAGAGTGCTGCTGGCCTGGGAAGCCGCGCGCGAAGTCCAGGCCGGTGCCGCGTCTTCAACGCCTGATTTCCAAAACAAGGCTCTTGCAAGAGTCGCCTGACCTCTTTCCAGGTAGCACAGGCGACTCGCCGGACGGAATGGAGGCAACCGCATCGAGGGGATGCGGGGATTCTCTTCCGAAGATTGCTCTGCGGATTCCGGTCGGCGGGTCGCCGACCGGGCCGGGCGAGTCGCCCGCGCCACCCATTTCAAAACACGTCAGCCGCCGGCCATTGTTCCTGAACCAGCCTGTTATTTATTTGGGGTCAAAAGATTGCCGACCGATTTTGCGGCGTCGCCGGCCAGCGCGGTTTTGATTTTCGCTGTGAGGTCATCCACGGTTTTTTGCTGCTCGGGCGTCAGTTTGAAACTGGCGAGTTGCTTGACGACGTTCGCCGCGTCCGCGTATTTCGTATCGGCCACAAGCTTGGAAGCCTGGTCGATCAAGGATTGCGCCTTCAGCTTATCTGAGACGGCAGCAATCTGATCTTTTCCGGCCTGCACTTGTTCCTGGGCTTTGGTTTTGAGGTTATCCGCTTCGTTGACGACCAACTCCTTGGCCTGTTGCACCTGCTCACGCGCTTGAGCCTTGAGTTTGTCCGCTTCGGCGCCCGCCTTTTGGGCAACGTCCTGGGCCGTTTGCTGGACTTTGTCCTTCATCTCGCTCGCCGCCTTTTGCAAGGACGCGGCGTTGTCGGACTTTTGGTCTTGCCCGGAGGCGGGCTTTTCGTTCTGGCCGCAACCGGCGAGGAGCAATGCCGCGGCAGGAACGATCATCAGGAAGCGAATCAACCAACTCAGTTTCATTTTCATGGAACACCTTTCGTTTGGGTTCGAACCGGTTTGGGGCTGTACGAACCCGGTTGCACTCAAGATAGAAGCGCCGATGGCGCGGAGCAAGCTGAGTTCCGGCAGCGCTTTGGCGGCGCATGCGCGTTCAGCGGCGGAACCGCTGCCGCGCTCCGCTTTCTCGGAAGAATTTTCCCTTAGCAGCGAACGTTAGTTGGCTCAAATGTTAGGGCTTTCGACGAGCCAGCGCGGACTCAACGTCCGCTGCAACGATGTGCTTTTCGGGACAAAGCGTGAATCGATACCGCTGACGGCGCCACGCGGAATGACTGGTGGGCCAAGACGGTCAGGTTCGCCCCGCGTTCTTCTTCCAGTAATTGATCAATCCGTTCGTGGACGAATCATGACGGGTCACTTGGCCTGGCGCGGACAATTCGGGCAGAATGGTTTTGGCCAGTTGTTTGCCCAGTTCAACGCCCCATTGGTCGTAGGAATTGATGTTCCAGATGATTCCTTGCACGAAAATCTTGTGCTCATACATCGCGATCAGCGAGCCCAGCACGCGGGGCGTGAGCTTGGGGAACAGGATCGAATTCGTCGGACGATTGCCCTCAAAGATCTTGTGCGGCACGAGCGCGTCGAGTTCCGCGCCCCCCAGGCTCGACGATTTCAACTCGGCGCGCACTTCGTCTTCCGTTTTGCCCCGCATGAGCGCTTCGGTCTGGGCGAAAAAGTTCGACAACAGAATTCGATGATGTTCGCCGAGCGGATTATGAGACTCCATGGGGGCGAGAAAATCGCACGGGATCAGTTTCGTTCCCTGGTGGATCAGTTGATAGAAGGCGTGTTGGCCGTTCGTGCCGGGCTCGCCCCAGAGGACCGGTCCGGTCGAATAATCCACGCGTTGGGCGTCGCGCCGGACGCTCTTGCCGTTGCTTTCCATGTCGCCCTGCTGAAAGTAGGCCGGGAAGCGATGCAGGTATTGGTCGTAGGGCAGAATGGCATGCGTTTGAGCGCCAAAAAAATTGTTATACCAAACGCCGAGCAGGCCAAGGATGACTGGCAAATTCTGCTCCAGTTCAGCCGTCCGAAAATGCTCGTCCATCGCGTGAGCGCCGGCGAGCAATTCCTCGAAATTTTCCGGGCTGATCGCCAGCATGATCGACAGGCCGATCGCCGACCAAAGCGAATACCGCCCGCCCACCCAGTCCCAGAACTCGAACATGTTGGCCGTGTCGATGCCGAACTTGCTGACTTCCTTCCCGTTGGTGGAGACGGCAACGAAATGCTTCGCGACGGCCGACTCCTGTTTGGCCGCGTCGAGAAACCAACGTCGCGCCGTGAGTGCGTTGGTCAGCGTCTCCTGGGTCGTGAACGTCTTCGAGGCAACAATAAACAACGCCGTTTGCGGATTCAGCACGCGCAATGTTTCGGCGATTTGCGTCCCGTCCACGTTCGACACGAAGTGCAAGCGAAGGCTCCGCTGGCTGTACGGCTTCAACGCCTCGGTGACCATGACCGGGCCAAGGTCGGAGCCGCCGATGCCGATGTTGACGACGTCCGTAATCGCCTGACCGGTGTAACCTTTCCAAGTGCCGTGGCGAACCGTGCCGCAAAACAAGGACATTCGCTGGAGCACGCGATTGACTTCAGGCATGACGTCCTGGCCATCCACGTAAATGGAGCGGTCCGAACGATTGCGCAGGACGACGTGGAGCACGGCACGGTTTTCGGTGACATTGATCCGCTCGCCCGCGAACATCTTTTGCGTCCAGCCCTTGATGTCGGCTTGTCGCGCGAGGGTGAACAGCAGGCGCATCGTCTCTTCGGTCGCGCGGTTCTTGGAATAGTCGAGCAGGAGATCGCAGGCTTTGATGGAGAACTTGTCGAAGCGTTTCGGATCGTCCGCAAACAACTGGCGCATCTGAAGCTTCGAAATTGAATCGAAGTGCTTTTGCAGCGCTTTCCAGGAGGTCGATTCAGTAAGTGCCGACATAGTTTCCATGCTGGAGTAAACAGTAGTCCAAGGCCTTGCCTTCATCTGCTGCTCCCTCTCCTCCCTTTGGGCGCAGGAGAGGGAGAAGATGCGTCGCAGTCATTGGTGCCCGCTCACTGATAGGCACTACTCCTAGCTTGGCAGTCAAGTGTGTGCAAGTTATATGTCCGTCATGAACTCAAAGGTCCTCCTTGCACTCCTCCTTTGCTCACTCTCCGTCCGGGCCGCCGCACCGCCCGAACCGAAGTTCCGCGCCGTGGAGGTCGACACTAAAATTGAAATCGGTTACGGACTTGCCATTGCCGATGTCGACGGCGATGGCAAACCGGACATCCTGCTCGCCGATAAGAAACAGTTTGTCTGGTACAAAAATCCGACCTGGGAAAAGTTCGTTCTCGCCGAAAACCTGACCAAGGAAGACAACGTTTGCATTGCCGCGGCGGACATCGACGGCGATGGCAAATGCGAAATTGCCGTCGGCGCAGCCTGGAATCCGGGCGACACGGTCAACAGCGGTGCGGTGTTTTATTTGATCCCGCCGAAAGACCGAACGCAGAAATGGGAAGCGGTGGCGTTGCATCACGAACCGACCGTTCACCGTATGCGGTGGGTGAAGAACTGGCAGAACGCATTTGAACTGGTCGTCGTCCCCCTGCACGGGCGCGGCAACAAGAACGGGCAGGGCGACGGCGTCAAGATTCTCGCCTACAAGAAGCCCGCCGATCCGAAACAGGAGTGGACGACTCGGGTGATGAATGACGCGCTGCACATGACGCACAACCTCGACCCGGTTCAGGATCCGGCTCGGGAGCTCTTGATCGCGTCGCGCGAAGGGGTCTTCCTGCTCAACTCGGACCCGGACGCCAGCGCCCTCAAGGCCACACAGCTTTCCGGCACCGAAAGCGGCGGCGCAGGGGAAGTCCGCCTGGGCAAGCGCCCCGGCGGCAAACGGTTCTTCGCAACGGTCGAGCCCATGCACGGCACGAACCTCGTCGTTTACACGCAGCCGGCGAAGGGGGACGGCAAAACGCTGTGGACCCGGCAGGTTCTTGATCCTTCTCTGGTAGACGGCCACGCGCTGGCGTGCCGCGATGTTCTCGGCACCGGTTCGGACCAAATCCTCGTCGGTTGGCGCGCGAGGAACAGGGCCGGCGTGAAGGTCGGCATCAAACTCTTCACTCCGCTCGACCCGGACGATCACGACTGGCGCATGAGCTTGATCGACGACAACACGATGGCGTGCGAAGACCTGACGGTTGCGGATCTGAACGGCGACGGGAAGCTGGACATTGTTGCGGCCGGTCGCGCGACGAAGAACGTGAAGATTTATTTCAATGAAGGCAGTTCCAACGCCAGGTAGCGCATTTCCATGAACCTCATGCTGGCAGGGACATCGCGATGTCCCCGCCCGCGAAGCAGCGGGCGGAATTGTTGCGCCGCTGCACGCGGCGCGGACGGCGCAGCGCGCCGTCCCTACCATGCCCCCTCACCTTGCGCTCTCTCTCCCCCTGTGGGGCAAGTCGTCGGCAGCACGGTCTGCTCTACAAATGCGGATTGAAAAGCACCGTGGCGACCGGTAGCTTCGCTGTGCGCAAGAAAACGACGAATGGCCACGCAAACCATCGAACCCGCTCCCCCAGCGAAGTCTCCTCCCGCCGTTGAACCCTACATCGCTCCCGAGACTGCCCTGGCCGAATTCACACCGCGCGCGCTGATCCTCGGCACGATTCTCGGGATGGTCTTCGGCGCGTCGTCGCTTTACCTGGTGCTCAAAGTCGGCTTGACCGTGAGCGCCTCGATTCCGGTAGCGGTGATTTCGCTGACGCTCTTTCGACTGGTGTCGAAAGTGTTCGGCGGGCGCGACGCCACGATCCTGGAGAACAACATCGCGCAGACCGCGGGTTCGGCCGGCGAATCGATCGCTTTCGGCGTCGGCGTCACCATGCCGGCGATCATGATCCTCGGGTTCGACCTGGAACTGACCCGCGTGATGCTGGTGGCGATCCTCGGCGGGTTGCTCGGCATTCTCATGATGATCCCGTTGCGCCGGGCGCTGATCGTGAAAGAGCATGGGAAGTTGAAATACCCGGAGGGCACCGCTTGCGCGGAGGTGCTGAAGGCCGGAGCTTCTGAAGAATCCCGCGCAGCAGCTTCGGCCTCCGCGAAGGCGGAATGGGAGCGGGCCAAGGCCGCAGGCTTGGGCAAGAGCCTAAGGGCTCGCACTATTTTCACCGGGTTCGGGATTGGGCTGGCTTACAAGACGCTGATGGACGCGCTCAAGTGCTGGAAGGGTTCGGCGGAATATGAATTTGCCAAGTGGAAAGGCGCATCGCTCGGCACGGAGGTGACGCCGGAGTTGCTGGGCGTAGGTTATATCATCGGGCCGCGCATCGCTTCGATCATGTGCGCCGGCGGAGTGCTTTCCTACCTGGTGTTGATACCGATGGTCCGATTCTTCGGCGACTTGGTCAATGGCCCGCTTTCCCCTGGCAAGGTTCCGATCAGTGGCATGAGTCCGAACGATATTCAAAAAGCCTATATTCTCTACGTTGGGGCGGGCGCCGTGGCAGCCGGCGGGATTTTCAGCCTGATCCGCTCCTTGCCAACCATCTGGCATGGTTTGCAAGTGGGACTTCGTGACTTTCGCGGCAGCCGGCAAGAATCGCGCGACGATGCGCCACGAACGGATCGGGACCTTTCGATGAGGTTCGTAGCCATCGGCATCCTGGTGTTGCTGGCGGCTATCGTCGCCGCGCCGACGCTGCACATGAACCCCTTGGGCGCCGTGCTCATCGTGGTTTTCGGTTTCCTTTTCGTCACGGTATCATCGCGGCTGACGGGCGAAATCGGCTCCTCATCGAATCCCATTTCGGGAATGACCGTCGCTACGCTGCTCTTTACCTGTCTGGTCTTCCTGCTCATCGGCTGGACAGAGGCCAAATACTTTGTCACAGCGCTCTCGGTTGGCGGCATCGTCTGCATCGCTTCGTCCAATGGCGGGACGACGTCGCAGGACCTCAAAACCGGCTTCCTCCTGGGAGCCACTCCCCGGTTACAGCAAATGGCCATCCTGTTTGGAGCTCTGGCCTCTGCGCTCGTTCTGGGTTCAGTGCTGCAGTTGTTGAATGATCGCCTGACCGTTTATGTGCCGGCCGCGCAAGTTGCTCCGGATTTGAAGGTCGCATTGCCAAACGAAGCAGTGACGAAGAAGGAAAGACTATCCGGGCCTCAAGCCGCGCAGGACTCGAAAGAGTACTGGGTTTATCACTGGTCCTATCCCGCCACCGGTGAGGCGAAGAAGTTTCTGCTGAATGATGCCGGGAATGCGGTTTGGTACGTGGACCCCGGCATCAATGGGACATTTACCAAACGCCCCGATGGTTCTGAAGTGAAGAAATTCACCGCGCCCAAAGCGGTCCTCATGAGTTACATCATCCGAGGAATCCTGGACCAAAGACTGCCGTGGGCGCTCGTGTTGCTGGGCGCGATGATCGCGGTCACCTTGGAGATGTGCGGCATATCCTCACTTGCCTTTGCGGTCGGAGTTTATTTGCCGCTGGCTTCTTCGGCCCCAATTTTTATCGGGGGAATGGTCCGATGGTTGGTGGACTGGCACGTGCGAAAAGGCTTGGCCCACGTGGACCTGAGCGAAGAACAGTTCATGGCCGAGACCGACAAAAGCCCAGGGGTGCTGATGTCTTCGGGTTACATCGCCGGAGGTGCGATTGCCGGCATCTTAATCGCCATCATGAGTGGCGTACTCACTTCGATCAACGACGCCCTTCACGAATGGTCCACGGCGCACAACCCGTTTTATTCAGCGGCGGCCTGGAATGGACTTCGTGCTGACCTCCTGGCGCTGATCCCGTTCACGGCGCTGATTGTTATTCTGTATCTGACGGGCCGCGAGCGGCTGTTCGCTGGCAAATCCACGGCCTCGGACGCCCGTCGCTGAATATTCTGCTTTGAATTCCCACAGAATCCCGCCAACATCCGCGCTCGTTTGACGAGCGTGGCTGCGGCTGTGGTATCTGTTTGGAGTGGTGGAACTCGTCGCGCTGCGACCATGAGCGTCGCATACGCGGGGTAGCATAGCGCTGATTTTCAAACTGCCGTATCTGCCGTATCGCCGAATTGTATTCGGCAAGGCGCGGGGTCGTTCCCAAGTGTCGCCGTTGCTCAAGAGCGGGCAGAGTGAACCTCTGCGATACGGCAGACTACAAGTCCGCGCTACGAGGCGCGCTGCCATACTAAACAGATACGAACGCGGCGGGCCGCAGCGTGACCACCGCCGCCCCTAAGCAGACACTGCCAGACTGGCCGGTATGAAACGCACGCATCATTGCAATGAACTGCGCCCGGCGCACGTCGGGCGGATCGTCACTTTGTCGGGGTGGGTCCATTCCCGCCGTGATCTCGGCGGCCTGATCTTTATTGACGTCCGCGACCGCGAAGGCCGCACGCAAACGGTTTTTGACCCGTCGGATTTGCCGAAGGAAATCTTCGACCAGGCGGCGGCATTACGCAGTGAATGCGTCGTCGCCATCACCGGCAAGGTTCAGCAGCGGCCCCCGGGCACGACCAATCCCAAAATCGCCACCGGCGAGATCGAAGTGGCCGCGACCGATCTGGAAGTCTTGAACATGGCGGAGGTGCTGCCGTTCCCGGTGGACGATCCCGAGGTGGCGTCGAAGGTGAACGAAGAACTGCGCCTGCAGTACCGCTATCTGGATTTGCGGCGGCCGGAGATGGCGCGGAACATCCGGCTGCGCAGCAAGGTCGCCATGGCCACGCGCGCCTACATGGAAGAACAAGGCTTCCTCGAAGTGGAAACCCCGATCCTGTTCAAGTCCACGCCCGAAGGCGCCCGCGAATTCCTCGTGCCCAATCGGCGCGAACCGGGGACGTTTTATGCGCTGCCGCAATCCCCGCAGCAATTCAAACAAATCCTAATGGTCGGCGGCATCGAGCGGTACTACCAACTCGCCCGGTGCTTCCGCGACGAGGACCAGCGTGCCGATCGCCAGCTCGAATTCACCCAGATCGACATCGAAATGTCGTTCATCGACCGGGACGACATCTACCTGTTGATCGAAGGATTGTTGCGGCGCGTTTGGAAGGCGGCCCTGGACGTGGACATCGTGACGCCGTTCACCAAACTGTCCTTCGCAGAGGCAATGAACCGGTATGGCTCGGACAAGCCCGACGCGCGGTTCGGGATGGAACTGGTCGACTTCACCGAGGGATTTCGCGGCAGCGCGTTCAAAGTGTTCAGAGACGGGGTGGCCAGTGGCGGCGTGGTGAAGGCGCTCAATGCGAAGGGCCTTGCCGGGGCGACGCAGGGGCAGACCGACACGATGACGGAACACGCGAAGAGTTTTGGCGCCAAGGGACTCGCCTCCATCAAAGTCGAGAAGGGCGAGTGGAAATCACCCATCGTCAAGTTTTTCAGCGATGCCGAGAAAGCGGCACTCACCAAAAAACTGGCGATTGAGGAGGGTGATTTGATCTTGTTTGCCGCCGGCCCGTGGCTGACCGCATGCGAAATCCTCGGCAAGATTCGCCTTTACTGCGGCGAAGTGTTGAGAGGACAGGGGAAGTTGAACATCGATCCCAAGCGGTTTGAATTCCTCTGGGTGGTGGACTTTCCGTTGCTCAGTTTCGACAAGGAACAGAACCGCTGGTATTCGAGTCATCATCCATTCACCGCCCCCGTGGCGGCGGACGTCGTATTCCTGACGAGCGATCCGAAAAAAGTGCGTGGACAGCATTACGACGTCGTGGTGAACGGCTTGGGGCTCGGCGGCGGCTCGATTCGAATCCATCAACCGGACGTGCAGAAGACGGTGTTCGAGCAGGTGCTCCAGATTCCGCCGGAGGAAACCCGGTTGCGGTTCGGTTACCTGCTCGAAGCGTTTCGCTACGGCGCCCCGCCGCACGGTGGGATTGCGCTGGGGTTCGACCGTCTTTGCGCCGTCCTGTGCGGGACGCCGAGCATCCGCGACGTGATTGCCTTCCCGAAGACAGCCAAGGGCGCCGACTTGATGACCGACGCGCCGGCGGCCGTGACCGCGAACCAACTGCGCGACCTGTACCTGGAATTGAAGATCCCAAAACGGGAGTAAGGCTGCGCAGCGATCGAAGGACGGCGTCATGTCACGCGGGTTGCTTTCGGCCAAAACACGCCGGATCCGGAAGCGAGGGCTTCTGTTCCTCAGACTGGCCCTTCTTTACGCGCTGGTGTGTGCCGCGGGTTGCGCTCTTCAGCGACGGCTACTCTATTTTCCGACCAAACTTGATCCGAGCGCCGCCGAAGCGGGCGCGGCCCACGAAGGCTTCCTTGCTTGGCGCAACAAGACAGGTCAAATCATTGGCTGGAAACTGCCGGCCAGCAAACCTGCATCCGGCAGTGTGCTGGTCGTTCACGGCAACGCGGGCTGCGCGCTCGATCGCGGTTACATGGCCCAACCCATTCACGACGCGGCTCAAGTCGATGTGTATGTTCTGGAGTACCCCGGTTACGGCGCGCGTCTCGGATCACCCAGCATGTCGAGTCTGCTGGCTGCCGGAGATGAGGCCTTCGATACGCTGCCCCATGAGCTGCCCAAATATATCGTGAGTGAATCGTTAGGCGCGGGTGTCGCCGCTCACCTTGCCCAGACGCATCAAACTGAAACCGCCGGTTTGTTGTTGTTTGCACCTTACAACGACCTCGCGCCTGTTGCGCAAAGCAAAGTGCCGTTTCTTCCGGCGCGTCTGATTCTGTTGGACAGATTTAAACCCGCGATATGGCTCAAGGATTACCGGGGGCCGGTTAAAATTGTTCTTGCCGAACGGGACGAGGTCATTCCCATGAAATTTGGCCGTCGGTTGTTTGACTCCTACGCTGGACGGAAGATGCTGCAGATTGTTCCTGGTGCGCATCACAATGAAATTGCCGCGAACCCTCCGGAATGGTGGACGGAAACCTTTTTATTCTGGCGACAAGACAGCCCAATGCTGCTCAAGTAGAAGCCTTGAGCCTGATCCCGGACTCGCTAAGGTAGGTATACACCCTATGGACAGCAAAAGGATGACCGCCATAGAAGAGACGAGTTACTGACAAGGCTTTCTGGAGACCCGCATGAATGCGCGACGAGGCAGGGTGCTTTTCTTGGCTCGTGTTATTGTCGACGCGACGCGACGAGGCCCAGTCGATCGAACCCGTTGGTTGGCCCGCAGCGCACTGCTTTGGACATTCCTGCTCTCAATCTGGGCGCGGGCAGATTCGCTCACCGTAACAGTTCCACAGGGGCTTTCCACTCTATCGAATCCATTCAACGACGAGAGCAACCGGGTTTCCCAAGTCCTGGCCCATGTTCCGGAAGGCACACAGCTCTATCAATTCGACGCTGCCGCGCAACGTTGGCTGGTCAACCAGTTTCAATTCGGGTCCTGGGTACATAGCGAACAGACACTGGCTCCAGGCGAGGGGGCGTTCATTCGCAATCCAGCCGAGCCGTTTTCGATCACTTTTGCCGGTACTCCGCCGACCAATTTTGTGGCTCCGGTGCGTTCGGGAAACAATCTGCTCAGCGTGCCGGCCGGCGCGACGATTCAACTCAATCCTCGTGATGACGATCTGCTCCATTTCTGGGATCCGACGCGGACGAACTACAGCCCTGTTCTCATTGCTCAGCAAGGGGTGTGGTGGTCTCCGTTGACTGGCAGTCTGGTGGATCCGCCATTTCGCCCCGGCGAATCATTTCTTTACTACCGAACGCCTGCGCCTGGGGAAACTGTACCGAAAGTTCAGCATTCGGTTTATTTCAACAACTACGCCCCAGCCTCTGGCGTCGACGCGCCGATTTCTTCGACCTATGGTTGTTTTGGCAGCACTTGGGTCGCGCAGCTCTACCAGGGCTTTGGAGATCCTGGACCGCTTGATTCGACTAATTACACGGCCGTTGGCGAACAGATCCCGCTACTTGCCTCTACCGATGTGACGTATGTTGATCCGCAGTTTGATGGCGTCCGGTTCATGACTCCGGGGTCGATTTCCTTGCAGATCCGGGCCTGGGACAGCCGACGCGGCGGCAGTTTCGAGGCTGCAGTGTTTGCCGGAGGCGGCATTGGTTGGAGTAAAGTCTTCGCCTTCAGTCCCGGGCCAGACCTTCAGCCGCCACTCAACCTGGTCGGTTTGGGACGCTTTGACGTCGGCCCGCTCACACCGTTTTGGACTTGGTTCCCGTACCCGACCAATGCAACTGTTGTTGAAGGTCAATCGGCAAGGTTTGAGGTCGGGCAGGTAGGCGCGCAGTTCGGCACCCCAGATTATTACACTTATCAATGGCAAAGAGAAACGGCACCGAATACGTGGACCGACATTGTTGGTGCAACTTCCAGGATCCTCCGGATTCCGGCCGTGCAGAAGGCTGATGCGGGAAGGTATCGCGCGGTCGGCCGGTTCGACTGCGCCAGTGGCGTTTCCTTGCCCAGTGTTCTGACTGTGTTCGGTTCGCCTCAGTTGAGCGCCGCAACCGCAAGCGAAGCAAACCAGACTTTGCTCTTGAGCGGAATCGGTTCAGTTCAGATCGAGGCATCCTTCGATCTGAGCCACTGGGCGGACTTCGCGGCGGCTACCAACGGATTTGAAAGGTGGGAGATCCGGGTAACAAACGCGTCCGAATTCTCTCAGCGCTTCTTTCGCGCGCGGCTGGCGCCTTAGTACCCCATTTCATAAATACGACCACGTTTGCGACGGATGCGATTTCATGGTGCTCCCTTCACTCGCATCTTCAGTCCATAAACGCTCTTGCTGGCGGTGATGAAGAGAAGGTGCTGGTCTTTGCCGCCAAAGGTGATGTTGGCCGTCCAGCCTTCGGGCACGTCGATGTGCTCGATTTGCTTGCCAGCCCTGTCGAATACGGTGACGCCGCGCCCGGTGAGATAGACGTTCCCCTCGTTGTCGAGCGTCATGCCGTCGGAGCCTAATTCGCAGAAGACCCGTTTGTTCGTCAGCGATCCGTCTACCTGGACGTCATACGCATGGGTCTTTCCCGCGCCGATGTCGGCGACGTAAAGCGTGTGGCCGTCCGAGGTGCCAATGATGCCGTTGGGCTGCTTGAGGTCCATCGTGACACGTTTCAAATTCCTGCGGTCACTCGCGAGGAAATAGACGTGCTGGCCATCCTGTTGCATGGCCGGATCGCGTTTCCAGTAGGAGCGCTTGTAGAGCGGGTCGGTAAAATAAATGCCGCCATCGGGCCGAATCCAAAGGTCGTTGGGGCCGTTGAGCAGCTTCCCGCCGAAATCCTTCACCAACACGGTGACCTTTTTGTCCGGCGCGATGGACCACAACGCGTTTTTTTCGTCGGCGCATGCGATCAGGTTGCCGTCTTTGTCGAAGTACGTGCCGTTGGAGCGGCCGCAGGGTTTGAGCCAGTCGCTGACCGTGCCGTCCGTCGCGCTCCACTTCACGATGCGGTCGTTGGGTTGATCGGTGAAAAAGACGTTGCCGTCCTTGTCGGCGGCGGGGCCTTCGGTAAATTCGAAACTGCCCGCGAGTTTTTCCAGCGCAGCGCCTGGCGCGATGATGTTGGAATCCGCGGCGCGCAGGAGACCGGCGCAGAGCAAGGTACCAAGCGAGATCCCCAACGTGAGAAGGGACGTTTGCATGGGCAGACGCTATCATGGGCGCCGAGTCTGTCACGTCTTCAGTAACGCGAAATTGCCTTATGGTAGGGTTGTCGCGCTGCGACAACCCCGCCGCGTTCAGCGGCGGAACGAATGGCGCCGAAGACCAGGCTCTTGCAATAGCTTTGCGCCGCTGGAACGCGGCGCGACGAGTTCTACCATACTCAACAGATACGTCGCCGGACGGCACAGGCGGGTCGCAGCGGGTCGCCTATGCTACCCCAAGACGGTTTCAGTCCTGAACGAAGTAACTCAGATTCTCCAACTCAATCGCCAGATTCACGTTGTTGACCGTGACTTCTTCAGGCACCTGCAGGACGAGGGGCGCGAAATTCAGAATGCCGGTAATGCCGGCCTGGACGAGTTGATTGGTGACTTCCTGGGCGACCACAGCGGGAACGCTCAGGATCGCCATGCGCACGCCGCGCTCGCGAACGAGCGCGGCCAGCTTGTCCATGCCGTAGATCGGCTGCGTGATCGGCTTTTCTCGTTTGCGGTCCGGGTCGACGTCAAACGCGGCGACGATTTCAAAGCCCTCCTGTTCAAATCCGCGATAGGAGAGCAACGCCAGGCCGAGGTTGCCCACGCCCACCAGGATCACCGGCTGCAGGCTGTTCGTGCCGAGCAGGTCGGTGATCATTTTGGCCAGCTGCTCGACGTCATAGCCCAAACCGCGGGTGCCGAACTGGCCGAAATAAGTGAGGTCTTTGCGGAGTTGCGTTGGCTTCACGCCGGCGGCGGCGGCCAGGGCATCGCTGGAAACGGTGCGGATGGCGTTGACTTTGAGCCGGTGCAGACAACGCAAGTAAAGCGAGAGGCGATAAATCGCCTTGCGGGGAATTTCCTGGCGCTGGGTCTTTTTCACGCCGGTGGCAAGTTAAACAATGAATCCGGCGACAAGCAAGAATTGGCACGGCAACTGAAGTCGTGGCCTTGCCTCAAGCGGCTATCTACCTCGGCTTGTCCTGGAAGCCGATTCGCTGTAGCGACCTCAGCCGGCTCGAACATCAGGGACTTCCTAAAGCGCGAGCGAACTCACGCCCGCCGCCACGAGGCGGTGTCAATCCACGAACATCAATTCGTTGGACAGCAACAGCACTTGCGCAACTCTTTCCCAGGCATCCAGCGGCTCGGTCGCCTCCTTCGGCCCACTGAAATCCTCTTTCGCGTCCCAGTCTTGTGTCGGCGGGGCGTGGACTTCGGCCCCTGAGCGCGAAGCACTGAGCTGAATTCGCGGCGCCCAGGAGAAGCTGTCGGAATCGGGGCCGCCGCGACAATCGACGACAAAATCAATCGTGTCACCCCTCTCGACCTCAATTTTCTCGACCGCCGTGGTTTGCTTGTCGTGGCGCGCAGTCCAATCCCCGACAATGCCGAGTCGGCTCGAAACAACGCGGCCCCGGACACCGTCGCCCTTTTCGGACTCGTGCTTCAGCAGCCCATTGATGGCGATGACCCCGTCGCGCGGCGCGGTCCAGCGGCGAATGGCGGCATGCTGCAGGTCGTTGCCGGGATGGCCGCCGGTGGCATTCAACATCACCCAGCCGACGGTCTCGTCGGGTAGTTTCTCTCCGCCTTGCCAGGCCGAGCCACTAAAGTGCGGCAGGCGATGAAACTCGCTCACGCGCTGGCTCGAGTCATCCAATTGCCCGTAGCCGTATTGCCAGGCAGGGCTGGCGGGCAAAGCGGGTGAACTCGGGCGGTAGCTCTCGACGAAACGGCCCGCGAGCCTCAATTCCTCCGGTTCCGGCTCCCTCTGATAAACGACTTCATACAACCGCCGGATCCTTTCATCCGGTCGGGAACAGGCCTTCACGTCAGCGCGCCCGGCCAGAGTCCGTGCTTGTTGAACGACGAAAGGGCTGTTCATGAGAAACAATGCCTGCTGCGGCACGGTGGTAGCGAACCGCTGCGGACTGGTCGTGTCCGGGCTGGCAAAATCAAAGGTGCGAAACAGATTGGGGAGGTTTTGCCGCTCGACAAATCCATAAATCGTTCGCCGCGGGGCAGCGGATTCGCCCACGATGTCCACGGCGTGCCCGCCCTCGGTGAGGTCCAACGTGCCCGCCAACGCGAGTAGCGAATCCCGCATCGCTTCGAAGTCGAGCCGTTGCCGGTTCATTTTCCACAACAGCCGATTGTCCGGATCGATCTGAGCATAGCGGCTTTCGCCGTCGCTGCTCTGTTGGTACGTATTCGAAAGCAGGATGAGCCGATGCAATTGCTTGAGTGACCAGCCTTCGTCGATGAAGTAACCCGCCAGATAATCCAGCAAACGCGGATGGGTCGGCGGGTCGGAACGCAAACCAAAATCACTCGGCGTGCGCACCAATCCCGCTCCGAAATGATACAACCAGACGCGGTTCACGATGACCCGGGCGGTGAGTGGATTGGCGCGGCTCGCGATCGCCCGCGCCAGTTCCAGGCGGCCGCTGCCGTTCTGGAACGGTTTCCGGTCCGCACCGGCCAGGGCGGCCAGAAACTGCCGCGGCACTTCGGGGCCGGGATTGTTCGGGTTGCCCCGCACGAAAACATGAGGGTTGTACGGACTCGAATTGTCCGCCAGCACCATCGCTTTGGGCGGCGCGCCCGGGTGGGTGGCGTCCAGTTCCTCCAGCTTGCGTTGCAGCGCCCGCAGCTTTTGAGCGGTCGGCACGTCGAACAAACGGCGGATTTCGCTTCGGGCCAGATTGGCCGGTGACGATTCGCCGTACAGGACCTCGCGCAGGGCTTCCTGGCTGGCGTCCGGCAGAGCGCTCGGCGCCCCAGCCTGGTCGCTGCCGTCCGAGGTCGCCTTATGCTCGGCGA
>JACXTT010007116.1_pt1 | contig 15851 bp, 19 predicted proteins | sample 9270951 | NCBI WGS metagenome assembly JACXTT01 (sample SAMN15532306, study PRJNA645909) | rock metagenome | isolation source: weathered quartz diorite | place: Puerto Rico | collected 2017-06-21 | reverse complement strand
TATCTTAAGCAGTGCGTCGGGGGAATCGAGCTTGAGGTTGGTCACCATAAGCCCGGTACCATGCAGAGACCTTTCGTGCTCTGCTACCCCCGCCCGATTTATGCGCAGGCTTCAGATAATCTCCCTCCTCAAATGCAACCAGGCAAAGAAGCCGGAAGCCTCTTTGCCTGGTTTGTACTGTTCTTGTGGACACTGGCTCAGATCGTCTCTAGAGGAAACCAGCGCCAAGCAGTGCTCGATTCTACTTGTTCTTAGGAGCAAGCGCCCGCAGCAATCGAGCACGCTGTATTGACGAGCGGGACAATGTTCGTGCTCAAGAAGGGGCTGGCGCCGCTTTCTTTCGGCGACGTGCTGGTGTAGCCCCAGCTGGTGACGCCCACGACGGTGTTCGGAGCGGAAGCCGTCCCCGCAACCGTGCCAGTCAGAGTTGGACGGTAACCAAAGTTGACCAGCCACGGGCCGCCGCTCGATCCGCCACACATCAGGGTGCCGATGACGGTATTGTTCGAGTTGCTAGCGGACTTGTAACCGTAGGAGTCGTTCTTTTCCATGAGCAGACCGTTGTCGAGGCAAACTGGGTAGCCGATCTGGGTGATTTGCGTCAGTCCGCCTCCGGTAAAGCCATAACCATTCCAGCCATAGCCATACCAACCAGTTGACGTGCCTGGGTACGTTCCCGTAGCTGAGGTGTTCAACAGCAGGACAGCTACATCATCCTGACAAACAATACCCGAGACGGCGCATGAATCAGTGCCATTGAAATAAGAGGTCAGGACAGTGGCCGATCGAACAGTCCACACTGCATAAGGAGCTACACCGTTCCGATAGCCGGGAATGAACTGCCAATTGGTATAGAACTGTGACTGTCCAAAATTCGCGACACAGTGAGCGGCGGTGACAACGACTCCCCGTTTAATCAAAGATGCAGAACAGACATACGTGCTAGAGCCAATGTTGAAGAATAACTTCCCAGACGCCCGAAAGGGGTACGTCGTATTGGTGCCGTATGAGAAATCAGCCCGAGCAGTAGAAAAAGGATGATTATTGGTCCCGAATTCTTGCGGCGTCACATCACTCGCACCGATAGACGACGCTTGCGATTCGCCAACCGTGACCGGATTGGTTTTTCCGTTTCCTTTCTGGCCTTCTGAGACTCCCGCCTCACCGGCAATCATTGGCGATACTAAGGCGCCGATGAGATCAGCTTGTGCTTCGCTCTCCGAACGGCTTGGAGCAAGCGGAAGGTCAAGGGGTTGAGCGTGCTCATAATCAATCCCCACACCCAATTGCGACTGCGCACTTGGCACATGAAAAACAGTGACACGAGGAGCGTGAGCGCTAGGGCCCCCGTTCGAGCCGTTCGTCACCTGCGCCTGTACCGGCGCCGTTACTCCTCCACTAAGGAGCCCCAAAGCAAGCATGACCATGAACGATTTCCGCATTGGAGTCTCTTTCATCTTCAATAACGAGGCTACTTTTCCTGCACGTTGTGCAATAGTTGCTTTTTTTTCCATGATGTTCTCCCTTTTTGCGAACAATTTTTGACCAATTAAAGAGGATTGATCCCCTGCTTTGTAAGATCGTTCCTCTATCCGCGTTTGCCCTTCCTAATGATTTGCTGCAGAGCTTTGACGCCCCTCCTTTCCTGCCCATTCTTTCGACATGGCTCATATTCACTCATTGGGACTCCATCGTGCTGCGAGAAGAGAAAAGCAAAGCCCGGACCATTGGGGCTACGATTCAGAAGTACCTGATTTTCCGGGAAATTTTTAGAAAAAATAAGAGCGACGAACGCGGCTATGACAACACGTGTTGACAAGCAGAAAGAGCGTACGGCGACTGAAAACACTAAAGATCACAGATAGTTCTGAACGCATGACAACAAAATGCGTCAGCTGTTCGAGGTTGACATGACAAAGAAGCGCCCGCGCAGGTTACAACTTAATTTCGTAGCCAGTACTTCATAGAGAACCAGAGGCTTATAAAAATTCCCGGCTCTCAGAAAGAACAATAAAGGCTCTCTGAGCACTCTTGTGGAAGGAGCCGTCCTATTCTCCGTGGGTGTGAGGTACAAGGAAAGAATCTGGGAAAGCGCCCGCCCATATTGTGCTTGCTTGGGCAGACTATTGATGCACTCCAATGTTTTGTGTGGCGGCGGAGTGAGAAACAGGCATGGTGAAATTTCACGGGAGTTGCTAAGGAGGCGGCATGGCGCTGACATCCAATTGACATCACAGATCACAGAGGAATGAGCTGCAAGGTGACAAAAATGACAATAATGACGTCATTATTGTCACCTCTTCTTTCCACCGCAATAATAAAGTACTTTTAATACGCTAAGTTTCTCTTGGCACGATCTATGCTCTTCTAAGGAGATTTCGATTATTAAACTTTTATCGGCTACTGTACGCCAAGGACGGGGAACAGGATATGAGCCTAAAGAAAAATCACCTCTATGCCCAATCTCCCCCGTATCCTTATCGTCGACGATAATCTCGATCACCGGCTGATTCTTACTCATCAGTTGGCCAGGTTTGGGACCTTTGAGATTATCGAGGCTGCGGATGGCCAACAGGCTCTAGCAGTCATCGCCGCCACGCCCCCGGATCTCATCTTTATGAATCTTGGGTTACCGGTGCTGGATGGCTGGGAAACGATCCGGCGGATCCGCGTGCTGCCCACTCCGCTAGGGCAGACGCCTATCATCGTCCTTACAGCCTATGCCGGGGGCCAGCAAGAACAGCGTGCACGCCAAGTAGGCTGCGATGAATATCTGACGAAGCCCGTGCTTGATCCTGGTCTGTTACAGCGGACTGTGAGCTCATTGTTGGCCCGTGGCAGGCGTCCATAGCCAGCAGCCAATGCAATACGTTTCCCTCTCCTGCTAGCCCCAATTGGAGGAGAAGTTCTCCTTCAACCTGACATCTCCTTGAGTGCTCTTCTCCGCCTCCAAACCCTAAACAGCTCGGCACAGGACGTGCACGAGACTAAAGATAGGAAAGCCTCCACCGATGTAGAGGAGGGGGACGGTCATGCCTTGGGTATCGCCGTTTTGCTCTTCTGTTCCTCCTCCGTATGCTGACGAGACAAAGGGCGCGCGGGGAGGAAGTGTGTAGTCATAAGGAGGGAAAATTTACCGTGGAGGAGATTCAAGTATGTGGCGCACGCTCTTTCCTGCTTCGCAGCTCCAGCATGATTTGAGACCGCTCCAGCAAGTCCTGACTGAGGAGTCAGTAGATCTCACGGTTTCAGTACGAGCACGACGTAATCGGTGCTCCTGGGTCCATACCCTGCTGAACCGCATCCTTGGTCGCTTCCAGGAGGCCATGATGCACATCGCCATGGCGTCTGTGCGGCTCGCGCAGATTGCTCCGCAGCTCGCGACTGTCTCTCAGGACCTTGAGCGACAGGCCCGCCAGCAACAGCAGCACGCCGACGATATCGCCTCTGCCAGCGACCAGATCGCGACGACCGTACATGCGATGGCGGAGAGTGCGGAAGAGGCCTGTCTCTTCTCGCGGCAAGTCGCCGAGGCCGCCCGTAGCGCGCACGACAATGGCGCTAACACGGCGGGGCAGATCCGGAGTATCGGCCAGGGCGTAGAACACCTCGGACACCGGCTCGCCGCTTTGCAGGTCAACTCACACGAGATCGGCAATATCGTTCGCAGCATTACAAAGATTGCCGACCACACAAGATTACTATCGCTCAATGCGACTATTGAGGCCACCCGCGCTGGAGAACAGGGACGTGGGTTTAGTGTTGTCGCTGCGGAAATCCGCAAGCTGGCTGAGGACACGACTGCTGCTACCGCACATATTGAAGCCGCACTTGCGGGGATTCAGTCCTCGGTCACAGAATCGGTGCAAGCGATGGGGCATGTCCAACAACAAGTCGAGGTTGGCTTGACTGTTAGCCACGCCGCAACACGTTCGCTCGAGCAAGCCACGCAGGATATCCATACGCTTCTTGATCATGTTCAGCGTATCGCCACGGCCTGTACTGTCCAAACGCAACGCGTTGTCCAAGTAGACGGGCAGATTCACCAGGTGGCCGGCTCGGCGCACAGCCAAGTGACCCACGCCAGCGCAGTGGCGCAGCTCAGCGATCGCGTGCGTGGAACGGGAGATGAGTTACTGTTGGCTATTGGGGTGTTCCGGTTTGCCTGCCAACACGAGACGGCGCGCTTGGTTGAGCGCCTGGTCGCAGGGCTCCGGCTAGAATCATTGCACCGCGAGCAACTCGAAGCGACGCTCCACGCACTACTTCCTCAGCACCCGCACTTCGAATTACTCTACGTCACGGACGCCAAGGGGCGCCAGGTCATTAGCAATCTCTCGGCTGGGGGCCGGGAGGAGAGCGTCATTGGCCGGGACTGGTCCCGTCGTCCGTGGTTTCAACAGCCAGCCCAGACTGGACAGACTTACATCTCTAACATTTACCGCTCGCTCGCCACGGACAATTTCTGCTTTACCATCTCAACTCCGTTACGTGCGCCCCGCGGTCAACTCCTTGGGGTGCTAGGGGTAGATGTACGCTTTGACTATCTTCTTGAACCGATACAGGGGAGCCAAGAAGGATCAGCGACGCAGCAGGCGTCAGCCATCTCCTCTACAGCGAGTCTCCTCCACTGATCAGCACGCCCAGCACGGCATTTGTTATCTCATAAGAGCAAGAGACCGGACCGAAGGATCCCGTGTAGCGCCGCCCCTCGAGGATGAAATCGTAGCACCAGGACCGGCCGCGGTGGTAGCGACACCATGGCTGACCGCTTCCTACTCTTTTTCGAGAAGATTTGGCACAGGCGCCATCTCAATCGTCTCCCCTGCTTCTTCCTTCGTATCTGGCTGAGGGAGGAATAAGGACCCGAACTCTTTGCGGAACATCAGATACGACGGCAGGTCGGGACAGAGCACCGACATGACCGGTCGTGCATATTCCGGGTTGACGTAGAGCAGGAGGAGCAACAATCCATCGGCCTCCCATACGTCAATATCTCCCACTCTATGATGCGGCGTCCACCCTAACCTTTTGAGATCCTGCTCTTCATGCTCAGGAGGAATATGCCAAGGCGCCTGCTCCCAGTCGCCGCGTTTGTATTGCCAGATGGTATGTTGCATGTCACGCTTCCTTATTTCTTCTTGGGTTTCTGCGTTTCCAAGTGGCTTTTCATAAATACTTCGATCTCGCTACTCGCATTCTTACCCTGCTGGATGGATTGCGCACGAAATCGTCTCCACACATCCTCTTCAACTGATATGGTAACTTTGATTTTCATGACAGACATCTATACTTCTAGACGTATAGATGTCAAGATGTCTAATATGTTGTGGTCGGAAGAAGGCCCAATATGACCGTCTTGCCGACCGGCAAAAAGTCAGTTACGACCGACGCGAAAGTAAATACCGCTGACAGAAAGTCGGCGACAAAAAGTAAGGAGGCGCACCTATGTACCTCTTGATTCCTGCTGTCGCGAAACGTCTGGGCTATTCGCCAAACACGCTGCGCCGCTGGGTGCGAGACGGTCTGATTCGCACCTATCGCCCGACGCCTAATAGCCAGCCTCGCGTGAAACCGTCCGAGCTGGAAACGCTGATGAAGGACGACCGAACATTCATCCCGCCTGGAGCTGATCTCGACACTGTTTGGGCTGCGATCTGCGCAAAGTCTGGACTTCCAGATCGCATCAGCCGAACTTGTTCGACAGGCCGAATCTCAATGGGTCGTTGCCGCCTGGGTGGAGGCGAGGCCGCATGATACATGGCGGTTGTCTACGACATCACCTCGAATTTGCCATCGAGCGCCATCAGTCCCGTTTCGACGCCCAACTGCGGATGATGCTCAGTGAGCTGCTTGCGAAACTCGGCCAGCGCGTCCCGGTGGGTCTTCGTCTCGGCAGCGCGGTCGGCGACGGCCGCCTCACCATAGGCAATCTTTGCGGCGCCACAGTCACGATGGTTGATAACAATAACCTTGTTGATATTGTGCAACTGGATTGTGGCCCCCAGGTTGTCCCAGAACGTCTTGTGCCAGTCCTGGAACGCGGGAGCCACGACGCCAATGGCCGCGCCGGCGATCGTGAATTGGCTGTACTGGCCGGTGAGATGGCGTCTAGCCGTGTATTTGCAGACGAGTTCTTGAAAGCGGGGGTCGATACACGACAGGACCATCGCCTCGTACTTGCCGCTGGCGGCAAGTACGCGCCAAGGCACGAGTGCGGCGGCAGTGACACACCCAACCGCAACCTGCAGAAAACGGCGTCGAGCGAAGGGTGAGTCGAGCAAGGCGGCTCCGCAGGTGCAGGCGGTGTGGTGATCAATAGGATTTCCCAGGCTCCTCTCCATCTGATTCCTCCAGTAAGTACACATTGTGAGTCCGGTTCGCCTTGATAACATGATATTGGTCAGGTTTCCGGGCAAGTATACAAAATTGATTATCAGTGCTCCCCGCCCTACAACGAGCCCTGATATGCCTACCCCAATAATAAGTCAACAGCCAAGACGTCTACAATCGATTTTAAGGCAGCATCTGACCAATTTGACATTATCGTACTGACTTCCAGACCTTCCCATTCTAGCTCAGGATTCCCCAGGTTATCTGCGGGCCGGGTAGTCGCAGTCGTCAGGCTCCTAGCAAGCTTGCTCGCCCTTCTCCCCCTTATGTTCATTCTTATGGCAATACCCTATTAGGGAACCACTTTAATGTCACCCTGGACGCGAGGATCAACCTCGGAATGATCGTCAAACTGCCCGCTGAAGCCTGTGACCTCAATGGTCTGGCCTAGGCTCAAGCCGCTCACGTCGATACCCGTCGAGGCGCTGACGAACGAATGGACTTCGCCGGACCCGTCATTAACAAAAATGAGGAACCCGAATGGTAGATCGTTAAAGATTGGCTGCGTGATCGTTCCAGTTATTTTGACCAGCTTGCCTTCCGTCGCCTCGCCAACGGCTCCCGTCGCAACTGGAAGCGCCTGTACCTTTGGCCCGCGGCCATGAGCTTTGATGTTAGTCACTTCAATCAAAATGAGCAGCCCAAAACTATCCGCGAGTTTCCCCGTCACACGAACCTGTTGCCTCGGGGCAAACCCGAGATTGTCGGCCACGCTGATATAGATACCGCCAGTCTGATCTTGAATGGCAAAACCCTGATCAAAGGTGCTTGAACTGAAAGCGCCTGAAGCGACGGTAACAGAGCCATCAACTGTAACAACTGTGCCCAGTGGTAAACTGCGCGCTGCAGCTATGGAGATTGGTGTGGGAGTCGGAGGCCCTGAATAAACAGCATCAGGGGCTATAGTGAAAAAGACAGTGACGAGGGTGAAGACTTGTAAAGCCGAAAGAGCCTGCCGCATAGGGATGGGTATTTTTAACATTGGGACTTCTCCTCCTTTTGTCTGGGAATTCTGGGAAGACTACGTGGAGGAAGCAGCGCCTGTCAAGTAAAGGTCTGAGTATTGCTCTCGAAGAGTCTTGTTTATCCTGCTCGTGCCCGTAACTATATACAAATTGCTGACCCTCTTATGGTAAGGCGTCTGACCATTGCTTCACGTGTCATTTTGCCTTGATAACGTAATAGAGATCGAGCGCCTTCAACCTAGTCACGGCGCCAGGAGAGAGGAAAAGGGGGTGTTGTGAAAATTCGCGGGAGTTTTTGAGAAAAACCGCGCTTCCAGGGTATCTATCGCGGTCCGTTTGTGATGGGGAGAAAGGTGGGCGTAGCGCATAGTCATTGGGATGTCTTTATGACTCATCAGCTCTTGCACGGTCCGCAGGTCGACGCCAGCCATCACGAGGCGAGACGCGAAGGTATGACGCAACGTATAGAGCCCTACCCCTTCGAGATGCACCCGCTCACAGGCCTCTCGGAACTGCGCGCTCAGGGTGTCGAGATGCCAAGGGCGGCCGTCATCGTTCACCAGGACGGTTGCCGCGGCGCCGTGAGGGTCAGGAAGGAAACCTTTCGCTTTTATGTATATGCAAATGAAAGAGGGAGAACAGAGCTTACACGAGCTCTAGTTGCTAACAGCAATTATCTACTACGGCCTTGATGCTCCTGGAGAGGTCCTCAAGAGCAAACCGTATATTTCTACTCTTGCGCGCCATCCAGAACCCTAACACAACGAGCCCAAGCGCGAGCGTATACTCCGTCACTGCGTGTCCATGCTCTTCGTCTATCAACCGTTTGATGATCCTCATCAGCTATTCCTCCTGAGGGCGGGAAAGGTTTTGCAAAATTGCAACAAGTTCAGGCGCCCACCCTTGCTAGGTTAGTAGAGAAACACATGCAAAATGCCCACCAGATCGCGAACGAGAAATGTCAGGAGAACGAGGGGCGATTCTTGACAAAACTGACAATGTAACTGCCAATTCTGTCATCAGCCCTGACATACAGGTCCCTGAGAAGTCTCCTGATGGGTAAATTTCAGTCAAATTTGGATTAATTCCACGCTACCCTCGTATGGGCTCGTTTTTGCTACTTGGTCGGTTCGAGACAAGGAACAATCTTCTGCAAAGAGAACAAAAAAGAGGAGCCAGTGCTCGACTTGCTGATCATGCTCATCATCTTCGCCCTGCTCCCCGGTCCTCTGCTTGCTCATCGTCTCTTCCTAGATCGAAAGCGTCAGACAGAATTCACAGAGATCGCCAACCGCTTGCGGATGACGTTGGAGGCTGAGATGAGTACTCTCAGTCCCTATACTGCAGCCCCCTATGCCGACTTGGCGCTCTTGGAAGCTCACTTCTCGCGCCTTTGCAGGGGCAAGTATAGACGCGCCATACAGGAGTACGGCGTCGCGCGCCACAGTCAGAATCTCCGGCGCGACGCGGCTGGCCTGGTGCATTACATTGATGGGGACAAAGTCAAGCGCACAATCGAGCAGTTGCTCCCATTTCTTGGGCGTCGGTAAGTCTGGCCTAGAGATCGACCTCGAGATCTTATCGACATATTGGGCGAATGCGGATCCGCACGTCAGAAATGGCGAGCGGGGCCACTCGCCGGAAGATGGCTCGCCTCCAGTTATTTGAAGAACACGCGCACGATGCCCACAAGATCCAGGATGAGGAGGGCTAGGAAAGCGTATTCGAGCCGTCGCCCCGCGTCTCGATTCATCGCAATCCTCCTTCGAGATGAGGGGAGGAAGTATGAGGCTTCTCCTCCTGTAGTCAATCGCTGGGCGCTGGTGGCAAGAAGGAAAGCAGGTAGATATCCGCTAACAGGTGAGGATGTGTTCTATCTCTGGCTAGAAAGTGACTGAGAAGCAGAAAGGGCGCTCCAGGATGGGTATTCACTGGGGCGCCCTGCCCGATTATGAGAGACTGACAACTTCAGCATACTTCACATTGTGGATTACGCCTAGCAAGAAGCTGAGGAAATCCAGGAATCTTATTGACGGAAATTACTAAATCTTCTTGAAGGAATTCCCGGTGAACCCATTGAGAAACGCTCTCCCCGTGGCTGCTCGCGGAGGCCCCCAGCGCCGACGAGGAAAGCGTGCGTCGGATTCCTTCTTTGCTCCCTAAGGGCAACGAATCATCCCACCATCAACAAAAGGAGTTGGTTGTGGAGCGACACACACCGTCCCCACATTGTGTTGACAGCGATTATTAAAGAATGCCCACTGGGCGCAATCCAGATTATCAACACAGGCCTGGCAACACGCTTGGGCCGTAGTATCGCCTGTGAATACGCCACCACCACCGACACGAATCTCATTTTGCCATCCCGGTCCACCTGACACTTCACAAAGGTCCGGACCACAGGTTTTTTGGGCGTTGATGGGAATCTTGCGGGCGAATTGACTCACGATACAGGAGGAGCACTCCTCCGTAATCTGGCCGCTTTCTTCCGCCGGGCTGACCACCCGCGTCACCGTTTTCATCAGTTGGCCGTGGTTCTTATAGGGCCCGCCAGTGCTTACGGCCGTTTGGGCGTCGTGTTGAATATCGCCGCACTCCAAGGTGCCCACATCGCCCGAGAGCTGCGCTGATGCGTGGGAAGTGACGGCGAACAGGAGCCCCATTGTCGCCAGTGTCAATAATCTTTTCATTTTGTTCCTCCTCAGTGGGGGTTGGTTGCAAGGTTTGCTCTGTGTTCTAGAGAATGTTTGCTGGAGGGTTCTCTCTTTTTGTCGCTCCTGGCCAAGGGGGGGCGCGCCGGCGTACGTGCATTGCTCCTCTCTCCTTTCCCAGTGATCACAGCTCCCGATCATTGAGCGGCTGCCGCCCTGGCTCTTAGCAGAAACCCTTGCTTCTGCATAGCCAGAGCGGGGCTACAGGTAGCCCGCTCTCTACGGCAAAGCTGCTGGTATCGGCGATCGTCGCGATAGGGCACCAGCGGAGTACTGCCTCGCTAGAAAAGCCGATACCGCCGGCGTGCTCGCCAAATACAGCGAGGAGGCCCTCACCGCCGTTCCCACTTCGTCGCCTAGAAAAAATAAAGCAATCGTCCTCTTGCCTTTTATACGTAGTTCGTTACAAGCGTACGGTAAGGAAGGGGAATTTATGCGTTATCTTTTTGTCATTCTTGCCTTGGTGCAGCTAGCGGGCTGTGCAACTGTCGTTAACGGGACCACGCAAAAGATCGGTGTCAGCTCAACACCTACAGGAGCAGAGGTCGCGATTGACAATCAACTCCACGTGGTGACCCCTGCGGCTGTCGATCTTGCTCGATCTCAAAGTCACACCTTTCTCTTTCACAAGGACGGCTATCAAGATGACTCCTTTGTGATTACGAGCGGCACTTCTGGGTGGGTGTGGGGTAATGTTTTGCTAGGTGGCCTCATTGGCGGGATGGTAGATTTTGCAAGCGGGGCCGCTCGTACTTTGTCCCAAGATTCGGTTCACGTCGCCCTACAGCCTCTCGTTGCGCATGAGGTAACTCCGGCAGTTTATGAGACAACTCCAACTCCAGCAGTTTATCATGAGACACCGCCACCTGCCGCAACTCCAGCGGTTGCCATTCCTTCTAGCACTGCTAACCAAGCGGCACCCCCGGCTGACGTCCAGCTCCGCAAGGCAGAGACGGAGTTTCGCGCGGGCAGAATGAGCCTAGAGGAGTTCCGGCAGATCAAGAAGGTGCTGCAGCCAGCTCCATAAAAACGATGCTGACCCGTACGGATATTGCTTTGCTATGGAGCTTGCAACTCCTCTCATCTTCGTAATCTTAGCCCTGTTCTATTTCCCCCTCGTTTGTGGCCGCCATGCGGGAGCATCACAACATTGCTGCCATTATGGCGCTCAATTCGTTTCTTGGCTGGACAGGGGTGGGATGGGCGATCGCCTTAATCTGGTTAACTTCTGATCATGTCGAAAGGGCATGATCTCACCTCGCCGCTTCTGACGAGAGAGGCCTCCGTCGCCAAAGATGCAGATGCTCGAGTATCGGCAGAAGCGGCGAGCGGGCCCACTCGCCGGAAGATGGCTCGCCTCCCGTTATTTGAAAAACACGCGCAAGATGCCCACAAGACCGAGAATGAGGAAGGTCAGGAGAGCGTATTCGAGTCGTCGATCAGCGCCTCGATTCATTGCAGTCCTCCTTCGAGATGAGGAGAGGAAGTATGACGCTCCTCCTCCTGTAGTCAATATCTGGGCGCGAGCGCAAGAAGCAGAGCAAGTAGGTATCCGCCGGCGGAGAAGATGCATTCTTTCTGGCGAGAAACTGACAGGGAAGTAGCACGGGCGCTCCAGGATGGATATTCACTGGAGCGCCCTGCCTGAATTGGGAGTAGACGGCTTGAGCGTATCTCACATTGTGGAGTACGCCTAGTAAAAAGCTGAGGGAAATCCCGAAATCTTATTGACGGAAATTACTAAAAGAAGGTGAAGGAATTCCCGCGGAGCGGATCCGCACTCGCGCAGATCGGCGAGGCCGGCAGTTGCGGCCTTCATCACGCATCGCCAGTCATAGCGCGCGGCCAGCATCGTTCTGCGGCCCCTACCCCGATCTCTCCTTGCCAGACAAACTAGGCACACAATATCTGTTCCTGAGATGGTAGAAGAAAGCGTTCCCTGGTATAAAGCACCCATTCATCTCTAGGAGGGGACATTATGAACAGATCAATGAGTCGGGCTGTCGTGCTGGCAAGTATGCTTCTCACCCTGCACAGTGCGGCAAGCTGGGGAGGGCCGCCGAACAACGACGTCAGCGACGCTGCGGGAAACACCGCCGGGGGCACGAACGCGCTTGTGAACAATACTCCCGGCGATTTTCCCAACGGTTATAACAACACCGCCTTTGGAGACAGTGCACTCTCCACCAACACCACCGGCAACTTCAACACCGCTACCGGTATCAACGCGCTCCGGCAAAACACCACGGGCAGCAACAACACCGCCACCGGTATATGGGCGCTCCAGGCCAACACCACGGGCAACCTCAACACCGCCTTCGGTGACTCCGCATTCCAGCTCAACGGCACAGGTAACAACAACACCGCCACCGGTTTCGTCGCGCTCCTAGGCAACACCAGGGGCGACAATAACACCGCCACTGGTGGCCGGGCGCTCTATCTCAACGACACGGGTAACAACAACACCGCCACCGGTAGCTTCGCACTTTTCACCAACACCGGCGATGACAATGTTGCGAGCGGCTACTATACCCTCTGGCGGAACCACTTCGGTTCCTACAATACCGCCGTCGGAGACTATGCGCTCAAGAGCGCCTCCCAAGGCTATGTCAACACCGCCCTCGGGTTCAGCGCCCTCTCTCAGAACACCTCTGGCAACCATAATCTGGCCCTGGGCTCTGACGCGGGCGATAATTTAGTGACTGGCTCCCACAACATTTATCTGGGATCGCCGGGCGGGGACGCCAGCGAGTCCAACACGTTGCGCTTGGGTAGTGAGGACCAAACCCGCGCCTTTATCTCTGGGGTGACCGGCGTCTCTGTTACGGGCAACACCGTGTTGATCGACAGTAATGGCCAGTTGGGCGCGTTGGTCTCCTCTGCGCGCTACAAACAGGATATTGTGCCGCTGGGAGAGCAAAGTGAAAAGCTGCTGCTGCTGCGTCCAGTGACGTTTCACTACAAGCAAACGCCGCAGGGCCCGCTGCAATATGGGCTTATTGCTGAAGAAGTGGCCAAGGTCTACCCCGATCTGGTGACCCGGAACGCCAAGGGGGAGATCGAGGGAGTGCGGTATGAGGAATTGACTCCGCTGTTACTGAATGAACTGCAACACCAGCAGCAGGCACTCAGTACGCAACAGCAGGAAATCGCCACCCAGCAAGCGCAGAGTGCACGCCAAGCGCAGAAGATTGAAGCGTTGGAAGCAGAGAATCAACACTTACAGGCCGCGCTCGTGCAGCAAAATACGGCCTTGGCGGCGCGCGTCGAGCAGTTAGAGGCCGCGGCTCATAGAGTGACGGTAGCAAGTCGCTAAGAGGCATCGGAGGGGGCCGCGGAAACGGCCGATCTCATCAAGGCTGCTGGTATCGCCGATCGGCGCGATGGGGTACCGCAGTGCTGCCTCGCCGGAAGTGTCGATACGGCCGGCCTGCTCGCCAAGTGCAGCGAGGAGGACCTCACCGCCCGTGCGAGCGATGCCGTCGCGGTCAGCAGTTCTGTGGCCTACTTTCCCTGTACGGTGGTTACCCCCACATTATTCACGGTGTTCTTAATGGTCGTGAAGCGTGTACTGAGCAGAGACCCCAGATTGGTGTTCTTAATCGCCATCCAGAACCCTAACCCGACAAGGCCGAGAATCAATGCATATTCTGTCAGCCCTTGCCCATGTTCTTCGTTGAGTAATCGTTTGATGTACGCCATGTGCTGGGTCTCCAAAGAGGGACAAAGTTCAACTCTAGGCCGCGGCGATACGAGAGGGCAGGTGCGAGCGAGGACAAGAGACGGCGAATTCTCCCGCCTCTCTCCGCTTCTCTCCACCAGCCGTCATTCTCCGTGCTCATTGTTGTACTTCGGGCACAGGCAAACTTTCTTAAACCGAGCACGCAAGAATAGCGGGGGCAGCCGCCATCTTCGATTGGAGCGATGAGGTACCAGCGCAGTACTATCTCGCCGGAAATGCCGATGTTGCCGGCAATATCGCCAGAAATAGCGAGCAGAACCTCACCGCCCGTGCGAGCGATAGCGGATCCGTGCTCGTCGGCGAGAAGACTGAGCGGCTCTTCTTTGGGTGGAAGAGAGAAGTGCGACGGTATCGAAGGATGATGGAGGAAAGAGAGTTTGATAAAAATCATGGGTATCTTCGTTTTGTCAGATCCGCCATTTAGGGGGAGCTGTCTCAAACTCGCGCGGGCGCGAGAACACATGAAGACCATCGAGAATGAGATCGGCGCCTGGGAAAAGACTCAGACAGTTCGTCTCTCCAATGAGTGTAACGCTGAAATGACCCGGCACAGTGTCGTCGTTCGGGACTTGGGGTCGCCCCCCTTGGAGCGATGGGGGCTGATTGCTGCTGACTGTTTCCATAACTTGCGGGCAGCTCTCGACCAGTTCATTTATGCCGTTGCTATCTACCAGTCGGGGCAAGAACCGCCTCCCGATGCTAGGAACCTGATGTTTCCCATCTGTGACACAACGGATCGGTTTAGAGAAAATTGCCGGCGTATCTGATCGCTCAGCGATCCTGTGCGGGCAGCAATCGAGCGGGGACAGCTGTACAATCGTCGGCACCCACAGTTCCCCCCGTTGCTGACCCTCCTCCATAACTTCGATGACATGGACAAGCATCGACTGCTCCAGGTGGCCATGCTCCAGCTTACTGATCTGGGCTTTGAGACTATTGGTGACCTCGCCCTGGGGCAGCCTGTACGATCGTTCATCCACACTGGTAAAGTGAAGGATGGCACAGAGATCGCGGCGCTCACCCTGGACCGTCCGACGCCGAATGTGCGCTACCCAGTTTTCCGAATGATAATGGACGTAGCGATACGCCACGCCGCTGGACCCCGAGGGCAGGACAGAACGGCTCTGGTGGAACTCATCGAGAATCTGATTGCTGAAGTTGAATGCGTGATGATCGAGATTTACAGTGTGCTTAGCTAGGAGTTTTTGTACCCCTACACCCTGCTCACTGCGATCTCTCGCTCTATCGGTGGGTAAATCTCCGACGCGATCCAGCACTGTGGTTGCTGCCCTGCACGTTGAATGAGCGCCCGAATGATCTTCCTACTTTGTGGGAAGGAGCACCACCCGGCGAGCTCGTTCGCAATGGTAAAGAAAGGGACACGGCCAGGAGCGAATTCCCTCGGCATCTTGCAAGGCGATCTATCCCCATACATACCGCCTCACAGTGAAAAACTACTGGGGCCTATTCCCCCAGTAGTCGCTGCTCAGTGACGTGCATGAACTGAGCAACACAAGGAGTGCTGCCCGAGAGTCACATGTACTCCTCGGGCAGCTGTGAAACGACCGGAGGAGACACGGTCATCTCACACGGGGCGCACGCGTCGCGCCAGGGCCCCTATCGTTTCCGACGGTCGAGCGCGAGCTGGTGAAAACGCGCTAAATCTTTGTGATCTTCAAGCATCGCGAAAAATTTCCTCTTATCGTCCCTCTCAGCGGTCCGCTGTCCTCGTCGAGGGGCAACGTAGCGCGAATGGCGGCAAGCTGGTGGTCAACCTGGTCATCATGGAGAGAAAGCAGCTGCAGCCGTTCGGCTGTCTTCACGGCGCGTTCAAACAGCGCCACCTTCAGGATCGAACGTTGAACTACTAGAACTCAATGCTGGCATCTCTATGCGATTTAATGTCTCGGGGTAGCGATTACACACGACTTGGAAGGTTTCACACGAAACTTCTTCGCACTGGTAGTGAATCAGGCTGGCATCAACGCCTCGGTAACTTGGTCACACGAATAGCCGCCAGCAAAGAGCCGTTGGGCGAAG
>JACXTT010007115.1_pt1 | contig 15853 bp, 14 predicted proteins | sample 9270951 | NCBI WGS metagenome assembly JACXTT01 (sample SAMN15532306, study PRJNA645909) | rock metagenome | isolation source: weathered quartz diorite | place: Puerto Rico | collected 2017-06-21 | reverse complement strand
ACACAACAACTTATTCGGGATGATGCTCACGCCGTCGATCATCTCGCCGATTTCGGGGCCGGTGTTGCAAACCAATTCACTGGACAGCGTGTGGGGCAGCGCGGTGGGCTTACTGGTCTCGTGGGAGCCGTTTGATTTCGGGCTGAGGCGCGCGAACGTGGGAGTGGCGCAATCCACGCGCGAGGTGGCGCATGCGCAGGTGGCGGTGACGCCGTTGCAGGCGGGCGCGGCGGCGGCCGATGCTTACCTGACGATTGCGGCAGCGGAACAGGCGGCGATGGCGGCGAAGGCAGGAGTGGAGCGGGCGGGCGTGCTGGACCAATCCGTCGAAGTGCTGGCGAAGAACGAGCTGCGACCGGGAGCGGATGCGTCACGCACGCGGGCGGAACTGGCGCTGGCCCAGACGCAACTGATCCAGGCGGAGCAAGCGGTTCAGGTGGGGCGCGCGGCGCTGGGGCAGGTGCTGGGCGTGGCCCCGCAGACGATTGCGATCGATGCCGGGGTGCTGCTCAAGGCACCGCGGGAATCGCCTGGATCCGCGGCGGAAATTGCGCGGCATCCGCTGGCCGTGGCACAGAACGCGGCGATTGAGGAAGTGAAGGCGCGGGAGAAGGCGATTGACCGTTCGTATTTTCCACGGTTCAGCCTCGAAGGCACGGCTTACGCGCGCGGCACGGGTATCGATCCGAGCGGGGCGACGGGCGGACTGGCGAACGGGCTCGGGCCCAATTTTCAGAACTGGGGCGTGGGCGTGAACGTGACGTTTCCGGCGTTCGATCTGCCGTCGATCCGGGCGCGCAAAGGGGTGGAGCATTATCACGAACTGGCGGAGGCGGCGAAGTACGATCAGGTTTTGCAGAATCTGACGGGCGAGCTGGAGAAGGCTAAGGCCACGCTGGCGGGCGCGCGCCGCGTGGCCGCGAATACGCCTATCCAGCTGGAAGCCGCGCGGGCCACAGAGCAGCAGGCCACGGCGCGCTACAAGGCGGGGCTCGCCAACATCGTGGAAGCGGCCGAGGCGCAGCGCATTCTTACTCAGGCGGAAATCGATGACGCGCTGGCGCGGCTGAGCATCTGGCGGGCGCTGCTGGCGGTAGCGGCGGCGGAGGGAGATCTCGAGCCGTATCTGGAGCAAGTGAGGCGCGCGAGGTAATTCGAAAGGGCACAGGCAAGAATGCCTATTCCACTTGAGGACATATGCGGCTCGTACTGACGGCGATGCGCCGGCCCATCACGATGCTGGTAGCCGTGGTGTCGATTGCATTGTGCTCTATTCTGGCGGTGCGCCAGATGAAGGTCGATATTTTTCCGAAACTCGGCGCGCCGGCTATTTTCGTGGCCCAGCCGTACGGCGGCATGGACCCGGCGCAGATGGAAGGCTATCTCACTTACTACTACGAGTATCATTTCCTCTACATCACGGGCATCGAGCACGTAGAATCGAAAAACATTCAGGGCGTGGCGCTCATGAAGCTGGCGTTCCATGAGGGAACGGACATGAGCCAAGCGATGGCGGAGGTGGTGGGGTACGTGAATCGCGCGCGGGCGTTCATGCCGCCGGGAGCTGTGCCGCCGTTCATCGTGCGCTATGACGCGGGCAGCGCGCCGGTGGCGCAACTGGTGCTCTCGAGCGCTAACCGCAGTCCCGGCGAGATGCAGACCATCGCGCTCAACCAGGTGCGGCCGATTTTCGCGACGCTGGCGGGAGTTTCAGCGCCGCCGCCGTTCGGAGGCAACCAGCGGACGATCGTGATTCTCGTGAATCCGGAGCGGCTGCGCGCATATCATATTTCTCCGGAGGAGGCGATCGAGGCGGTGAATCGCGCGAGCACCGTGATGCCATCAGGAAACGTGCGGACGGGAGATCTGATTCGCATCGCGTCCACGAACGCCGCACTGGGCGGAAATATTCAGGAGCTGCTGGATACGCCGATACGCACGGGGTCGGGGCCTACGGTGTACCTGCGCGACATTGGGACGATTCAGGATTCGACGGACATCATCGTGGGATAAGCGCATGTAAACGGGCGGCGCACGGTTTACATTCCTGTAACCAAGCGCGCGGATGCTTCTACGCTGGCGGTGATCGGGCGGGTGCGCGAGGCGCTGCCGCGGATGCGCGCGGCGGCGCCGGAGGATGTCAGGATCGATCTGGTATTCGACCAATCGGGCTATGTAGTGAACGCAATCCGGGGCCTGGTGAGCGAGGGACTGCTGGGGGCACTTCTGACGGGGCTCACGGTAGTGCTGTTTCTGCGCGACTGGCGGAGCTCGCTGATCGTGATGACCACGATTCCGTTCGCGCTGCTCTCGGCGGTGGTGTGGCTATGGGCTGCAGGACAGACGATCAACATTATGACGCTGGGCGGCCTGGCGCTGGCGGTGGGGGTGCTGGTAGATGAGGCGACAGTGGAGGTGGAGAACATTCACGCGCACCTGGGCGAGGGGATTTCGCTGGCGCGCTCGGTGGTGGATGCATGCCGGAAGACGGCGATTCCGCGATTATTGGCGATGATGTGCGTGCTCTCGGTGTTCGTCCCCTCGTTTTTCATGGTGGGAGTGGGCCGGCAGTTGTTCGTGCCGCTGTCGCTGGCCGTGGGTTTCGCGATGATCTCGTCATACCTGCTGTCGAGCACGCTGGTGCCGGTGCTTTCGACGTGGGCCATTCGCAGCCGGCATGGAGATGAGCGGCTGTTCGACAAACTGCGAGGCGCTTATGGATGGTATCTGCACCAGGTACTGCGGCTCCGCTGGCCCCTGGTTGGCGTCTACCTGGCGGGCGCGGCGGTGCTGCTCTACGTACTCTATCCGCGCGTGGGGGCGGAGATTTTTCCGACGGTCGAGACGCCGCAGTTTCAGCTTCGCATGCGCGCACCGGCGGGCACGCGCGTGGAGCGCACCGAGGTAATGGCGCTCAAGGCGATGGACGTGATCAAGAACGATGTGGGGCCGGAAAACGTGGACATCACTACCGACTATGTCGGGGTGCAGCCGGCCAGCTATCCAGTGAACACGATTTTTCTGTTCACGAGCGGGCAACACGAGGCGGTGCTGCGCGTGGCATTGAAAGTGGACGCTCCGAAGCGCGGCGCAGCGTTGAGGAGGAGTTGCGGGCCAGGCTTCATGAGGCGATACCGGATGCACAGTTCTCGTTTGAGGCCGGGGACATCATCACGCAGGTGATGAGTTTCGGCTCACCCACGCCGATTGAAGTGGATGTGCAGGGGCCGAGCCTGGGGGACAACCGCGCGTTCGCCGGGAAGATTCGGGCGGAGCTGGCGAAAATCCCGGCGCTCCGTGATCTGCAATACGCGCAGCCGCTGGATTATCCGAGTCTGAATGTTACGGTGGACCGCGACCGCGCCGGACAGTTCGGCGTGACCATGGCGGATGTGGCCAAATCCCTTGTCGCCGCAACTTCGTCGAGCCGCTTCACCGATCCGAACTACTGGCGCGATCCGAAGAGCGGGAATGCGTTTCAGATCCAGGTCGAGATTCCGCAGCATGAGATGGCTTCGCGCGAGGACGTGGGGAATCTGCCGGTAATGAATCACGATGGCGTGGCGCGGGAATTTTCGCGGCCGCTGGTGGATGACGTGGCGGCCATCGATTACGGAACGACCATGGGCGAAGTGGATCGCTACAACATGCAGCGAGTGGTGGGGCTGACGGCGAACGTACACGGCGAGCCACTGGGAACGGCGGCGCGCGAGGTTCGGGCGGCCATTGCGCGGGCCGGGACTCCGCCGCGGGGCGTGCTCGTCGACGTGCGCGGGCAGGTGCCGCCGTTCGAGGAAACCTTCAGCGGGCTGCGCAACGGCCTGCTGTTGTCGGTGGTGGTGATCTTTCTGCTGCTGGCGGCGAATTTCCAATCGTTCCGGCTGACGCTGGTGGTGGTATCGGCGGTGCCGGCGGTGATTTGCGGCGTGCTGATCATGCTTTGGATTACCGGCACGACGCTCAACGTACAGTCGTTCATGGGAGCGATCATGGCGATTGGGATTTCAGTGGCCAACGCCATTCTGCTGGTGACGTTCGCGGCGGCGCGGCATGAAGGAATGCCGATATTCGATGCGGCGGTGGAGGGTGGGCGCGGCCGGCTGCGTGCGATTCTGATGACGGCCACGGCGATGATTGCGGGCATGATTCCGATGGCGCTGGCATCCGGCGAGCGCGGCCAGACGGCTCCGCTGGGGCGCGCAGTGATCGGAGGCCTGGCGGCCGCGACCATTGCGACGCTGACTGTGCTGCCGGCTGTTTATGCGATGCTGCAAGGACGGGCGGGCACGGTTTCGGCGTCGCTCGATCCGGATGATCCGGCCAGCAGGAATTATGAGCGCGGATAAGCATCCGCTCTCTCACGTTCGCGGCTCAGTATTGGCCGTCCTGGCGGCTTGCGTTGGAGCTAATGCGCTTGCGGCCCAGACTGTCGATGTGGTGAAGGTGGTCTCGAAGAAGAGCGCGAGCAAAGTGCAGTTGCCCGGCGAGTTCATGGCTTATCAGAGCGTGGCAGTTCGGGCGAAAGTGACAGGATTCGTCGAACAAGTTCGTGTGGATCGCGGATCGGTGGTGAAGGAGGGGGAACTGCTCGCGACGCTTGTGGCACCGGAGCTTACAGCCCAGCGGATTGAGGGCGAGGCGAAGGTGCTGTCGATGGAATCGCAGCGCGCGGAGGCGGAGGCGAAGGCGGTTTCGGCCGAGAGCACATACGAAAAGCTGAAGGCCGCGTCTCAGACGCCCGGCGTGGTGGCGGGCAACGATCTTGTTATCGCGCAAAAGGCCGCCGACGCCGCGCATGCTCAAGTGCGAGCATTCGAAGAATCGGCTAAAGCGGCGCGATCCACGGTGCAGGCGCTCAAGGACATGGAGAGCTAAGCTACCTGCGCGTGACGGCGCCTTTTCAGGGCATCGTGACAGAGCGCAATATTCATCCAGGCGCGCTCGTGGGCCCCGGCGCAAACTCGCCGCCCATGTTCCAGCTCGAGCAGAATTCAAGGCTGCGGCTGGTAGTGGCGGTGCCGGAGATGAGTGTGGCGGGAATCGAGCAGGGCGCGCGGGTGACCTTCGCTGTGCCGGCATATCCCGGCGAGAGTTGCTCCGCGCCCATCGCACGAATCGCGCATTCCATCGATCCGAAGACGCGTTCGATGGCAGTGGAGCTGGAGGTCAATAATACCGGTGGGCGCCTGGCGCCGGGCATGTATCCGACGGTCGCGTGGCCGGTGCACCGCGCCCAGCCTTCGCTGTTCGTGCCGGCGACGAGCCTGGTGACGACTACCGAGCGCACGTTCGTCATCCGCGTGCGGGATGGCATTGCCGAATGGGTGAACGTGAACCGCGGAGCGGCGGATCGCGACGAAGTGGAAGTATTCGGGCCGCTCGGGGCCGGAGACCTGATCGTGCAACGCGCCACGGACGAACTGCGCGAGGGTGCGCACGTGAAGGCGCGGCTGGTGGCGAAAACATCGTAGAATTCAGCAGAGCAGCCATCATCATGTCCGACACGACTTCCACACCTGTAACATCAGCAGACGGATCCGCCGCGGACCGCGCGTTCGGGTTCGCGACGCGAGCCCTGCATGCCGGCCAGAAGCCCGATCCAGCCACGGGCGCGCGCGCAGTGCCGATCTACCAGACCACGTCCTATGTTTTCGACGACACCGAGCACGCGGCGGCGCTTTTCAACCTGCAGCGTTTCGGCAACATCTACACGCGCATCATGAACCCCACCACCGCGGTGTTCGAGGAGCGCATGGCGGCCCTCGAGCGCGGGGTAGGGGCGCTGGCACTGGCAAGCGGGCAATCAGCGCAGTTCATCGCCATTTCGAGCTTGTGCCAGGCGGGTGATGAGATGGTGGCGGCTTCCACGCTCTACGGCGGCCGTACACGCAATTCGACGTCAGCTTTCGCAAGATCGGCATTAACACCACGTTCGTCGATCCGGAGGATCCGGAGAATTTCCGGCGCGCCATCACGCCGCGCACCAAGCTGCTTTACGGGGAGACCATCGGAAATCCGCGCATCAACGTGTTGGACATCGCGGCGGTGGCGAAGATCGCGCATGAGGCGAACATCCCGCTGATGATCGACAACACATTCGCTTCGCCCTATCTGTGCCGGCCGATCGAGTACGGCGCCGATATCGTGGTGCACTCGGCGACCAAGTTCATCGGCGGGCACGGGACATCGATCGGCGGCGTTATCGTGGACAGCGGGCGATTCCCGTGGGAACGCGGTGCGTTTCCACAACTGCTCGAGCCCAGCAAGGGCTACCACGGCATCCGTTTCCGCGAGACGTTCGGCGATATCGCTTACATCATCAAAGCGCGCGTGGAGGGGCTGCGCGATTTTGGGCCGGCACTGAGCCCGTTCAACTCGTTCCTGTTCCTGCAGGGGCTCGAGACGCTGAACCTGCGCATGGAGCGGCATTCACACAACGCGCTGGCCGTGGCAGAACATTTAAGCCAGCATCCGCTGGTGAGCTGGGTGAGCTATCCCGGCCTGGCATCGAGCCCGTATCAGAAGCTGTCGCAGAAATATCTACCGCTGGGCGCGGGCGCCATTCTCACGTTCGGCATCCGCGGGGGCCTGGAAGCCGGGCGACGGTTCATCGATTCCCTGAAGCTGTTCTCCCACCTGGCGAATGTGGGTGACGCCAAGAGCCTGGTGATTCATCCGGCTTCGACGACGCACCAGCAGTTGAGCGACGACGAGAAGCTTACAGCCGGGGTGACCAACGACCTGGTAAGGCTCTCGGTCGGCCTCGAGGACATCGAGGACATTGTGTGGGACCTCGATCAGGCGCTGACGGCGGCACACCACTCGTGAATCCGGACCAGCGCAAGTTCGGCCTGGGCGATGGCGTGAGCGGCAACTCGCCGGTGAATCGGAGTCGCTTTGCCACGACCGCGGCGGACCGGCTGCGCATTCTGAAGACTTACCGGCGCATCGCCATGGTCGGGCTTTCCTCGAATCCATTTCGCCCGAGCCATTTCGCGGCGATCTATCTGCTGGCAGAAGGTTACGATGTGGTCCCGGTCAATCCGCGCGAGAAAGAAGTACTGGGGCGTCAGTCGTACGGGTCGCTGCCCGAGGTGCCGGGGCCGGTGGAAGTGGTGGACATCTTTCGCGAGCCGGCGGCGTTGCCGGCGATTGTCGAGGACGCCATCGCCATCGGCGCGAAAGTCGTCTGGATGCAACTGGGCGTGATCCACGAAGCCGCCGCCGAGCGCGCCCGGGCGGCGGGTCTCGAAGTGGTGATGGACCGCTGCATGAAAATCGAACATGCCCGGTTTTTCGGCGGGCTTAACACCATGGGGCTGAACACGGGGTTGATTGGGGCCGGGAGGCGTTAGGGCGCGGTCTGGACCTCGAGGCCGCAGGTGCGCGCCGCAATGGCTTGTTGGACATCGTGGGTGACGAACAGAAGCGGCTCGCCTTGCTCTTCCATCCACAGCAGCGCGGTTGCTACATGGATGGCATCCAAGGCTGAGAGGACGGTGGGAAATGATCCGGCTGCCCGGTTGAGAACGGCGGGTCCGATTCCGACCTCGTGGATACGGATCATCAAGAGTTGCAGCGCTTCCGTCGTGTCCGCGAGCGATGCGCCTGCAAGGGGCCCATGACGCGCATGCGATCAATCGCGCGCAGCGTTTCCACGCGTAATAATGCACTGGTTACGACCAGATCCCATTGCGACCAGTCCTCGATGGCGCCTGGTTCATGCAAAAGGCTTCGTACGGCCACGGACGAATCGAGGTATGCCTTCACACCGGACCATTCTCAAAACGATCGCGGCGCACCCACTGCAGAGCGCGATCGGCGTCACCAGGCTTGAGGCCCTTGGGCCGCGGCAAGTTCGCGAGGATGCGGTCGACTTCCTTCAGAGAACCTTGGGCCGGCCGGATGGTCAGTCGCGGGCGCTGGGCGCGCTCTTCGTATGGCACCAGGCGCGCGATCGGGGTCTCACGGTCTTTAATGACCACCTCGTTGCCGCGACGCACGGATCGCAGATATTCGCTCAGCTTGCTTTTGAGCTCCGCGATTTTGACCTCGGTCTTCATGTGTCCAATTATGGTCACATATGACCATATCGTGCAAACGAGTTAATTACCGTATAATAGGAGTCTGAGGAGTTTTGTGTCGCTGCGTAGTTTCCTGCGCCTTACCGCGCATATCCAGATGATGCCGGTGCTCGAGAGCGGCGAGGAAACCCTCGTCGGCGGGCAGGCGGTGATCGAAGGCGTGATGATGCGTGCGCCGCACAGCTATTGCGTGGCGGTGCGCAAGCCCACGGGCGAGATCGTCACGAGTGAAACGCCGGTTGCGCGGATGTCGGAGAAGCACAAGATCTTCAAATACCCGGTACTACGCGGGTTGGGCGTGCTGGGTCAGGCGATGTCACTGGGCATCAAGGCGCTGCGATTTTCGGCCAACACGGTACTGGACGATGGTTCGCCGGAGCGAAAACCGAAGGAGATTTCGTCCTGGGGGCTGACGCTTCAAATCCTGTTCTCATTCGGTTTCTTCATTTTTCTTTATAAGCTGGTTCCGCTGTATCTGGCGACCTCGCTGGGCAAATGGTATCCGGCGGTCAACGGGCGGCTGATGTTCAACGCCGTAGACGGCCTGATTCGTCTGGCGATCTTTCTCTGCTTCCTGTTCTTGCTGTCGCGCTCGAAGGACATCCACCGCGTGTTCGAGTACCACGGCGCGGAGCACAAAGTCGTATTTAACTTCGAATCCGGCAATCCGGTGAACGTCGAAAACGCGCAGAAGTTCACCACGTTTCACCCGCGCTGCGGCACGAGCTTTCTACTGGTGGTGATGGTGATCTCGATGGTTGTCTACACGCTGATTCCGTTCCAGGGGTTCGGCATGAAGCTGCTGTCGCGCATCGTGCTGCTGCCGGTGATCACGGGCCTCAGCTATGAGCTGATCCGCTTCGCCGCCAAGCGCCGCGGGTCGTTTCTGGCATTGCTGACCGCGCCGGGGCTGTGGCTGCAGCGCATCACGACGCAACCGCCTTCGAACGAACAGACCGAAGTCGCGATCTGCGCGCTGGATCACGCGATGGCGCTTGAGACCGCGCAGGGCGGCGAACTGGTCATCGCCTAAACGCACATGCAATTCGCCGGAAAGCTCGACCAGATCGAAGTGCGTTTCGAGGAGCTGACTCAGCAGCTGGCCGATCCGGCCGTGATCCACGACGCCGAGCAGTATCGCAAAGCGGCCAAGGCGCATAGCGAGCTGTCCGAGATCGTGGCGAAGTACCGCGAATGGAAAGAGGCCTCGAGCCAGCTGGCGCAGGCCCGCGCCATGATGTCGGACTCGGACGCCGAAATGCGGCAAATGGCGACCGAAGAAATCGTGCGCCTGGAGCCGGCACTAGTAGAGATCGAGGAGCAGTTGAAGGTCTTGCTGCTGCCCAAGGATCCAAACGACGAGAAAAACGTCGTGCTGGAAATCCGCGCCGGCACGGGCGGCGACGAGGCGACGTTGTTCGCGGCGGAGATCTTCCGCATGTACACCCGTTATGCCGAATCACAGCGATGGCGAGTCGAGCTGACGTCCATGAGCGAGTCGCCGGTCGGGGGGCTGAAAGAAGTCATCGCCCTGGTGAGCGGCGAACGGGTGTACAGCAAGCTGAAATATGAGAGCGGGGTGCATCGCGTGCAACGCGTCCCCGTTACGGAACAGCAGGGCCGGGTACACACGTCGGCGATCACGGTGGCGGTGCTACCTGAAGCGGACGAGGTGGAAGTCGAGATCGAGGCCAAGGACATTCGCATCGACACGTTCTGTTCTTCGGGGCCAGGCGGGCAGTCTGTCAACACGACTTACTCGGCGGTGCGCATCACGCACCTGCCCACGGGCGTAGTGGTTTCCTGCCAGGACGAAAAATCACAGATCAAGAACCGGGCCAAGGCGATGCGCGTGTTGCGCTCGCGGCTTTACGAGATCGAACTGGAGAAACAGCAGGAGCTGCTAGGCGCGGAGCGGCGGAGCATGGTGGGCACGGGCGACCGCAGCGAAAAAATCCGCACCTACAATTTTCCTCAAAACCGCGTAACCGACCACCGCATCGGGCTGACGCTGCACCAGCTGGATATCGTGATGGATGGCCGGCTCGATCCGATCATCGAAGCCCTCACCACGTACTATCAAACCGAAAAACTCAAGCAGGAAGGCGTGACGGCGTAAGGGGGCGTAATGACGCTCCAGGAGGCTCTGCTCCAGGGAACCAGGCTCTTGGAGGAGGGACGTATCGCGTCGCCGCGACTGACGGCCGAAGTGCTGCTGTGCCACGCGCTGCGCCAGGAACGCCCGTTTCTCTATGCGCATTACGAACGTGAGCTGCGCGAAGTGGAGTGGATTCACTACGGCCGCTATCTGCATGAACGGCTCAAGGGCAAGCCCACGCAGTACATCACTGGCCGGCAGGAATTTTACGGGCGCGAGTTTCGCGTTACGCCGGACGTCCTGATTCCACGGCCGGAGACGGAACTGGTGGTCGAGACAGCGCTCAACTTGGCTCCGGGTGCGCGGCGCATGGTGGACGTGGGATGCGGATCGGGCGCGATCGCTATAACGCTGCGGCTCGAGACGCAAGCTCTGGTTTATGGCACCGATATCTCGGCTGCGGCCCTGGCTGTCGCGGCGGACAACGCGGGACGGTCGGGGTCGCCAGTCGAATTCGTGCAGTGCGATCTGGTTTCGGCGATAGCGGACGCCTCGATGGACGTGATTGCCTGCAATCCGCCGTACGTGCCGCTGGGCGACCGCACAGGCTTGCAGCGGGAGGTGCGCGAGCACGAGCCCGAAGTAGCGCTGTTTGCCGGCCCGTCGGGATTCGAGATTTACGCGCGGCTGGTGGTTGACGCCGCGCGCGTGCTGCGCCCCGGCGGCTGGATCGTCATGGAGCTTGGCTACAATAGCAGGGACCGTGTGGTCGGGATGCTGGGCCGAGGCTGGCGCGATGTTCGCGTTGAGCCGGACCTGGCGGGAATTCCGCGCGTTCTGGCGGCACAGTGGGAACGATGAAAACCATCTTCCACGTCGATATGGACGCCTTCTTCGTTTCCGTGGAAGAGCTGTTCGATCCTTCGCTCAAGGAAAAAGCCGTGGTGGTCGGCGGGCGGCCCGATGAGCGCGGCGTCGTGTGGGCGGCGTCCTATGAAGCGCGCAGGTTCGGCGTGCACTCGGCCATGCCGCTGCGTACGGCCCATAAGCTTTGCCCGCACGCCATCTTCGTGGACGGCCATCCGGAGCGTTCCCGCGACTGTTCGCAACAGGTTTTCGAAGTGCTGAATCATTTCTCGCCGCAGGTCGAGATGGCCTCCATCGACGAAGCGTATGTGGACATGACCGGGACCGAGCGGTTGCACGGGCCGCCCCTGCGCGCCGCACATGCGCTGCACGGGGCCATGCGCGTGGCCACGCGGCTCAATTGCTCGATCGGCATTGGCACGTCCCGGCTGGTGGCGAAAATTTCGTCCGACCAGGCTAAGCCCAACGGCGTGCTATGGGTGATGCCGGGCCAGGAAGGACGGTTTCTCGCGCCGCTCGATGTTCGCAAGGTTCCCGGCGTTGGCAAGGTAACTGAGAAGAACCTGCTCGCGTTGGGCATTCACAAGATTGGAGACCTGGCGCGCTTCGACGAAGAATTTCTCGAAAGCCGTTTCGGCAAGTGGGGGCTGGCGCTGGCCGGCAAAGCGCGCGGGTTAGACGCGGGCGGCTGGTTCGACAGCGAAGTGGGCGCGGACACTGATCCCAAATCCATCAGCCACGAGCACACGTACGGCGAAGACACAGCCGATGCCAGCGTGCTCGAAGCGACGCTGGTGCGCCTCTCAGAGATGGTGGGCCGACGCCTGCGCGAGAACGGACTGCACGCCCGCACCCTCCAGCTCAAGTTGCGCTACAAAGATTTCTCGACCATCACGCGCGCCCACACGCTCGAGCGCGCCACGCAACTTGATACCGAAATCTTCGAAGAGGTGCGCGCGCTGTTTCGGAAGAACTGGAAACGGGGCGCGCAAGTGCGGCTGCTGGGCGTGCACGCGGCGTCCTTCGAAGACGCGGAGCCGCAGCTCGATTTGATGGGTGAAGACAAGCATGAGCGCTGGCAGCAAGCTCTCGCCGCGGCCGACCGCCTGCGCGACAAGTACGGTGAATCCGCGGTCTCGCTGGCATCCGGCATGCGCGGCCGTTTCCGCGAACGCACGCACGAAAATCCCGCCGGTCTTCCGGGAAAGCCCAAATAGCGCGCGATGCCCGAAGGCTCTTTTCGTTACTGCGACGTCAGCCTGCCGGTTCCGCTCGACCGGCCGTTCACTTATTCCCTGCCGGAAACGCTGCGGCACCGCGTGAAGGCCGGCTGCCGGTTGATCGTTCCGTTCGGCGTGCGAAAGCTTACCGGGGTAGCGCTGCGATGTCATGACGAAATCCCGGCGGTCGAGGCTCGCGACGCGCTGCGCCTGGTGGATGCAGAGCCGGTGCTGGACGGGGAACTGCTGTCGCTGGCGCGCTGGATCGCCGCCTATTATTGCGCGCCGCTCGGCGAGGTGTTGCGGGCCATGCTGCCGCTGGTGAGCGACGTCCGCGCGGGCAAAGTGTATTCGCTGACAGCCTCGGGCCTGGACGCGGCGCGGCAACTGCTGCTCGATGCCGGCCCGGAAGATCCCGTGGCGGAGATGTTGCGCATGCTGGAGAAGCGCCCGCTCTCCGCGGCCTATCTGGCAAAGAAGTTTCCGCTGGCGGACAAAGCGCTGCGCTCGCTCGAACGCAAAGGCTTCGTGATCGCCGAGCAGGTCCACGCCGAGCGCGATCCGCTGCGGGCGCCGTCGGAGAGGCTGCGTGTCGAGCTGAAACACGAGCCGGGCGAGCGAAAGCTACCCAAAGCGGAGCGCGAGCTGATCGCGTTTCTCCTGCTGCATCCGGGCTCGCATAATCTCAAAGAGGTCGAGTCGCAGGTGCGCAACGCCGGCGGCGCGGCCCGATCGCTGGCGCGCAAGCGAATCCTCAAGCTGGCGCGAGAGCCTGTAGCAGCCGTCACAGCAGGGCCGGTGCGGACGCGGCACACGTTGAATCCGGCGCAACAGGAAGCGTTCGCGGCTATCGGCGCCGCCATCGAGTCCAGACAATTCCGGACGTTCCTGCTGCACGGAGTTACCGGGTCGGGGAAGACAGAGATTTATCTCAGCGCTATCGAAGCGACCATGGCAGCGGGACGCGGCTCGCTCATGCTGGTTCCCGAGATTGCGCTTACGCCAGCAGTGGCGGGCCAGTTTTTCGCGCGCTTCGGCGATCGCGTGGCCATACTGCACAGCGCGTTCAGCGATACCGAGCGCAGCGAACAGTGGCGCCGCATACGGTCGGGCGCGGCGGGCGTGGTTGTGGGGACGCGTTCGGGGGTCTTCGCGCCGGTCCGCAACCTGGGCTTGATTGTGGTGGACGAGGAGCACGATCAAAGTTATAAGCAGGAAGAAACGCCGCGCTACAACGGCCGGGATGTGGCCATCGTGCGCGCCCAGGCTGCCGGGGCGTGCGTGGTGCTGGGGTCGGCAACGCCGAGTCTCGAGAGCCGCTATAACGCACAGCGCGGCAAGTACACTCTTCTGGAACTGCCGGAGCGCATCGAACAACGGCCTATGCCGAAGGTCGAACTAATCGACATGCGCGAGGAATTTCTGGAAACTCGCAAGCAGGCGACATTCTCACGCCGGCTTGTGGAAGGCATCGGGGAGCGCCTCGACAACCGCGAACAGACGATGCTGCTGCTCAACCGCCGCGGATTTTCGAGTTTCGTCGCCTGCCGCTCCTGCGGAGAGCGCATTCAGTGCCGCAACTGTTCGGTTACCCTGACCTTTCATCGCCGCGACCGCCGCCTGCTGTGCCACTACTGCGGTTACGCCGAACGCGTTCCGTCCGTATGCCCGAAGTGCCACAGCGAGCACATTTACTTTCTGGGAATCGGATCGGAAAAAGTGGAGGAGGAACTGCACCGCGAGTTTCCGCGCGCCCGCATCACGCGGCTCGATCGCGACACCGTGACCGGCAAGCGGCAGTACGAAGTCATCCTGCAAGGATTTCGCGAGGGCAATTTCGACATCCTCGTCGGCACACAGATGATCGCCAAGGGCCACGACATCCCTAATGTGACGCTGGTGGGTGTGGTGTCGGCTGATGTGGGACTCGGCCTACCGGATTTTCGCGCCGCCGAGCGCACGTTCCAGCTTCTTACGCAGGTGGCCGGACGCGCGGGGCGCGGCGATCTCCCGGGCATCGTGCTGGTGCAGACCATCAATCCGGATCACTACGCTATTCGCATGGCGGCCGCGCAGGATTACCAGGCCTTCTACGAGAAGGAGCTCAACTTCCGGCGCATGATGCACTACCCGCCGTTCACCGCCATGGCCAACCTGTTGGTGCGCAGCGAAAAACAGGAGGAGGCGCTGCGCCTGAGCGCGGAACTGGGCCGTTTGCTTACGCCGGCGCCGGAAAAAATCAAGGTGATGGGCCCGGCGGAGGCGCCGGTGCCACGTCTGAAGAGCGAGTTTCGCTACCAGCTGCTGATCAAATCGGCCAGCCGCAAGTTGCTCAACGTTCTGCTCCGGCGCGTTCGCGATTTTGCCCTGGACAACAAATGGCCGGCCACGGCGCTCGTCATCGACGTCGATCCGCTGACGCTGATGTAAGGCGCGGTTACCGCAGAGTGTAGGTCAGGCCCGTCGTAAACTGGAACGAATTTTTCTTAAAACCGGGCGGTGGATTATTCAGGAACGTATCGGCGGTACTGACCGCTACGCTAAGACGCTTATAGACCGGCAGAGTCAGCCCGGCGACACCGGCCGCTGAGTACGCGTTGGTATTGTTCCACGCCGGGGTCACGGCAAGCTGCTCGGTGAAAAGGATGCCATGAGGCAGCGTACGATTGTAGCGTTCGGCGAAGGTGGAAGCGATCAGATTCTGATTCAGCGCGGATTCCTCGAATTGCTCCTTCACATAGGTCATGCTGGCTTTCAGATCCAGCGCCTGGTTCGCGCTCTTAACAATTGTCCAGCCAATACCGCCGCCGTAGGACTGTTGCAGGTCCAAACCCTGGGAGAAATTATGGTCGTAGGCCAGTTGTCCGAAACCGTAGAAGCGCGGCCTGAAATATTCATCGCGCTCGGCGTCCGCATGGTAAATGGCGGTCTTCAGAGTAGGCGTGTTCGGTTGCGTCACCTTTCCGTATGACGCGCTGAAATCTACCAGAGTCCGATTGCGCGGGTCGAGCCAGTTTTCCGCCGGCACCGCGCGCACCAGGCCGACGGCTCCGGTGAATGTGCTGCTATTCTGGGTCGCCTCGACCAAAGAAGCGCCGGCGGTGACTGCGCCTTTCCACTCCTCGAAAGTGCCCGGGCGGTGCAGCGCCTTCTGAAAGGCGGCCTCGTCAACGACGTAGCCGGCATCACTGACCGCCACGGTTTGAGGCCGATTTTCGCCGCTCGGAGTCACTTCGATCTTTTGGTCTTTCACGGCGATGGTCCCGTGCGGAACTTTTCCGTCCGTTTCGCCCTTTTGAAGTTTCACGTCCTTCGGAATCACTGCGAACTTCTGCGACGAGCGAAGCTCCTGAATCTTCTTCCACTCGACCGTGATCTCTCCGGCCATGTCGCTTTTGAAGGTGACGGTATCGCCCGTGGCACGGACTATATGGCCGATGAGCTTTTCCCCGTCGGTGAACAGAAGCATGTCAGCCTCCGGCTTGGGCTCGCTCTGTGTTGCCTGTGCGCGCACGTTCGGCCCGGCCAGCAGCCATAGGAACGCCGTCAAACACAAGCCCCGAAGCGTCAGGGAGTTGTAATGG
>JACXTT010007114.1_pt1 | contig 15853 bp, 14 predicted proteins | sample 9270951 | NCBI WGS metagenome assembly JACXTT01 (sample SAMN15532306, study PRJNA645909) | rock metagenome | isolation source: weathered quartz diorite | place: Puerto Rico | collected 2017-06-21 | reverse complement strand
CCGTCTTCTGCGGCTTCAGCAGCGTTGTGTGGAGCTTGAACGCGGCGGCGGACCACCCGGAGCACCACTTCCGCATCGCGGCCCTCTTTCTCGTGCTGGCGGGCTTCTTTGATGGCATGGACGGCCGCGTCGCCCGCCTCACCAACACCGCCACGGAATTCGGCGTGCAGCTGGATAGCCTCGCCGACGTGGTGTCCTTCGGCATGGCGCCCGCCATCCTCGCCTACCGCTACGGCTTCTTCCAGCTCGGCGCCCAGGACCCTCAGCTTCGCTACGTGGGCTGGGCCGCCAGCTTCTTCTTCATCGCCTGCGGCGCCCTGCGGTTGGCGCGCTTCAATGTGCAGGTAGGTAGCGTGGACAGCCGCTTCTTCGTCGGCATGCCCATTCCCATGGGCGCGGCCTGCATCGCCTCGGTGATCCTCTGCTGGCCCGCCAGCCCTAAGAGCCTGCAGCACGCTTACCTCTTCGCCTTCGAGCTCTTCGTCGTGGGCGCCCTCATGGTGAGCACGATCCGCTTCCCCAGCTTCAAGCAGAAACCCGGCGGCCCTAAGGCGATGACCACCACCCTCGCCGCCGTCGCGCTGCTGCTCAGCCTCTTCATCATTTTCCGCGAGCGATTCCTTGTAGGGTTTCTCGCGGCCTTTGTCGTCGCCAGCATCCTGATGAACCTGGCTTGGAAATTGGGTTGGCGCGGCATGCCTCCTCCCAAAGACGGCGACGACGCCCTCTCCGCACACTGACAGCACCCGGACATCCTATGCCCGTACTTGAGACCCAAGGCCTCCTGAAGCACTATGGCGACCGCACCATCCTCCAGCGCATCACGTTGCGCGTAGAGGCCGGTGAGCGACTCGCCCTCCTCGGCCCCTCCGGCTGTGGAAAGACCACGCTCCTCAACTTGCTTGGAGGATTGGATCGCCCCGATTCGGGCTCCATCCTGCTGGACGGGGAGGATATCTCCCGCGCGGATGCCCAGCGCATCGCTCAATTGCGCCGAGCCAAGATCGGCACCGTATTCCAGTTCTTCCACCTCATTCCCCACCTCACGGTGCTGGAGAACGTGCAGCTGCCCTTGCAGCTCCTCAACTGGAAGCCCATCGACGCCCTCAAGCGAGCGGAGGATTTGATCCTCTCCGTGGGCCTCATGGAGCGCATCAACGCCTGGCCTCAGGAGCTCAGCAACGGTGAGATGCAGCGGGTGGCCGTGGCGCGGGCCCTCTCCGCCCGTCCCCGTCTGCTGCTGGCCGACGAGCCCACCGGCAACCTTGATCGCAAGAACGGCGAGGCCGTCCTGCAACTGCTGAAGGATCTCACGGAGCGCGAGCGCACGGCCCTCGTGCTCGTCACCCATAGCGAAGCCGCCACCCGTACCTGCCACCGCGTGCTGCGCCTGGAGGACGGCTACCTGGTGGACGAAGGTTTCTCCATGCCCGCTCGGGGTACCAAGGCATGAGTCACGTCAGTCGGACCCTGGGCTTCAGAGCGCTCAAGGCGGAATGGGGTCGAACACTGCTGGCCGTGCTCTCCGTGGCGTTGGGCGTCGGCGTCTTTTTGGCGGTGCGCCTGGCCAACCGCGCGGCCGTCGCCAGCTTTGAAGCTTTTACTGAAGGCGCAGGCCGGGGCGCCGATTGGGTGGTCCGCACCGAAGGCGGCCCTCTTCCCGAGGCCCGTCTGAAGGCCCTCGAACCGCTGCGCACCAAAGCGGAACTTATCCCCGTGCTTGAAGGCAGCTTCAACCTCCGAAGCAACCTGGAACCCTTCCAGCTGCTCGGCACGGATCTCATGGCCACCTATCGGCGCCGTTTGATCCTTCGCACGCCGTCGCGCACCTCCCAGGATCGCGATGAAGAAGCGCTGCTCGCCCCCATGCAGCGGCCCGACCTCGTGCTCATCAGCGCGCGCCTGGCGGAAGACCAGCACCTCCAGATGGGCAGCCGGCTGGAGGGCTTCGTCAACGAGCGCCCCATCACTTTGGTGGTGGGCGGCATCCTCCCCGAGGACGACGCCCTGCCCGTCACGCCGCGGAACCTGATGTGGATGGATCTCCCCGCCCTTCAATCGCTTCTGGGTCGACCCGAACAGCTGGATCGCATCGAACTCTGGTCCCGTAAAAGCACATCTTCCGCTGAATTGGCTGACGCGACCCGCCCCTTCATGAGTGAGGGACTCACGCTCGAAGCGCCAGAGCGCCGATTGGCGACGGGCCGAGGCCTGAGCGAAGCCTTCCGCTTCAACCTCACGGTCCTGAGCCTGATGTCCCTGGCCGTAGGCGCCTACATCCTCTTCCAGGCCTTCGACGCCGCCGTCTCCCGACGCAGGGAAACCTGGGCCACACTGCGAGCGTTGGGCGCCTCTGAGGCCCTGTTGACTCGCTTGGTCTACGTCGAAGCCATCGTCATCGGCGGTCTCGGAAGCGGGCTAGGCGTCGCCCTTGGATGGGGTTTGGCCCAAGGTGCCGTGCGAGCGATTAGCAACGTGCTCCAGGTGCACTACGGACCTTCCTTCGCCACCGCAGCTCAACTCCTGCCTGAAGAGGCGGGCATCGCTTTCGCCGCAGGCCTGGTGGTGAGCCTCCTGGCCGCGTGGGTTCCCGCGCGCCGTGCCGCGCGCATCCCCGCCATCTCCATGCTTCGCAAGGGGGCCGAGGCCCACCCCATGGACTGGAAACGGCATGGCGCAGTCGGCATTCTCTTGCTGGTGGTCGGAATGGCTGTGGCGACCTTCCTCCACCTCCGGCCCGGAGTAGCCTGGCATGCCTATCTCGGCGCAGCGCTCGTGCTCATCGGTGGCAGCTTCGCAACCATCGTATGGATGCCTCTGGTTGGCAGCCTCGGTCTGGGCGCGACGCGGTGGACCTGGTGGTTGCGGACGCGGCCTCTCCAGCGGCCCACCGGTCGGCACGCCTTCGCCGTGGCCGCACTCTGCGTGGCCTCGAGCATGGCCGTGGGCGTCGGCGTCCTCGCCCGCAGCTTTGAAGGCACCTTGCAGGATTGGATTCAAACCAGCCAAAGCGCCGATCTCTTCATCAGTCCTCAGGGCGGCGCAGGCGGTGTCTCCCACCATCGCCTTCCCCTTGAGTTGGCGACCTCCCTTGAATCAGACCCCGCCGTCGCCGCAGTGGACCGCTCCCACCTCATGGCCTTTCTCTTTCGAGGGCGCACCGCTTTTGTGGAAGCGAGGGACCTCGAAGTGCTCGCCCCTCGCGGCGCGCTGCTCCTCGCGGGCGGACATTCCGCACAGGATGTGCTCAATGAGATCCACGCCGGCGGCCTCAATGCCCCTGGCGCCTTGGTCAGCGAGAGTTTCGCCCATCATTTCTCGCTCAAGCGGGGCGATACCGTCGACCTACCCACCTCCCAGGGCGCACGCCGCATGAGCATTCGAGGCATCTTCGTGGACTACAGCAACGAGCACGGATCCTTGCTCGTGGACCGCACCGTCTTCGAGACCTTGTTCCCAGGCGAGCCGCTCTCCCGCATGGCCCTCTTCCTCCATGGCCAACAGGATCCTCAGGCTGTCGCCACGCGCCTCGCGAAGGCTCATCCAGGCCTTCGCATCCGCAGCCAGGCGGAAGAACGGGCGCAGATCCTCCGCATCTTCCACCGCTCCTTCGCCCTCACCTACGCCCTTGTGATCATCGCGCTCGGCGTGTCCTTGGTCGGCCTGGTGCAAGCTCTCTTGAGCCTCACCCTCGCCCGCCGCTCCGAACTGTGGACCCTCAGAGCCCTGGGGGCGACTGAGCGCGAAGTTCTGGGGATTCTCATGGGGGAAGGCTTAGGCACCGCGCTCGCAGGCCTGCTGGGCGGCGCCGTCGTGGGTTCACTCCTGGCCCGCATTCTCGTGCGCGTGGTCCAGCCCCAGCTCTTCGGATGGACCCTCACCTTCCGATTCCCCTTCGTCTTCTTCGCAGCGCTTTCGGTGGGTACTTTGATCGCAGCAGCCCTCGTCCTCTGGCCCGCCTCCTCCTGGGGTGCCCGACTTCGCCTTGACCGGCAGGCGGAGGAAGGCGCTTGATCCGCTGGTTCCTCCCCCTATGCTTGGGCACGCTCCTCACGGCCCAGGATGTCGATCTGCAATCCCGCATCCTGGAGGTCTACTCGCCCAACCGGGCGGCCTCCACGACGCCCTCTCAAACGCCCGCAGTGGCAGGGACACCCTCCCTCGATCTCCCCCGGGATAACGGCCAGCATGCAGATGCCCCCTTCGAACGCTGGGTGCTGCGAGGTTCCTTTTCGGGGCCCATCACTGGGAAGGCTTACGGTCTGGAGATGCTCATCGTCCGACAGGGCGCTGCAGGGGTGTGGCGCGGCAGCGACGCGTGGCGGAGCGACCGGTGGTGGATTGCGCAGGCCTCCCTGCTCCTTCCCTCAGGCCGACGCTTGATGACCGAAGAGCGTCTGGGGCGTGAAGGCCTGCCCGCCTCTGCGTCATCGGAAGGCTTAAACCTCCAAGTGGATGGGTGGTCTCTGATCCACCGGGATGGCGCGATGCACCTCCGCCTCCAGCTCGAAAAGGGGCAGATCGATTTGGAAATGACGCCCCAGGTGCCCGAAGTCTCCCTCCCACTCCTGGAGAGCCGGGGCCTCCACCGCATCATCCATCCCAACCTCAAAGCCCACGGTCTGCTGAGCCTGGAGAGTCAGACGCCGCTTACCGTGAAGGGACGATTCTCGCTGTGGCACGAATGGGGTGACATCCTGCCCAACTCGCTGCAGGGGTGGGATCAGGCCGTCATGCACTTCCGCGATGGGCGCACTTGGATCTTTGAGGGGGAGCGCAGCGCGGACATGGCGTTCGACGGTCGTTGCCAGCTGCTGGAAATCGACGCGCATGGTCGACTGACCCGCATCTCTAAAAAGCCGCCCGTCTTCCTACGCCGCCAGTGGTCCAGCCCCACGACACCCTCCCGCTATCCCATTGCTTTCAAAGTCCAAAGCGGGAAAGAGTCTGTGGGCCTTGAGCCGCTGCTCGATCATCAGGAGGTGCATTCCCAGCGCCCAGGCTCTGCGCCCTACTACTCTGGCATTTGTACCCTGCAAGATGCCCACGGGGGAGCCATTGGCGAGGCCTTCACCGAGTTCACCGGCTACGCACGGCCCATGCGCGGATTCTGAACAAGGCGAGGGAAGCCCTCCGTTGAATCGCTAAGCCGATACCCTTTCTGAAAGGGGAACCCATGCTGTTGGAGGCTCGCGGGCTCATCAAGCGCTATGGCCCAAGAGAAGTATTGAAGGGCCTTCATCTCAACCTGGATGCGGGAGAGCGCTTGGCCATCCTCGGCCCTTCGGGATGCGGCAAGAGCACCTTGCTGAATCTCCTCGGAGGATTGGATAGGCCTGATCAGGGTGCTCTCGTTTTCCAGGGCAGGGACTTGGCCCACCTTTCCCACGCCGAGCTGGCGGACCTGAGACGCGGCACCATCGGCACGATCTTTCAGTTTTTCCATCTCATCCCGAGCCTCACTGCCCGCGAGAACATCGAACTCCCGCTGCGCCTGCTCAAGCGAAAAGATGCTGGCGCCCGCGCCACCGAGCTCCTCAAGGCAGTGGATCTCGCAGCTCGCTCAGAAGCCTGGCCTGGCGAGCTCAGCGGCGGAGAGATGCAGCGAGTAGCGGTGGCTCGAGCCCTCGCCTCGCGGCCCGCGCTACTGCTCGCAGACGAGCCCACCGGCAACCTCGATCGCGCTTCGGGCGCCGCGGTACTCGACCTCTTGGCCGACCTCTGCACCCAAGAGGGCACAGCGTTGGTGATGGTCACCCACTCCGACACTGCAGCCGCCATCTGTCATCGCCGCTTTCGCATGTCGGACGGTCAGCTCGAGGCCCAGGGATGATCTGGCTCGCATGGCGCGTCATGCTCCGCTCTCTGGCTCGGGAGCGGAGCCGCGGGCTCCTCTCTCTCTGCGCGGTGGCGCTCGGTGTCTCCGTCTTCCTCGCCATCCGTCTCGCCAATGCTGCTGCCATTGAGAGCTTCGAACGCTTCACCCAAGGCCTGGGACAAGGTTCGGATCTGATACTAAAGGCCTCCGCGGGCGCCCTTCAGGAACAAGAGCTGCCCCGCCTTACGCCTGCACTGGACGCCGCCTGGATCCGCCCTGTGGTGGAGGGCAGCTTCACCCAACTTCCTTCCCAGGCCTCCTTTGAATTGATCGGCATCGATCTGGTGGGCTTTGGCGAAGGGCTCCCGGCCCTTCCGCCCTCCACCATCCAACCTGCGACTCCGCTGGATGTCTTCGCTGGGCTCCAAGATTCCCACGCGGTCTTTATTTCCACCGCGCTGGCCGAAGCCGAAGGGTTGAAGGCCGGATCTCGCCTCGATGGCGTTATCGACGAGCGGCCCGTGAGCCTCCGCGTTGCGGGCGTGCTTCCCGACCTGCCTCAGCGCCCTCCGCTTCAGCGCCATCTGCTGGTGATGGACCTTCCAGTGGCCCAGGCCCTGCTTAAGCGCGAGGGTGAGCTGGATCGCTTGGATCTCGGCGCGCGAGAAGGTCATTCGCTCACAGAAGTGGAGCGGTCGATCCGAGAGAGGATGCCTTCGACCTGGGTGCTGGAGGCTCCTGAGCAACGCGCGGAAAGCGGGCGCACCATGAGCTCCGCCTTCCGCTTCAATCTGGAGGTGCTCAGCCTCATCGCATTGGTGGTGGGCGCCTATCTGCTATTCCAGGCCTTCGACGCCGCGGTGCATCGACGCCGCGAGACCTGGGCCACCTTAAGGGCCTTGGGCCTGCGCCCCTGGCACCTCCGCGGATTGGTGCTGACGGAGGCCGCGCTCTTCGGTGTCGTCGGCAGTGCCCTTGGCGTGCTGCTCGGATGGCTGCTCTCTCAGGGCGCCGTGTACGCCGTGAGCCGCACCATCGCCGCGCTCTATGGCCCCAGCGCCGCCACCCACGCCGCCCTCTCGCTTGCTCAGGCGGGAATCGCGCTGGGCGCGGGCTCCTTGGCCTGTCTCGCCGCTGCGTGGATCCCGGCTCGCCAAGCGGCGGACACACCCCCAGTGCAGCTGCTTTCGAGAGGATCTGGGACGCGCCCCATCCGATGGCCCCGGGTCGTGCTCTCAGGGATTGGCCTCTCGGGGCTCGGCCTGCTGGTGGCCTTCGGTTACCACCCCACGCCCGGCGTGTCTTGGCATGCCTATGCGGGCGCCGTACTGGTGTTGCTCGGAGGCAGCCTGGCTGCACTTGGTCTGCTGCCCCTCCTTGGCCTGGTGGGAGGAGGTTCCTCCTGGGGCCTCGCCTTGGCCATGCGTCCCCTTCAGCGCCCGACGGGCCGCCATGCCTGGGCCGCCGCGGCGCTGACAGTCGCCACGGGCATGGCCGTCGGCATGGGCGTGATGGTGAGCAGCTTCGAAGGCACCGTGATGGGGTGGACGGAATCCATCCTCCGCGCAGATCTCTTCGTCGCGCCGCTGGGTTCTCAGGGCGCCTCCAGCCGCCACCGGCTGTCGTCAGAAGTCATCGAATCCCTTCAACGCGATCCTGCAGTGGATGAGCTCGACCGCTTCCAAAGTCTGCCCATCACCTTGGAAGGCCGGCCAACGATCGTGGGATCCGGCGACCTCGATGTCCATGCACGACGCGGTCACCTGGTCATGGCTCAGGGCCCCGACTCCACCTCGGTGATGGCAGCCATCCATGCGGATGGAATGGCTCACCCAGGCGCACTGGCCAGCGAGACCTTCTGCCGTCGCTTCGGATTGCACAACAGCGATCGCGTTCTGCTTCCCACCTCGCGAGGGCCCCAATCCGTCCAGATTCGCGGGATCTATGCGGATTACGGAAACGAGCGGGGCAGCCTCATCTTGGACCGCGCGGTGTTCACCGCTTGGTTTCAGGAGGTGCGCACCGCAAGCGTCGCTGTCTATCTCCATTCTGGCGTCGATGCGAACGCCCTTGCCGCACAGTGGCGCCAGCGTTATCCCGGCCTTCAGGTGCGCACCAACGCAACGCTTCGCGCCCAAGTGGCCACCATCTTCCATCAGACCTTTGCGCTGACCTACGCCCTTGAAGTAATCGGGCTGGCGGTGGCCCTCGTGGGCCTGGTGGAAGCGCTTCTCGGGCTGGCCATGGAGCGGCGCGGAGAGCTCCACACCCTTCGCGCCTTAGGCGCGCGTCCGCGTGAGATCGCGGGCGTCCTGCTCGGTGAAGGTCTCGGCATCGCCGCCGCGGGCCTGCTGGGTGGCGTAGCGGTGGGGCTGACCTTGGCGCTTCTGCTCGTAAGAGTGCTGAACCCTCAAGTATTCGGGTGGACCTTGGCCTTCAGCGTTCCGACGACCTCACTGCTCGCCCTACTGGTGCTGGGTCTCCTTTCGGCCTGCGCCGCCCTTTGGCCTGCGGCGCGATACGCCGCCCAGTTGCCGGTGGACCGTGAAGCGGAGGAAGGCGCATGAAAGGGCTGCTGTTGCTTCCCCTCTTGCTGGTTCAAGTCCCCGAACGAACGAATGATGGTTTTCGCACGGCGCGTCCCGGCCATGTCTTCCGGTTTCCAGCAGACCACGGGAGCCACCCGGAGTTCCGCAGTGAGTGGTGGTATTACACCGGTCTACTCCGCACTGTCGAGGGTCGGAGCTATGGGTTCCAGCTCACCTTTTTTCGCCAGGCGTCGCCCATCTCTTCCTGGCGCGGTAATGCTCACTGGCAGAGCGGCCAGATCTACCTCGCCCATGCCGCCCTCAGCGATGTCACTGGAGGACAATTCTCCTTTGAAGAGCGCCTCAATCGGGGCGGCGTCTGGGCCAACGCTGCCACCGGCGCCCTTCAGTTGATGAACGGTCCTTGGAGCGCGCGCGGAGATGGTCCTCATCAACAGCTGCATTTCGAGGTCAAAGGCCAGCGGATCGAACTCGACCTCACGGCCCTTACGGCCCCAGTCATCTTTGGCGAGGATGGCGTCAGTCGAAAGGGCGAGGATCCTTCTGCCGCAAGCCACTACGTCACCTTCCCCCGCATGGCGGCGAAGGGGTCGCTCAACCAAAAAGGCCGCAGCATCTCCGTTTCCGGCGACGTCTGGATGGATCACGAATGGAGCTCCAACCAGCTGAGCGAAGGCCAGGTGGGCTGGGATTGGGCCGGGCTCCGCCTCAAAGATGGGCGCAGTCTCATGGCCTATCGGCTGCGGCGGTCCGATGGCAGCGCCGATCCTTGGTCCACGCTGACGGAGGTGGATGCCAAAGGACGCGTGGCTCGCCGAACACGAGCTTGGACGATGAATCCTACAGGCCAGTGGACGAGCCCCCATAGCGGTGCCCGCTACCCCTTGCCCATGAAGATCGAAGCCTGGAACGAGCAATGGATCCTCGAACCCCTCCTCCTCGATCAGGAGCTGCGCACCCTGCGCAGCAACGGCATCACCTATTGGGAAGGCGCCTGCCGCGTGCGCGACGCTACGGGCAAGGAGGTGGGCGAAGGCTATTTGGAGCTCACGGGCTATGCCGGCTCCTTGAAGGGCCGCTTCTAGCGCGACAAAAAAAGGGCGCCGAAGAGGCGCCCTTCCTCATCGGCTCAATGGCCATTAGATCGCAGAACCACCTTCAGGCACCGCGACACCAGAAAGGGCAGCGGCCTTAGGATTGACGAGAAGCTTCCCTCCCGTGCCGGGGCCCACGCCCATCACAGCGCCCTGCTTCACGCCGGCTTCGGTGGTGGCGGCCACCGGTACCTTCATGCCGGCCATGCGTTGAATGATGAAGGTCGCCGCGGAGCTCCCATCGCCCGCAACGTGGTCCCCGGCAAGCAGGATGACTGCATTAGGTCTTTGGCTTGCGAGGCCATTCAGCGCCTTGCCCATGTCCTGTGGACCTTTAACGTCCACGACAACGATCTTCATATTGCCGCCTGCCGCGGCTGCGAGAGCGCTCACAGAGCCCTTACTCGCCGATGAATCGCACACCACCGCCACCGTGGAAGCCTGAGGCCAGGCCTTCCGCATGGTGCCCATGAGGCTTTCGTAATCATTCGCCATCAGGGCAGACGAGGCGAGGGTGAGGCCAAGAACCAACAGACGACGCATCAGGGTCTCCTAACAGACTTCTCTTCTTGTCGGCTGACCCTAGGTAAACTTTAGAAAAATATATTATCTTTTATTTCATATCTGGGTGCCGCCCTCAGGGGCAGATACGCCCACTGCCGCCGCGGCCTTGGCATTGACCAGCAGCTTTCCGCCGGTACCCGCCCCGATGGCGAGCACAGCCCCTTGCTTCACACCTGCCTCGCTCGTAGCAGCCACAGGAACCTTTTGACCAGCCAGGCGCTGAATGATGAAGGTTGCCGCCGCGCTGCCATCGCCGGCAACGCGATCACCTGCCACCAACACCACCACATCAGGTTTTTGGGAAGTCAGAGTGCCCAGGGCCTTGCCCATATCTTGCGGGCCCTTCACATCGACCACGATGATCTTCATGCCCGCGGCCGCGCCGGCCATTGCCTGGATGGCCCCCATGCTTTGAGCCTGGTCGCACACGATGGCCACCTTGGTGCGCTCCGGCCAAGCTTTCTTCACTGCGGCGATCACTTGATCGTAATCGCCGGACATGGCCGCAGAACTTCCGATCAGAAGCACCGCCGCCAAACGTAATGACCCAAGCAGCATGTCACCCTCCAAGGCATCTATCGGCGCCTTGGAGGGTGTCCTAAATCTTCGGGTCCGTTTAGCAGAGCAGACCGGCGATGCACGCGCTCATAAAGTTCGCCAGCGTGCCCGCCAACATCGCTTTAAGACCAAGACGCGCCAAGTCGCCACGGCGTTCGGGCACGAGTGCGCCGATGCCGCCCACCTGGATGGCGATGGAGCTGAAGTTGGCGAACCCGCACAGCGCGAAGGTCGCGATGAGCTTGGCCTTGGCGCTTAGCGCCGCCATCTTCCCCAATTCGATGAACGCGACGAATTCATTCACCACCATGCGCTTGCCGAGCAAGGTGCCGATGCTTCCCGCTTCGGAGGGAGGCACGCCCATCACCAGCGCGAAGGGCTTGAAGAGGAAGCCGAGAATCTGTTCGAGCGTGATGCCGAGCGAACCTTTGAGAATGCCGTTGAGGAGCGCTACCAGTGCGATGAACGCGATGAGCATGACGCCCACGTTGAACGCCAACTGGCCGCCTTCGAAGGCGCCGCGCGCCGCGGCATCCAGCACGTTGGCGTCGTGGTTGGGAATGTCCACCTTCACTTCGCCGCTGGTTTCCGGCACGCCCGTTTCAGGCTCCAGAAGCTTGGCCATCATCACGGCGCCGGGGGCGGTCATGATCACGGCCGTAAGCAGGTGCACGATGTCGACCTGCGCGATGGCGACGTAGGCCACCATGATCGAGCCCGATACGTGGGCCATGCCCGCCGTCATGATCACCATGAGTTCGCTGCGCGTCATGCGCGCGAGAAAGGGCCGGATGGTGAGGGGCGCCTCGGTCTGACCCATGAGGATGCTCGCGGCGACGCTGACACTCTCTGCACCGCTCACCTTGAGGAAGCGGCCCATGGCACGGGCAGACGCGCCCACGATCCACTGCATGATGCCGAGGTAGTAGAGCACCGCGAAAATGCTCGCGACGAAGATGATGGCGGGCAGCACGACGAAGGCGAACACCATCCCAATCCGTCCCACCAACGCGCCGCCGGGACCCGCCACCACCCCTGCGCCCATGCCGCCGGGGAAGGAATCCGCCAGCGGGCCGAAGACGAAGGTCGCGCCTTCATGGGCGAAGGTCATGACGTGCTCCACCACCACCCGCATGCGGTCGAAGCTGGAAGCCACCAGACTGCCGCGGAGCAGGCCCAAACACACCACGCCGAAGATCGACCAATTCAACGTGGGATTGCGGTACTTCGCAAATCGGTTGAGCAACATAGGAATGAACATCAGAACGAGCACCACCCAACCGGCCCCTTTGGGGAAGGGCAAGAAGGAGAGCAAACGCGAGAGCATCTCGCCCTTCAGCACCACCAGCGCGAAGATCCACTGCAGGGCCATGCCCCACATGATGGTTCGCCAGTGGATGGCCTTGCGGTCGCGGGAAAGTGCGTAGCCAAGGGCCAGGAAGACTCCCAATCCCAGGAGCCCGGTAAAGCGAGCCATGAATACTCCTTATAATTCTTCGTTCAGCTGCTGAACAGCGTGTTCCATATGAAAGCGCGCGCGGCCCAGGATGGCATCGCCCCGCATCACCAGCACCAAGGTGCACTGCTCCTTGGCGCCCATCATGACGATCCAGTGCTGATCCGTAGAGAAGCAGAGCTGCTTCACTTCGCCACGGTCGAACTCATCCACCGCCTGCTGCAGATGCCGCTTCACCACGTGCTGGTAGGCCCCGAGGAGCTGCAGCGCTTCGTTGGGGAGTTGAACCGTGCGAAAGGCCACAGCCTCTCCATCGCGGTCGTTGAAGGTGGCGGCGATGGCCTCCGGAACCCGCGCAATGAGGTCGTCCAGAATCTGCTGGAACATGTGGCTCCCTCGGAATGTGACCCCCAGCATGCCACAGCTCGCTGCATCAAACGGCTGATGGTCGACGCGGCCTCTTGGATTCGAAGGTTCGCGCTTAGATCCCCCGCAGGATTTGAAGCATCCAAGTCCCCGCCAAAAGGCCTGCGACCGCCCAGCGCCAGGCCGCGGAATCGGGCAACGACGGGTAAGGAAGGTTCCGAAGGGATCGCCTCACATCCCACCATGCCAGCGCTGGGAAGCTCATGAGGAAGGCCATCAGAACGGGATGCCAATAGAAGGCCTCTCGCCAATGCCCCGCCCCGAGGGCCTGGACGCACCGCGTGCCTCCGCAGGTCGCGCAAGGCAGCCCGGTCGCGGCCTTGAAGAGGCAGGGCGGGAGGCGCCACCCCAAGGCCATGGCGCGCAGGCCCAGCCAGCCCAGGCCTCCAAGGCACAGGCCGATGATGAGAATCCAAGGAATGCGTCGGCTCACGCTGCGGCAGCCAAAGAAAGCTCCAGCATCAGAATGAACAGACAGCCAAGAAGGCAGCAGCCCGCGACCAAGGCGTGAAGCACTGTTGCGAGCACCCCCTTCCATGCCGGCGCGCCATGCGCCTGAGCCAAGGCGAAGCCCCGCAGACCCCAAAACCATAGGCCGACCAGCCCCAAGGGCAGCCCGAGCGCTGACCCTAGCACCGGCAAGTATTGAAGAAGCCCCAGCATGGCCGCGAGAACGCCCACTTCCAGGGCCTGGGCCTCGGCGACAAGGGTGCGATGGAAGGGCTTTTTATCCTTGGCGACCCCCTTCAGCAGCCAAAGGAAGGTGTGATCCCACACCGCGTGATGGGCCCATGCGGAGACCATCAGGATGGGCGCCGCAAAGAGGATCCAAGGCCACACATGACTCAAAGGCGGAAGCTGCGGAATCTGATTCAGAAGGCCTTTGAGATCCGCCGCCGATACCTCCGAAGAAAGGCGCGGTAAAAGCTCCTTCCATAGCGGGCTCTCCATGGAGACCAGCTCGGCCCTCAAGAGGCCGAAGGCACGCCACATGAGCATCCCCTCAAGCACAGCCCAAGGGGTTCGCATCAACACCATGCGGCCCATGGCCTGGGGCCAGCGCGCCTCGCGGAGAGGAAAGCCCTGCCACGGCCGGAGGGCCGCGTGAAACAGCCTGTTCAATGCAGGCCCTTGGTCATGCCCACGGCCCCCGCCAAGCAGCCGCCACATATGCAGGCCAGGATGAGATAGGGCAGGAAGATTCCCAAGATGCCCTTCCAGGGCCGCTCATCATGGGCATGGGCCAGCACTAGCCCTTGGAAGGTCAGCACACCCATCCCCAGCCCAAAGCCGAGCAGGGGCTGGAGCATGCGGGCGCCGATGCCTGGAATGAAGAGCACCGCGGCCGTGAGGATGTGGATCCAAGATGTGGCGGCGGTCACATAGAGCACGGATCGGAAAGTCACTTCCAACCCCTTGCCCTGCTTCGTGGCGCCCAGCATCCACATGCCGAGGTGGGCAAGCAATCCCATCAGGAGCAGCCCCAAGGCCATGATGATCGGCGCAATCACCACCGTCACCCACACCATCATGCGGCCCATGGCGATGGCCTCGGGCGTCGGGGGAGGCGGCGGCGGCAGATGGAGGGCCCGGAAGACCCATTCGTTCTGAGGTTGATCCAAGGGCATCCCGAGCGCGGTGATGATCTGCCCCAACCACTGCAGCGGAAGGCCCACGCACGCGAAGAAAGCCATGGCAGGACCGAGGGTTTTGATGGCGCCCAGCCGCCGGCCGGCCTCCGCCGCGTCTTGCAAAATGAGGGTCACGGTCTCCCAAACTCGGGGAAAGAGCGGGCGGCCCTTTTCTTCAAAAGGCATGACCTTTTCGGGGAGGGCAGGCTCTTGTTCGAGGGGAGCGTCCGGAGACTGCCAGGGATTGTTCTGATCCATTACTTGCTCCCGAAGAGATGCTCGAATTCCTGCTGGGCCACCGGGTCCCCATCTTGCCGCAGCCCCAGGATGAAGTCCTTGGGGTAGCGGTCGGAGAACTCGCCCATGGTGGCGATGTTGCCGTTGATGTAGGCAATGAACTCATCCTGCCGGGAGCGGATATACCCCTTGAAGGGACCCGCGAAAAAGCCCAGGAGGCTTGAATCCAAGAGCGTCCAGGTGCGGAGCTGGCTCACGAACTGGCCCTTCTCCTCCCAGTAGCGGTAGGAGGTGAGCATGGTGGCTTTCACCTCGAAGGGGTTCTTCATGCGGCCCTTCGCGACAAACCCCTCCACCAGGTAGATCCGATGGCCCGGGGCCTGATAGATCAAATTGAGAGTGCCTTTAAGACCCTTCCCGTCATCGAGGCTCCAGCTGTTGCCCGCATGAACGAAGCCCTGGAAGGACGGCACAAATGCGCAGTGGCGCCACAGAGCCAAGCCAAGCCGGGGATGGTCGAAAATCTTTTCCATCGTCGCGACCCGAACCCGTTTCGGAGTGGTGCGGGTTTGAAAGTCGAAATGGGCCCGTTTGACGATGTCCCTCGCCTCAGCCCGGTAGGCCTCGGGAATGTGGTCATAGGGGAGGTCCTGCCCCAGAAGGGGTAAGGCGAGACAGACCGAAAGGAGGCAGATGCGCATGTAGGACCTAGGTGCTTCTCCGAAGCTTAGAAGAGAGTTCCCCCTATCCCAAGAGGGAGGCGCCAAAGATTCACACCGGCCTACCTCTTACCGATGAACGGGGGGATGGCTTATTTGCATGGCGGTGCCCCCCTCACTCCTCTGGAGGAGCTGCGCGCCCTCCTCTCCCGACCCGCAGAGGAGGAGGGTGTCTCCGTCCAGTTGCATCACCTGCTGCATCGGCTGCGCCAGATGGCGCTCCCGGAGCTCAGCGCCCGGTTGCACAAACCCACCGTCCCCAAGGCCCAGAAACGCCAGATTCTCGAACTCACCCAAAAATTCGACTGGCCCGCCTGGGTACCCCATCTCCAGAAATTCCTGCAGCAGGAAAACGATCTGGGCCTCTTTGACGAAGGCTGCGCCGCCCTCGGCCGCGTCGAAACCCGCAGCGCCTTTGAAGCTCTGCAACAGCTCGCCGCCCAAAGGACCGATCCGGACCGCAAGCTCATCCTCAATCGGGAGCTCGGCAACCTTCAGCCCACCCAGCCCTTCGCCTTCTTCCTCGGGCGCCTCATGGAAGGCTCGGGCAATCCGCGGCTCGCCCACCAGGGATCCCGTTTCCTTTCCATCCTGGCGGAGCCTGGCGATCTCCCGGCCCTCGTTCAGGCCTATCAAGAGGGCGACCCCCTCACTTCCCGCCTGGCACTTCGCATCATCTCGGGGCTCGCAGGAGGGTCTGCCCGAGATTTTCTATTGGGGCTCTTCCACGGTCTGGCAGAGACCCTCAGCCCCCATGGCGACCTGGAACCCCGGATGTTGAAACTCCAAGCCAAGACCCCC
>JACXTT010007113.1_pt1 | contig 15854 bp, 16 predicted proteins | sample 9270951 | NCBI WGS metagenome assembly JACXTT01 (sample SAMN15532306, study PRJNA645909) | rock metagenome | isolation source: weathered quartz diorite | place: Puerto Rico | collected 2017-06-21 | reverse complement strand
GGACCTTTCCGATTTACGGCCCCAGCGCGGACGAAAATCCATTTGCCTAGTTCCTTAAAAAGCTAGTCGATAATCCAAACCAAAGGAGGAAACATGGGAGAAGTAACGAATGAGCAGGTCAATTTGATGTTGCGGCTGTTCGAGGAGCGGCGCGAGACACGATTGCGCGAAGCGCGCGAGTGGTTCTCGGCCAACTTTCACGCGAAAACTGCAGACGATTTGATGCGTATCTGTCCTCCCGGCAGCAAGGAAAACGCGTACATGCGCATGGTGCTCGGCTATTGGGAGATGGTGGCGAGCATCGTGAACCGCGGCCTCATAGACGAAGACTTGTTCTTCGAAAGCAACGGGGAGCAATGGGTTGTTTGGGAACAGGTAAAGCCTGTGATCGGCACGTGGCGCGCGATGTTCAGCAGCCCGAAGTTCCTTGCCAATCTCGAAGAACAGTGCAAGCGCCTCGAAGCCTGGCGCGAAGCGCGCAACCCCGGCTCCAACGAAGCCATTCGCAAGGTGATGGCGCAAATGCGAGAGGCAACGCAAACGGCAAAGGCGCAGGCCGCCGTCGGCTAGAGTTCAGGCTCGAAGTCGGCTCCATCTCGGTACATGGCCAGTAACTGCAGGAGTGTGTTTGGGCAAGTTCCCAACAGCCTTCCGCATTCACTGAGCGTACTGCGTACGACCGAGTTTCTGTGGTCATCGGTCTTTCCGCGAGTCGCCAAACACAAAAGGAGAATCAGTCATGGCAACGAGAGCGATGGAACAGTCGAAAGTCGTATCGCCGGCGGAATGGCTTGCCGCGCGAAAGGAGTTGTTGAAAAAGGAAAAGGAGTTCACTCGGTTGCGCGATGAGTTGAGCCGGCAACGCCGCGAACTGCCTTGGGAAAGAGTAGAGAAGCAGTATGTTTTCGACGGGCCTGGCGGAAAGGAGTCGCTCGGCGACCTGTTCGGCAGCAAGAGTCAGTTGATCATTTATCACTTCATGTTTGGGCCGGAGTGGAAGGAGGGTTGCCCGAGTTGCTCGTTCAACATGGATCATACGGACGGCGCCCTGGTGCACCTCGCGCAACGGGACGTGACGTTTGTGGCGATTTCGCGGGCACCCCTGTCGCAAATCGAAACGTTCAAGGAGCGCATGGGCTGGCGCTTCAAGTGGGTGTCGTCGTACGGGAGCGACTTCAACTACGACTACCACGTGTCGTTTAAGAAGGAGGAAATGGCCAAGGGCAAGGTGTACTACAACTTCGACATGCAGGAATTTCCGAGCGAGGAAGCCCCAGGAATCAGCGTGTTCTACAAGGATATGAATGGCGATGTGTTCCACACCTACTCCGCCTACGCGCGCGGGACCGAGACGTCCGTCGGCACCTACAACTACCTCGACCTCGTTCCCAAGGGCCGCGACGAAGACGCGCTGCCCTTTACGATGGCGTGGGTTCGCCATCACGACCGCTACAGCGATGGCTATCTCGCCGACGAGAAAAAACCGTATTGGCCCTCAACCGCCGCAGCTACTCCGGGCGATTGCTCCGAACCTCACCGCTCATAGATTAGTTTGATTGCTTCGAGGCCCTATCGGACGGCTTGGGCGGCAACATGAACGCGGCGCATCTGTTGTAGGAGCCGGCGTTTGCCGCTGCCCTAGGCCCTTAGAAAGCTCAGCTCTTCGGCGCGTAGTAGCCTTTGCGAGCGAGAACCTTCAAGTCGTGATTGGCAGTCTCGACTTTAATCTTGCGAAATTTGCCGTCGCGCTGGCTGTTCGTCGGGTAGTAGCCCAGCGTGTACTGGCTGCGCAATTCCGCGGAAATCTCATCGAACGCTTCCATCAGTTTTTTCTCATTACTCGCGTTGAGCACCCGGCCGCCCGTCTCTTCCGCGAGTTTCTTCGCCGCGCCGGTATTCGCTCCAAACCGTGGATCGGCCACGAGAATGACGTGTATCACCGTGTCCGTGCGCTGTGCGGCTTCGACCGCCTCTTCAATGCGTACCTTGCTGCCCTCGTCCTGGGCGTCCGTGACGATCACCACTGCTTTCCGTCCGGCTTCCGTATTCAGTTTTTCGCCGCAGGCCAGATAGATCGCATCGTAGAGAGCCGTGCCCGTGATCTGCCGCGACCCCACCGGGCCCGGATTTCCACCGATCGAACCACCGCTCGGAATATTGATGCGCGACCGCCGGACCGCCCGGTCGAGCTGTCCGTGATCATCGGTGAAATCGGAGAGCAGGTCCACATCGGAGTCAAACGACATCACCAACGCCATATCTCCTTTGCGCAGAATCCTGCGGAGAAACGAACTGCCTGCGTCTTGAATAGCACTGAGCATGAACTGCTCGCTTCCCGAAGTATCCAGCAACAGCGCCAGGGTAATGGGCAGCGCCACTTCCTTTGAAAAAAAAGAAATCTTTTGATCCTGATTGTCTTCCGTGATCTTGAAGTCTTCCTGCTTTAAGTCGCCGACAATGCGCTTGTTCTTGTCGCGGACGGTTGCGAACAGGTTGACCAGGCTGACCTGCGTTTTGATGGTCTGGCCCTGCGCGGGAGGCTCTTGCGGCATGGCCGGCGCGGCCAGCATGCAGGCAACCATCGCTGCCGCGCACTGCGTCACAATCTTCTTCATGGAACCCATGTATACTTTCCTAGTCCAGAGATGCCCGGCCGAAGATTTCCGCTGGGATGCTTCCGCCCTCTAAGATGCGGTGAAGCGTCGCGATGGATGCGTGGCGGAAGCCACTCGAGCGGCCCAATCCGACAAGAAGTTTGGCCTGAGGAACATGAAAAGTCTACGCAAAACCATCTTGATGGCCGCAGCTCTCTTCCCAGCAATTCTAGGTGCCCATTTGACGGCGCAACAGGCGCCTCCAAGCCCCGCACCGGCGCAAACCGCCTCCCCACAGGATCCGCCGGCCCAGCAACAGGTCGAGGGCCAGGCCAGGATTCGCGTCCCGGTGAATCTGGTGGTCGTCCCGGTGATCGTGAAGGATGGGGCCGGACGGATTGTCGCGGACCTACGGAGGGACGAGTTTCGAATTCTCGAAGACAAGGTCGAGCAGCGGGTCAGCTACTTCAGCGCGGAAGCATTTCCGCTCTCTGTGGTCCTGCTGATTGACAATGACCTGAAATCCAAGGACGCCAAACAGGTGAGCGAAAGCCTGGGGGCCATCGTGGGGGGATTGAGCGTCAACGATGAGACTTTTGTTTGCCGGTTCGATCAGTTTTTCCATGTCGGCAAGGGTTTCATCAGCGACCGGGACAAGTTGCTCACGGAATTGCAGCGGACCCATCTGGACGACTCACCATCCGTCGCCAGTCCCGGTGCGGCCATTAACAACGGGCCCTCCATCAACGGCCATTCGGCCACCAGCGATGCGCCCAACATTGCCGGGGCCATGATTAACATCAAGGGGCAGCCCACCAAGGCGCTGGATGATGCGGTCTACGCTGCGGCGCAATTGCTGAGGGACCGCGGCCGCGACCGTCGGAAAATGATTTTGCTCATCTCCGATGGCGTGAATGGAAAAAAATCCAATACCTACGATTACGACACGGTGCGGAAGGAACTGCTGGGTTCGAACATTGCTATCTACGGAGTCGGCGTGGGCAGCGCGTTTTTCGACCGGCGATTCGAACGGCTCGCGAAATACGCGCACGATACCGGAGGTGATGTCTACTACAGCATGAAGAGCCGCGCGATGGAGGAGCTTTATTCGCGAGTCACCGAGGAAGCGCGCAACCAGTACACGCTGGCTTATGCCCCCGCTGGCACAGACCGCGGGACGGACTATCACGAGATCGAGGTACGGGTGAAGCGCGAGGGGCTGACTATCCTCGCCCGCGAAGGCTACTACGCTGGCGGCGTGCCGAGATAGCCGGTTTTTTGTATTTCATTGTAAATTTTCTTGACTCTTGCGCGGACCACCCGTATATGAAAGCACAGTGGGTGGCCGGCGGAGACGCCCGTCATCTGCCAAGTCCGGGAAGGAGAACCGAATGAAGAAAAAGGGCAAGAAGGACGACAAGAAGGGCCCGAAAAAAGGGAAATAAGACCAGCCAACAAGATTAGGAAGTAACGGACGCCCCGATCCAATCGGGGCGTCTCGTTTTGTGAGCGGGCAGAAAGACTACCGGGAGCATCGACTCAAATTTTAGCCGGGGCAGCAGTTCCTTCCAGGGTGCGTTCGCGCAGATAGAGAAAGAGCGGCAGCGCGCAGGAGACGCCCACGGTTAGCAGCCCAAGGATCGGCAGCCAGAGCCGGCGCACGCCGAGCCTGCGTCCTTCGGTGCGAATGAATCCAACCAGGACCACGGACGAAACCAGTACATCCAATCCAAAAAAGCCACCGATGCGATTGGCGAAAAGCTGCTGGAAGATCGGGCCGAGGTGCAGCCCGTTCTCCAGGACCCACGGGATGAATTGCGAGTAGGGGAGAACAATGCCGAGAACGCAAAGGAGCAAGTAGATATTTTTTTGATTCACCGGACCTTCTCCTTTTGGCTTCAAGGCTGGCGAAAAAGGCAGTCTGAAGGATTCCGCAGCGCTCGCTTAGGCGCTCAAAGGTTCTTCGTGCGCCGGACAAATCGGCTTATACGCGCAATTGCGGCAAATGAAGCCCGGCTTCGCTGTGAATTCCCCGGCGCGAATGTCCGCGGCCGTTTCCTGGACCACGCGTACCGCGTCGTCGAGCTGCTTCGCGTCGCGAGTGGTTTCTTGCCGCTTATTGTTTTGCAAGTAGTGGAAAACCATGCGGACGGGATTCCACTCAAGAATCTCCTTCGTGGCGATCGCGTAGATGCTCAGTTGCAGGTCTTTCTGTGCATCCGAGTCCTTTTTGGCTTTGCCCGTCTTGTAATCGACGATCTCCACGTCGTTCCGTCCCAGCGAATTGATCTGGTCGATGCGCCCTTTTAGAATGACGTTGTTTTCGACGGGCAGCTCGAAGGTCTTTTCAAGCTCCAGCACGAGCAGCGGCTGCTCAAGCGCGGCCTGATGAAAAGCGCGCAATTGCTCCAGTCCGTCCTTCTTGTATTCCTCCTCCTGATATTTGTCTTCGAAGCCCACGGTAGACCATTCGGTTTCGAAGATCCGCTGTACTTCGTCGAAAGGAAGGCGGTTGCCTTTCTTCAATTCCGCCATCATGCGCCGAATGGTGCCGTGGATGACGCGGCCAAACGTCAGCGTGGCCTTGGGGCCTTCCTGCAAAGACCACAGGGATGAGAAAAGGTACCGTTGCGGACAGGACCGGTAGCTTTGCACCGCGGATGGATGCAGCTCGAGAGGCTCGGACGAGGGTGGATGAAAGGTCTCCGCCCATTTGGCGATGCGGGAGAAAACTTTGGGCAGGCCGCCTGATGGAGCAAAGAGAGAATCCTGTGCAATTCCCGCGTCCCCTCCGTCGGAAGAGTGGGCTGGTACCGGTGAGACTTTGGGCGCAAGCCTCAGGATATCGCGACGTTTGATGCCCGGTTCCATGAGGATGTCTTCCAGGAACGGCGGGACCTTTCCTTTTTTCTCCGCCACCGACGTGATGGTCAGCCGGTCCTGAGCCCGCGTCAGCGCCACGTAGTACAACCGGCGCTCTTCCTGATGGTGAAAATGGTCCTCGGGAGCGCCTTCTTTCATGAGCCGGGCGGGAAATTCAAACACGTGGGTGCGCTCCGGCTGCGGGAACTTGTTTTTGTTCACGCGAAGCACGAACACGTGCGAAAACTCCAGGCCCTTGGCGCCGTGAACGGTCATCAATTGCACGGCGTCGCCCGGCGCATCCTCTTCCAACGAAATGGTGCCGCCGGCCTGATCGAAATACTCGAGATATTCGACGAACTCCGTCAAGCCGCGCGTCTCGCTCTTCGGTTCCCAAGCCTTGACGAATTCGGGAAGGCGTTTCACGTAGGCGCGGTCTTGCTCGGAAGCGCGAGCGTAGATTTCCAGCCATTCGAGAAGCTCGTCAAGGATTTCCGCCGCGGTGCGGAAATGAATGGTCTTACGCTGCGCGGACAAGAAGTCCAGCAACTCGGTCAACTCGTTCACGGAAGGCTCGAAAGGGAGGCTGGCCTGCTTCGCCTGCAGCTCATCATAGATCTTCCTGCGATTCTTGCGGGCACGCTGGGCGAAACGCACCACCTCCGGCGGCGTCAGCCGCCAGGCTGGGGCGGCCAGGACGCGAGTGGCGGCAATATCATCGTAGGGCTTGGCGATCAGCCGGAGGTACGCGATCAGATCTTTGACGAGCGGATGCTCCAGGATGGAGAGCCTGGAGATGACAAAAGGGATTTTGCGCCGCGAAAGTTCGCGCACCAATTCATCGCGATGGTTGTGCGCGCGGTAGAGCACGGCGAAATCGCGCCAGCGGCGGCCGGCCCGGTGGATGCGCTCGATTTCCCCCGCCACCCAGCGAGCCTCGTCTTCGGCTTCGGCGAGTTCGACGATGCGGATCTTTTCTCCTTCCGCCCGGCTCGTGGTCAGCACTTTCTTCGGAAAATCCGCGCTCACGGTGTTCATTCCGATGACTTGGCTTGCGACGCGCAGGATGTTCGGCGTTGAGCGGTAGTTTTCCGTTAGGCTGACGCGAAACGGCGCGGAATCGTCGCCTTCCCGCCATCCGGCAAAACGCTCCAGGAAGAGTTTGAAGCTGCCAAAAGACGCGCCACGGAAGCGATAGATGGCCTGGTCGTTGTCGCCGACGGCCAGGATATTCCTATCGTCGTTGGCAAGCAGCTCCAGCAGGCGAAGCTGCGCGATGTTCGTATCCTGAAATTCGTCGACGAGGATGTAGCGATACCGGTTTTGCAGCGTGGCGCGAAGAGCGCCATCGCGTTCGAGAAGTTCGACGGCGCCGGTGATCAGAGAGCCGAAGGACGAGCGCTTCTTCTCGCGCAGTAATTCTTCGCTGGCCTGGTAAGCGCGGGCGATTTCCCGTTCGCGGGCAACCGTTTCTTCGCGTTCGGCGAGTGTGTCCGCGTCGAGATGAGCGCGTTCGGCTTCGAGCTCGGCAGCAAGCTGCTCGGCGTAGCGTTGATAGTCGCCGCAGGAAACTAGTTCATCCTGGCACCGCGAGAAAAACTCGATAAAGTCGCTCAAAAACTGGCCCGGCTCGGCAAGGCGGCGGTAGCGGTCCAGTTGGAGGCGGTTCAAATTGCGCCGCAGCAGAATCCAGTGGTCCACTTTGTCGAGCATCACGTGGTCGGAGTCGACGTTTTTTAGCAGCGACTCGCAGAAGGCGTGAAATGTCTTGAGCGTAACGTCTTTGCCGCGCTCGCCCACCGCCTTGACGACGCGTGACTTCATCTCCCCTGCGGCTTTATCGGTAAACGTCAAGCCCAGGATGTTTTCGCCGGACAGAGAGGCGTCCGACTCCAGCAAATGCCATATGCGTTCCGTGATGACCCGCGTCTTCCCCGTGCCGGCGCCGGCTATCACTAGCAGCGGCCCTTCGCCGTGCATGATCGCGCGCCGCTGCCCCTCATTCAGCCTTAGTCCGGAATTGACCGGCGGATCCAGATCGAACAGCGTCGCCATGATTCAAGAAGGGTATCGGATTTCACAACGAACTGGAAATCGCTTTGGATGACAATGTGGGTTGGCGCTTAGCGCTGAGATGCTTCTCCGGCAGCCGCTCGCGCGTTGAACTCTCCGGACCTTTTCTTCGGGACACTCAGCGATCGCCATTTGTCGCCCGCAAGATGCTTTGCAACGTATACGATTTGCCCCACGTGATAGGAGTAGTGAGCGACCTGCCGGTTGATGGCTTGCATCACGGAGTGCGGCTCGGTTCGAATCGTGATCGTTCGAACCAAGTCTTCATCGCCCAACGGCTCGAGCGCGTCGAAAACATATTTCCATCCACGCTCCCATAGTTCCATTAGCTCAGCTCGTGTTTTCGGCGGCGTCTCAAATTCTGTGTCGCGGTTGCGGTCCGGCTTTTCTCCATCCGTGGTCAGAAAATCCGTCCAACGCGAACGCATATTTCCCGCCATGTGCTTCACGATGATCGCAATCGAATTCGATTCCGCATCGAGCGATTCGAACAACGCTTCGTCTTGGCATTGCGCCATCGCGCGCTCACCCAGCTTCCTGTAATAGCGAAAAACGTCGATGGAATCTTTCAAGTAGGAGGTCGTGAATTCGTGTGCCATAAGGCCATTTTGTCCCTACTTTTGCCCTTGTCAATCTCTTCGCGGTGCCCCGCGCCGAAGTAAGATTCCCAGGTGACCCTTTGCTCGGTTCGCGCAACTAAGGGGGTACGGAGTTTGCCCGCGTGGGCAGGAAAAACAGCAAAGCAGTAAAGTTGTGCTTGACAATTCGCTTTTTGTTCGCCTACGATATGTCGCCTTCATTCTGAATTCAATACGGAGGAAATCATGACCATTGGACAATCGATGCTGCCCGAATTCGACCAGGAAATGCAGAACACGCGCAAAACCCTGGAACGCTGTCCCGACGAAAAATGGAACTGGAAACCGCACGACAAGTCCGGCACGGTCGGCTGGCTCGCGACCCACGTCGCGACGATGGTGGGCTGGCTGCCCATGACCATCAACACCGAAGAGCTCGATTACGCCCCGGTGGGCGGTCCCGCCTTCGAGCTGCCGAAGATCGCCAACCGAAAGGAACTACTCGCCGAATTTGACAAAAACGTCGCCGAATCGCGCGCAGCGCTTTCGAAAGTAAACGACGCGGAAATGACAAAAGATTGGAAACTGCTGGCTGGCGGCCAGGAAATTTTCAAGATGCCGCGTGTGGCCTGCATTCGCGGCATGGTGATGAATCACTTGATCCATCATCGCGCGCAGCTTACGGTGTACTACCGCTTGCTGGGGATTCCCGTGCCCGGTCTGTATGGTCCCAGTGCCGACGAGGGCCAGGACGCTTCCGCCGGAGCCGCCGCCGCAAACTAGTCGCCGAGCTTTGAGGGCGGAGTTCGCTCCGCCCTCGCATTCTCCCCGCCGCAGCGTCCTTTTTCCCATCGCGCTATAATATTGCTTGCCGCTCTACTGGAGGCCTGCCATGGCCGTGGAAACTCCCGTCATCCTTTCCGCCGTTCGAACGCCCATCGGAAAATTTCAAGGTGGCCTCGCCGGATTCTCCGCTCCTGAACTCGGCGGAAAAATTGTCGCCGAAGCCATTCGCCGCGCCGGCCTCGACGCAAAACAAATTGACGAAGCGATTCTAGGCAACGTCGTGCAAGCCGGCCTCGGCCAGAATCCTGCGCGCCAGGCTGCGCTTAAAGGCGGGTGTGACGCGCGCGTCGCCGCGATGACCATCAACAAAGTCTGCGGTTCCGGATTGAAAGCCGTGGCGCTGGCGGCGCAGGCCGTGCAGCTTGGTGAATCCGAAATCGTCGTTGCCGGCGGCATGGAGTCCATGTCCAACTGTCCGTACTTGCTGCCGCAGGCGCGGACCGGCTACCGCATCGGTGACGGAAAGCTCGTGGATTCGATGATCAACGACGGCTTGTGGGACGCGTACGAAAATTTTCACATGGGAATGACTGGCGAACTGGTCGCCGAAAAATACGGCATCACGCGCGAAGAGCAGGACAAATTCGCAGTCGAAAGCCACCAGAAAGCCGTCCGTGCGCGCAAGTCGTGTTTTTTTGAAGCGCAAATATTGCCGATCGAAGTGCCGCAGAAAAAAGGGGAGACCATCGTCATCAAGTACGACGAATCCCCGCGCGAGGACACTTCGCTCGAAGCGCTCGCGAAGCTGAAGCCGGCGTTCAAGAAAGACGGCACGGTGACCGCCGGCAACGCGCCCGGCACCAACGACGGAGCTGCCGCTCTCATCGTTACCAGCGAGCGCAACGCGGCTCGCCTCGGCAAGCAGCCCATCGCGCGCGTCGTCGCGCAGGCCGTCAGCGGCGTCGAGCCGAAGTGGGTCATGATGGCTCCGGTCGAGGCCGTCGAGAAGTTGCTCACTAAAACCGGCTGGGACCGCGACAAGGACGTCGACCTCGTTGAACTCAACGAAGCTTTCGCGGTTGCCGCCATCGCTGTCACGCGCCAGCTCAGGCTCAATCGCGAAAAAGTGAACGTCAACGGCGGCGCCGTGGCCCTCGGCCATCCCATCGGCGCGAGCGGCGCGCGCATCCTTATCACATTACTTTCCGAACTACAGCGCCGCAATCTGAAGCGCGGCATCGCCGCCCTCTGCCTCGGCGGCGGAAACGCTGTGGCCCTCGCGGTCGAGCGTTTCTGAAAACATTCGAAATCGCGGACTAAGGTGAAGTCTGCATCACCGGCTCCGCAGTCGCTCCGGGTTTTAAGTCGTTTCCGCAATTCGGGCAAAACTTATCCAGCTCCGCGACCTCGTTCTTGCATTGTGGACACGTCGGGTGCAGGTTGCATTTGCAGTTCGGGCAGAAGTTGAAGCGTGCGCTCACCGTGGTTCCGCATTCCGGGCAGGGATAGGGCAGCGGCTCACGCATCAGCAGATAGATAACCAGGCCGATGAGACCCCAAGTGGGCAGGAAGACAAGCACTAGAATGGTCCACAATGCTGAATTCATCCCGCGTCGGCTGGCATCGCGATTCACATAAGCGAGCATAAAAATGAAACTCGCCATGAACAACGCGGTTAGGGTCACGAGCCCTGCCATCGCCAGCGACGCCAGCGCCGGATTGTCTTTTAGCTCGGGCGGAATCATTTCGTTTCCGTTGGGGTTGTTCCTCTGCGCCAGGTTCACGCTGATAGCTATGACCAGCGCAATCACGTAGAGTACAACCACCAGGCCGATCAGCCATCGGGGAATGATGCGAAACTCGCTCCAGAAGAGGAGTTTTTCCTTTCTTTTCCGCAGCCGATTCAGCCGCTTCCTCTCCTGGATCGATTCCGCAACACGCTGTGGATATTCCGACATACCTTTCCTCTCTCTCCACTCTTACCTATTACCTGCTTAGTTTTGTCCAGTTCGAGCCATCGGCTTGCCACGCGTTCTCCATCAACAGAACGATCGCGACAAACAGCGCGGGAATCGTCCACCACAACCCAAAGCCCAGCTGCCATACGAGCTTGGGGACTCCGGTGCGTTCGCCGAACCACTGGAACAATCGCCACACGTAAGGCGCGCTGGCGATTCCAAAAACCCAGGAAACCGCGCACGCCGCCCAGAGAGCACGCCGCTTCGGCTCGCGCTCGCGCATTTCCTGCAATCGAAGCTGCACGCGGAATTGCGCCCGGCTCGCGAGTCCGGCGGGGAGGGAAATTGCCGCGGTGCGCAGTGAACGCAGCGCTTGCTCGGTTTCTTGCGCGTGCGCGGCGCAGTTCGCGCACTCTTGCAAATGCGTGCTGAGCCAATCACGATCGGCCTGCGAAATCCCTTCGACGCGCTCTTGCGCAATCAATCGTTTGGCGCGCGCATGATGTTGATCGCTCATGCGACACCTCCCTGTAGCACGCCGCGGAGCGCTTCGAGCCCGCGGTAGAGCCGCGACTTCACGGTGGAGAGGGGGACGCTGAGTACTCCCGCCATCTCTTCGATCTGTAATTCTTCTTGGAAACGGAGAACGAGCACTTCGCGATAGATGGCCGGGATCTGGCTCAGCGAGGCTTGCACGTTTTCCTGCGTTTCGTGACTCAAGACCTGGTGCAAGGGAGAAGGTTCCTTCTCGTTAGCGAATTGGAGAGGATTCTCCTGCTCGGGGTCGGTCAGCGAATCCAGGCTTTGCGCTTTCTTCGAGCGCTGCCAGTCGATCACCAGGTGGCGCGCGATGGCAAAGAGCCAGGCTTCAAATTTGGATTTGCCGTCGTACTGGTGCCCGCGCTCTAGGACGCGGATCCAGGTTTCCTGAAAAAAATCTTCCGCGCGTTCTTTGTTTCCCGTGATGTAAACGAGATAGCGGAACAGGCGGTATTGATACTGCTCGATTAGGCGGTCGAGCAAATCCGGGTCGCGCTTCTGCAATCCCCGCGCGATGCTCTTCGCGTCATCGCTCATCAGCGTCGAGAAAAAGAGAACCGGCCCAGAGGCAGCCGGGAATCCGAGGAGTGCAGACCGCTGGGCGGTTAGACATAAGGTGGTGGCGCACATTCTAGCTGCACTACGGGCGAGAGGGGCGAAAAGACTCAGGCCAGCAAGCATCGCTACGCCTCTCTTTGAGAACGGGTAGCTCCACCAACCCTGGCCCTTCCAACTCTGGGAGGTCCAGCTTTCGAGGTTTTTCGTGGAAGGTATTAAGAATGAAGGGGATAAGGGAGAAGAGAGGCGTGAAGAGGAGGTGGGGATGTAGAACACGGCCCACGACACCCGGCAGTTTTTGTAAATGCGCATTCTAAAGGAGTTACAGGCGTCACAGTTTGTAAATGCGGATTCTAAAGGACTTGCGGTGGCGGGTTTTCCGTCACGTGACGGCATCGGTGAGGATTGACGACGATGACGGCTGGCGAGCACAACTCATGTTAACACATCGATACTATACATGTCAAATAAAATCTAAGGTGTGCGGATATCGGGAGGCCCCCTTTTCGCAAGTCCTTGCAGGAGTATGAGTTGTAGTAGACTCGCGACGCGATGATTTGCCCTGCTTGTAAAGCCGAGTACCGCCAGAGGTTTACGCATTGCGCCGAATGCGACGTGGATCTCTTTGATGCATTGTCACCCGAAAGGAAGGAGGAACTGATTAGGATCTGGGCGGGAGACAGTCAGGAAACGTGCGCTGTGTTGTGCCAGCAACTCAAGGATGCAGGTATTCATTATGAAGTCACGCAAGGCATCAAATCTCGCGACCAGCGGATGAGGGTGAGTTGGAGATACGAACTTGGTGTGCCGGCCGAAAAGGAGAAGAGGGCCAAAGAACTTTTGGAATTACCTGAAACGGTTGTGGAAGAAAGCAGTGAACTGGATGAAGAAGATGAGGATCAGAGCCTTCTGGAGTGGCCGGAAGAAGATGAGTCCGCTCCAACGAAAGAACGTAAGAAAAGTTCCTACTCTAGTCCCTGGTATGCGGAGGACGCCACTGTTGAAGTTTTCTCGGAAACTCTCACGTTCCAATCAGACATGATTGAAATGTCCCTAAAGGAAAACCAAATTCGCGCCCGAATTGAAGTCCAAGAAGACGGGTTTAAGAAGGTATTTGTGTTACCGGAGGATGAGGCGCTGGCGCGGGAAATCGTGCGGGAAATTGTCGAAGGCGCGCCGCCGGAGTAATCTTGTGCGCGCCTGGCCTCCAGGGGTCCTATGCAGTAGAGGATTCCATGAAACAAGCTGCCGTTGGGTTTCGCGTGCATTCGGGGTGGACTGCACTCGTTGCGGTGTGTTTGGAAAAAGGCGCGCCCGTTATTCTGGCGCGGCAGCGCGTCCATCTCGTTGATACCTTTACGTACGAGTTCCGGCAGCCCTATCACACAGCAGAGAAAATGCCGCTGGGTCAGGCGCGCGAGTTCATCTCGAGGATGCAGGCCGAGGCAAGACGCCTCACTTACCGCGCGATTCGGGAGCTTGAATCCAGAACGCGAGAACAGGGAGCGAAACTCAGGCGGTGCGGCCTGCTGCTTGCTTCTGGCAGACCGCTTCCTAGTTTGGAAAAAATTCTCGCTTCCCACGCGTTGATTCACACGGCCGACGGCGAACTTTTCCGCGAAGCGATTATTCACGCGAGCGCCCGCTCTGGGCTTGCGATGAGCACCGTCAAGGAGCGAGAACTTTTGGAGCGCGCTGGGCAGGCATTTCGAATGAAATCCGCGGCTCTCCTGCAGCGGGTTACGAAACTGGGGCACCCCTTTGGCGCTCCTTGGTCTCAAGACGAAAAGTTTGCGACGGTGGCGGCTTGGCTCGCATTGGCCTCGAAGCCCGCGCGAACCAAGTCCAAGTAAAGCGTGTTCGTAGTAGACTCAACGTGCAGTTCTGCCGTCTTCGGCTGCACAATATGGCGAACTTCGCTGGATGAAGTCGCGTCCGTGCTGGCGCCGTCTTGGCGGACTCTGCGGTTCACAGGAGAAAGCTATGTCATCCAAGCCATTTCTACAAGGTTCTTTAGTCTTGCTGTGGGCCGGCGAAGATCCCGCGATGCACGCGGCGTTGCTCGAAGAGCTGGAAGGGGCGGAGATTCGGTTTGCTGACAAGAGTTTCGGCGATGACGAGGTCGCGCCGACGGCCGATCCGCTGCCCGTTGACTGGAAGCCGCGGTTTGGCTTCGAGATCGCCGTGTTGTCGCCCGATCTAACGGCGGCGCAGGAAATCCTGGAGAAACTGCTCGAGGAAGAGCCCGCCGATATCGAAATTCCCGCGCAGGACGAGGTGAATGCAGCGGAACCGCCGCTCGTTTCAACGACGGAAGAGCATCCTGCGGCCGAAGTTTGGAATGGAAGCGACGAGCGAATCGCGCAATTTCTCACCGCAGCCATGCAGGAAAATGAAATTCCAATCCACCTGGAAAATCCGGGGGAGCAAACGCGAATTTATGTTTCCGCGGCAAATGAAGAGCGGGCGCGGGAAATCGTGCGAGAAATTGTGGAAGCCGCGCCGCCCAAGTAGGCGATGTTCTGCCCGCTCTGTGGTTAGCTGCACGCGTGGTTTAATCGCCTTGCTTGACCTGCCTCTGCCTCCTATGCTTCCTTTGCTTTCCGAACCTCCACATATCGAGGGGCTGATTTGAATACCATGGAAATTAAGACGGTGGCGGTGCTGGGCGCGGGGACGATGGGGAATGGGATTGCGCACGTGTTTGCGCGGGGGGGCTACAAGGTGATTTTGCGCGATGTGGAGCAGCGATTTCTCGATCGCGGGCTGGAGACGATCGGGAAGAATCTGGATCGCGAGATCAAGAAAGGCAAGCTGGCGGAAGCGGAGAAAGGAACTGTTCTTGGGCGGGTGCAGCCGGTTACGGAGATGCGCGGGATTGCGAGGGCGGATTTTGTGGTGGAGGCGGTGCCGGAAAAAATGGAGATCAAGCGCGCGGTGCTCGCAGAAGCGGACAGCATTTTGCGGCCGGAAGTCATCATCGCAAGCAATACTTCCTCGATCTCGATGACGACGCTCGCGGCGCTGACGAAACGGCCCGACCGGTTTGTAGGGATGCACTTCATGAATCCGGTGCCGGTGATGGTGCTGGTGGAAGTGATTCGCGCGCTGCAGACGAGCGACGCGACGTTTGAAACGACGATGAAGCTGGCGGAAAAACTGGAGAAGAAGCCGGTGGCCGTGAACGATGCGCCGGGCTTCGTTTCGAACCGTGTGCTGATGCCGCTGATCAACGAAGCGGCGTACTGCGTGATGGAAGGAGTAGCTACGCCCGAAGCGGTGGATGCGGTGATGAAGCTGGGAATGAATCATCCGATGGGCCCGCTGGAGCTGGCCGATTTCATCGGGCTGGATGTTTGCGTGGATGTTATGCACATGCTTCACGAAGGACTTGGCGATCCCAAGTACCGCGCGTGTCCGCTGCTGAAGAAATACGTCGCAGCGGGCTGGCTCGGCCGCAAATCCGGCCGGGGCTTTTATACTTACTCACGGGACTAAGAGTGATGCGTGCTCCGCCTAGCCTACCGCTTCGGATTGTTTTTTCCTTTGTGCTTGGACTCGGGCTAAGTTTCCTCCTGTTGTATCCGTGTTTCTTAACCCTGGAATTGCTTGTACGACCCAAATGCCGGCTTATTGGATCGGAGAGGCTTTTGGCTTCGGGAATGGTGGGAAGAATGGCAGCAAGCTGCCGCACGCCAAAGGCGAACATAAGGCGAAATATAATGTTTGCTTTTTGTTCGGCCATAGTGATAGTTTGCTGTTCGATGTTTTCAACAGGAGCTCTATGCGCGGTTTTTCGAGCAGTGCTCTAAGCTGTCTGGAGCGTGAGAGACTCGAAGAGGAGCTCTCCGAGGCGCGGAGCCGGGAACGGAATCTTTCCCGGCTGAGGAATCTGACGCCGTTCG
>JACXTT010007112.1_pt1 | contig 15854 bp, 13 predicted proteins | sample 9270951 | NCBI WGS metagenome assembly JACXTT01 (sample SAMN15532306, study PRJNA645909) | rock metagenome | isolation source: weathered quartz diorite | place: Puerto Rico | collected 2017-06-21 | reverse complement strand
TGGACGGGATGGACGTGGAGCTGATCACGCCGGTGGCGATGGAAGACGGGCTGCGCTTCGCGATCCGCGAAGGCGGCCGCACCGTGGGTGCCGGCGTCGTCACCCAGATCGTTCAATAGCGGAAAGAGGAACGCATCATGCGGGATCAGGTCACGCTGGCCTGCAACGACTGCAAGCGGCGCAATTATCTCAAGACGAAGAACAAGCGGCTGCACCCGGACCGCGTCGAGTTTCGCAAGTATTGCCCGGCTTGCCGGAAGCATACGCTGCACAAGGAGACGAGATAGCGGGTCGGAGTTCGGCGACCCGCCGGGTTGAGGCAGGCCAGTAGCTCAGTCCGGCTAGAGCACCGGTCTCCAAAACCGGGAGTCGGGGGTTCAAATCCCTCCTGGCCTGCCAGTCGTCCCGCAGGAGCGGGACGCGCTGGAGAGAAGGAAGGACGAGCGCGTGGGTTGGACGACGCAAGTCAAGGAGTTCCTGAAGGACGTGCAGACGGAGTCGACGAAGGTCAGCTGGCCGAGCCGGTCCGAGCTGCGAGACTCCACGATTGTGGTCATCGTGACGGTGCTGATCGTATCGGCGTTCGTCGGGGTGGTCGACCGCGTGCTGTCGTTCGGCGTCACCAAGCTGTTCGGGTAGCGGTCCACCGGCGCCGGTGTTCGCGCCGGCGACGGGGACACGCCATGTTGCGAGAAGCCCAAATGGACATGAAGTGGTACGTGATCCACACGTATTCGGGTCACGAGAACAAAGTGAAGACGAACCTCGAGAAGGCGATTCATTCGGCCGCCCTGGAGGACCTGTTCGGCCAGATCCTGGTCGCCACCGAAGACTTCGTCGAGATGAAGGACGGCAAGCGAAAGACGTCGAAGCGCAAGACGTTTCCCTCGTACGTCCTGATCCAGATGCAGTTGAGCGATGAAACCCGCCACCTCGTACAGAACGTGCCCGGGGTGACGCGCTTCATCGGCTCCGGCCAGAACGCCGTCGCACTGAAGGACAACGAGGTGCGTCGCATTCTCGGCCAGATGGAGCAGACGAAGAGCAAGCCGACGCCCACGGTGACGTTCCGCATCGGCGACCACGTACGGGTCGTGGATGGGCCGTTCAGCGCGTTCAACGGCGTCGTGGACGAGGTGAACAACGAGCGGGGCAAGGTGAAGGTGATGGTCAGCATCTTCGGCCGCGCCACGCCCGTCGAGCTGGACTTCCTTCAGGTTCAGCCGGTCTAGCGGGAATCGTTGTGGCCCGCCAGGCGGCGGGTGGATGAGCGGACCGACGCGCGGCCCGTGAGGAGATTTCGATGGCGAAGCCGATTCAGGCGATCGTAAAGCTCCAGTGCAACGCGGGAAATGCAACCCCCGCGCCGCCCGTGGGGCCTGCGCTCGGGCAACACGGCATCAACATCATGGAGTTTTGCAAGCAGTTCAACGCGCGCACTCAGCACCAGACGGGTTTGGTGATTCCCGTCGTCATCACGATCTACAACGATCGTTCATTCACGTTCGTGACCAAGACGCCCCCGGCGGCCGTGCTGCTGAAGCGCTCGGCGGGGTTGGCGAAGGGTTCGGGAGTCCCGAATCGTACCAAGGTGGGCAAGGTGACGCGCGCGCAGGTGCGCGAGATTGCCGAGCTCAAGGCACCGGATCTCAACTCGGCCTCGGTCGAGGCTGCCGAGCGGATGGTGATGGGCACCGCTCGCAGCATGGGCATCGAGATCGCGGACTAGCGAGGAGAAGCCACGGGATGGTTCGCCTGGACAAGGAAGCAGCCGAGCAGTTGCTCCGGGGCAAGACGCCGCGCGAGATCTACGACATCGTGCGCGAGCGGTGTTCCCAGGTTCCGGGGGCGAGCATCAGCGACTTCTTCGACACGCTCGACTGGGTCGTCAAGGAAGGCTACGCGACCGAAGCCGAGCTCGAAGCGGTCGAGGAAGAGAACGGCTAGCACCCGGCCGGAATCGGCCCGGGCCGACAGCTCGAGGCCGGGGTGCGCCCTTCAATTCGAGTGGGAGTGGCGTGCAGACGCCACGCTGAGACCACGGGAGGATTCATGACCCAGTACGGCAAGCGTTACCGCGCCGCCTTGGAGCTGACGCGGCAGAAACCCGGTCCGATACGGGATCTGGCCGAGGCCGTTAAGCTCGTCAAGCAGACGGCGCGCGCGAAGTTTGACGAGACGATCGTCGTCTCGTCGCATCTCGGCGTCGATCCCCGCCACTCCGACCAGCTCGTGCGCGGCACCGTCGTGTTGCCGCACGGCACCGGCAAGAGCATTCGGGTGCTGGTGTTGTGCCGCGGCGAGAAGGAGAAGGAAGCGCTGGCCGCGGGTGCCGACTACGCGGGATCCGACGTCTACGTGAAGAAGATCCAGGAGGGTTGGCTCGAGGTGGACGCCATCGTCGCCACGCCCGATCTCATGGGCGAGGTCGGCAAGCTGGGCAGGATCCTCGGGCCGCGCGGTCTGATGCCGAATCCCAAGAGCGGGACGGTCTCGTTCGACGTCGCCAAGGCGGTCAAGGAGCTGAAGGCGGGCAAGATCGAATTCCGGGTCGACAAGGGCTCGAACATCCACGCGCCGGTCGGCAAGGCCTCGTTCGGCGAGGACAAGCTGCTCGAGAACGCCCGCGCGTTCCTGCGCGAGTTGGTGCGGGCCCGACCCGCATCGACCAAGGGCGCCTACATCAAGAGCCTGACGCTCAGCTCCACCATGGGGCCGGGCATCGCGCTCGATCCGACGGCGGTCGCCGCCGACGTGACCCACTAGGGAGGACCGGTGTCGACACCCCAAAAAGAGCAAATCCTCCGGGACACGAGCGAGCGGATCCGCGAGGTGCGGGGCCTCTATTTGGCCGACTTCACCGGCATGAGCGTCGAGAAACTGTCGCTCCTCCGCAAGCGGTGCCGCGATCAGAAGGTGCAATTCCGCGTGATCAAGAACACGCTGCTCAAGCGCGCGTTCAACGCCCGCGGGATCACCGAGCTCGACGCGTTCCTCGAGGGTCCGACGGGCCTCGTCTTCAGCGCGGTGAGCGAGATGACGCCGGCGAAGATCCTGAGCGACTTCGCCAAGGAGCACGAACGCCCGCGCATCAAAGCTGCGGTCGTCGATGGCCGGCTGTTCAGCGAGAAGCAGATCAGCCAGCTCGCGGCGCTGCCGAGCCGCGAGGTCCTGTTGTCGCAGCTGCTCGGCACGATGATCGCGCCGATGACGACCGTCCTGGGAGCGATCGAATCGCTGCTGCGGGCGCCGGCCAGCCTCGCCGGCGCACTGGAGGCCAAACAGAACCCGAGCGCCTAGCGGGCCGCTTTGGCAGGCGCCGGAATCGAACTGGAACGTCGAACACCCAAACAGTCACTGAACCATAAGCAGAGGAGATGAATCATGGCGAGCGCGATCGTCGAAGAAACCCTCGAAAAGTTCGAAAAAATGACGGTTCTCGAGCTGTCGGAGTTCAAGAAGGCATTCGAGGACAAATTCGGCGTGACCGCGGCGGCCCCCATGATGGCGATGCCCATGGGCGGCATGGCGGCGGCGGGCGGTGCGGCTGCGGCCGAAGAAAAGACCGAGTTCAGCGTCGTCCTGACCGGGTCGGGCGACAAGAAGATCCAGGTCATCAAGGTCGTGCGCGAGCTGACCGGCCTGGGCCTCAAGGAGGCGAAGGATCTCGTGGATGGCGCTCCCAAGACGGTGAAGGAGAACGTGTCGAAGGAGGAAGCCGCCAAGATGAAGGCCGCTCTCGAGGAGCAGGGCGCGACGGTCGAGATCAAGTAACCGTTGCGACACCTGACGTTGACGTCCGGCGTTTTGCGCAGCTCGCGTGTTGATCCGACACGAGGGTCTGCGGTGCTTTGGCCGGTCCTCGGGTCCGCCGACCCGGGGTGCCGTCCGGATGCGGCATTCCCCGCACCGTCCGGATGGCCTCACCCTTCCCCAGTCAGAAAGGCGGGAAGACCTTGAAGACGACGCGCCGTAAGGAACGGAAGAGCTTCTCGAAGATCGACCGCGAGTGGAATCTCCAGATTCCGAATCTGCTCGAGGTCCAGCTCAAGAGCTTCCGTGATTTCCTCCAGATGGACGTTCCCGCCGACCGGCGCCGGAACGAAGGGCTGCAAGAGGTGTTCACCGGTGTGTTCCCGATCACCGACCCTCGCGAGATGTTCTCGCTGGACTTCGTCTCGTACGAGATCGGCGAGCCCAAGTATTCGATGGACGAGTGCGTCGAGCGCGATCTCACGTTCTCGGCCCCGCTCAAGGCGCGGCTGCGGCTCGTGACGCGCGAGGAAGTCGACGGCGTCAAGCGGGACAAGGACGTCATCGAGCAAGACGTCTACCTCGGCGAGCTGCCGCTCATCACCGACAGCGGCACGTTCATCATCAACGGTGCGGAGCGCGTGATCGTGTCGCAGCTCCACCGCTCGCCGGGGGTGTTCTTCGACGAGCTGACCCATCCCAACGGCAAGCAGCTGTTTTCGGCGCGGATCATCCCGTACCGCGGCTCGTGGGTAGAGTTCAGCCTCGACGTCAACGACATCATGCACGTCCACATCGATCGCAAGCGCAAGCTGCCGGTCACCGTGCTGCTGCGCGCCCTCGGGTTCGTGTCGGATCGCGACATCCTCGAGCTGTTCTACGAGAAGGAGACGCTCGAGACCAAGGGGAAGAAGGTCGAGGCCGCTCTGGGACGGGTGTGCGCCCAGGATTTCGTCGACGAGGCGACGGGCGAGATCCTGATCGAGGCGAACGACGAGATCGGACCGGAGAAGGTCGAGATTCTCAAGAAGTCGGGCATCGAGACGCTGGCGGTGTTCGTCATCCCGAAGCAAGAGGAGGCGGACGTTATCCGCAACACGCTGCGCAAGGATCCTACGCACTCCCAGGAAGAGGCGCTGCACCGCATCTACAATCTGCTGCGCCCCGGCGAGCCGCCCCGCGCCGATTCCGCTCGCGAGATCCTGAACAAGCTGTTCTTCAACCCGAAGCGCTACGATCTGGCGCGCGTGGGCCGCTACAAGCTGAACCAGAAGCTGCCCCACGAATACCTGCTGCCCGGCCGCGACGTGCGCAAGCGGCTGTCGCTCGGGTTGCCCGACCTCGTGCACACGACGCTGTGCCGCGAGGATTTCATCGTCATCATCAAGTACCTGTTGCTGCTGCGGACGAACGGTGAGGTCGTGACGGATCGCGGGTCGGAGCCGGCGATCACGGACGACATCGATCATCTGGGTAACCGACGCGTCCGTTCGGTGGGCGAGCTGCTCGCGAACCAGTTCAACATCGGCCTCGCGCGCATGGCCCGCATCATCCGGGAGCGCATGTCGCTGCAGGACCAGGAACAGATCACCCCGACGGACCTCGTGAATTCGCGCACGATCTCCGCCGTGATCCAGAGCTTCTTCGGCAGTTCGCAGCTGTCGCAGTTCATGGACCAGACGAATCCGCTTGCCGAGCTCACGAACAAGCGCCGTCTGTCCGCGCTCGGTCCGGGCGGCTTGACGCGCGATCGCGCCGGATTCGAGGTGCGGGACGTGCACTACACGCACTACGGCCGCGTCTGCCCGATCGAGACTCCGGAAGGGCCGAACATCGGGCTCATCTCGTCGCTGTCGACCTACGCGAAGGTGAACGAGTTCGGATTCCTCGAGACACCGTACTTCCAGGTCGAAAACGGCGTCGTGGACCGCAAGAAGCCGGAATTCCTGGCCGCGGACGTCGAGGATCGGGCGAACATCGCGCCGTCGAACACGGTGTTCGACAAGCGCACCGGCCGGGTCGAGGAGCAGACGCTGACCGTGCGCTCGCGCGGCGAGTACCCGACGGTCGAGGCGGCGCGCGTCGACTATATGGACGTGTCGCCGATCCAGCTCGTGTCGCCGGCCGCTGCGCTGATTCCGTTTCTCGAGCACGACGACGCGAATCGCGCGTTGATGGGCTCGAACATGCAGCGGCAAGCCGTGCCGCTGCTCGTGACGGAGGCGCCGCTCGTCGGCACGGGGCTCGAGGAGAAGGTGGCGCAAGACTCGGGCGCGCTGGTGCTCGCGCGCCGGTCGGGGGTCGTGGAATTCGTGTCGGGTGAGATGATCGCGGTCCGCTACGAGCGCGACGAGAGCGAGCCCGCGATCGACTATAGCGAGCAGCCCAACCTCGACATCTATCGGCTGACGAAGTTCCGACGCTCGAATCAGGATACCTGCCTGAACCAGCGGCCGGTGGTGGCCGAGGGGACGAGGGTCAAGAAGGGGCAGGTCATCGCCGACGGCCCGGCGACGCGCGAAGGCGAGCTGGCGCTCGGCCGCAACGTGCTCGCGTCGTTCATGCCGTGGGGCGGCTACAATTTCGAGGACGCGATCCTGGTGAGCGAGAAGGTGGTCAAGGAGGACGTCTTTACCTCGATTCACATCGAAGAATTCGAGCTCCAGGTCCGCGATACGAAGCGCGGCGTCGAGGAAATCACGCGGGAGATCCCGAACGTCTCGGAGGACGCCGTCAAGAACCTCGACGAGGAGGGCATCATCCGCATCGGCGCGCGCGTCCGCCAGGGCGACATCCTGGTCGGCAAGGTGACGCCGAAGGGCGAACAGGAGCTGTCGCCCGAGGAGCGGCTGCTCAAGGCGATCTTCGGCGACAAGGCCGGAGACGTGCGTGACGCCTCCCTCAAGGCCCCGCCGGGCATGGACGGCATCGTCATCGACATCAAGGTGTTCTCGCGGCGCGAGAAGGACGAGACGACCAAGCAGCAGGAGAAGAAGAAGATCGAGAAGCTGCGCCGTGAGAGCAAGAAGGAGCGCGAACGCATCGCCGACGTGCGCCTGGCCACCGTGAGCGAAGTGCTCGACGGCGAGCTGGTGAACGTGCTGCGCAGCGCATCGAAGAGCGAGCCTCTGGCGCGCAAGGGGCGCAAGTTCAACCGCGAGTTTCTCGAGGAGATCGACCTCGACGACGTCGCGTGGGGCACGCCGGTGACCGAGGACGAGCGCATCAACGAGCGCTTCTGGCGCGCGATGGAAGGCGCGCAATCGGCGTTTACCCGCTGCGAGCGCGAGCTCGAGAAGGAGATCGAAAAGGTCTCTCGCGGCGACGAGCTGCCGCCGGGAGTCGTCAAGCTCGTCAAGGTCTACATCGCCAAGAAGCGCAAGCTGTCCGTCGGCGACAAGATGGCCGGCCGCCACGGCAACAAGGGCGTCGTCGCGAAGGTGCTGCCCGAGGAGGACCTGCCGTACCTCCCCAACGGCACGCCGATCGAGATCGTGCTGAACCCGCTGGGCGTGCCGTCTCGAATGAACATCGGCCAGGTGATGGAGACCCACCTGGGCTGGGCGGCGCACCAGCTCGGATACAAGGCCGAGACGCCGGTGTTCGCGGGCGCCACCGTGGACGAGATCAAGGGCGAGCTGCGCGCCGCGGGTCTGCCGGAAGACGGCAAGACCGTGCTCTACGACGGCCGCAGCGGCGAATCGTTCGATGAGCGCGTCACCGTCGGTTACATGTACATGATGAAGCTCAGCCACCTCGTCGACGACAAGATCCACGCGCGCTCGACGGGGCCTTATTCGCTCGTGACGCAGCAGCCGTTGGGTGGCAAGGCACAGTTCGGCGGCCAGCGGTTCGGCGAAATGGAGGTCTGGGCGCTCGAAGCCTATGGCTCGGCGTACACGCTGCAGGAGCTGCTTACCGTCAAGAGCGACGACGTCGCGGGCCGATCGCGGATCTACGAGGCGATCGTGAAGGGTGAGAACCCGCCGGAGCCCGGCGTCCCCGAGTCGTTCAACGTGCTCGTCAAGGAGCTTCAGAGCCTGTGTTTGGAAGTGCAGTTCGAGGGTGTCTGAGCGGGCGACTGCCCGTCAGTGGTCCGCGAGGAGGAACACGATGATGCAGGAAACCGAACTGCAGTCTGCAATCAATCTGGCGACGACCGCGCTCGGATTCGGACGGCCTGAGGAACGCGAGCAGCGCCGCCGCCCGTCGTTCAATTCGATCCGGATTCGCCTGGCTTCGCCGGACGTGATTCGCAGCTGGTCGCACGGCGAGGTCACCAAACCCGAGACCATCAACTATCGCTCGTTCAAGCCCGAGAAGGACGGGCTGTTCTGCGAGAAGATCTTCGGTCCAGTCAAGGACTGGGAGTGCAACTGCGGCAAGTACAAGCGCATTCGCTACCGGGGTGTCGTGTGCGACCGGTGCGGCGTCGAGGTCACGCAGGCCAAGGTGCGCCGCGAGCGTCTCGGGCACATCGAGCTGGCCGTCCCGGTGTCGCACATCTGGTTCTTCAAGGGCGTTCCGTCGCGCATCGGTCATCTGCTCAACATGAGCATCCGTGATCTCGAGCGCATTCTGTACTACGAGTCCTACGTGGTGATCGACCCGGGCAACACCGGCTTCAAGAAGAAGGAGATCATCAGCGAGGACCAGTTCAACGAGGTCATGGACGAGCAGCCGGACAGCGGCCTCAAGTCGAAGATGGGCGCCGAGGCGATCCGCGACCTGCTCGCCGAGCTCGACCTGGAGGAGCTGTCCACCGAACTGCGCGCGCAGGCGAAGATGGAGACGTCGGTCCAGCGTAAGAAGGAGCAGCTCAAGCGCCTGCGCATCGTCGAGGCGTTCCGCAACAGCGAGAATCGGCCCGAGTGGATGATCCTTGAGGTGGTCCCGGTACTGCCGCCGGACCTGCGTCCGCTGGTGCCGCTCGAGGGCGGCCGGTTCGCGACGTCGGACTTGAACGACCTCTACCGGCGCGTCATCAACCGCAACAACCGGCTCAAGAAGCTGATCGACATCCGCGCGCCGGAGGTCATCCTGCGCAACGAGAAGCGCATGCTGCAGGAGGCCGTCGACGCGTTGTTCGACAATGGTCGCCGCAGCCGCGCCGTGCGCGGCCAGGGCAACCGGCCGCTCAAGTCGCTGAGCGACATGCTCAAGGGCAAGCAGGGGCGGTTCCGCCAGAACCTGCTCGGCAAGCGCGTCGACTACTCCGGCCGCTCCGTGATCGTCGTGGGACCCGAGCTCAAGCTGAACCAGTGCGGGCTGCCGAAGAACATGGCGCTCGAACTGTTCAAGCCGTTCATCATTCGCAAGCTCGAGGACCGCGGCTACGTTCAGACGGTCAAGAGCGCCAAGCGGCTCGTCGAGCGCGAGAAGCCCGAGGTGTGGGACATCCTCGGGGAGATCATCGAGAACCACCCGGTGCTGCTCAATCGCGCGCCGACGCTCCACCGACTGGGGATCCAGGGTTTCGAGCCGGTGCTCGTCGAGGGCAAGGCGATCAAGATCCACCCGCTGGTATGCGCGGCGTTCAACGCCGACTTCGACGGCGACCAGATGGCGGTCCACGTCCCGCTGTCGTTCGAGGCGCAGATCGAGACCAGCCTGCTCATGCTGTCGACGCACAACATTCTGTCGCCGGCGCATGGACGGCCGCTGGCGACTCCGAGCCAGGACATCGTGCTCGGGTGCCATTATCTGACGAAGATCCGCGGCGAGGAGCTGAATCCGCGCTCGAAGGACGCCGGCGTGGCGGCGAACGACCCGCGGCGGCTGCGCGTGTTCCACGACCCGTCCGAGGTTCGGGCGGCGTGGGACAACCGGCAAATCGTGCTCCACGCCCGCATCGCGTTGCTCGCGGCCGGTCTCGCGCTGGCGAAGCCCGAGTCGGGCAAGTTCATCGTCACCACGGCGGGGCGGGTGCTGTTCAACGAGATCGTTCCCCCCGAGCTCGGGTTCTTCAACGAGACGATGGACAAGAAGCGCCTCGAGGCGCTCGTCGGCGAGTGCTACAAGCGGCTCGGCGCCGAGGTGACGTCGGATCTGCTCGACGAGCTGAAGAATCTGGGGTTCCGGTACGCGACGCAGGCCGGCTTCACGGTCGGCATCGACGACGTGCGGATTCCTCCCGAGAAGGAAGAGATCATCTCCGCGGCGCGCGAAGAGGTCGCGGACGTGAACGGCAACCACCGCAAGGGCGTCATCACCGAAGGCGAGCGCTACAACCGGGTCATCAACACCTGGACGCACGCGACGACCGAGGTGGAGCAGGTGACGTTCGACGGCCTGTCCAAGGATCGGGACGGGTTCAACCCCATCTTCATGATGGCGGACTCGGGCTCGCGCGGTAATCGCGAGCAGGTGCGTCAGCTCGCCGGCATGCGCGGCCTGATGGCCAAGCCCCAGAAGAAGATCACGGGCGGGCTCGGCGAGATCATCGAGTCGCCGGTCATCCACAACTTCAAGGAAGGGCTGAACGTGCTCGAGTACTTCATCTCGACGCACGGCGCCCGCAAGGGTCTGGCGGACACGGCGCTCAAGACGGCCGACGCGGGCTATCTGACGCGGCGTCTCGTCGACGTGGCGCAGGACGTCATCATCAACGAGCAGGATTGCGGCACGATCCGGGGTCTGTCGGTGGGCGCGCTCAAGGACGGCGAGGACATCATCGAACCGCTCGCGGATCGCGTGCTGGGTCGCGTCGCGGCCGAGGACGTGATGCACCCGATCTCGAACGAGGTGATCGTCGAGGCCGCGCAGCTGATCGACGAGGAAATCGCGGCGCGCGTGGACGAGGCGGCCAAGGCGGGGCTCGAGAAGTTCCGGATCCGCAGCGTGCTCACGTGCGATTCGCGACGCGGCGTGTGCGCCAAGTGCTACGGTCGCAACCTGGCGACGGGTCGGCCGGTGGATCTCGGCGAGGCGGTGGGCGTCATCGCGGCGCAATCGATCGGCGAGCCGGGCACGCAGCTCACGTTGCGCACGTTCCACATCGGCGGCGTCGCCGGACGCATCGTCGAACAGTCGCGCGCCACGGCGAAGGATCACGGCACCGTGCGGTTCGTTGGCCTCGAGCGCGTGCCGTACGAGGGAACCGACGGCGAGACTCGGTCGGTGTCGGTGGCGGTGAGCCACCACGGCGAGATCGAGCTGTTCGACCCCGCTTCGGGCCGCGTGCGCCAGCGCTTCAACGTGCCGTACGGCGCGCACCTGTTCGTCGAGGACGGCCTTGAGGTCGGCTCGGATCAGGTGCTGTTCGAATGGGACATCTACAACAAGCCTGTGGTCACCGAACGCGCGGGCACCGTGCGGTTCGTGGACATCGTCGAGCGCGTCACCGTGCGCGAGGAGGTCGACGACACCACCGGCGCCAAGCAGCTGGTGATCATGGAGGATCGCAACAAGGAGCGTCAGCCCGCGATCGACATCATTGGCTCCGGCAACCAGAAGCTGGCGCACTATCCGCTGCCGACGAACGCGCGACTCGATGTGCGCGACGGCCAGACGGTGGCGTCAGGCGAGGTGCTCGTCAAGATCCGCCGCGAGGAGGCCAAGACCCGTGACATCACGGGCGGCCTGCCGCGCGTGGCCGAGCTGTTCGAGGCCCGCCGCTCGAAGGACGCCGCGACCGTGTCCGAGATCGACGGCGCCATCGAGTTCGGCGCCGTGACTCGCGGCATGCGCAAGGTCGTGGTGCGCGGCGAGGACGGCGGCGTGTGTGAGTACCTCATTCCGCAGGGCAAGCATCTGTACGTGCAGGAGGGTAGTCAGGTGCGCGCCGGCGACCGCCTCACCGAGGGCCCGATCAACCCGCACGACATCCTCAAGATCAAGGGCATCGAGGAGGTGCAGGAGTACCTCGTCAACGAGATCCAGGAGGTCTATCGCCTCCAGGGCGTTCGCATCGACGACAAGCACATCGAGGTGATCGTCCGCCAGATGCTCCAGAAGGTTCGCATCGAGGACCCGGGCAACACCGCGTTCCTCGAGGGCGAGCACGTCGACCGGCTGGTGGTGCTCGAGGAGAACGAGCGGATGCTGACGGAGGGCCAGCAGCCGGCGACGTTCCAGCCGCTCCTGCTGGGCATCACCAAGGCGTCCCTGTCGACCGAGAGCTTCATCTCGGCCGCGTCGTTCCAGGAGACGACTCGGGTGCTCACGGAGGCCGCGATCCAGGGCAAGGTGGACCACCTGCGGGGGCTCAAGGAGAACGTCATCATCGGCCACCTGATCCCTGCCGGTACGGGTATGCCGATGTACCGTAAGCTGCGTCTGGAGGCCGAGAAGCAGGCGCTCATGCCGCTCGAGGAGGACGAGGGTGCGAAGACGGCTTAGGGGGTTTCAGGCGCGCTCGCCGCTGTAGGCTCGGGAGCGGGCCGCAGCGGTCGAGCGCGAAGCGGAATGCGGCTTGACAGGACGGGGGACACTGCCTATTGTCCCCCGTCTGCGTGGCGCCGGCGCATGTATTTCCTACTCGGATGCCGTGACCTGCCCAGCCGCGCAAGCCCAATGGTTTCGTGATCTTGGGCGGTTGATACATCCACTCTCGCCCCGTCCCGGTGGGCGCAGAGTCCTTCGTCGTCCCTGAGGCTCGAGGGCGGCAGATCGCCGCGAGGTGCGGCCATGTTCGCGCCTCGCGGCATTCTGCGGTCGGTCGGGACCGGGGCGCGACGCACGGTCCGCGAACGGGTGCCGAGGAGGTTGTGAGTGCCGACATTGAGTCAGCTCGTGCGCCACGGGAGGCGGCGGGAGAGGTCGAAGACGGGCGCACCGGCGCTGCGGGGATCGCCGCAGAAGCGGGGCGTGTGCACGCGGGTGTACACGACCACGCCGAAGAAGCCGAACTCGGCGCTGCGCAAGGTCGCGCGCGTGCGGCTCACGAACGGCGTGGAGGTCACCGCGTACATTCCCGGTGAAGGGCACAACCTGCAGGAGCACTCGATCGTGCTCATCCGCGGAGGTCGCGTGAAGGACCTCCCGGGCGTGCGCTATCACATCGTCCGCGGCACGCTCGACGCGAGCGGGGTCAGCGGACGCAAGAAGAGCCGTTCGAAGTACGGCACGAAGTCGAAGTGACGGAGTCACCGCGGCCGAGCGCCGCATCGAGGAAGCCGAGCAATGCCTCGTAAAGGATTCATCCCCCGCCGCGAAAGCGCGGCGGACCCGAAATACGACAGCGTCATCGTCACGCGCTTCATCAATACGATCATGAAGCGCGGGAAGCGGTCGGTGGCCGAGCGGCACTTCTACGGCGCGATGAAGGCGGTCGAGGAGAAGACCGGCCAGGACGCGATGACGGTGCTCAAGCAGGCCATGACCAACGTGAAGCCGGTGCTCGAGGTCAAGTCACGCCGCGTCGGCGGCGCGAACTACCAGGTGCCGGTCGAGGTGCGGCCGGAGCGCCGCAACGCGCTGGCGACGCGCTGGCTCATCCAGTTCGCCGGAGCGCGGGCGGATCATTCATTCGAGGAGAAGTTCGCATCGGAGATCATCGCGGCGTCGCGCAACGAAGGGGGCGCCGTGAAGAAGCGCGAAGACACGCACAAGATGGCGGAAGCCAACAAGGCGTTCGCGCATTATCGCTGGTAGCGATCGGTCCGCAGGGCGGCGGGCCGACGCACACGGCAGACACCATCGACGGGTGAAGGCGGCGCCGAAACAGGCCGACCTGGGCCCGCGCCATCCAAGCCGGTGACGCGGAGCGGGCCTCAACACTGCGGATGGTCATGTTTCATCACCGCGCTTTCTACGACGGAAGGGCAGGTGGTGCGCATTCGAATCTAACGAACGAAGAGAGGGTTTGGGTTGATCATGCCTCGGCAGACGGCGCTCGAGCGGTATCGCAACATCGGCATCATGGCTCACATCGATGCCGGTAAGACCACGCTCACCGAGCGCATTCTTTTTTATACGGGCCGGATCCATCGCGTGGGCGAGGTGCACGAAGGCGCCGCCACGATGGATTGGATGGAGCAGGAGCGCGAGCGCGGCATCACGATCACCTCGGCCGCGACGACCTGCTTCTGGCGGGACCATCGCATCAACATCATCGACACTCCAGGACACGTCGACTTCACGGTCGAGGTCGAGCGCAGCTTGCGCGTGCTCGACGGCGCGGTCGCGGTGTTCTGTGCCGTGGGAGGAGTGGAGCCGCAGTCCGAGACGGTGTGGCGGCAAGCCGACAAGTACAACGTCCCGCGCATCGCGTTCGTGAACAAGATGGACCGCGTCGGCGCCGACTTCGAGAACGTCATCCAGATGATGAAGGATCGCCTCGGGGCCAAGCCCGTCGCGATCCACCTGCCGATGTTCGTCGGCGACCAGTTCCAGGGGCTCGTCGATCTGGTCGAGATGAAGGCCGTCACGTACAAGGACGAGGCCCAGGGCTCAAGCTTCGAGACCCACGAGATTCCGCGCGACCTGGTCAAGAAGGCCGAGGAAGCTCGCTTCCACCTGCTCGAGTCGATCGCCGAGTTCGACGAGCAGCTGCTCGACGATTACCTGCACGAGAAGCCGTACACGGCCGACGACATGCGGCGCGCGCTGCGCAAGGGCACCCTGGGCGGCCACGTCCACCCGGTCCTGTGCGGCTCGGCGTTCAAGAACAAGGGCGTGCAGAAGCTGCTCGACGCCGTCGTCGACTTCCTGCCGTCCCCGATCGAGATGCCGCCGGTCGACGGCCACACGACCGACACGTTCGAGCACGTCACCCGCAAGCCCAGCGACGACGAGCCTTTCGCCGCGCTGGCGTTCAAGATCATGACCGATCCGTACGTCGGCAAGCTCACGTTCTTCCGCGTCTACTCCGGATCCGTCAAGACGGGGGACCAGGTGCTCAACCCGGCCACCGGCAACAAGGAGCGCATCGGCCGCCTCGTGCAGATGCACGCGAACAAGCGCGAGGAGATCAACGAGGTGTTCGCCGGCGACATCGCCGCGGGCATCGGCTTCAAGCGCGTGACCACCGGAAACACGCTGTGCAACCCGGGTTACCCGCTCGCCCTCGAGGCGATGCACTTCCCCGAGCCCGTCGTCGACGTGGCCATCGAGCCGAAGTCGAAGGCCGACGAGGAGAAGCTCGCGAACGCGCTCCAGCGGCTGTCCGAAGAGGACCCCACGTTCCGCGTTCGCACCGACGACGAGACCGCCCAGACCGTCATCTCGGGCATGGGCGAGCTGCACCTCGAGATCATCGTCGACCGGATGCTGCGAGAGTTCGGCGTGCAAGCCAACGTGGGCAAGCCGCAGGTGGCCTACCGCGAGACGATCACTGTTCCGGTCGAGCAGCGCCACCGCTTCGTTCGCCAGACCGGCGGCAGGGGGATGTTCGGTGACGTCACGTTGACCGTCCAGCCCCAGGAGGCGGGAAAGGGGTTCGAGTTCGAGAACAAGATCGTGGGCGGCGCGGTTCCGAAGGAGTTCATCCCGGCGGTCGAGAAGGGCGTCGAGGAGGCAATGAGGAACGGAATCCTCGCGGGCTATCCGGTCGTGGACGTCAAGGTGACGCTGATCGACGGCTCGTATCACGATGTGGATTCTTCGGAGATGGCATTCAAGATCGCCGGCTCGATGGCGTTCAAGGAGGCCTGCCAGAAGGCAAAGCCGCGGCTGCTCGAACCCATCATGGACGTCGAGGTCGTGGTGCCCGAGGAGTACATGGGCGACATCATCGGCGACCTGTCCTCGCGGCGGGGTCGCATTGGCGGCATGTTCACGCGCGGCGAGGCCCGGGTGATCGCAGCCTCGGTTCCGCTGGCGGAAATGTTCGGCTACGCCACCCGTATGCGGTCGATTTCGCAGGGGCGCGCGGTGTACTCGATGCAGTTCTCGCGGTACGAAACGCTGCCGCAATCGGTGGCGGAAGAAATCGTGGCCAAGGCCAAGACCTGACGCCCGGATAGACGAAGGACACAACCCCGGCCGCTCGGCGCCGAGCGCACGGCGAGCCGGAACAAAGCGATCACGGAGGTTCCGTTCATGGCCAAGCAGAAGTATGAGCGCACGAAGCCGCATGTGAACGTGGGGACGATCGGGCACGTGGACCACGGGAAGACGACGTTGACGGCGGCGATCACGATGGTGCTGGCGCAGAAGAA